>Ga0116231_10008155_pt1 | contig 18544 bp, 9 predicted proteins | sample S1TSphgellanicum_2_FD_89695 | JGI IMG/M metagenome (GOLD analysis project Ga0116231, IMG submission 89695) | Host-associated microbial communities from peat moss isolated from Minnesota, USA - S1T2_Fd - Sphagnum magellanicum MG | ecosystem: Host-associated > Plants > Peat moss > Unclassified...
ACTTCCAATTGAAGGGTATAATCAATATTTTGTTAAACACTTTCCTTTTTTTTTTGTTTTTAATTTTTTTTTTGCATTTTTTTTTTATAATTTTTTTTTTTTTTTAGTTTTTAAACCCATGTACTTCTATAAATATGTAGATGATGAATTGAAAGAAATAGATGTAAACTTATTTGTATTTTTGGAAGTAAATTATGTTGAGATTTTTTGTTCATGGCAATGTCTTGAAATTAAATTGTGCATGTGGTTTGCAAGTAGAATCTCAAAAAAATGTTAAGCAAAAAACCAATAGGAAAGACCAAAATGATGTTTTTAAAATGCACATATATTCATGATTGTATTTGGGTTTGTGTTAAGAGTTTGCTAAAATGGATGATGAACTTGGGAAGTAGATCATAAAATATAAGCTATTATTTGATCATGTAAATAAAAGGACATATTTTCAAAGATTCAATACATTGAAGGGTTTTGCCAAGTCCCTGAAGTAGGCACCTTCCTATATAAAATTATGTTCTAAATAAATAAATAGTTTCACAATTATTAGGGAATATGGGTGGTGTCCAATGTCAAAGAATTTGGTATGAAATAGGTCAAAACTTGTGACTAGGAGCCAAAAGGATTACAAGTCCTTTTTCTTCAAAAAAAACTTCTACATGCAAATGAATTTTTGAATGAATTTTTTTGTAACTTGTTGTAAAAAATATTTAAATGTTCCTCAATGCATCATTTTATTTATTTATAGTCATTACTGAATAAATATGAATTTTTAAAAATGTATAGATTCCTTACGTATTCAATGCTTTGTTTTGAAAATGGTCAAAATTTTAAATCATCACCAAAAATTAAAAATTTCACATTCTTTAATCTTATTATGTTCTAAACTAACTTTTCTTCATACATCATGTACATTATAACCCATTTATATGTGGTAAAAACATTTTGAATTTTTAAAAGTTTGAAGCAATTTTGAAACATTTTTTGAATTTTTAAAGTTTTAAAATTCCACATTTTTAAAATTATGAATGTTTTTTGAGTGTGGTTCATATGTTTTTATCATCTATATTTTTTTAATTAATTTTTTTATTATATGAATCTTTTTGATAATCCTTTGCAAAATTGACTCAATCTAACTCAATAGGTGTACATTTTCAAACATCTTAAATTAAAACCAAAACTTAAAATTGGATCAAATGAATTTTTACTCTAAGTTCCTTGACATTCATATGAGGAAAAAAAAATTAATTTTCATGATTATTATGATTTTGAATGGTAATAAAAAAATAAATGTTTAATTTTGATTCATCATGTCTAAGATTCGACACCTTTTTTGGCTCCTAGTTATGAGTTTTGACCTGAATGTGGAAGGTTGTAATGTGAATTCAAAAAACCATGTATGTTGTAAAAGATCTAGCATCATTGTGTAATTGTAAACAAGTATTTAAATTGATACATGGATGTTTGAATTGTTTAGTACCCCATAGTTCATTCAAAACTATGTAAACTAGTCTTCAATCTTTTGTTTTTTTCCCCAATTCAAAAAAATTGTCCTTAATCAAATTGACTTACAACTACAAACTCAACATCAAACAACTTCAAGATTAACAAGGGTTAGACTAGGGAAGGCTTTTGCATAATTTTATTAAATTTCCCAACTTATTTTGGCAAACTTTGGAAAGAAAATGTTCATTGTCATTCAAACTACAAAATAATTTCTTTTTGTTGCATTTTTGCAACAAATAGTTTTGGAAATGCTAACAATTTGTTGTTGTAGGGCATATATTCTTGAAAATGGGTGTACCTATCGAGTTACCCATAAAGTCAACAATGTATTGTCGCATTTTGGCCAAAACATGACATGACATACAAAATAAAGGACGGATGTCAATAAAGGAAATTAATTGAATAGCCAGTTTGAAAACTCACCAAAATCAGAGGTTGCCAACTTTTTCTCTTGTGTCCTTTGTTTTTTGACATGAATAGTTTTAGTAGTGTCAAAGAAAAACATGAATGCGACATTGTAATGAATGCCATGAAAATGTGTGAGAGAGTTTGAAGGTTGCAAAATGTGAAAGAACATTATAAAGATTTGAGTAAAGAAAGAAAAGGTGAGAAGGAGACTCAACTTCTGATAAAGGAGACTCAACTTATGATCACAAGTTGGAGACTTTCAATAGTTTAGACATTCAAAATATGTTCGAATGCATTAACCATTTTGTTAGTGGAAAACTTTTGACATGAACCATAGTAAAATGCTTTGTATTCACTTGGAGAAAAGGAGGACAACAACCTTTGTTTCAATTAAACTCTTAGAACCAATCAACTTTCCAATAGGAGAAAGAACTTGGGAAGTATGACATTCAATGCCAATAGGAAAAACTCCAACAAGAGCTAGAGAATACCTAACAAAATCATGAAAAAAAAAAGTTTGAATAAAAACCTAAAAAAATCAATATGCGCACATAAGGTTGTAAAAAAAAACCACAAATGAGTTTTGAAAGAAGTACAACATGAACATCAACTAAAAAGAAGCAACATGTCTCACAATGGCTTTGCCCTATATGCCAAGTTCAAACCAACAACAACAATCAAAATAAGAAAATGTTCCATGAAGTTCTCAAAAAATGAATTCATAATTAGTTCACATTAGTCTGCACCCTAACCTTAAATGTAAAAATTAAGTCCAAACCCCAAAAAGTTGGGTTAAAAAAACCCTAACCCCAAAAAGGTTGGACCCCAAAATGCTAAGTAAAAGAACCCTAACCTAAAAAGGAAGGTCGAAACCCTAACCTTAAAATCTTCACCTCTATGATTTGACCCCTACCCAAAAAATTCCAACCCCATAACTCTGATCCAAACTCTAACCTAAGGATACAAATATGAGGATCTTCGCGCACGAAGTTTGGAGTGTTGGTCCCAAAAGGCTGACTGTAAGGATTGCCCAATTTGGAGTGTCGGTCCAAGGGGGGGGACTCTAATAATAGCTCAAGAGAGGGGTGAGAGGGAAAACAAGAAAGCCCAAATGCAGCCCCAATGGGGAGTTGACTTTACAAATAACTCTACCATTTTCCAAAACATAAGAGCAAGAGTTTACGAATGAGCAAGGTAGTTAATAGAGAAGGGGCGGATATATCACCCCCAAGCAAACAAAGGAATTTCAACTAATATGTTGGTCCCAAGAGTCAACAATGGCAAGAAGAGATGGGGATGATGCTACAATGCTAAGTATAAAATAATAAGATATCAAATCATCACCAATTTAATGACTTCACACTTGTTTTTGGATCCCCAATTCTCCTCTCCTCTTTTTGTTTGTGGGTTGCCATATGCCCTATCTACCGGTACCTTCTTGCAGGAATGAACCTTCTTTCAGTCAGTCAGTTGCTTAGCCACTGATTCCGGATTAGTCAACTTGATTGTGGCCATTTTCGAGATTTTTGTTTCTACCCAGGCTTGTCATTCCGCACCTACTTACTTACTAAATACGGCCTATGTGACCCAGCACCCCACAAGTGCAACTTACAACATCCACAGGAAACTTGTTATGACCCATGCTGTCAGCTTCTAGCTTTCCAACATAAGAAAAGACCCTTTTTTTCAAATTTTTTTTTGAAAAACCCTCCCAGCCACCCCCCCTCGGCTCCCTTTGACCCCCCTTCCGGGTCCAAGGAAATCTTAGAATTTTGATAGATCCTGAGTCCGGTTGTGGACCTGGTTCTTCACATTTCAAGACTCCAGGTTATTGATTCTCCAAATTCTTTTTTGTTAAGTGGGTCTGATTCCAAATTGGAATCTGGTTCCAAACTGCATATATATATATATATAATGAAAAACTGAAATTTTTATAATTGCTAGTATTGTACAACCAATCAAAACTGGTCACCAGGTCGAACTACATGGATAAGCCCAAAAACAAAACAGACCCCCAAAGAAAAGAAAAAAACTTGCATATTTGAAACATCTTTTAAAAACAACAATTTCATCCTTAACCTCACTTTGCCCGACTTCATTATTTAAATATGCATACCTGACAAAAATTCACAAATTTAACAACATGTCTAAATTTTTTTTTTTTCCTGTAAACTTTTTTAAGAATCATGCCAAAAACAATTTAAAAATTTTATGAACCAGAACCCTTCAAAATGAGTTTGAGGGCTAGGTATGGGTTCAATTCTAGCCAAAGGCTACTTCCCAGGCCCAAGTCTTCGTCCAGGCCAGTTTGAAGGTTGGGTTGGGTTTTCACTAGTGGTTTAGGGACACAGAATCAACCTGAGAACCAAACCCAGCCCAAAACCCAAAACTGCACAACACTAGTTTTGTCTTCGTTCACTAGCTATGTCTTCGTTGTGGATGAACCATGGCTGAGTTAACCAAGGTAACTTACAATGTAAACCCTCTTACATAATTTTCCTTTACCTTACCTAAGTGATTCATATTAATTAGTTCATAGGTGCACTCACAACTCTTTTTCTTTTTTTTTGAATGAGCCATATTGATTGGCCCATTATCAATTTTTTTGGAACATTGGGCACTCCCTCATAGAAGCACCTCTTTGGACCCTCAATCCCAAACTAGGAACAAGTGTGCTCCCCGATGGCTCTCCTTTTCAGTTTGTATTCATTAGAGTTAGGGAAAATCTGAGGTGATATTGGGAACGTCCTATGGGAACAACTTGGGAACTTGGGCAACCTTTTGGGAATCTCATGGGAACGGGATGAAAACACATTGGGAACAAAGAAAAAAACAAAAAAATCTCTTTCTCTCCCCTTATTGGCACTTATGTCCCAAGGGGGATACAACAGTTCACCTGGGCAGCCTTACGAGCACCGGGCCGGGTGGAAGCACAAACTGCCAACCATCTGCCCCCAAAAAGAAAAATCCTGGACAACTCACGAATGCATGTTGACCCTTCTCGATGGCTGCATGAAACATTTAATTCCAAAACTGTTTGTCACCATTTTTTAGCTTGGGCTAATGGCAGGGGCACAAACTGTGGGACATAGCAAGAGCAACTCCACCGGTGCTCAGTATGTGACTACAGGCAGTAAAATTTACTGTGAAAAACTCAAATTGCGCCGGTTTAGCTCACGAAATTGGTTTTTCTGCACCAAATTCGTGCAGCTTACCGTGGCTGGTAAAAGGCGCAACACAGTAGTGCACTTCCAAAAAAGAGTGTAATAAATTGGACCTGACTGCGGCTCAGTATTTCTGATTGGTCAATCATAACGATTGGTCCACATGGTTTGCTATTAGTAGTTCCCACGTACATGCAGTTCTAGTTACAGTTTTATTGGTGGGGTTGCCAAATTGTTTTTGCTAAACTTAGACATTTAATTTTATTATCCAGAGTGACATACTGAACACCGGTGGAGATGCTCTAAGTAATTCAACTCTCCTATTAATTAGATGAGGTGCCTCCCAAACTTGAAAGGAAAAAAAGCAAGGCACCTTGAGTGCATGCTTGAGCCTTACCATTGGCTGCATGAAATTTCTCTTCTCACAAGAGTTCATCACCATTTTTGGCATGGGCAAATACCCCTTGGATTAGAAGACCCTACCTATTCTCCTGTCCTATTAATTAAATGAGGTGCATTCGAAGTTTTGATATTGCTTTTGTTTTGTTTTTTTCTTGAGCAATGATCCAATTTGATTGGCCCATCACCCCAAAAAATGAAATTGTAGAGGCTCCCCAAAATATAACATCCTATTTTGAAGTATAGATATCCCTCCCTTGAAAGGAGGACAACATTTGCCAAAGCAAATGGGATAAAAGTGAGATGCAATTGGGAAGGAACTCTTTGGTAAACCTTAAACATGTCAGGGACATGGGAACTCTTTGCTTTGAACTCCCTCCGCCCTCCCCAAGAAAAAAAGGAAAGGCTTGGAAGGAAAATTGACTGTCCACTCTCCACACCAAACACAACTTGAGAAATTAAACACCCCCTCCCCACTACCCACAAGAAAAATAAGGGAGGTCCCTTCACTCCATGACACGACCTCATTCGTTGCATGGAAATTCTATTCCTAAAATTGGTTGATGCTATTTTTGGCCTGAACTAATAGCCCTTCCTAAGAACACCCTACCTATTAACTACATATCATATATGTAAGCCGATAATAATTATCACAAGTAAGTAGGTAGGGAGTGTGAATGATTACTATGTAATTAGGCAAGGAACTGGGTGGCTATCACATAGCCAACCACTCCAGTTAGTCATGGGACAGGAATACAATGAAAAAGTGTTTCTCATCCATATACCATCCAACCTGGGTGGTCCATCGATGTGTTGTGTGTTCTTGTTCACGCACCTCCCTTTGCCCCCAAGAACACATCCCTGGGTCGTTGGCACTTCTCCAGAACTTGCCTGAATGATTAAAAAAGAAACGGAAATAAGAGACATAAAGTGAGTTTGAGATTATTTTCAAAAGCAAGTAGTAAATTGAAACAGGAGAATGGGTTTTGGTTTAGGGTTTGGAATTTTGTTTTTGAAAGAATGCATAGTTATTGACCTCTCTCACACGACACTTGCAGTCTACTCCTTAAAAGCAGGTTATGAGAGTCTTTATTTCTCAATTTTGTGATTTGGAAAACTTGACGAATTTTTCTTTAAATACCAAAATTAGTTCAATATATGCTAGATTATTTTTTTAAAACCCATAGATTTCTCAAATTTTTAGTCCAAAAATTGTCCAAAAAAATCACTGGTTGTAAGCTACCTTTTAACAATTTATAGGTAATCTCTTAGGCCTGCTACTTGCCACAGTGAACCAGCACCCCACATTGATACTTCAACTTCTTCTAAAGTTATTAACTAAATTTTGCCTAGAAAATGTTAAATTTAGACTCTGGGCAAAGTATTCCTGATATTGTCTTGGGATGGGTTGTTGACAGTTTATATTGGGTAAAAGCTATATAGAAAAATGGGGGCCTTTTTTATTTAAATTGTGGTATGAGTGTGTACATGAGCGTGGTTGCTGGTTTACCCAAGTGAATTGTCTCTTTTCAATCCTCACCCTCTATGAAATTACAAGCTATGACTAGATTTAACATTCCAAGAACAATCTGGTTAGGTTTTGAAAGGGAACATTTGTGTATCCTAATACCACTAACATAGGTATTGCAGAATTCTTCCCCCAAAAAAATTTCATCCTTGTTCCCATGCCAGCACACTTGGGCAAGGTAACCTGACAACAAAACTTAGTTATTCTACCAAGCAACCCATTTTTCCTTCTTTACCCTAGGGGGTTCTCATTGATAGCTATCATGGCTTGACAAAAATTTACCAAACTTGGCAAAATTGACATGTTAGCTTGGAAATCACCATTGAGACCTGGAAAATTCAGATTTAGAGGTTAGAAAGCAAATTCGTTGCTCTAGGATAAGGAGAAGGCAAGAAAGCTCTAGTTTTCTTTGACTAACCAATTGGAAACCTTATCTCTATGTAACAAGGAGCTATAACTCATTTTACAAACAACTACTGATGACAATCAAAGAAGAAAAACCCTATATATAAAAATCAAAGATGGGAATCCATCCATAAAAAGTACGAAAAAATGAGTAGATAGAACCCAAAGAAAAAAAAACCCTATGCAAATAGGACCCAGGGCTACGAAATGACGATCAATGATAATAAAGAAGACCTAGATGATAAAGTTGTCGTTTGCCACAAATCGGCTAGTGATGGAACTACACTAACTACGATGTGTGGAAAAGATGAGGAATCCTGACCAAGTGTAACAACTCGTTGAAGAATCGTTATGGCTTGCGCACTAGAGTTATGGACAAATGTTGTCAAAGGGATTACAAAAGACCGTTGATGATGTATGATAATGGTCTATGCACAAGCGATCCATAATTAATTAAAATGAGAATGAAAACACCTAGATGTCTCAATAGCAAAGGGAATGAAGTCATCGCCTAATGCTCATTCAACATAGGATCGTGTTTTCTCTTAAGAAACCATTATTGCTACACTTGTTGTTGTCATCAATGTTCGCTACACCATATCTATGCAAGTTGGGTCTGCAATGACAATGTCCATCAAAGTACGGAAGTCGTCTTTGGTAATAAGAATATCCATTCATCGTCAAGTGTGGCGAAGGAAAAGGTAGGAAACCTCCCTTTGAACATGTGCTCCACTTTCCAAAATAATAACTGCAATAGTATCTTGAAATGTGTTATGGGTTGTTGTATGCTCATTCTCATAAGGGCATCAAAGCAAATGGTTACCTAGATCGGCAATGGTATGATCACATTAACACCATGAAAGGTGGCCAATTATAGGATGTGGCAAGCCAAGATGGGTACATAATGTTATAAAAAAATAGGTTAATGATAAACAAAATGTTGGTGTGATAAGACGTTTTAATAGCGAAGCGCCTGCCTTTGGACCCGCACATGAACAAAGATGTGCTCGTGCAATATTTGAAAGAATGTTTATTAAAAGGGAAACAAACTCTTGCTCATGTAAATGATCTGCCAAAGAAGCTTGCAACTGGGGGTAAGATTGAACCACTAAGTTTTCAAAGGGTGGGACATGAGAGTAGACACCATGGGGTAACATGGCTTTGACATTTCATAGTGCCATCTAGAATAAGGAAGTGTTAATCTCAACATGTGTTACTACATCTAAAAGAATAAGGCAATCATCTTATTAGAAATGAGTGACAAATGTAAGAACGATCAATGCCCAACACCCCAAGAATGCGAGGGCAACAATCCGAACCATAAAAAGGAGGCCAAACTCAACCAAAGAAGTAAGAAGAGTGGCTTAATGACAAACTAGGTAACCAATAGAACCACCAAAAGATCTCACACCAAGTAACTTTTTGAACATAACTATGGTACGAATATCAAATTCAACATAATGTAGTAAAATGCCTAGAGATGGAAACACTATATAAAACAAGTAGTTCGAACATTAGGTGTAACATAACAAAAACATTGCAAAAGTCACATGAAGAAAATGAAACTACAATGCAATTAATTTGCAACTATTTTTTATGTTGGTCATATTTGTGACTACAATGCAACTAGTTTGCAATTATTTTGGTGTTCATCCTTCCATGTGAACAACATTTAATTTAGTTTTCATCCAAAAAAACAATTTATGTCCAATTAGTTGCAACCCTATGAGTAAACAAAGGTGCATATTGTGAATTTTAAATAATATAATTGGGTGTATTAGGATTTATAAGTGTATATTTTGAATGTATATGAACAATTATATTAGATGTGTATTCAAATATTAATATTAACATAAATGGCCTCAATATTATGGTTACATTAAATGGTATATATATTGAATATATTAAAATTATATGTTAGATGTTTGCTAAATATATTGTGCCCATATTACAAATTTATCCAAACCATTTTATTACTTATAATTTTAAAAATTATTACAAATGAAATTTATTATTAATTTTATTAATATAATATTATATATTTATATTAATTACATGTAATAAAAAAAATTCAATGTTGTCTTTAACTAAAATTTAAAAACAGTAACATCTTATTACATAATGATGATGATGATGATGATGATGACGATAACGATATTAAAATGATAAAAAATAGTTTTATAATTACTGAAGTAATTATTAAAATTCTAATATATTATTACATTATTGTTAAATTCTTTTCAAATGACTAATGTACTTATCATGAATTAACTTTTATTTATTAAAAATGAAAAATTAATTATAATAAATCATAATATTTCTAACAAGTGACATATAATAATAAAAATAAAATAGCTAACCTACATTAGCTACAAATTACATTATTGTTATTATTATTATAAGTAATCAATTCTGAAGTATTCCTAGATTAATATAATAATTACTACGAAATATTAATATATAGTTTTAATTTTTTTATATTTCAAATTTATAGTTGAAATTTATTAATTATTAATAAATCAATGATTATAATCATTTCCTGATATATATTTTTTATTTTCAGTTCTATTATTTTATTATTTTATAATAATTATTCTATTAGTTAGAATGGAAATCTAATAACTTATTATACAAATGTAGAAATTATTTTCAAAGGAAAAATATACTTATTAAAAATATAAAATATTTAATGTAATAGTTCATAAATAGATTTAATGAATGAAGGAATAATATGAATAATTATAATAAAATGTTAGCCTAGGCTAGGTTTTAATTATATTATTAGATATAAAAAACCTAGTATTCAATACTTATAATTATCTAATTATTTCAATATTAGCCAATTACTAGTTAATTAAATTGGTTGATAGATTATTATAGTCAATACATAATTATAATTAAATAATATTACTGTTGATCTAAGTAATAAATTAAATAATTATATAATTAATTATATAATAATAAGATATTGATGATTATTACTATCAATAATTAGTTAGTTGGATAGTTTATAAAATGAATTAGTTAGTTTCTATTTAGTTGTTAATTCATGAATTAACAAGTTTATTTTTTTTAATTCTATATTTTATTCATTAAATAATTAATAATTTTACTAGTTAATTAGTTAACTAATTATGCGTCATTCACCTATTTAATTATATATATTTCAAGATTAGAATGAAAGCCCAAACATATGGGATAAACATTTTAGTTGCAAATTGTTTGTGACTAAACATTTTTAATCGTAAACAACTTGCAACTAAAAAGTTTATCCTGTATGTTTTGGTTTTCATCCCCATTTTGAAATGTATGTAAACAAGGTGTTTTGTGCTACATTTTCATATTAAAATAGATGGGCATATGGGATGAGTCAATAAATATGACTTGACACAAAATAAAATGAAAATATTCATGTACTTACACCTAACTACCTACTTTTCTACCTACCTACCCACCTGCGTACCTACCTAAGCAAGTATTTGGCCTAGGTAGGTAAATAGGTCCTATTTAGATAAATGTTTAGCCTAGATGGGTAGGTAGGTATATAGTTAGGTAAGTACCTAGTGTAACCTACATACCTAAATATTGATTTAAATTTAATTTTGGAAATTTTCAATTAATATGCCACATGGAAAAAATTTATTGCACCACATGTCACAATCTAAACCATCCAAATATAAAAATGAAACGTTTTAGATTATCTCAAAATAATAATGAAATATTTTTAATTATTAAAAGTTGGGACACATGCCAACACATAACTTGTTCCCATTGTTCACAAAAAAAGTCGCATCTTAATTGTAAGCGGTAATATATATATGATTAGTCAAAGGATGAAAATGTATTTTGTTGATTTTTTCTTTCATTCAAAATTTGTTATTGTTTACAACTAATGTCAATGCAACTTGTCTAATGTGACTATTAAAATTTTTGTTGCAAATGTCGCTTGCAATTAAAAATTAGTTGCACAGACTAATTACAAAATGGCCATTTTCTATTAGTGAAATCAAGAATAAAAAAGCTTGGAAGAATTGATATATAGTGGTCTAACCCCTGAGGAAACTAAACTACACATTTTGTTAGCTACATTGAAAAACTTAATGCTAATAACTCTTCTTATAAGTAAAAATGTAGGAACCACATTTGATGCGGGACCTATTATATGTGTATCATCTACCAAAGAAGGGAAAACATAAGTAGGATGTGTTACTATTGTAGGGCGAAGAGCGCAAAAGTGAGCCAAAAAAAATAATGTTCCTCCCAATGGGTCCCCTATCATGTACCTAGCTCCAATAAAATGACTATGAAATCCCCATGTCAAAAAACCTAGGAAAATTATAGTGGGGATGGGTGTATGTAAAATCGTTGAACAAATGGGAAAAGTTGATCCAAAAAATTAGGTGAAAATTGTAATTCGTAAGAAATGGCTAACCATGACACCAAATTGAAGGTGTTATGGACATCCACTTATAACACAACCCAATTTGGGTGCAAATCTAATATTGTTTGAATGTCGTGCACCATTATTTCACACCTGCCACGAGTTGTTACACCAAATTGATGAAGATTAAAATGCTTCGTGAGAATATCCTTAAACTAATTAGCCATAGTGCAAGCAATTAAACAATAGGTCACCTCACCAATCGTAATGGTACATATGCCTCAAGATTGCTTCTCCAACACTAAGAATCCAAATGAAAAAAGAAAATTTGATATTGAAGGTGGAACATGACTTCGAGCAATGTGCCCACATACCTTGAAGAAGAGGTCAAAGCCACTCGTAGAATCATTTGGGACAAAACAATCTCGTAGAAGCTCAAACACCATACCTAAAAGGCCACCGGAAGAAAGACATGGTGAATGAACCAAGGCATAGACAAATGTCTTTTGATTTAAAGTAACTTCTGTTTCAAGATGGAAATCATAAAAAAAGGGGGGAGATCAACCTCAAAAGGTGGATGGAGAAGGTGAAAGATTCCTATCATCTCATCAAGTGGGGTTGCAAATATGCTCAAACCTAATGCACGTATTGTTCAAACATACTCCATTACATGAGTAAGGGCCCATGTGTGGCATAATCGTGTTGATACAGGTGGGGTAGGATCTAGAATCGATTCTAAATGTTTGTGAGAAGTTAAAGCGAATGCTTTAATTAGTTATTCTTCATGTAATGCCTCTTAGTTGCCACCCATGTATCAACATAGGTGAGTGTGAATTTCTTGGTGGCCTTTTTCAGCACCTAGTGGAGAAAAGGACAAACATCAAGAAAGGAATAACAAAAAAACATGTCATGTTACAACATGTGAAAGATTGGATGCTAATTGAAATAAACAGATATGCAAAGCCCACTAAATGTCAACACAAAGTGCATATGGGATATGATGGTAAAAACAAAGATGCAATAAACCCAAATGGAAAACATCAATCATGTTTATGTATGTAGTCCATAAACATGTTGAAGAGGGAGGAGAACATGGTAAAGTTTGAGCAACACTTCGCCTTAGACAAATGACTGTTTATGAACGGTGCATGAAAGCTAGTGTCATGTTAAACCCCCCCTACACTAAATAGACGATCACAAGAGGGATAGGGAATGCGAGGTCATGGAGGAAAGGATAGCACGACAAATATAGGAGAAGCTCCTAGTGGGTGTGGTGAGCAAGATGGAAAGGGGGTTGATGGACCCAAAGAGGGCGAAGGGATTAGCCAAAGTAAATTAGAAAGGATGGGAATGATGGGCGAACGGATGGAAGCCGAAACACATTTGTGCATAGGAGTAAAGCTGATAGTTGGCTCTCCATTAGTTGCCTATTGGGATGGCTGGAACGACTAAAATAGTTGGGATGTTTGATGATGTTTCGAAGATGGATAACCCATAGGGCCTACCATGCCTGTCCCTGACCTAACTTATTTGGCTTAAAACCGAAACTCTAAACCTCAATTTCAAAAAACCCTTAATCCCCTTCAAACCCTAAAACTGATCCTCCAAAACAAAATTAAAACAAGGCACGACTAACAAAATAGTGAAGCTTGAAAAAACTTAAGTCATTATACATTAACTAGAGTTGGATTTAAAGAAGGTTAAGGGCCATGCCCTTCTTGGGCATGAATACAAATAAGCCATGGATGTTTGGGTGCTTATATACTTAAAGTCCATTTGTATGAATGATTTATGGCCAAAAGTAAGGTGTTTAATTCCAAAGCTTAAAAAGTGGCCAAAGGTAATTTTACCACATCCCTATTAGTGGGGTAAAACATAATGGTATAAAAAACGAATCAAATAGTTTCAACAATAAGTTGAAGATCTTTTAGTGCCAATTCAAGACACACTAGAGGACCCAAAGGAAAGGGGAAGGATGTCTTAACTCTAACTTTGGGCTTGTGATCAGAACTAGGGCAAAATAAAGAAGCAACATGTTAGGAACAAGCTAAGGCAAGGAGGTTTAAACATTGGGGGAGTGAAACATTCTTTGGACTCTCAAAATAAACTCCCATTTTGAGAGTTGAGAATCCCAAAGTCTCCCAATTTTTGGGAACAAAAATATAAGAGTAAAACTTGTCTAAATCCAAAGTTATTTATGGCATTAGAAAAATTTCAAAGCATAAGTATCAAAAGTGAATTCACATTTTCGATTTGGAGTTATGAATTGAAAATTTTGGCCAAACCAAAGGTCAAAAGTGAAATTGACAATTTGATTTTTCATCATTAATTTTTTTTTTAAAAAAGGTCAAATGACCTTTGGTGGAAGTGTGTAATGACATTAAAAAAATCTTGTTGAGGGCTATAACTTTGTACTTGAAAAATTTTAATTCAAAGTTCGTATGAGGACTTTAGGAACTCACAAAGTCATAGGATTCATAATTTGGGAATTTTGGAACTCCCACTTGGGAGTCTTGGGGAAAAAACCATTTCAATGTAGTTTTTATGAAAAGGTCCATACATTTCACCAATATGTGTCCCAATTCACTAATGTGTTTCATTAGATTTTGAATGAACTTGAACAAATTTACCATGGCAAAAATGACTGACCTTCTAATGAAGTATAAAGATTAATTATTATGGACAATTAAATTCACTAATAATTTATTTATTAGACTAACCTCATAATGCATAGTTAGGTTAAATAAAAAACCTAAGCTACGATAAGCAATTTAAAAATTTAGGCGAACCTAGGTCATCTAGCCCATCAACTTAAGAATAACCACTAATTACGGTGCAAATGTACAATTTTGAACCTTTCACCTCCCTTCATCATGGAAGTGAAAGAGCAAATCATTAACCATTGGACCATTATTTAAATAAGTGAAATGATTTGTCACCACACATTATTATCACATTTAATTCCTAACCTATATGTAAGCTACCAAAGGTTAGATTATTATGTTAATTTAAAATTATTTTTATGTTAATATAAATTACTTTAACTATTCTTAAGGTAGTGTAAACTCCTTTAAATTGTTCATAACAATGTTTTTTTGGGAAAAATGTTGCCAAATTTCAACTTGAAAAACATCATTTTGACATGTACAAAGGATTTTCCATAGGAAAAATGGCCCAAATTTGCCAGATTTCAATTTTTTTTTTTCTAAATTGTTATTTCTTTAATGATAAGTTCCAATAGGTAACCAAGAATATAAAAGGATTTTTTTTCTCTATTTTCATATTTAATATGTAACCAAATCTAATTAAATCATCTTATGGATGATTGCCATTTGAGCTACATCACAAAATTGGAAAAAAGCCCTAGTTCTTAAGTTACCATAGGCTAGGATTTTAAATCAATCATAAATTATTCTAAACTATTTACCTTAGGTTATTTTACCCTCAAATATTTTAGGCTATTGCACCCTTGGTTATTTTAGGCTATTGTATTTTAGTGCATTCCATTTTAACTTATTCTAGGTTATTGTACCTTAGGGTATTCCACCTTAACTTATTTAAAACTAGTTTATCTTAAGCTATTTCAAGTTATTTTATCTTAGGTTTTTTTTTGGTTATTCTAGGCTATTCCACTTTAGGTTATTCTAGGTTATTGTAGGCTATTATACTTTAAGACATTTTTGACTATTTAAAATATTCCACCATACATTATTTTTAGTTATTCTTGGCTATTCTACCTTAGGCCATTTTTGGCTATTTTAGGTTATTTCACCTTAGGTTATTTTAGGCTATCCTACCCTAGTCAATTCCACCTTAAGTTATTCTAGGTTATTTTTTATTATTTCACTTTATGTTATTCTAAGTTATTTTACCTTATGCTATTTTGGGTTATTCCACTTTATGTTGTTTTAGGTTATAACTTTAGGTTATTTTATAGTTTAACACATAATATTTTAAGGTAGAATAACTTAAAATAACATAATATAAAATAATTCATAATAACTTAAAGTGAAATAACCTAAAATAATTAAGAATAATATAGGATAGAACAATTTACAATGGAATAACCTCAAATAGTTAAGAACAACCTTGGGTAAAAATAACTTTGAATAGTCTATGGTGGAATAATTTACAGTGGATTAATTTAAAATAGTTAAAAAATCATATAATAACTTAGGGTGAAATAATTAAGAATAGTTGAAAATAACCTAGGTTGCAACAACTAAGAATAGTAAAAAATAATGTAAGATAAAATAACATAAAATAATTTAAAATACAATAGTTTAGAATATTTAAAGGAACAACATTTAAAAAATTAATATGATAATTACATAATGATTTTTATGATGACATAACTTTAGGCAATGTGAAATGTTTAGGGTGATGTGAACCTATTTCATTTTTTAAATTCCATAATAATGTAAGCTAATGACTTGCACCCCACTTTTGGACTAATGATATTATGTTTTTAAGGAGGAGCCAATTTCATTTATACTAACCCTTTACATTATTTGACTTGTTTGTGAGGTACACATGATTGTCACATCATTCCAATCCCATTTCAAGGTTCTCACTTACCCTTTTTAACTTCCCAAATGTGTGGATTTAGAGAACACACATTTGATTACATTCCATTGCATCTTTGGGAATTGGCAAGGTACTTACCTCTAACACCATTGACAAGCTTGGGAACATGTTAAATTGTAATTTGAGTTGAAGGCCTTTGCAAAGATGCTATATCCATTCAAGAGTTTCAAACTGAAATGTATATGTAATAATTTGATGACAATCTACATGTAGAAATGGGTATTGAAAATTGATTACTATTTGATAAATTGATGTGATTTCTTAAATAAAGGGAATGAAATGGGTGAGGTTTTAAAATTTCCCTATAGATGTTCCTTCCAATGTTCAAATGTTTCTTATATGTTCCCATATAACCATTTCTCATCTCATATTGATATTCACATAATGAGAAGGCTTATTAAGCCAACTTAGGTTTCCCAATTGGCAGATTGTTGAAGATTGTTGAATGTGTTGGCTGGCTTGGAGTAATGAAACTGGCATATTCATAACAAATGCAAAACTTGGGATGCATCTTTTAACCTTTAGAGAGGAATCCTGGGCAGGCCAAAAACATACTTCTCTTGCCGATCAGCTTAAAAAACTTCCAAACCACCTAGATCAACTCAGTGCCAATGGATGAACTGAGTTATCAAGGTTCCAATTCGATAAACCTATCTTGTTAACCATCCTACTTCCACCTCAAACTACTTAGCCAAGTACTTGTGCAAGTATGCAAGCATCATAAGTAAGTAGGTGGGTAATCAAAGTGGTTACTACGGAAGTAAGTAAGGCACTTGGTGGCTATTAGGTTAGTAGATACTTGTGGATGGTTAGTATATAGTTAAACACCATGGTTAGTTAAGCAACAAGAATACAATGAAAAAGTGCTTCCCTACCCTCATACCATCCATCTTCAATGGTGCACTGGTTGGTGGTAGCAAGCAAGCAAGCATTTGGAAAGCTTCTCTGGCTCCATCCATATCTGACATAATAGCCTTCATTCTCTTCAGCCTTGGACTCACCAGAAACATTCCCATGCTTGCCTAGAGGAGACATTCTGATGCTCAGCTTTGAACTTTGAACCCCCCTTCACATGGTCAGCCACTTGGGAAGTTAACTTATTGCACTTGACAACTCTTTGGAACAAGGCTTCCATTTCCTTGGCCATGCTACCACGGAGGCCCTTCACATGCAACGTGTGTGTCATCTTCCAACTCAAGATCCTGTTGGGATGTGAAGCATGTTTGTTGTGCATGAGATTGGACAATGTGCATATGGTTACATGTCAGTTGTGAGTTTGTAATGTTCACCTGTGCTTTAATAACAAGGTTGTTATGTGCTAGGTAAGGCCCTAAGGGGAGGGCCCAAACAGAATAAGGGGCCCATATATGCCGATATGAGTGTGGCCTCATTTCTGGTATTACCCTCCCCCTGTGGCCTTATATAATTGGTTATTTTTTCTGTGGTACCCAATGGGTATCCGTAGCTAAAAAACGAAAATGGATAGGTACTCTTTACTCTACCCAATAAACAATGACTATAGCTCAAAGCACACAGCAATTGCTAGTTCCCCCAATGCATGGACATGCAATTTCAATTCTTAATTTAAGCCACAATTGTTATGGTTCTTGTATGTTGATTTTCATTGTATACTTATGATATCTTTAGTTAGGGAAATCACCATAGAATTATTCAATCGTCTTGTCTAGGAGCACCTTCTTGATTGCCCAAGATACCCAAAAAACCCAAAAGGAAGTTAGAAAATAATAGAGTTTTCACTAAAGTCATCCTGTCTTCACCTGTCTTTGGGCCTCTTTTCACCCCCTATTCCCTCTTTGAGTGAGGTCCGCAAAGTAAGGAAGTTTTATTAAATCTGGGTATGAAATACTGAAACTCAGAATTTAATGCACAAGGTTCGAGGTAATCATAGTAGTCCTACATGTAGGAGCAGTGAAAATATATGTAGCAGCAATGGAGGCGCTGAGGAAAAAGGAAAGACGGGGTCAAAACAGGATGAAACTCAGTTTGGCACAAAAGTGGTGCATTTTTGAGTTTTGCCCCCCCCCCCCCCCCCCCCCCCCCCCAGCCACTTGAATTTTTTTTTAATTTTTTTTTTTTTTTTATTTCTTTTTTATTAAACACACCGGTCTGGGGCGTGTTTTTTTTTTTTTTTTTTTAAAATATAAAAAAAAA
>Ga0116231_10008157_pt1 | contig 18544 bp, 14 predicted proteins | sample S1TSphgellanicum_2_FD_89695 | JGI IMG/M metagenome (GOLD analysis project Ga0116231, IMG submission 89695) | Host-associated microbial communities from peat moss isolated from Minnesota, USA - S1T2_Fd - Sphagnum magellanicum MG | ecosystem: Host-associated > Plants > Peat moss > Unclassified...
GGAGCAAAAACAAAAACAAAAACAAAAACAAAAAAAAAACCAAAGAAGAAAAAAAAAAAAAAAAATTTAAATGGGCGAGTTTTTTTTTTAATTGTTTCTAGGAGGTATTTTTCATCAAATTTATACTATTAATGCATCATAATCACCAAAGGGGATGATTGTCATCTATTATGGTTTGTAGGCGTGCATTCAAAAATATATACTAATTTTTTAAATTCAAGTACTCTTATAGGCTATGAAAGTATGGCCATGTGTTCTATCATGAATGAAAATTTGGTAGACTTACAAGTTCTTAGACCCCTTTCCCATACTATTTAAAAATATTTTTAACCAAGAAATGTTCACCTTGCAGAAAACACACGTTTATGAGCTTTAGAACACATTGCTTGATGCACATGTTTGCATTATGGGAAAATAACAAAAACAAAAGGTAATATGAATTTATTTATAACAACGATATTAGTTAATAGAATTTGGATTTGCAAATAACTACATATATACTAGTGTGTAACTTATGAATTTTCAATGAGTGATCCCCATATTTAGAAAATTCTTTTTTTATGTAACTTTCACATAATTGAATATTTTAGGATACTTATATTAGTAGCCTTCTAAAATATGATTATCCTAGCTACTAAGTTAACCTACCTAAGTTAGTAGCCTACTAAAATATGTTTATCCTAGCTACCTAAATTAACCTACCTTATAGGTAATTAACATTGGTAGTTTTTTGTATGCCTAGCTACTTAGATACTCACATGTAATTTGATTTACACTTTCCCATTCTAAACTATGAAATCATGTAATCATATAATGTCCTAATCAACTATCAACCAAATCATGGCTATAATCATAGTATTATATGAATATGAATTTATTCACTATCATTGTACTAGTTGAATTTTGCAACTATTAAAAATTTTGAAGGAAAAAAAATTGTTTGATACACATGTTTGCATCATGCATCATGCATTACACCATATATGAAAATATCTAGTAATATATTACATTATCTATCATTTTGATATTTTATTTGTTTAGTTTATTTTTTCAAAAAATCAAATGAAGGTAAAATGCAAATATAAATATTACTTTTCATTGTGCGATTCTTGAATTAACATCAAATAACCTATAATTAATCTAGATTTTTGTCCCCCAGTCATAGTGTTCTAGTTTAAAACATGTACACCTCTTGTGCAAGCTTAACATTCTTGTGCTTAACATTCACTATCAAATTTTTGATAAATTAAAAATGGGATTATCGAACCCCCTTTTGTTGACAATTTCAATTATTGTGACAAAAATTGCCATTCATTAGTTGTGGGTATCATACTACTTAATAAAATGTAAATGACATTATTTGAAATAAATATGTAAAGAAAACATTACATTTCTTACTTCAAAAAAGGACTTGAGGTGCTTTCTATTTTTCCTACCAAATTAAAAATAGTTCAATTAACATCATACACCATGTTCTACATTAATTGAATATTTAGAATGACAACACATCAATTAGTCATTCATGTGGGGAAGTGTTTGTGTGAAGGACTTATGTTTAGCCCAATACAAATAAAGTCAAATATTTATGGCATGGGCATCTCATGCATCTTTCCGAAATGTTTTCCCCTCCATTAATTTAAATCATTGGTTGGTAATGAATCATATTCAACATACTTATTCAAGGAGGGATCCTTTTAACCATTGTGAACATGGTTTTTTTTTCTCAAATTCCTCAAGTAAGTCCCCAAGATCCTTAGTATTAATTAGCACATAATGACTGTCTTAGGTGGGCTATAACATGAAATTTTTTGAAAGTGCCACTACAAGTGGCGACCTAGGGAGTGCCTAGGTCTAGATGTGGATCAAGAAAATTATTTTATATCAAAAAATTTGTGAAAATCCCTAAGTAATTGCCAAGTTGCAAAAATTCAACCAAAAAAAACATCAATGTAAATATGATGGCAACCCAAACAAGACAACTATGTTTTGAATATAAATGAGTGAAAGGTGAAAGAGACTATGCAACGGTTCAAAGAAATATCACCCATCAATTCTCCGAAGGAATGGGCCAATGCACATAGATCTAGCTAAGCCATATGTATGAGATGACCTTAATGGTCAACCACTTTCTCTTCACCTCACCCTCCTTTTCAATCACCATTATCTTTCAATTTTCCCACTCCTTAGCATCTTTTAGTTAGGCTTTTGTACAATTCCTACTCTTTGTCCTTCATTCATATGCGTTTGATACACTACTTACTTTCCATTCCTCACCATCTTCCAATTAAGCTTTTGTACAATTTTTTACTCTTGTCCTTTATTCATATGCCTTTGATACACTACTTTAAGGTCATGTGCATGTATTTTTGTCAATATGTTGCCAAATAGTTGTAAAATGTTCTTGTGTTTTAGGAATGCATCATTTACATTTGAAGGATCGACATGCTTACCAAACATTGATTATATATGTTATGTTGGCAAATCTACAAGCATTGCAAGTTTAAGGATACAAACATGATTTCCTTATACCAACTTCCACAACTCAACACATTATGTTCAATTTAACATTCATTTCCCAATTATTTAAATAGACCCCAAAAAAAGAAAAGAAAGAAGAGGATATTTGAAGCAAGATATTACATAATTATATTATTGAGATCTTGGATATTGAAAATAATGAGGTTAAATGAATATAAATGTATTATCCAGCACAATGAAAATAGAAAGAAAAAGATAAAGAGGTTATGGAACACTTTGTGAATGCAAAAATTCAAGGATGTGAAGGTGCAATCTACACACAAAGCCATGTCCAAGCTCAATCCATCAATATCGGCACCTCATCTTTTCTTTGGGCATCAATCTTTCCTTACAATTTTGGAAAAACATGCGCAGTAATCCTTCCCATGACCTTTTCACTATCTTATTTGAAGTTTTTTTTCTTACAATTTTGCATTTGATAGACCAAAAATTGAAAACAATTTGATTTTTTTTGTTTTTGGCAATTCAAATTTCAATGTGATGAAGGTTCTATTGAACTTTCGAAATTGAATATGAAAGAATGTTTTGTTAGCATTAAATAATGAAATATGCGTGGTCCACAAGGTCACTATAAAAATTATTAAATTAGATGCTGATAATTGGCATTCGCCATTGGTCAGTATTGAAGTATTATAATTTGGGGCGCATCGACTATGTTGAGCGCCTCTTGAAATTGAAAGAGAAGGTTGCCTCCATCCCTAATCTTGATTTTACTATTCAAGGCCAAAAACCCTTGTTCAAACGAATCGAACGATTGGACATAAATTTCCCCAATGTTCCTCCCATATACAAGAGAAGTAATGCATTTTCAGCCTTGTTTAGACATTCATTATAAAGAGATTTGATCTCTTCTATTGACAAGATCTTAAAGCAACCCTTTTGAACACATTACATCTATTTTCAATCAAAGAGGTGTCAATGACTTGAGTTGAGATGGCATGATTGCTTTCAAGCATTGTTGCATTGTACTTGGCAAAATTAATCTTTTGGGCTTTTGTTAGCATGGTTCATTGATGGTCAATGGATGATATCCCTTGGTTATTTCTTCTTTTTCTAGATTTTTTTCAATCCCAAATAATGAGGTTATAAAATACAACTATTGGTGGTTTAAATACTTTCCTTTCCATGTGATTCTTTCTAGTATGGATTGTGACATATCATTTGTCTACCATTTATCAAAGGTTGTCATCTTCTTATTGTTTCCATCTTCATACTAGTCATGATCCATTGTTGATTACTTCTCATTCATCTTGATTGCTATAAATCCACAACACAATTTTTATATTAAAAATTCAATGGCAATCATCTACCTTTGTTGAGCAAATAAATGTTCCAAAATGGCAATCGTTATCCTTACACTAGTATGCTTACACAAAGTTATAGTAGGTTTAAATATTGTCAAATGAACTTGATAGACCCATCCATAAATTGAAGGATATCATTTTTGTTTAGAATTGTGAATCATGACACATTCCACTAGTGCTTTCTAACATATATTTTGCACAATCTTCAAAGTCCATGCTTGATATGGAGGTTTAGAAACCATTTTTTACTTATTCATGAATTATCACCCTCCAACACAATTGTTACATGTGGAGAATAAATAAAAGTATTAAAACTCAAAGTCAATGACAAAATAACAACAAAAAGAAGAAAAACACATAAGACAAACAATGAAAGAATCGTTAAAAGTAAATGAGTTAATGCAAATTTGTGAACAATGACTATATATGAAATTGGTCATTATGTCCATGATTATTTCACATCTTATTATTGACTTTGTTTGGAATTCTATGGCCAACATAAAATATGACATGGATAGTAATTATTATCAAAATGCATACCATTGTTATATCATCATCATTTTTGTATGGATTTGGTTGGTGATATTAGAATATCGTATGTTAGCAAAGAAAGGTGAAGGCACCTTTTCAGAGGTGCTGAAGGCACAATGTATAAGAACCAACAAATATGTGGCCATCAAATGTATGAAGAGCAATTTCGAAAATATTGAAGAGGTCTATCAATGATTCAATTTGTTAATTTATAGTTGTGAAACCCATACATGTATGCATTTATTTAGTGTCCATGGAACATAACCTAGGGGTTATAGGGGTTGGGTCCTTGCGATTAATCTTCAACACAACTATAACATTAGGTGAATGTGAAATGTTATTTTCAATTTACCATTCAAAAGTGTATACTCATTCACCAGGAAATCTTCAAAGTTTGATTAAAACTTATATTCATGTAATAATTGATATGTGCACTATAGCAATTTAAGAAGTTCGAACCTTAAAATTGAATTACATAAAATGACCCATATCTTTATATAAGTGGATATTGCATTATATTTCTTCTTGTTATCTATGGTTGTTTACATGCCATTTTTTCAATTAAATCATGCATGTTGGATATGCTTTTATAATCAATATCAAGGAAAGATGGCATATTGTTGATCAATGCAATTTTGGTCTTTCAATTTCAAGGAACATCAAAATTACTTCATTACTAAAAGAATGTATCATAATCAAGACATTTTGATTGCTGATTTGTTTGTTCAATTTTTTTTGGTTTATAGATTATCATGTTAATCGTTGATTCAATGAAAATATATATTTCATTTTATTAATGTTGATAGGAAAATTTCATCAAAACTCACTTTTATGGTTTTCAATGAAACATAATAAACACATTTGGGGGCATAGGTGACCAACTTGCGAGAAATACAAGCATTGCAAAGGCTTTCCCCTCATCCCAATATCATCAAGCTCTTGGAAATCATATAGTATGTTCTTTCCACCTTTCTAATTAGTAATATCAATGCCAACCAATTACTTTTGTGCAATGGTTTCATGAATCATTTTCCTTATTTGCATGACAAAATATTGACATAAAAACATGCACCTTGAAGAAAAATTAACAATTATTAAGATTATTATATATATGAAATAATTGTGGTTAATGATCTAACATATTTGTATGAAAACGTATTATGGAAAAACAAATGAATAATGAAAAATTATGTTAGAATTATTATATATCACATTGTTACATGATTACTGATATAAAGGTTTTGCATGCATTTATGTCTAAACAAGAATAATCAAACATTTGGTCTTGATTTTACATGTGGAATTGGGAGGGGATTTTGGTATATAGTGACCAGCCAACTAAGAAATTAGCCTTAGTGTTTGAATTAATGGAAATGAACATTTATGAGCTCATTCGGGGTCGTCGAAATTATGTGTCAGAAGATCGCATCAAGAGTTACATGTATCAATTAATGAAAGGTGATCCATCAAGCTGGCATTGCAATCCTTATAAATTGTAAAAACAAAGTAATTGAACTTGGGAAAATGATTCCACATGTGTCACAAATTGCTCCATCTATTGAAAAGATAATGTATATACACCATTATTTCACATGACAACATGACATAAATGTCAAATGGCTACACTGGAAGTATACTAATACATAAATGTCAAAGTACATGGGTAATGAAGTTAATGGAATTGTGATGTGTGTAGCCATGGACCACATGCATCGTAATGGCATTTTCCATCGTGATATCAAACCTGAAAACATCCTCATCATTGAAGAAGTCCTTAAGGTAACACATTTGTACATTTCACATCAATTTTTTTATTGAAGCCGTGTTTCATCCTATCCAAAATTATTAACCTAATTACATTATGTATGTATCAATAGATAAATTGATGATTCAAACAATAGCTTCCAAGTCCTTGGGTAAGAATGGACATTGCGGTGATTATAAGATATCCACTTTCAAAAAGGCAATTAAGTGGTCAATTAGGTTTGGGAGGTTTGTCACAGCTTGCAGACTTTGGTAGTTGTCGAGGAGTGTATTCAAAGCAACCTTACACTGAATACATCTCCACAAGATGGTACATATGTCAAACTCTTGCAGTTTATCAATTTAGTTCATAATTGTTTATTGCATTATGCCTTTTATGAAAGATAGGTTCACATCCCTACTTTTATATAAAATGACAACAAAATAATTGCAATGTCCTATGTTTGCATCTTTTGCCCAAATTGACTAAAAGAAAATTTGGCTTAAAATGTTAAATTATGGACCATAATCTAAGATTATCCAAGTTGCCAACAAATTGTGTAATGACCATCTTTATAAACTCAACCATTTTACAAGATTTATAATTCATTGGTATGTGAATTTCAAGCATCATATTTTACCTTCAAACAAAGTCATTCAAGCTCTTCAAAAATTTGATATATGAAGATGGTGGGGTTATGGCTTATGAAAAAAAGGTATCGTGCCCCAGAATGTTTACTCACAGATGGATATTACAACTACAAGATGGACATGTGGGGTGTGGGTTGTGTCTTCTTTGAAATTGTTAGCCTCTTTCCCCTTTTTCCAGGTATTATTATCTTATCTCTCCCTATTGTGATCCCCACCTTCATGGTGACTTCAACAATGGGCAAACCCATCCTTGGGTGGTAGCACTAGGAATGTCACACCCCAAATCTTTTAAACCTATTCAACTTCAAAACAACACAAGATTCATTCAAAAAGATTGTTTTTCTTTGAATTTTATATTAAAAGATTGCCCAAGTTGTGTAGAATTTGAAACTTTGAAATTTGATTTACAAAAAAATAAAAATAAAAATAAATCCAAATGAATGGTTAAAGAAAAAGTTTTTAGGAAAATAATATTTTGAGTTCCTTTGTTCATGAACACAAGAAGAACATGTTTTTTTTTTTCAATGATTTTAATTTCTAGGAAGGTCTTAAATGGCTCTACTTTTTATTTGATGAATAAATAGTGGATTGAAGCAATCATAAATTTTTGAGCAATTTTTGAAGGTTAGAACTAAGAGGTCTTGAATGGCCATTCCATTCATGTTTACAAATTTGTAGTAATACCCATTTTTTTTTGTTTCAATCAAAATTTAGGGCAATACCTTAGTGATTGTAGTCAATAATTTTTTTTTAAAAAATTACAATGTTGCAACTTGACATGTAAAGGGTCGGAAATCTTAGGAACACATGTCATAAACATTTTAGGAATACAAATTTCTTATTTGTGTAGCTTATGTAAGTGTCTACAAATTTTCCATTGTGCGTCCATAGGTGGGGAACACAAAGCCCATGTGATGCAAATCAACAACAAAAATAATAATTTAAAAAGATTAAATTTCTTTAATTAAATTTAACTAGGTCCATCTTTCTTTGGATTTTGGTGAGGTGATTCCTAGAAGTACCACCCAAGGATACCAATTCCTAGTGGTTTACACAATGAGCTTATAAAAGTTCCATTGGACAATGTGTTGGTATGTTGGCAATAATACTAAAGGCAATAATGAGTTGGACCAAGTACAAAAAATACATAAGATTTTAGGCACTCCACCCATGCAATTGTTGGAGAAATTGAAAAGGTAAGCTTTTATGTCTTTGGGGATCTATTTCCTTTGCAAAACCATGATATCAAAATGTGGGAACTTTTGGTTTGTCCTTTCAAAAACTAAATGGCACAATCTTATAATTCAAAATAAAACGTAACATGTTTTTTGTTTGGTTTCAATGTTGTATTTGTTCTCGCAATAACATACATGTGTTATTCAAAAAATTGTTTGCAAATCTTCCTTACAGTATGTAAAAAAAAATGCAAATCGAATTGGAGATGGTGAAATGGGTGCACAGGAGGTCACAACATGCTGATTTCAAATTTCCACATCAGGATGGGACAGGAATCGCTAGACTCATTCCACATGCTTCGATAATGTGTGTGGAGTTGCTCAACAAGTTGCTTGCTTATAATCCCGATGACCGGTACAAATTTCAAATGGGTTTCAAAATTTGCATACAATTTTATAATAAGGGCAACAATGATTATTTCAAGCATTTGAATCCATTGATGATTGTCAAACATGTGAATTAATTGATGATTGTTGCAAGCATTTGTTTATTCAAGCCTTTTGTCAAATGCTTAAAATATTGATGGTCATGTCTATGTTGGTGTTTTGTTTTTAGGTTATCAGCTAGGCAAGCACTTCGACATGTTTATTTTAAAGATCTTCGAGACAAGGAAAAGCTACATCAAACATTTGTTAATGCAAATCATAGCCATGGGGTTCGACCATCTCATGGGTTTCATTTAGCCCCTCTTTCCTTCTCTCCCTCCTTTGCTTTTCTAAGCAGTTATATTGAATTTGCATCATCAACATATTAAATATTTAAAAATATTCCAAACTTAGAACAACAAAAAACAACAAAATGAACAACACAAATTGGAAATCTTATGGTGTTGCAATGCTCAAGGTTTGTGAAAAACAATCCACAAATATTTGTTGTGAATAATGAATCATATATATCTTTTAGCTTTGCATGCAACCTTGCTAAAGTATTGACATGGATTTCTTTTTATACACAAACTAAGCTAATCATCACACAAGAATTTTTAGTCAACACCCAAAAAAAATCCTAAAAACTATTTAGATTTGTGCCATTGTAAAAACCAATCATTATAATATAGATCCTTTAATTTTGCAAGGCTCTTGTTGAAAAGTGTGGTAGTTGTTTATTAACATGGGTTTTCTTTTCTACAAAGAATAGGCTCATCACACATGAAGCTACAATAAACACAAAACAAAAGATCCATGAATCAATCAAGATAAGCACTCATGAGAAGCTTGTGCAAAATCAGAACACTGGAAGTTCCCTGCAATCCATAGCCAATTTTTCACATCTTCCCACCATCACCAACACCTCCAAGTTACTTGCCAAGGAGGTAAAATATCTCTTTCCCCACCCCCTAAGCATTTCCTAACATGAAACCTTGTTCAAGTCCCCATCATTTTCCTCTTTAATAACAAAAATGATCACCATTTTTCTTTTTCTTCAACAATAACAAGAAGAATCCATCAAGTTCCAGTTTTGTGTTGTTGCAAATGAAGAAAATGATCTTAATATTTTTTGTTATAGCCATTTTTCATCAACAATGGTTAGGATATCAAAGTTATTTATGTCTTCACAAACTTGATTATAAAATATTTGAAAATCATTTGTGAGATAATGGATTGTAGGAAGAAAAAGAGGTGGTGGCAAGAGATGCAAGTTCAACGACCCCTTTGTCAAACTTTGTAGATGTTGAAAGCCCAACCACACTCACTTCGGTGGGATCAACAATTGCAACACATGCAGCTCAAGAAATCAAGCCTACACAAAGGGAAAACAACAACAATGAAGATATTGATCACTCTTCTATGCATGTTCTTCCTCCCATCAAGAACAATTGTATTCTTTCCATATTATCACCCAAGGCTCGCATTGGTCCCACCCTTGCTTCCAATTTTCGAAGTAACAACCATAGAATGCACACTCCTAAGGTGTTCGTTTTTGTTTTTTTCCATTCATGCACATCATTGATCTTATTCTTGAATTTTATTTACATTGAAAAAGTGATTCTTGTGGGAGGAGTTGAAAAGAACATCCACCCATTATTACTTTCCAACTCCCTTTATTTATTTAACATTTTTAGGATCACTAATTACAAAGTCATCATTCACTCAGGTTGTTTTGAAAGGCACAAAATTGATGAAAGGAACAAAAAATCATCACATGATGCTCCCTGAGCTTTCACCCAAGAACTCTTTGAACAAGTATGGTGAACCACCTCCTTATAAGAAACGTGCCAACAACAAGTACGCCACCCTTTTTTTCTCACAACTTTGGCCATGGGGAATTTTCTTACACAAAACGCAAAACTTCAAATGTTTTGTCTATCTATCTACATTTATGTGTGTTTGTTTATGTATGTCTTCGTCCTATCCTCATTGCTAGGAACAAATATTTAAAGATCCTTTGGGTCTTTGTCACAATCACAATTCCCCAAAATTCTAAGAATTTTTCACCATGGCTAATGGGATTTAGAATGGTTGAAATTAATAGGTTACCTGCAATGCCAACAAGAACTTGGCTCAAAAGTAGAAGAAGACAACAAAGAAGAACAACACCCAAAGAGGTGGTGGTTCCATTGCATGAGGTTCCATTGTGTGTGCACAAACATTCGTTAAAGGCATACAAGCTTGTCTTGCCTTTAGTTCATAGACGGGCTCTTGATAATGGCCATTCTCAATACTCTAAAATGCTATTTGTGAAGAGTTAATTAGTGGACCAATTTTGTTTGCCATATTGCACACATGGAATGTGAGTAATTTGTGTTTGCTAAATTACACAAATAAAAAAATTGTGGGCAATTTTTTTGTCCATAAAATCAAACATACAAACAAAAGGTGGAGCAAATTGTGTCTACCAAATTGTGTACACAAACAAAATGTGGGCAGTTATGTCTACCAAATTGTGCACATAGAAAATGTAGTGAATATGTGTACCAAATTGTTTAGACAAAATTGTATCGATTACGAATTTACCAAAAAACAATTCATGGGAAGAAAAAGCTATGAAAGAAACGTTTCTATCTTAGAGTTTTTTGTGCATGATCATTTATGTGTTTATTATGAAACAAATTAATTCTATTGCTACATTTATAGGTCCATTTCATCATTTTGGAAAACCAACAAATAGGACTCAAATGTAAAAATGCAATGTTTGATTCAAAATTAAATGTTTGATATGCAATGTTGAACATGAATTTTTTGAATCTTTGAATATCGGTGCCACCTCCACCTTTTAACCCTTCACAACTTTGCAAAAACAATGCATGGTTGTATTTCAAATATTGGCTTTGTTATGACAGTTTTTGCATCTAGTTATATTCAAAGCTTTGGTTTTGCTAGGATTTGAATATACGGTTTTGTTCCACATTGATGAACTTGCCATTCTTGAGCCATTGCAATTAAGTTCAAGATTTTCCAATGGAGATTCCTTGATTATTGTTGTTGTGGGAATTACATTGAATCACTAATGATTCAAACCAAAGATTGAGTAAATTAATTAAGTCACTACAAAATGGGTGACATGATTCTTCCAAGATTAAGCCCTAATTAATCCATAGTATAATAATATTTATAAGTAGGTGATGTCATAATTAGTTTTTAAAAGTTTGGAGCTTTGTGAATGATTTTTGCTTAGACATTAAAAGATATTAAAACATTTAAAGTTCTTGTGTTTGGGTTGATATCAATTTGCTACATAATGGGTGAGATGAATATGCCAAGTTTAATTTGTAATTAAACCATGGTGTAGTTTAATTATTGAAAGTTGAAGCCAAATTTCAACCACGTGTTTTGGCTTGCTTAATTTTGTGTTTACATTTTTTTTTTGTTACGCATCCTTCTTGAACATAGTATATAATCAAATGCTAATTTTGTTTTCATTTTTGTTTCCATTGTAAAGTTTTGGCTCTAGAGGGAAGGAGACATTGTTATACATGCAACCAAACAAAAGGGATGATAAAAAACCAAAGTTACAAAAACCAAAATGCATGGAGAATCTTTTTTCCATCACACCAAGTTGTGGGTTTCCAACATGCACCACCTCCTCATTAGGTTGTTATAATATGGGCAAATCCCATCAGATACCTGACCATAAATACCAAAAAACACTCATTTACTAATGAATATTTCAATTATAAATTTTTTGGAAGAAATGTGTGATCATGACCCTTGTAATCCTCGTGCTAAAGCAACTACATCCATGCTTTAAAAAAACATTTATAATCGTAATGTGTGTTTATCCCAACTTTTGGTTTGATCATTGTTATGTCATTAACCTTTAACTAGGAGTTGAAATATACAAAAGAAAAACATATAATATATATTAGTATATCTCTAGTTGATTAGGAAAAAAATTATGAAAGCTGATTAAAATATTCAATTTATCTTTCAAGATGAAAGTGATGATGGAAAAATAATAATTTACAAAAAAAATTTAATTTTTTACAACTATGCATTTGTTTACATTACAAGCTTAATTAGTCATCAAATAAGTTTTGTTTGTTGCAAGCTCAAGTCAATGTCTTCTCTCTTTTTGAAAAGGAATCAACATTGATTCTTTTAGCACAATTTGTGCAAAACATGAATATGAATCTTGAACATAACACCATTTTGTTACTAGAAGTCCTTCAAGACTTCCAAGAATGTAATTCTATTTGGGAGGCAATTCTAATGAATATCAACATAATTTTTGTTTTTAGTGCTTGGAGTTGTGTGAAAACATATAAGGATGTAGTTGTAATTTACAATTCTAACAAAACATATTTTCATATATGGGCTCAATGTGATATGATCAACAACATGATTTTGAAACATGTTTGTCAAATGAATTTGGGGTGCATTGGTGCAAAATTGTGACATAATGGCCTAGACAAGATATTTGGATGAAGTTCAAGCTTTAAATAACATGAAATGAGTTTGGACTTGTAAATATGCATAGGATACAATGCGTTCCAAAAGGGCTAGTAAAGAATATGACTGACTTTGATTGGCCAATTACAATGATGACCCCATGGGTGGCAATTAATTTATCTCATCATAAAAATTGTCCAATGTTTCATGTTCACCAATTGGGGTAGGGAAATAACTAGCACACTATTTTGGATGTGGTAAACCACATATCAAGTGTGGATGGATTTTCTTTAATACAATTAATGCATTTGCATAAGTACTATGGGGTCAAATTGTAAATTTTTAGAGCTACATCATTTAACCAATATATGGGAAAAATGAATGTCTTTTGATACCCAAAAAATAGAATAAAAATGGAGTTCATCACAAGATGGTTACTTATTTGTAGTCTAGGATTATCATGAACTTATTGCAAATGAAATTATTAAAATGAATGGTTAGAAAGTCTTGGACTAGTCAACATTCTTGAAAGTGATACCCCAATCTTGAATGTGCCCAATTAGTTATGCCCAAAACTTGTTTTGGGATAGATTTTTGCATAGTTCAATAGCACCATCATATCCTCAAATTGGAAAAGAACATAATCATGGTAAAATACACCATTATTATGTTTAAATTGAGATGCCTTTGTATGCAACCCACTTTTGATGTTCCAAAGTTCATGTTTCACTTGAGTCCATGGTAAGAATAACTCCACTAACATTAGTATGATGATTTGTAAATAGTAATTTACATGAATTTCAAGCTTAAAAAAAAGTTAAATTAAATTTGGACTTGAAAATATGCCCATCCAAAATGGCTAACAAATAATTATGATTGGTTTTGATTGGTTGATCACAATGATTTGCCCATGTGATGGAATTTACTAATTCTTTATTCTACATTGGACCTAGTCTTTCATGCTTATTGGTGCAAATGGGAAAATAAATTACACATTATTTCGAATGTGGTTATAAGCATTTGTAAAATCCCACAAATTGGGTGTGGATGGAGATGCTCTCAACCTTAGTTCACATATTTTTTAAAATACATTATGATAAAGTTGCATGCCAAAATCAAATGTAAATTCTCCTACCATGAAGACCCAAAACATATATGCATCCACCACCTTTCAAAGTAATAATTCCAATAATTTATGTTCTAGGTCAAACATTTAAAGAATATTTGCAAAAGCCAACAATAATGTCCTAAATTGTTTTTAGAATAACAATGGAGTGTCAGATGAACTAAGTTATGCATTTGTTTTTTCAAAAAAGGTCCAAATGGGTATTTGCACATTTTAAAAAGAGGCTTCCAAGAATTAAGCAAATGGTTGAACCGATGTTTGTTATGTTGGGTAATACATATGTATGTCATATCCAAAATAATGTGAAAGTTATTTCCCCACCTTACTATATATAATGTACTTTACCTTATATAACTACAAAAATTAAACCATTGATTTACAAAGATAAAATCCATCCCTAGCCTCCCATTTCTTTCATTTGCAACATGTGTGTTTGTTCTTAGAGCATGTTTAAATAATGAAAGCTTTATTGCTTCAAAATCCATTGTTTTGCATCTATCCAATGTTATTACTCAAGTTTGTTTCATGATGATGTGAACAAGCAAAAAGATTCTTTTATTTTTTGTATTCAAGGTTTTCACAACTATGAATCATGATTTTTAAAGAGGTTCAAACTTTGGCTAATTTGTGATTTTTGATTTATGGACATGCACATTTTGACTAAAGGCAAGGGGCTTGAATGACACACATATTTTTTGACCAATCAGCTTGATTATAATGGTTTATTTGACTAGATATATATTATCAAGTTGTACAACCTTAATCAAAATGACCAATGGTCTCTAGTTAAATGAAACATTTAATCAATATGACCAATGATCTTTAATCAAATGCAACATGGTCTATCACCTTATGTATATATTCCCTACCTACTCACCCACCTATTTATCTAATTAACTACATATTTACACAACACATCTTGGGTTTTGTGATCGGTTAAAAAAATTATTATTATTATTATTCAATTATGCTTATAATTACTTGGTCACAAAAATTACTATGTAGTTGCAAAGGACATTAAGATGCCATGTGGCATCATGGTTTTGCAACTATAGTCAATATGACAACTTGTTCAAATTTTTGGTAAATATAGTATCAATATTTTTGAATTTATATTAATATATTTGAAAGAATAAAATATTGTTTAATTTTGTGACTAATAATGATTAATAATGATTCAATTTCTAATGATGATGATGTGGCATGCCATGTGTCAACAAGGTGTTACGATCAGTAGTCAACCTCACGATTCAGAACATTAATTTCAATAAAATTACATTTATTGATTGGTCAAAAGTGTTCATAATGCCAAAACATGTATTTTATGACTTGTCCTATGCAATTATAATGTCTAACATGATTAAGAAATGACTAAAAATGTATTTCAGAATTAGTAATCATCTAATGATTCATGTTATTAATTTTAATAAAATTACATTTATTGATTGGTCAAAAATGTTCATAATGCCAAAACATGTATTTTATGACTTGTCCTATGCAATTATAATGTCTAACATGATTAAGAAATGACTAAAAATTTATTTCAGAATTAGTAATCATCTAATGATTCATGTTAGTAATTTTAATAAATTTGCATTTATTAATTGGTCAAAAGTGTTCATAATGCCAAAACATGTTTTTTATGACTTTTCTTCTATGCAACTATAATGTCCAAGATTATTAAGGAAACAACTTAAAATACATTTAATAATTAATAATCAACTTAATGATTCGTGACATTAATTTCAATAAAATTACATTTATTGATTGGTCAAAAATATTCATAATGCCAAAATATATCTTTTACAACTCATCCCATGCAATTATAATGTCCAACACGATTGAGGAAACAATTTAAAATGTTTTTAACAATTGGTGGTCAACCTTATGGCTCATGCAATTAACAAAAATGAGTAAAAAAACAATTACAATCGCATAGGACCAATCATTTTAGTACCCAAATTTAGTTTAAATAACCTACTATAATTTATTATTTTATCACAAATTTGCTAGATTTAACCATGTATTATTTCAATAATGAACATTATCTTATTTTTTTCCAAATTTAGTCAAATATAACTTAAATATTCAAATTTAGCTTAATTTGTCATTGTTTAACCATGTTTAACATAAAAATTATGTTTGGTTTCATTCATATTAGTTTAACCATGTTTAACCCAAATTAATATTCTAAAAATAAATTATATTAATTTAACTATACATAAAAAAAATTCAACCATGCTTAACTTAAATAATTGTATTTGAACGTGTTTAACCATGTTCAACCAAAGTAATTGTGTAAATAGCCGTGTTTAGCTTATGTGATTGTTTTTAACCAAAATAATTTAAAGCAATTGTGTTTAGCCATGTTTAAACTAACTTAATTTATGTTTAGCCTAAATTAACCTAGGCTAGGTTGGTAGGTAGTAGGTAGGTTGACATAGTGGTTGATCTATGTCAACCTAGGATGGCTTAATTTAATTTGAGGCTAAAGAATTTGATTTTGATAATTTTATGTTTATTAGACTCAATATTAAAAAATGTGATAGTGCAATGGATGAAGACTTGAACCCTAACGTGAAGGTGAGGGGTTCAAGTCCTTATTCTTACAACTTATGATACCTAACACCTAACCTAGGTTAAGCAACCTAATATAGGCTATTTAAGTTAGGAGATCAAGGTTTGTTTTTAACCGAGGCTACTTAGCCTAAGTTAGGTTGATTTTTGGTTAGGCTAGTTACCTAGGCTACTTAGACTAGGGTAGGTTGACTTTTATTCATGTTTGATGATTCATAATTGAACATATGTTTATAGATTTTTGACACATGTCATCCATCTATCAAAGTGTCTTTAGTAATTCTTAATTGAGTAAAATTACTACGTTGACATGGCATGTTATTTACATGTCAAACCAAAATCAATGATGATATGGAATTTCAATATTAAAATTTAAAAAAAAATCCTAGTTGATAAGACAACTAGGCTTTGTAACTATGTGTCCTTTGTGATTAAATGGGTGAAATGACATGGGTTTAACAACTCAATAGTCACTAGTCACAAATGTCCTTTTTAATTAATACAGCATAAAGGTAAGTCACAAAACCCAAAATGTGTTTTTGTGTTACTTATCACCCATCCACCGACCCACCTACTATTTACCTACGTACCTATTTATATTTTTTCACCTTTATACAACCTACCTATTTACCTACCTACCTCCCTACCTATCCACCAATTTAGCAATTTAAGTTTAACCACTAGGTGTAGCCATTATGTTTAGCCATTAAATTTAGCTAGTAGATTTAGCTATTAGGTTTATCCAAAGTTTAACTAGTAGGTTTAATTTAAATTTAACCATTAGGTTTAGGCATTAGGTGTAGCCACTGTGTTTAACCACTAGATTTGGCACTAAGTTTAACTTAAGTTGAGCCATTAAATTTGGCCATTAAATTTAAGCCATTAGATATAACTTGGGTTGAGCCATTAGATTTACCCATTAGGCTTAATTTAGGTTTAACCATCATGTTTAACCATTATGTTTAATTTATGTTTAACCAAATTTTTGTTTTTATGTTTAACCACTATATTGAGCCACTATATTTAGCCAAAGTTTAGTCATTATATTTAAACATTATATTTCATTAATATTTAATTATTGTGTTTAGCCACTAGGTTAAATGACTAAGTTTAACCATTTGATTAGCCATTAAATTTAACTATTGTGTTAAACCACTAAATTAAGTCACTAGGTTAAGCTATTAAATTTAACCATTTGATTAGCCATTAAGTTTAGCCATTAATTGTCACTTGTGTTTAGCCATTATGTTTGGTGATGTGAAATAAATATGTGAAATAAAAAAACTTCACAAATAGTGTAATCCATAAGTAAAGATTTGATTTATCATAGTGAAGGTTCGGGGTTCAATTCCTTATACTTGTAACTTATGTACATGTTTAAAGGGTAAGTTATACTAAAGTAGTTTGGTGAGGTTAGGTTAAGTAGGCTAAACTAGCACCCACATGCATTTTTTTTACCTACCTATTAATTATAATTATAATAATTATAATTTAAGTATAAATTTGATGTAGTTAAATAGTCCATTATCGACAAGTCAAATAATCAATCACTATGTTAATCACTTTGTCAGTCAAATTGACAAGGTCCAAATTGACTACCCATTCAAATTGGTAAGTCCCAAATCGACTTGTCTAAATTGATAGGGCGGTTTTTTTATGCTTGTCATTTTTGGGTATTTTTTACTAAAAAACCCAACTAAAAAAACCATGAATTATAGTAGTGTTTGCAAATTAGTTATACATTGTTATAAGTTGTTCAAGCATGGATTCAAATTTTTTTTTCTTGATTAACTAAAGATTTTACTCCCAAGTTGTGTAGTACAAGAAATTGATGTTGAATTAACTTCAATGCCTTTTTATTATATTATACATTGTTTGGTTTATTATAATGGTGTTCAAAAGTAATGTGTTGCCGCGTCCCCCCCCTCCCGTCCCCCACACCCCCACCCCCCGCCCCCCCGCCCCCCCCCCCCCTCTTCCCCCCCTCCCCGTGCCACCCGAATGCTTCA
>Ga0116231_10008158_pt1 | contig 18544 bp, 13 predicted proteins | sample S1TSphgellanicum_2_FD_89695 | JGI IMG/M metagenome (GOLD analysis project Ga0116231, IMG submission 89695) | Host-associated microbial communities from peat moss isolated from Minnesota, USA - S1T2_Fd - Sphagnum magellanicum MG | ecosystem: Host-associated > Plants > Peat moss > Unclassified...
ATCAATTTTAGATCAAATAATTTTTTTGAAGTTAAATAACAAATTTCAGAATTGAAATGTCAATTTTCAGATTCAAATAATAATATTCAAAATTAAAATGTCCATTTTAAGACTCAATTAATATTTTTTTGAATTGAAATATTAATTTTGAGAATTCAAAATAATAATCTGGAATTAGAATTTCAATTTTCAAGTAAATAATTTCTTAAAATTTAAATTAAAAACTTCAAAATTCAAATATCAAATTTCAAGTTCAAATAAAGACATTTAAAATCAAGTTGTCGATTTTTAGACTCAATAAAGTTTTTTAAACTGAAATGATAATTTAAAATTCAAATATCAATTTTGAGATGAAATAAGTTTTTTGAATTTAAATAAAAATTTTCAGAATTGAAATGTCAGTTTTTGGATTCAAATAACAATATTCAAAATTGAAATGTCTATTTTTAGACTCAAGTACTAATTTTCAAACTTGAAGTTTTAATTTTGAAAATAAAAAATAATAATTTGAAATTTAAATTTCAGGTTTGAATCAAATGATTATTTAAAATTTAAAAGCAAAATTTTCAGAGCTGAAATATAAATTTTCATATTCATATAAAAATATTCAAAATCAAAATGTTTACTTTTTAATCAATTAATAATTTTCTGAATTGAAATACTAATTTTTGGATTCGAAAATATTAATTTAAAATTTGAAATCAATTTTTAGATCAAATAAGTTTTTTTGAATTTAAATTGAAAATATCATATTTAGATCAAAATTTTCAAATTCAAGTACTATTTTAAACAATTGAAATAATCATTTTCAGATTCAAATATCACATTTCAAATTCTAATATTCTTTTTAAAAAATTAAAATAATAGTTTTTAGAGTTGAAATATCAATTTTCAGATTTGAATAAAAAAATTCAAAATTCAAATATTAATTTTGAAATTCATTATATGAACAATATACATACGTATGCATATTATTTATATATATATATATATAATTTTAGTACATACATTAAAATACACCCCTATGTCATTGTAGAATACCTTGAGGATGCAACTAATTTGGCGACTATTGCAACTAATGGGACATATCAACTTATTAATGAATGAAAATAAATGTAAAATTGATGCAACCAATAGGATGAAATTTTTAATAGTTGCATCATAGTTAAGAAAATGAGCAAAATAGTTGAAAGTTGGTCGTGTAGTTGCAAGTATTCCCAAATCTAATCGCAAACAATTACAAGTTGCATGTAGTCGTAAATGGAGTGGTTACATTTTGGCTGATTTTTACTAGTGTATGTGTTTGGAAGGAAAAATCTCTTTTAGAAGATAGAGGGTCAAGTCTAATGAAAGGTCATACATATGTATTTGTTAACAAATGCATTTCAAGAGGCTTTTCCATTCTTGGAATAGAGAATTCCAATAAAGGATAGAGGCCAATGTTAATCATGGAATTGAGTTTTGTCACAAGACTTGTGGTAAAAGGAATATTTGTGCATGAAGCTCTGGTTAGAGCACCAAAATACATAAAAGAGCATCAGATAACAAAAACCAAGAAGAAAAGGTAACACAAAGTTAGGAAAAACCACCAAAAAAAAAAAAACCAAACATGGAAGAAATGATGAGAAGAGAGAAGTGACATTGAAAGCCATAAAAGATTTGCTTTTGAGGACAAAATGGGCTTTCAAATTTTGATATTGGTACAAAATTGTAAAATGCTTGTTAAAGATGTAAGCTACAACATTTGTTTGAATAATGGCCTTGAAATTACTAACATTCGAAAAGAGAATTTGGCAAATGTGGCATGAGTTGACACACCTCTTATTGGGACAATTGGTGTTATTTCATGAAGGTCCTTGGTTCATTCTTGAACCCTACCCAAGACTTTGGGTTTATACTTAGACAATGGCTTACTATCTTCCCCATCATCAGAATCAAAATCCTCTTTTGAAGGGATTATAGGAAGTAACTTCAGTTTTTTGGTGGGATGTGACTCTTCATCCACTAGCCCTTGGGATTTGAATCTAGACTTTGCAAGTATAGTTAAGATTGGTCTCTTAACATTATTTTTCTTGTTCCCCTTTGAGTCCTTAGGTTGGATGCGTTTTAATGCTTTGTCTTTGCTTGGGGTGCAACTACTTGCATTTGCCTTCTCCTTAGTGGGGTTGCCCTTGTTTTTTAATGGCACCTTGTCCTTGGTTGAATTGCCCTTGCTTTTCTATGACTTTGTAGTTGTAGTGGTTGAATTGCCTTTGTTTTTCTGCAACTTTGGCACTCCTTTGCTCGGGCTGCCCTTGCTAATTTTTTGTGGCACCTTATCCTTTGTTGGGGTGCCCATGCTTGCCTTTATTGCTTTCCCCTTGCTCGAGGTGTGTGTGACTACTTTGGTGGTTGTCCTTTAGTTGGGGTGCCTTTGCTTGCCAATGGTAGATCATGCTTAAGTGGGGTACCTTCACATCTAGTTTTAGCATCATCATTAATTGGGTTGCCTTTGGATGCTCTTGGTGCTAAGGACTTGATTGGGGTGCCACCACAAGTTGGTGATGCGATATAACTAATTGGGGTGGCATCTAAACAAACAAACTTGCATTAGTCCCCCATGATTGACCTAATAATGTTTAAACACATGCATATAACTTTTTAAATAAACCTTCAACTCTAGTTGATAGTTACTAGAGTTTTTTTCATTAAATGTACAAATTGATGACACTAGGCCACAATCAACCCACACTAATAAAATTTGATGGCATAAATTCCAGAGTTTGAAGAATGCTTTACCTAGCACATTTTCTGTGCATATTGGTGTGCACCCCTACTTTTGCTCATCTATCATGGAGCTTTTGAAGGTTAATATAATAGTACCCTAGGTGATCCTATCCATGCCCAAGTCATCATCAAGTGATGTAAGGTGTGCCACTATAGTTGGTTTGAGAGGGGACTTGGGTAGCTTGTGAATAGTAGCTGGGTTTAGCATATTGTGAATAACAACTCGAGAAACTTGTCCTTCAACATTCAGCTTTGGGCATGAAAGTGTTATGTTGCAAGGATTTTGTTCAGTGTTGTAAAGGTTGATGGTAGGGTTGCTTGATGAAGGCCCAACTATGGTGAACTTCCTTTATGTATTAGTTGTTTCATTGGTTGATCCAAGCCTAGTCATCCTTATCTTTGTCTCCAACTCCTTTCTTACAGTAGAATATATCAGAGGTTAAGTTTTCAAGATGAATTGTTTGCACAACACACATATAAGATGACGATGGGTGCATACACATAAATGCAAGTGCTTGAAGCAACAATTCAAATACAAACCAGGGACATTGTGGACATTTATCCTTGCAGTCTCCTTCAATTCATTTAACATTTGGACCCACTCTTCTTCAAGTCCCATTTCTTGTGCCATGCAAGTTAGATTATCATCAAGATTTCTTAAGCCTTAACTAGAGCACCAATTTGGGTGCAATCTTTGATTACAAACCTTACATCTGTTGTTCATCTTTAGATGCTCACCAAGGCATGTTGGGTGATATGTGTGCAAGCAAGATGTCACTATTATGTCCCAACAATAGTACCATTGCCCACATAAACCACAAGATTTGATGATAATCATAGTTAGGCCATTGCATGGGGGCCTATCAAAGTGCAAAATAGGTTTAGGCCAATACAACATGCTTCCACCCTTTTGCATTTCTTTCAATTGCTCAAAAATTACATTTTGTTCCTTGTCTAAGTTTGCATATTCTAGACCAGTTGCCACTATATGGTCCCCAAGGTAATGGCCTCTTTTTTAATTTCATTATATGTTACTTCTCCCAATGTTGCCCATTCAATTTTGTCCTCTATTGAAGTTTGCGTTCTGAATATTTTTTGCTCCTACGCCCATATGCCACAAATCAACAAGTTAGTATTTTGCAAAGATTTATCCTTGCAACATACATTTGCACACGTCCACATGATGCCCCAACAAATGAACCCCATGTATTTGTGTACTTTAAACATATCACTGCAGTTAGAGTTTAAGGACTTGATTAGATGATAGGTTGTCCCTACTAGAATCACAAAAAGATCTTATTAAACTAATTTTTGTTAGTTCTATCCTAAAATCTAGAATAAGCTTAGAAAAGGAGGTTAGTTAGAGATCTTGGATCACATACAGCTTCTACAATAGACATGTCTTCTTATTGCAATTCTGATAGGGTGCTTTTTGCGGCATTTAAGGTTGCTTGTGCTTCCTCCACCACTTTCTTCTTGGCATTTAAGTTATATTTAATGCCCAACAATTTGGTGCATGTAACACTTTCATCCATCTTTAGAGACTTAATCTTGGCCTTGAACATAGTTAGGAGTTCTTTTTTTAATGCCAATAGCTCAATAACCTTCCTGATATCTTTAGATGACACTTCAGTGGGGCATTTGCTTGTAGGTAATGACATTTGTTCAATGTTGTCATCATTAGGAACAACACTAGCTTCATGTTTTGAACCAACTGCCACAAACTACAAAGGCATGTGTTGATTAGAATTGGGATTCAAGCTCCCACCACTCAGTTCCAAAAAATCCATTGTATGTTGCTTCTTGACTACCATTAGTTGGCCAATGTTCGTTCCATTTGACATGCTTTCTTGTTTGCAGTTGACTCCACCACTTTTGCCCAATTGATGGGATGGCCCTTTGAATGGGTGATGAAACCACACACTATCCAAGCAAGGATCTCATTAGTAGTGATTGTGTTAGTTCCAAAAACCCTCCAATATTTGTCCTCCATTGTAGCCCTATCTTCCACCTTCAAAACAAGGGAATTGATTTTGAATTTCTTGGAACTCCCAAACAAAAAATTGCACTCTTATGCAGTGACATGTTCATTATCCAAATCATATTTTGCATCCAAGCCAACACTGTCCAATTTTCTAATAGTGGAGAAAGAAAAAACATTTTGTTTTTTTATGTCCACAAATGGCTAGTTTGCCAGTGGGACCTCTTTTTGCGATTTCTCATGTTTGACTTCCTTCGGCATGATTGTTGTCATCAACCTTTGAAGTCCTTATTCAATATTGGTTAGTAATTCCCAACCACTCTCTTTCCTTGGTTAAAGTTAGGGAGTGGTTTCTAACCAACCTTAGTGCTAAGAAATGACATATAGTTTACTTCCAAAGGACCATAAGAGTCCTATAACCAATAAGAGTGTTTATTTAGGACTATCATTGCTTGCTAAGTAATTGGAAGGGGCTTGAAAAGGATTGACTAGTGATATCTACCATTGCCAAGTACTTGACAAGGATCTCTTCAACTAACAAAAGACTCTTAGTTGTGACTCTAAATGTTTGTATAAGACTCTCATTAGTTACATAAAAATCTAATTCCTAAGGTGCTTGAAAATGATTCACTAATATTATCTAACATTGCCTTGAATACTTGACAAGGACTAGTTTTATTAACAAAATACTTTTACAAGTTTGACAAGCACCTTTCATGACAACAATGGGCTTAGAGGTGGTTTAACTTCACTATAAGTTCAATACAATGATTACCAAGGACAAGAATCCAATGTTTTAAAGATGATTAACACATGTATTCCACAAGCTATTGAATTCAATAACTTAGTTTAGTTTCAACCAAAACTAGTGAACAATTGCAAGTTTTGAAAGGAATAAAGAAAACTTGTACCTTGACTTGAATCAACACCCTAAACAGTCCAGTCAAATTGCCACATGCAAGTTTTGCCAAAATTTACACATCATGACAAATCACAAGATATGACAATTAGTTTGAAGGATCCCCATAAAATACATTTATTGAATATATGGTTGTACTTTGCCAATATCAACAAAACTGCAAATATTAAGGGAAAACCAAATAGAGTTAATCAACTAGATATTCAAATGGCATCTTACCTCATGGATAGCCCATCATATCACAATAACTAGCTAGTACAAATTGACCTTTCTATGTGAGAACATGTTGAAGAATCATTATGGCTTGTGGATTTGGAGTGTGTAATCACAATCAAATGAATAAAAAATTATGTTGAATGAGCAAAAATTATCAATTTTTTCATAAATATTTATGTAATGCCATTTTAATGTCATGTTGATTAAGGAAATTTGTGCTAAACGATTTGTATGAATGTTGAAGATTTTTTTAAAAATAATTTAATTTAATAAATTAAGTTTGGTTTTAGTAAAAGACATTTGAAATTTCACACAATAATTTTTTTAAAAAAAGTTTAAAGAAATTTTTAATAAAGAAATTTTGATGGAAAACAAATTGAAATGATGATAACCTACCGTCCACATTCAAAAAACACTCATAATTCAAAAATTGTGATGCTTGAAATTTTTAAAAATTCAAAATATAATTTCAAAATGTTCAAATTTCAAAAGTCATTTGTCAAGTGTAAATGGGTCATAATGTGTATGACATATGAACAAAGTTGTGGCTTATGACACAAAAAATAAAAGTTAAAAGTAGTTAGCATATTTTAGCATGATTTGAAATTATGATAAATTTTCAAGACAAAAGGTAGAATCTAGTAGAATCTATACATTTTTTTAAAAAATTTAATATTAAAAAAATCACAAAACATGTAATTTATTGGGGGATTTATAAATATTTAAAAATAAAAATTCAATCTTTCAAAAAAATCCTTTCTATGAAAAAATCAAAATGACCAGAAAGGCCTATTTGTCACCAAAATCAACCCTAAATCCTTTGTCACCATTGGTTCATTTGATTGTGATTACTACTTAGAGGGTTATGGACACATGTTGCTAATAATAAGAAATAAACATTGTGGTAATCAAAGAAGATCGCAAATGATGGGCTATAGTGACCCAAACACAAGAAATAAAAAAAGAGTCAAAACACAAATGAAGACAACCATAAATCTTTATGGCAAGAGGAATGAAGTTGTTTCCTAATGTGTGGTCTCCACATAATTGTGTCTTTTCTTGAATGGCCACAATTTCATCACATGTCTTATCATGGATGATGCACATTGTACTAGATCCAAGTGGGGTGAAATAACTATAACAATGTCCATTAAGGTCCAAAAGCCATTTATAGTGATCAAAATATTGATTCAATATCAAGTGTGACGGGGAAAAAGGTGGGAAACCTCTCCCCCTAATAACTTTTCCAACATAAAACTATCGTACACAAATTGAACTTAATTTAATGCTACAAGATACTTAGAGATGGAAATAGGGTATATAATAAATAGCACGGGTGTTGGGCATAACAAAGCAAGAGCATCACAAAGGCTGCATTTGTATGTGCAAGCATAGGGAGGCTAGCTATGATGTTGAAAACCTCTTGAAACACCTTTGTAGCAAATGATTCCACAAATGGTGTAAAACCCACAAGTGTACTTAAAATACAAAAACCTTTGTCAAATGTAAGAAAACTTAGTGAAAGTAATATGGATAGGTCTAAACTTTATGGAGACTACATGACAAATTTCATTGGCTGAATGAAAAGTCCTAATGTTGCAAACTCCGCTTGTAAGCGTAAAAAGGTAAGAACCACATCTAAAACAAGACCAATAATCAAAACCAATATGTGTGTGTGTGTGTGTGTGTGTTTATGAAACATGGGTGGCCATCATTACAAAACAAATTTAACACGAGTGATGATAATTTCACAAATGATTTAACATTAATGGTGATAGGTTTTGAGAAATTGTCAAAATAATAAAAAATTATTAGAGAAATTTGTCTAAACTTCCTTTAATATGATTGGATGCAACCTTGGCACCCTAAACCTTATGTCATAGCATAAGTGGCAAATTGGAGGTATACATTCTTGTTGTGGTGGGAAAAGGTGAAGAGCTCTTGACTTTGGACCTTTTTAAAAAACTGGAATTTTAAAGAATGAAATAGTTACTGGTCACATTTCCAAAATGTGTTTGAGGTAGTTGGTGTTTGTGGTATGTGGTTTCAATTTTTCAAAGGATTAGTGAGTTTTGAAATGCAACAAAACTTTCCCATTTTAACAAAAAGAGAAAGAAAACGAGAAAGAAAAAGAAAGAAAGATTAGGGTTTTCAATGGAAGAGAAAGAGAGAGAAAGAAAGAAAGAAAAAGAGAAAGAAAGATTAGGATCCCTCAACAACTCTTGGTGAATCCCAATGTAATCTTTGCAAAGGATGAAGAAGGTGAAGGTGTGTCTATGGAAGTCAAAAAAAAGAAAAAAAGTAGTTTAGAGGGGGATCAGGGAGGAGTGATGGCAAATGGATGAGAGGAAGAAGAAAAGAGGGTGGGTGGGAGGAAAGGGAAGAAGATAGGAGGGAAAAAAGGGAGGGCAAAAGTTTGGTGCTTCAATGTTGCTGCACATACTTTACTCCTACTGACTAGCACAACTTTTTCATGTTTGATTAACTCATTAGGAAAGGGTATAACTCCTATTACTGCACCTTTGACAATAATAGGGTAGGACATGCATGGCCAAGGGTAGGTCAAGCAGTGTAGGGCAAGGCAAAACAAAAGTGGGGCAAGGGTAAGGCAGAGCAAATAAGGTAACGTAGGGCAAAGTAAAGTGGGACAAGGGCAAGGTAGAACAGGCAGGGTAGGTGAGCAAGGCCTTTGAATAATAGCACTCGTGCACAAGCAATGGCGAATCTATAGTTGGGTTCATTTGCTATTCCCATCCATTCCTTGGGTTTTTGTGAGTTTTCTTCCATTTGTCCCCTTTTAATTTTTTTCGTTTTGTTTGTAAGTACTTTTATTTTAGGGCAAGAGTTTTAGGGTTTGAGGGGGAATAAGAAGGTTTCTAAGATTGGGGTTTAGGGTCCTCATTTTAGACTATATATGTTAGGCCAGGGATAAGCATGGTAGATCCTATGGGTTTTTCATCCCGAAAGTGTCATCAAACATCCCAACCCTACCGACAAACACCCAATGGACAATTAGTAGTCAACTTTATTTATATGCCCAGTTGTGGTCTAGCTTCCATCCATCTGCCCATCATTCCCATCCTTCCTAGTTTACATCAACTAGACCCTTCATCCTCTCATGGTCCATCGGCCTTTTTTTCACCTTACTTGCCACATCCACTAAAAGCTTCTTGAATATCTTTTGCACAATCTTCTCCTTCATGACCTCACGTTCCCTTTCCCTCTATGTTTGTCTTTTCAATGCAAGGGGGTTTAGCATAACACTAACTTTCATGCATCGTTCATAACGTTTATATTGTAATTTTATTCATAACTATTAATTTAAACACATGAGTCCATAAAATTTATCCACATAAATTTTTATAAATGGATCATAAATCAATTAGAATATATATATATATATATATATATATATATATATATATATAATAAATGTTTTTATATTAGTCATATTAAATTGATTTATACATTTAATTTACATATTTTAATTATACTTTGAATCATATAAAAAGTATATTCAAGAAAAATATAATAAATTTTTTAATATTACTTATATGTATAATATTAGTTGAAACTAGTTCCCTACATGTCGTAATTCCTTATGTGTGAATTTATACTAATAGTCATTTTTGAATCATTGTAAAGTAATTTTATAATCACATTATGTATGTACACATCATTTTGTCCATGTCATTTGCATAGTCATTATTTAGTTATATTTGAAATGATTTTTATCCTAATCACATTTTCATATGATATTTTGGACATTCATGTCATTTTGTCATCAATCGTGGATGCCATATGGATGAAAACTTGTAATGAAAAATGACATCATCTTTCCTGTTACCACATCATAGTCTATTAATCAAATGCACCATTGATATATGACTACAACTTTTTACACATAGGATTTGAAATAATATCCTATTACTACAGTTAATTACTAATCCCTTAAAACATTTAGTCATTGATTTCTTAGTTACAAAAGACAAGATTTCTACTAATTTAATGTTGTCCTTGACTTTACTATGTTCTCTTCCTCTCTAGCATGGACATGGATTACATCCATGGACATCATTGATGCTTTTCATTTGAGTTTACCTTGTCCTTATTCATACCATCAGATTCCATATGTTCTTTGAGTTGATGTCTAATGAATTTTGCATATTCATTTATTTTAATTAGCATTTGATCCTTATGATATTGTAGCTTGGCATGTTTTTTTGTTATTCCCCTTTTGGTGTTTGTATTTTCTTCCATGGGGTGGTGAGAAAAGCCACTAAGACTCGCATTTGCTTTCGCTTATGTTGATACATGGGTGGCAATTAAAAAACATTGTAGGAAGAGCACATGATTAAAACACTTGTTTTAACTTTTCACAAATGTTTGGAGTTAACTCCAAATCCTACCCCACTTCCATCAGCACGATCAATTATGCTATGCATATGCAAGGGCTCATGTAGGGGAATATGTTCAAACAATACATGCACTAGCTTCAAACACACTTATAGCCCCATTTGATGAAATTACGAAAGTCCTTTACTTTTATGATCCACTTGTTGAAGTTGATTTCCCCCCTTTCGTTGATGATTTCCATTTTGAGATGAATGTTATATTAGATTGACATCCATTTATCTCTACTTTGGTTCATTCATCACGGCCCCTTGGGTATGGTGTATGAGTTTTTCTGATTTTTTTTGGTCCCAAATGATTATGCGAATGGCTTCAACCGCTTTTTCAAGGTATGTGGCACATTGTTCGAAGTCATGTTCCACCTCCAATATCACGTTTGTTTTTTGCATCTTAATTCTTAACATTGGAGAAATAGTCTAAAGGCATGTGTCCCATCACAATTGGTGAGGTGACTTATCGTTTAGTTGCCTACGCATTGGTTATTCAATTTACGGATATTATCATGGAACATTTTAATCTTCATTAGCTTGGTGTAACGATTCATGGTGGTGTGAAACAATGGTTCATGGCATTCAAACAATGTTAGATTTGCACCCAAATTGGGTGGTGCTACTAGTGGATGTTTGTAACACCTTCAATTTGTGTCACGGTTAGTCAATTTTAATGAATTACGATTTTTGCCCAGTTCTTTGGATTAATTTTTCCCATTTATTTGATGATTTTATGCACACCCATCCCCACAATATTTTTTTTGAGCTTTTAGACATGGGGATTTCATAATCATTTTGTTAAAATTAAGTACATGATAGGGGGACCCATTGAGAGGAACGTTGTTTGTTTTGGCTCACCTTTGTGCTTTTCACTCTACAATAATAGCCCCTTTTACTTGTGTTTTCTTTTCATTGGCAGATGATACACATATAATAGGTCCTACATTAGATGTGATTATTGAATTTTCAGCATTAAGGCTTTCAATGTAGCCAACGTAATGTGTAATTTGGTCTCCATAGGGGTTGGACCACTATATATCACTTCCTTTTAGCTTTCTTACTTTTGATTCATGTTTTCATATTTTGGGCACACCAATGGGATTCAATTCATTTGTTGAGTCGTTTATGGTTGAGGCTTTTCATGAGGATCTTGAGATGATATTTAGTCTCTTTTTGCTTGTAGATCTTCAAGGAACTTTTATGATGCTTTTATTGTGTTATTCCCAACAACCTAGTTATTTGCTTGGTACAATGTTTCCATCTCTAAGTATTTTGCAACATTTTGCTAAGTTCAATATTTGTACCATAGTTACGTTGGAGAAGTTACTTGGTGTAGGATTTTTTGGTGGTTCTATTGGTCACCTAGCTTATTGTCAGGCCATTCTTCTTGTTGTTTTGGGCAGGATCGACCTCTATTTTGCAGTTCAAACTATTGCCTCCACATTCTTGAAACGTTGGGCATTGATCATTTTTGCACTTGTCATTTGTTTCCAACAAGATGATCACCCTATTATTCTGGATATAGTAACACATGCTAAAACTAACATTTCCTTATTCTAAATGTCATTACGAAATACTTGAACCTTGTTACCCCAAGTTGTCCACTCTTAGGTCCTACCTTTTAAAAGCATAATGGTCTCGTTTTATCCCTAGTTGCAGGTGTTTTTTACGAATCACCTACATGAATAGGAGTTTGCCTCATTTGAATGTTTTGTCAAATATTATGTAAACATGTTCCTATTCATGTGCGGGTTCAGGGGTGGGCGTTTAATTATGAGTTTGTCCTACCACACTTGCATTCTATTTATCCTTAGCCCACTTTTGCTTATGCATAGACCATTATCATGCGTCATCAACAATCTTCTTTAATCCCTTTGATGCTTATTTCTTACTATGGACAATGTGTGTCCATAGCCTTGTAATGTGCGCAAGCTATAATGATTTTTCAGCGAACTACTGCACGTGGTTTGGGTTCTTCATCTCTTCCACACATCATAGGTAATGTACCTCCATCATTAGTTGATTTGTGACACATAATAATTCTTTCATCTTAAGTCTTTTTTGTTATCATTGATTGTCATTTCATAGCCATAAGTCGTCTTTGCATAAGGTCTTTACCTAATTTTTGTTGATTTTTTGCTTTTGTTTTTTCTTTAGGTTGTGTCTACTTGTGTTTTCATTTGCTTTGTACTTTTGATTGATGGGTTCCCATCTTTGATTTTTATTTACAAGGTTTTCCTTTGAAAAATTTGCTCTATGTTTGGATGCAACCTTGGTTAACCTAAACCTCATGTCATAGCATAGGTGATGAATTGGAATTGTACACTCATGTTGTGGTGGGCGAAATTTCAATCGAGCACCGCACCCAATTGCGGAAGGGTGAAAATTTGCACTAGTTTGCCAAAAAAAAAATATTGATCAAGACTAACAAACTTACGATTTCAAAGACCTGACAAAAAAAACCAATGGCCTAAACCATCACACGGAAGACAAAAGGGAAGGCCAAAAAAGGTCAAAAATTGCGTAGCCCACAAGAACCAAAGAAGGGAAAGAGCTAGTCCCTCTCGTGGTAGGAAGCTATCTCACCCATAACCCCTCTAATATCGCTTGCATGCAAATTGTGAGTTCTAATAATAATAGGAGATCTAGAACAAGCATCTCCTACGAATGTAATCTTCCTCTCTATAGCAAAGGCTGTAATCTACCATTTCAAAGTAGTATTCAATGAAAAACATATGAGATTAATCATGATATGTCATCTATTTACCTATATTTGTCACCAAATGCCTTGATTCATATGGTTTTTAAAAAAAAATTGGAAGCACAACAGCAGACCCAACTGGACAAGCTGTTGGCAGCTCCAAAGTCAAGCTCATTTGCAGTGGACCTTCAGGAGTTTCACGTGGCTCACAACAGGGTTTGAAACCTAGAACCCTTTTTTTTGGAGGTCCCAAAGGTCCCAGAATGGCCTATACCAGTGAGCCATTGCCCCTGGGGTTTCATGTTTGACTCACTCAAATAGATTTCCAGCCTAATAATGATTTAAAAATATCTAAACCCCTTATTCTGCAAATGCACCCAACCTGGAGCTTAACTAGGTATATACATATACACACTTGAGATTTGAGAAATTATGACCATTGAGAATTAGGCCCCAACTTTACAGGCCACTTTACAGACTAGTAGGATCCCAGCCCTCTTACAAAACAGCAAGAGAAAACCCTCCCCCAAAATCTGATAGATTATGAGGGCTTACTCTTGATGTTTAGAATATATGCACAAATGAACCCTTAATGTAAAGGGTTGCCCATTTGTTTTTTCTAAATGAAGCCATTCTTCAGAGTTAAAAGTTTTTAGTGGAGGTGGGCAAAGGTTTGGACCTAGGAAAATATTAAGTGTAGTAGGGTAAAGCCCTAGGGTGGGGACATTTTCAAAATAAGGGGCCTAAGACAAGGTGATAGCCGAGTCCAGCCTTGCATTTTGGAAATGTCGACCACCTATGGGCTTTACCTATCATAAAAGCATGAAGCAAAATTTGTCATGAACCAAGATCATGATGTGAATGAATGGGAGGGTTCTAATGCCTACCCCTAAATACTGGAAATGTTCTTACACTTGTAAGTAGGCATATAAGTATTCCTCCCAATTCATGCATATAAGGTACTCTCCATTTACACTATAAATTTCTCCACGTGTTTTACCCATCTATAAGCTACACACATTTCCTTATGAAGATGAGGAAACAGCATAATTTCATATTCCACAATCTCTTCTCTTCAAGGAACTGGGGTTTGGTGTCAGGTCCTGGGTGAACCAGCACTGACAATACTAGTATCATGGTAAGAAGTAAAACCCAGGCTGTTTTTAGTTTTGCTTCTAAAGATTAAAAATATCTCTCTTTCTGGGGTGCTTTCTTTTTATGAAGTTTGGCAGGGTTTCATCAAAATATCCCAATATGAAGAATAAATAAAGGTCATAAATGGGGGTCTTGCAGGATTTGATTATGAGAAGATTAATTAAAAGACATAAAACAAATATCTCTTTTTTTATGCTCAGAAATAGGCTACTGGTAGGAATCTTCTCTTTCTATGGAGGAGATCATGGGTTCGAAACTGCCTTGGGACAGCAAAACAAGTAGATCTCACAAAACACAACCAAATTTTTTTTCCTTTTTTTCTTGACACCACATGCAAAGGCCTGTGGTCGGAACATGTAGAACCATGCTGTATTATACAAAGTGAAAAAAGACCACAAAGGGACACCCCAAAATGAGCACCAGATAGAGCTCAATGGGGGGTGTTTAGTGTCTTTAGTGTCTCCCAAGAAGGTGAAGGTGTGACTCTAGGTGCTGGTTCGCCCTGGCTTGGTGTCTTTGCTCAGATACTTTTTTAGGTTTTCACCTTTGTTGGGAGCAGCCTTTTTTTTTCTTTTTTTTTTTTCTGGTGATATATCACCAAAATGAAAATTGGTTTTTGAGGTTTTCAATCACCAGAAGTGAGAAGAAGGATAAAAGTCACCAGATACATATGACTGGTTTTCATTGTGTAGCCAGAAATATACAAGGTTGATTAAAGATTTGTGCTTTATTTCTGGTTCATAGCCAGATTTGGCTAAATCTTCTTAGGGATGATAGCCATTTCTTCTGCATCTTCTTACGGATGGTCACCACTTTGGCTACAAACAAAAATTCCTAAGAAAAACTCTGGTTGGGAGGTTCATTGATTGTGCACTCACCTCCAGCTTTGGGTTTGTGAAAAATTTAGGAACAAACAAAACCTTTGGTTTGTTTATTGGTTTTTGAAATATTTCAAACAACTGGTGGGTTAGGTGAAAGAACCGACAAGGAACCGACAATTATTGGTTAGGTCTTTGACTGGTTCTTTGATTTTCTTGAGAACCAAGAGCTAATCCTCATATGGGTGTTGTGCAAGTATATCTCGTGACCTAGATATATTCCTCATGTGTGAGTAAGGTATATTATTTATCCTAAATTATTTTCTTAAAATTAGTATACCTTAGTGTAAGGCAAACTCATGAGTAAGTAAATTTGAAAATGTATAACCCTATTCATAACCTTGGAAATATGTAAGAAATATTTGTACCCAAAATTGAAATTGTTTTGCTATCCAGGTTTTTTAACAAAAGGGTAAGTATGATTTCTACCCTTAGTTTATTAATTGGATGGGCTTGAATAACAAGTTCGCTTTTTCCTTTTTTCACTAAATGATTGTGATTGGTCCATCATAATATTTTTTTACAAAAACTAAAACTTTTGAAGCTTGCCAAAATAGAAGTTCTTATGTAAAGATAATGTGCCTCCCATTATAGGTGGGAAGGGGAGAACTTTGGGTAAACCACGTGAGATAAAATTGAAAACACCTAACGTATGGTAAAAATGCACATGTTAATCAAGGATGAATCAAATATTTTGATTCTTGCATTCTAACATTGGATTTGACTTTCGAAAATTGTTTTAAGAATAATTTCAAATGTTAAAAAATTAAAAAAAAATTAATTAAATAAATAAAGAATACATACCCATTTCTTACCCCAAAAAAGGTATATGATAAAGGGCACCCAAACCTTTACCCATCTACCAAAAAATCTCATTTTTTTTATATGACTTTCTAGGATTCACATTCCCAAACTTTTGCTGCCAAGTGACAAAATCCCCCCCCACCCTCCTCTCTCCACCTATCCCCAAAAAAGCAAACAAACAAACAAACATCGCTTATGATGTGAATCAATAGTGGGAAAAAAAATTTCATTTTCCACTCAACACCACCTCATTCAATAATACAACAACCCAATGATGGCGATGACAACCCAAAAAAAAAAAAAAAAAACTTTGTTCACAATTTGTTGGTTAGTATGTTAACAGTTCCCATAGATTTTGGGAACCAAAATTTACACTAGATATCTATACAAGTGGTGGAATACCTACCTACCTACCTACCTACCTACCTGAAATGATACTAAAGAGGAGGAGGAGGAGGAAGAGGAAGCACTTTACACACAACTAGTAATATACAATATACGCATACACATAAGTAGACAAAAATACGTATACTGTTGTTGCGGCCATGCAAAACATGTGCGTATTCTTTTGTTTTACCCCGCCTTCGCTTTCTCAGCAAATGCCTGTCTTCTTTCGCGCCCTGCCTTGTGGTCGAAGTCGCTGGCGATCGCTTGCTCGCTCGCTCTCGCTCGCTCGCGCGCGCACTATCTCGCAGACACACGGACTGACACCACGCACGCTTTTCGAGCACATGTGAGAAGTCAGGTTTAGATATTTTCACGCACATGTGAAGAAAGAAAGAAAGAAGAAAGAAGGAAGGCAAGCAAGAAAGCAAGGAAGCAAGAAAGAGAGACAGAGAATGAAAGAAATCAAGCAAGAAAGCGATTGATTGATTGATTGCAAAGCATAGAGAGAGAGAGAGAGAGAGAGAGAGAGAGAGAGAGAGATGGAGAAAATACAAAGAAAGAAAGAAAAAACTACCTACTTTGTTGGCAAATTAGCAACTTAGAGCAATTCCAACGGTGTTCAATATGTGACCCAGCACCAGCAGCAACGCAAGGAAGAAAGAAAAGAAACAAGTTCAGATAGCCTAGATCATCGATCTACAATAGATGATTGATTCAACAGCTGATGAAGATATAGGTAGGTAGGCAGCCAAGAGTGAGTGAAGAGTGTTGTGTGTGTGTGTGTGTGTGTGTGTGTGTTTTAAAAAAATATTTGGGTCTTTGCAAGTTCTTTCTTGAGGATTTTGGAATCGAATCGTTTAAACGCACATGTTGGTATTCTTTCTTTCTTTCTTTCTTGTTTCGAGTCCAAATCAGTTTGCACATTTTTTAAAAAAAAGAGAAAAGATTGTTCAAGTTTAGATGAAGATTTAGATCTATCTATTTTAGAGATATAGTTGCAATATGTCTTAATCATGGAGGTTGGGTTTTGAAATATAATCATAATATGTTCTAGTCATGGATGTTGATATATAGTCGCATTTTAATCACGATTTTGATATATAGTAACGTCTTGGTCATGGATGCTGAGTTTTGGCATAGTGTGTGTGATCTATGATGGACAAAATATTATTCTCTTAGTGTGATAGTGGAGAATCGTAATATATATGATTGCAATATATCCTAGTCATGGATTCTGGGTTTTGGCATAGTGTGTGATTTATAGATGGAGTAGTGCTGCTGCTACTCCTCCAGGTTGTTGTTGGAGCAAGAAGTTTCTTCTGGTTGCTCCTGGTTTGGGGGAAGGGGGTGTCTCCATGGAGGGGAAGGGAAGTGCAGTGCAGGCTGTGGATTTGCTGGAGACTCTCAACCACAGGAGGTCTGCGGCAGCAAAGGAGCAACGTAGCTGCAGTATAAGCGTAACACAAGATCGTGAGCAGCCTCCTAGTTTGGTGAAGCCAGTTCCAAGCAGCGTACTAGCGGACCAAGAAGAAGAAGAAGAAGAAGAAGAAGCAGAAGAAGTGGGTGGCAGCGTCGTCGTCATGGGGGTAGCAGCTATGGCGACTAGCACTGTGAAACGTCCAGCTTCCACGGAGATCAGTCGCGACAAGAAGCTGGCAGCTGCAGAAGAGAGAGAGAAAAACATCGCTCGTCTCCGACGAAGCAGCTGCGGCGGGTATGAGTCGATGCAGCAGCTGCAGGAGTCTAAAGGTACTCAGCATCCGTGGATCCCACTCATGTGTCAGTCCTCTTATTGCTAGACTTTGCAGCAACAGTCTATCAAGCTCTTCTCATATACAGTAAGTAAGCAGCTGGTGATGGGTTTTTCTTGAGGAATATTATTGATGATAATTTGTGTGAACTGCCGGATTCACAAGCTGGATCAGTGCAGATCTCGAGTGCAGCAGACGACTGTAGTAATTACACAAAAGCTCATGGCAAGACAAACTGCAAAAGTTCGTGTGCAGATCTTCTTCATGTGCAGCGGCAGCAGCAGCAGCTTCCACCCATCACTTCGCCATCTCCGACAAGCTGGGTCGACCATTCCACAACGTCTATAAACCCCATGCGCAGCTCCTCCATGATCTCGCCTGTAAGTCATCAAATCCCTGGCAACTAATTTTTTTCTCGTTTGTGTTCAATGGCGTCGTATAGATCTCTCACACAATTGTATCAAGGACTTGATTTTTTGGGGGGGCGGGGGGGGGGGGGGTTTTTTTTGGGGGGCTGGGTTGGTGGAATCAAATGTTTTTAAAAAATGATCTTCGAAGGCAGAAGAAGAAGGCGGTGGGGCAA
>Ga0116231_10008159_pt1 | contig 18543 bp, 15 predicted proteins | sample S1TSphgellanicum_2_FD_89695 | JGI IMG/M metagenome (GOLD analysis project Ga0116231, IMG submission 89695) | Host-associated microbial communities from peat moss isolated from Minnesota, USA - S1T2_Fd - Sphagnum magellanicum MG | ecosystem: Host-associated > Plants > Peat moss > Unclassified...
CCCGGGGCCTGCCGCACAAGGCAGTTGCGGACGTCCGGAAAATCCTGGGCCGCTTCCCGGATGTGACCTTGGCTGAGGCCGCGAAGCCTTGGCACGATAGAGACCATGATATATTACTTAAAATATCACGCGGTCGGAACTTTTCGGCGCCATGAGATCTGCAAAGCAGCCTGAATGAGGGCCTTCACACGACGGGCTTTGATCGTCGCCGGCGGATGCGCCTTGGCCGGTCTGGCGCTGCCCTGGGCGCAGATGGGGATCGACCGCTCACGAACCTTGGTGGTCGCCGTCCCCACGGATCCGGGCAGCCTGGACCCCGCCCACAATACGGCCGAATTGGTCGGCAGCGAAATTATCCTCAACCTCTTTGACACCCTGGTCGCCTGGGCGGCGCCCCATTTCGACCGGCTGGAAGGACGGTTGGCCCAGTCCTGGACCGTATCGGACGACGCCCGGTCGTTCCGGTTCAAGCTCCGACCGGGGATCTTCTTCCACGACGGCGAACCCGTCGATGCGCAGGCGGTGAAGGTCTCCCTCGAACGCGCCGGCCGCCTCAACCCCTACATGAGGGCGAGCTTTGAGCCGATCGCGGCGATCGAGACCCGTCAGCCCGATATCGTGACCCTACGCTTGTCGCGCCCCGTGCCCTTCTTCCTGTCGCTCCTGGCCCAACCCCAAGCCGCCGTCGTCAGTCCCACCGCCGTGGCCCGCCTGGGCGACCGCTTCGCCGACGCGCCCGTCGGCTCGGGGGCCTTTCGCTTCGTGCGCAAGGAACGCGACGTCTGCGTCGTCCTTGAGGCCAACCCGCGCTACTTCCGTGGGCCGCCTCGGTTGGAGCATGTGATCTACAGCGTCAACGCCAATCCCTCCACGAGGCGCTTCCAGTTGGAGAACGGCGACATCGACGTGAGCCAGCAGGCAGGCCAGCTCGGCGCCCTGCCCATGCAGGATATGGACGCCTTCCGCCGCAACCCGACTATCCAAGTGATCGAGGCGCCGAGCCAGATTCTGCGCCAACTCGAATTCAACAACAGCCGCGCCTCTTCCCCCACCCACGACCTGCGCGTGCGAAAGGCCTTGTCCTATGCCGTCGACTACGACGGACTGGTCCACGGCTTGCTGGCGGATTCTGTAGACCGCGCCTATGGACCCCTGCCCACCGCCAACTGGGCGTTCGACCCGGCCATCGCCCGCGCCGCCTTCCGCTACGAGCCAGAGCGCGCGCGCGCCCTTTTGCGCCAGGCGGGATTTGAACCGGGCGCGCTCAAGCTCGACATCTACACCTTTCTTGGCGCCTTCTGGGGCACTGTCGCCACCTTCCTGCAGGCCAATTTCGCCGCCGTGGGCGTCAAGGCCAACATCCGCCAAGTCGAGTTTCCCAGCCTGCGCGGCCTGCACCTGGCGGGCCAGTTCGACGTCGCGCTCGACGGGCGCACGCCCTGGTACAACGACCCGGATGCGCACATCACCATCGGCTATCTGTCGAGTCTGGCGAGCACCGCCATGACCTTCCGCATGCCGCCGGACGCCGCTCTGGACCGTCTGATCCTCGACGCCCAGGACCAGACCGACGCGGCCCTGCGCAAAGAGCTCTACGGGCGCGTCCAGCAGCAACTGATGGCCCGCGTTCCCGCCGTCTATCTCTTCACCAATCGGGTGATCGTTTTTGCGCGCGCCGAGGTGCGCGGCCTCAGGATAGGGCCGGCCCCGCCCCTGACCGAGTATTGGAGCGTCTATAAACGCGCGCAACAGGCCGACGCATGAGCCGCTACCTCCTGCGCCGCCTGGTCGGCCTGATCCCCGTGCTCGCCCTGGTCCTGGTCATCGTCTTCTGCTTGACCCGTTTCATCCCGGGCGACCCCGCCGTGACCCTGCTTGGGCCGGGCGCCACGGCTGAGCAGATCGCGGCCCTGCGCCGACAGATGCACCTGGACCAGCCCCAGGGTGTGCAGTTTCTATCCTATGTCTGGAACCTGCTGCATGGCGACCTGGGCGTCTCGCTCAAAACGGGGCGCCCCGTGCTCGACGAACTGGCGTCCAAGCTGCCGGCCACCATCGAGCTGGCGCTCGCCGCCCTGTTGATCGCTTTGGCCATCGGCATTCCGGCCGGGGTGGCGGCGGCGCGGCGACGTGGCGGCGTGCTGGATCAGGTTCTGCGTGTCGCCGCCCTCGCGTGCGTATCCGTACCCGCCTTCCTGATCGCCTTCGCCCTGCAGGGCCTGTTCGGATCCTGGCTGCGGTTCCTGCCCGTGGCCGGCCGCCTGTCGCCCTATTTTATCTTCAAGCCCATAACCGGCTTCGCGGTCCTGGACGCCCTCCTCCACGGCGACGTCGCCGCCCTGAGCGACGCGATTCGACACCTGTTGCTTCCGGCGACGGTGCTGGGCCTGTTCATCGCCGCCAACCTGAGCCGCTTCGTCCGGAGCGCCATGATCCAGCAACTCGACGAGGACTATGTGCGCACCGCCCGCGCCAAAGGCCTCGACGAACGTCAGGTGGTCTATGGCCATGCCCTGCCCAACGCGCTGATCCCCGTGCTGTCGGTGATCGCCATCCTGTTCGGCGACATGCTGGGCGGGGCTATATTGACCGAGACGATTTTCTCGTGGCCAGGCGTGGGTCGATACACCTTGGACGCCATCCGCAACCGGGACTATCCCGTGGTGCAAAGCGCCACGCTGATCTTCGCCGCGATGTTCATGCTGGTGTCCCTGGCGATCGATGTGATCGGCCAACGGCTCGATCCGCGCCTGAAGGCGCCCGTCGCATGAGGGGCGAGATCGTTTGGACCCTGAGGCGCTACCCAGCCGCCGTCGTTGGGACCTCCATGATCGCAGCGATCGTCCTCGCGGTGGCGGCGGCGCCCCTGTTGAGCCCCGCGCCGCCGGCCATGGTCGACCTGGCTTATCGCCTGACGCCGCCAGGACTGGCCCATCCCTTCGGCGCCGACCTGTTCGGGCGCGATGTGCTCGCTCGGGTGCTGTACGGCGGGCGCTATACCCTGGCGATCGGCGTCGTGGTCACAGCCGCGGCCCTGACCATCGGCTCGACCGTCGGAGTCTTGGCCGGATTCTTCGGGGGCGCGTTCGACATGGTCGCGATGCGCCTTGTGGACGCGATGCTGAGCTTCCCCGCCCTGATCCTGGCGATCGCGCTCGCCGCCGCGTTCGGCCCCAGTCTGATCAACGCCATGACCGCGATCGCCATCGCCCAAGCGCCGCAGTTCGCCCGTTTGGCCCGCACCGAGGCCCTGTCGATCTCGCGCCGGCCCTATGTGGAGGCCGCCATCGCCGCCGGCGTGTCGACCCCCCGCATTCTCATCGCCTATGTCCTGCGAAACATCCTGCCGCCGCTCCTGACCCAGGCGCCCCTCTCGGCGGCCAACGCCATACTTCAAGTGACCAGCCTGGGCTTCCTGGGCCTGGGCGCACAACCGCCGACACCGGAATGGGGCGCAGACATCGCCTCCAACCTGGAATTCGTGCGCGACGCCCCCTGGGTCGCCGCCGCGCCTGGATTGGCTATCCTCATCACCGTCTTGGCCTTCAACTTGATCGGAGATTGCATCACCGAGGCGATGACCGTCCGCCGGCGGAGCCCGTCATGAGCGCCAGCGACATGACCGTGGCCCTGGAGCGGGTCGACTTTCTGCCCCCCGACCGGGTGACCGACGATGTCAGCATCCTGACGCTGAAGTCCCTGGTGCTGGAGCCGCTCTGCACATGGCGCCAGGGGACGGCGGCGCCTGGGCTGTTCAGCGCTTGGGAGCATGACCCCCAGGGCCGCGTCTGGACCTTCAGCCTCCGGCCGGAGGCCTCTTTCCACGATGGCGCGCCGTGCACCGCCCATGACGTTTTGGACTTCATCGCCGCCATCCGCACCGCGCTCGACATGTTCGGCATGCGCTGGTCCTACGCCCGCTACTTCGAGGGCTGCCTGTTCGAGGCGCCGGACGCCAGAACGGTGCGGGTGCGCGCGCCGCGCCCCTTCGGCGATTTGGCGGACGTCTTCACCGACTTTCACCTCGCGCGCCGAGATGCTCAAGGGCGGGCGATCTTGGGCACGGGCCCTTACCGCGTCGCCGCCTTCGAACCGGGCGTCGCGGCGGTGCTGGAGCGCGTGACGCCAGACGGGGGTCCGCGACGCCTGATTTTCGACGCCGTCGCCGATCCCGAGCACCGCTTGGCGCGCGTTCGCGACGGCGGGGCAGACGTCGCGACCAACCTGGAGCGCTGCGCGGGCCGTCTCGATTTCGGCGCCGATCTGCAATGGGGCAAGCAGCTCTGCACCCTGTCGATCATCGCCTATCTGAATGGTTTGGAGGGGCTGTTTCGCGACCCCCGCGCACGCCTGGCGGTCAACCAGGCGGTCGATAAGCGGGCGATCACCGAGGGCGTCTATGAGGGTCTGGCTCAGGCGGCCTCAACGGTGGCCAGCCCCTTTCACCTCGGTTTCAAAAGCGCCTCCGTGGCCCCCATCGCCTACGATCCCGAGGCGGCCCGGCGGCGTCTGGACGGCGTGGAGGTTCCAGGCGAACTGGTTTTGCGGACGCCGACCCACATGCCGGAGCGCTCAGTGCAAGTGAGCGAGGTGATCGCCGCCAGCCTCGGCGCCATAGGCCTGACCGTGCGCGTGGAGATCGAGCCCGACCGACCGCGCTACGCCCGCCAGATCGGCGAGAAGCAGATGGGCGACTTGGCGCTGTTCGATTCCTCGCCGCACAGCACCTTCCGTGTGCTGGACGACAAGATTTCCAGCGCCGCCAAGGGGGTCTGGTGGCAGGGGCACGACGACGCGGACCTGCAGACGCTGATCGCTCGGGCCAACACCGCCCTGGACCCGCTCAAGCGGGAAGCAGCCTACGGTCAGTGCCTGCGGCGGCTGAACGCCAACCCAGCCTGGCTCTATCTCGCCCACCCCGTGCAGGTGATCGCGACGCGCAAGGGGATCGCCCCGCCGCGCCTCGACGCCAAGGGCATGGTCCGTTTTTGACCCCTATCCCGATCCGAAGAGTCCTGCGCCATGACCCTCTCCTATCCGATAACCTTTTTCTATTACAATGACTTGAACGCCGTGATTCCCTTTTACGAGCAGATCCTGGGCCTGGAGCTTGTGCTCGACCAGGGCTTGGCCCGCATCTATCGCACGGGGAAATCGGGGTACTTCGGCATCGTCGACGGGAACCGCGGCCACCTGCGCCAACAACCCAAGAGCGCCGTGCTCCTTACCCTCGTGGTGGAGGACGTCCCGGGCTGGCACGCGCGCCTGGCCGCAAAGGGCGTGGCCGGCCTGACGGACGTGCGCTGGGGAACCTACTGCGAACACTTCTTCTTTGAGGACCCGCAAGGCTACGCCCTCGAAATTCAGCGCTTCCACGATCCGGCGGTGGCGGGATTGTTTACATGACCGCCATGACGCCTAGCCCGGCCGATCTCTGCCGCGCCCTGCTCGATCGGTACGGCGCCCATCCGCCATGGGAGACGGCCGGGGGCTATATTTCCTTGCTGGTCGACTACACCCACGAAGACAAGGCGGCCAAGGGCCTCAGAAAAATCGCCGATCCGGCGGCGGCGCGCCCGCCGATCCACTTCTCGGCGCTGGAAATCGTGGCCGACCAGGACTTGGTGCTGTTGCTCGGGGCGCCTGGCGCGGGCAAGACCTGCTTCGCGCTGCACCTCGCCTTGGCCTTGGCCGGCGAACAGCTGGGCGACGCCCGCTGGACCCTCGCCGCCCTGCATCGCGATCTGCCGCGCAACGACCTGGGCGACCGGAGCGATGAGGCCTGGAAAGGCGCGCTCCCCACCCCGCTCTATGTCCCCGCGCCCGGACCCGTCGCCAGCCTGGAGGCCCTGCTGCCGACCGACCTCCTCGCCATCCTTCGCTCGCCGCAGCCTGGGCCGGTCCTGTTGATCATCGACGCCGCCGAAGCCTTGGGCGCCGACGGTCCCGTCCTGCTTGAGGCCCTGGCGCGCCTGGCCGCCGACCGCCTGGATATGAAGGTCCTGGTGCTAGGCCGCAGCGACGCCTGTTCGGCCTGGATCGCGCCGACGGCGTTCGTGCGCTACAGCCTGCTGCCCCTGCTGCAATCTCAGCGTCGCGACGCCATGAGGGCCGCAAGCGGGGCCGAACCCTACTGGCCGGCGACGCCGGACCTATTCGCCCTGGCTGTCTCCCTGGGCTCAGCGCCCGAGCCCGATTGGCGGCTGGTCGACGCCTGGCTGGAGCGGGAGTTTGGCGCCGACGGCGCATCCAAACAGGTCCAAGCCGCCCTGGGTCGCGCCCTGCACGCCGAACCGGCGCACGAGGTCCAGCTGCCGCGCTCCCTCACGCCCTATCTGTTGGCGCGCGGTCTTGAGACGCTGGCGGACGACGGCCTGGGCCGGGTCGTTGGCGCGGCGCCGGAGGACTGGGCCGCGGCCGTGGAAATCCTGATTCGGCGACGACGCGATAGGGGCCGGCCCGTCGCCGGCCTGATCCGCGTCCTGCTGAACGGGCCGAGCGGGACCAACGACCGCGCAGCCCTGACCGTGGCGCAGGCCTTGGTCGGCGACGCCCCCTGCGCGGAATGGGATCTCCTGCGCCCCGCCTTGGTCGGCCTGATCGCGCGCGGCGCACTGACGCCCGCAGAGCGCCGCACGGCGGGCGCGCACCTCGCCCGCATCGGCGATCCCCGAGATCTGGAGGAACTGGTCGCCATCGCGGGCGGCCGCCTGACCATGGGGTCGGCCAGCCATCCCAACTCCATGCCTGTTCACCGCGTCACGGTCGCCAACTTCCGTGTGGGCCGCTATCCGGTCGTCAACCGCGACTACGCCCGCTTCGTGGAGGAGACCGGCCGCCCTTGGCGCACGGCCGACGGTCGCCGGCCCGACCGCGCCAATGCGCCCGCGACCGATCTGACCTGGCGCGACGCGCGCGCCTATTGCGACTGGCTGACGCCGCGTTGGCGCGCCGAGGGTCGCATCGGCGCCGACGAGCGCGCGCGCCTGCCCACCGAACCGGAATGGGAGTACGCCGCGCGCGGCCCACACCCCGATCACGGCCAAGAGGCCGCCGTCGACCTGGTCTACCCCTGGCGCGGTCCCTGGGCGCCCGATCATGCAAACTCCGCCGAGGCCGGCTTCAACGCGCCCTGCACGGTCGGTCTGTTCCCTAAGGGCCGTTCGATCAGCGGCCTGGACGACATGACGGGCCAGGTCTGGGAATGGACCGCCACCCTGTGGGGCCCCGATATGGCCACGCCCAGCTTCCGATACCCTTACGCCGACGACGGCCGCGAAGACGCCGACGCGGGGCCGACCATACGCCGGGTGCTGCGCGGCGGGTGCTTCTCCAGCGCCCGGGAGAAGGCCTGCTGCAGCTATCGCGGCAGTCTGGAGCCGGACGGCTTTTGGCGCGGCAACGGCTTCCGGGTGGCGGTGGCGAAGGCGTAGGGCGGCGGGTTCCCCGGTTGGGAACCGGTTTCGCAACGCCCTCAGGCCTGATGGCAGGCCACGGCATGGCCCGGTGCGATGTCGCGCACGGGGGGGCGCACCTCCCGACAGGCGGCGACGCGCAGGGGGCAACGGTCGAGGAACGAACAGAGGCCCAGAGCCACGGGCGTCTCCAACGGGGCGACCGCTTGGATGGCGGAGGTCTTTGACCTAGGTCTCGCCGCGCCGCCCGCGTTGGGCGCGGCCTCCAGCAAGAGGCGCGTGTAGGGGTGAGCAGGACGACTGTAGAGGTCTTCGCTGCGCGCCGTCTCGACCAACTGGCCCCGGTAAAGCACCGCGACACGCTGGCTCATGCGCTTAACGACCGCCAAGTCGTGGGCGATGAAGAGGTAGGCCAGCCCCAGTCGATCCTTCAGATCCTGCATCAGATTGAGCACCTGCGCCTGGACGGACAGGTCGAGCGCGGAAACGGGCTCATCGGCCACGATCAGGCGCGGCTGCACCCCCAGGGCGCGGGCGATGGCGATGCGCTGGAGCTGGCCCCCAGACAACTCGTGGGGGCGCCGGCCCAAGGCCTCGACGCCAAGGCCGACCTCATTGAGCAGCGCCGCCGCCCGATCGCGCCGCGCCGGCCCGCCAAGGTCTGAGGCGTGGGCCTTGAGGGTCTCGTCCAAGACCGTGCCGATCCGGTAGGCCGGATTCATGGAGCCGCCCGGATCTTGAAAGATCATCTGCATAGCCTTGCGATAGGGACGAAAGGCGCGCTTGGATAAGGACAGCACCTCGCGCCCCTCGAACAGCACCCGCCCGGCCGAGGGCTCGATGAGGCGCAGCAGAACCCGGCCGGCGGTGGACTTGCCGCTGCCAGATTCGCCGACCAGGCCCAGAGTCTCGCCTGGGTCTATATGGAACGAGACCTGGTCCAGCGCACGCACCTCGGCCTTGCCCTGCGCGGCGTAGGTCTTGCAGAGATTTTCGGCCTGGAGAAGCGGCCGGCTCATGGGGCCGGTTCCAGCAGAGGTTTCCAGCAGCGGACGGAGCCGGCTTGCGCGACGGGAAGGTCGGGTGGCGCAACGGCGCGGCAGCGCTCGTCGGCGAAGGTGCAGCGCGGCGCGAAGGCGCAGCCCGTTTCCGTCGACGACGGCGGGGGCGCCGAACCCGGTATGGCCTGGAGACGCCCCTTCTCGGCCGACCGATCGGGCATGGCCGCCAGGAGGGCCGCCGTGTAGGGGTGCGCGGGGGCGCCCATCAGCCGCGCCACCGGCCCAATCTCCACGATGCGGCCGGCGTACGCTACCGCCGCCCGGTCGGCGTGCGCGGCGACCAGACCGAGGTCGTGGGTGATCAAGACGATCGCCGCGCCGCGCTGTCGCCTAAGGTCGTGCAGCAAAGCCATGATCTGGGCCTGGACCGTCACGTCCAGCGCTGTGGTCGGCTCGTCGGCGATCAGCAAGACGGGATTGCCGGCCAAGGCCATGGCGATCACCACCCGCTGGCACATTCCCCCCGAGAGCTCGTGGGGATAACTGTCGAAGCGCTGCTCCGGCTGGGCGACGCCGACCTCGCGCAACAGGGAGACCCCCGCCGCGCGCACCTCTGCGGCGGCGATGGCCGTATGCTGCTCCAAACTCTCGCTGATTTGGCGGCCGATGGTCAGCACCGGATTGAGCGCCGCGCGGGGGTTCTGAAAGATCATGGCCATGCGGCCCCCACGCAGGGCGCGAAGCCGCGCCGTACTGGCGGTCAGGAGGTCCTCGCCCTCCAGGATCACGCGCCCGGCGATCAGCGCGCCGGGCAGCAGCCCCATCACCGACAAGGCCGCAAGGCTCTTACCGCAGCCGGATTCGCCGACCAGCGCCAAAATCTCCGCGCCGGCGACGGAAAAGCTCATGCCGCGCACAGCCTGGACCTGCCCCCGGCGTGCGGGGAAGGCGACCGTCAGATCCTGCACATCCAGGAGCGGCGCCGGGGCTGAGGGCGCGGGGCCGCCCATGGCTTTACACCCGCTCCAGACTGGCCTGGAGGCGCGCAATGCCCTCCTCCAGCCGGCGACGCGGGCAGCCAAAGTTCAGTCGCACAAAGGCCCGGTAAGCCTCGCCGAAATCGCGTCCGGGGTTCAGCCCCACCTTGGCGGTCTGGAGAAAATAGGCTTGCGGATCCCCATCGAGACCGGTTCCGGAACAATCGAGCCAGGCCAGGAAGCCGCCCTGCGGGCGGATCAGCCGCACACCCGGCAGGCGGCGGGCGGCGACCTGCTCGACGAGATAATCGCGGTTGTCCTCTAGATAGCGCACCACCGCCCGCCGCCAAGGCGCGCCTTCTCCGTAGGCGGCCTGGGTGGCGATCAGGCCGAACAGGTTGACGCTGTCCACCATGCCCAGGCGCGCGGCCTGGAACGCACGGCGCAGGTCGCGATCCTTGATGACCGCGAAGGCCGTCTTCAAGCCCGCGATGTTATAGGCTTTGCTGGCCGCCATCAGGGTGATGGCGCGCCGCGCGACCGCATCGCTCAGCGAGGCGATCGGCAGATGTCGCCGGCCGTCGTAGACGATGTCGGCGTGGATCTCGTCGGAGATGATCAGGGCGCCGGCGCCAAGACAGGCCTCCGCGATCGCCTCAAGTTCGGCGCGGTCGAACACCTTGCCGCTGGGGTTGTGGGGGTTGCAAAACAGCAGCGCCCCCGCTTGGGCGAGACCGGCCCGCAGGGCGTCGACGTCGACGGTGGCCCCGGCCTCGCCCAGCGCCAGCGGCAGGTCGATCCGACGCAGGCCCCAGTGGCCGGGGGCGGCCAGGATCGGCGGATAGGCCGGGGTCTGAACCGCCACCGCCTGGCCCGGCTGGAGGAGGGCCTTGATCGCCATGTTGAAGCCGGGCTCCACGCCCGGCAGGAAGACGATCTCGTCCGGATGCACGCTCCAGGCGTAGTCCCTGGCCAAGGCCGCGACCAAGGTCTCGCGCAGGCTGTCTTGCGCCACCGCATAGCCGAACACCGGATGCTCGATCCGCGCCCGCAAGGCCTCTTGGATGCAGGGGGCGACGGCGAAGTCCATGTCCGCCACCCACATGGGCAGAACGTCCGGGTCGTAACGGCTCCATTTTGAGCTGCCCGTTCCGCCCCGCTCAATGATGACGTCGAAGTCAAACATCGATCAGGGCGCGCGTCTTAAGACACGCCCCAGCGACTGATACGGCGATATCCTGGGGCGAAGCCGGGGCAGTGACGAAACCGCCCGTGCCGCCGGCGTCCAGCCTTGCGGGACACATCAGTTGAACCAGCGCGTGGGCAGGCGAGGGATGTAGACGCCTTGCCCCGGACGAGCCAGGACCGTTTCCGCGTCCCAGGCCACGGCGCCGCGCAGATAGGTCCGGGTGACACGGCCGGCGAAGGTGCGGCCGTCGTAGGGGCTCCAGTTCAGCCCGTCATGGGCGCCCGCGCTATCCCACGCCACCGGACCTGGCGAAAATACCGTGAGGTCGGCGTCGGCGCCGACCGCGATGGCGCCCTTGCGCGGCCAAAGCCCAAAGAAGCGCGCCGGGCGTTCGCACAACTGGGCCGCGGTCAGCGCCACCGCGTCGAAACCGCGGGCCTGCGCCTCGGTGAAGAAGGCCGGCAACAGCGTCTCAAGGCCGGGAACGCCCGCCCCCGCATCGAAGATCGACGGCCGGTTCTTGTTTTCCAGCGGCCAGCTGGAATGGTCTGAACTGACAAAGGCCACCCGGCCCGCGAGCACTTCAGCCCAAAGCGCGTCTCTTTGGCCCGGACGGATGGGCGGACTGACCTTCATGCGCGCGCCCAGGGCCTGGCCGTCGATCGCCGGGTCCAAGACCAGGTAATGCACGCAGGTCTCGCCCGTGGCCCGATAGCCGTCGCGCCGATATTGCTCCACCAGCTGAAAGCCCCGCGCCAGAGACAGATGGACGATGTGCGCGTGGGCGGAGGCGGAGGCGCCCAGTTCCAGGAAGGCGGCGGTGGCGGTCAGTTCGGCGGCCGGCGGACGGCTGTCGCCATGGGCGTCGAGGCCGTTCAGGCCCGCCGCCCGCGCGCGCGCAATGCGGGCGAGCACGATTTCCTGGTCTTCGTTGTGCAGGCCAAGGGGGATGTCCGTCGAGGACAAGGCCTCGAACACGTCCAGCAAGATATCGGCGGGAATGCGGGGGAAGCGCGTCGGGCTGCTTTCGAACGAGGATACCTTGAAAGCGGCCACACCGCCTTCGATGAGCGGCATGATCTGCGTCGTATCCTGCCCCGGCATGACAGTGCCGTAGAGCGCGACATCGCAGTAGGCGAGGCTTTCGATCGCCGCGATCTTGTCGTTCAGGCGCTCCACCGAGTTCAACGGATTGGGACTGTCATAGGGCATGTCGACAAAGGTCGTGACGCCCCCGGCGATCGCCGATCGGGTCGTGGACTCGAGGCCGGGCAGGCCCAGATAGCTGCCGGCGTGGGTCTGGCCGTCGACGACGCCCGGAAAGACATAGGCGTCGCCAGCGTCGAAGCGACGCTTGGCGGCGGGCGGCTCATCGGCGCCGAGCGCGACGATCTTGTCACCCTTCAGGCCCACCCAACCGTTCTCGATCGCTCGGGTCGGTGTAACGATCGTTCCACAAACCACTTCGTCCAAGATCAAGCTCCTGTGACTTGGCGAGCACGGGCCGCCGGTTCGTCTTGGCCTGGCGCGCCGGGCTCGGGTCCGATCGCCACCGGTCGCTGGGGATCGGAAATCCATGCTGACCAGGATCCGGGATACATGGCTGCGGCGACGCCGATCGACTCCAGCGCGGCGACGGCGTGGGCCGCCGAGACGCCGGCGCCGCAATAAACCCCTACCGGCTGGGCGCCGTCCGCGCCCACGGCCGCGTACAGCGCCCGCAGCCTGGCGGGATCGGCGAAGGCGCCGTCCGGGTTGAGCGCAGACGGCGCCGGCACGCTGCGGGCGCCGGGAATATGACCGCGCCTGGGTTGGCCGGGCGGGACAGGCGCGCCTTCGTAGTTGATCGTCACGCGGGAATCGAGCAGCACGCCGTCCACCGCCAGGCGGGCCGCTTGATCGGCATCCAAGACCGGCATGTGGCCCGCGCTTAACCGGGCCTTTCCGTGCCTTGGCTGGGGCGCGACGCGATCGGTCGGCAGCCCGGCCCTGACCCAGGCGGCGAAACCGCCGTCCAGGAGGCGCACGTGGGCTAAGCCCGCCCATTTGAGCACCCACCAGGCGCGCCCCGCCTGAAGATTGCCGTCATGGTCATAGACCACGACCAGGGTGTCGTCGTCGACGCCCCACCGCTGCACGCGGACCTGCAAGTCCACGATCGCCGGCAAGGGACGCGACCCGTGCACGGGATAGGACGGGGCCGAGAAGTCGCTGGCCAGATAGGTATGAAAGGCGCCGGCGACCTTGGGCTCGCTCTCCCAGGGCCGCGGCGCGGTGCTATCGTCGGAATAGACCGCAAGGACGACCACCGGCGCTCCCTGGGTCCTTAGAGCCGCAAGGCGTTCCGGCGTCATGAAGACGCCCGCTCTCAAATCCGCCTCATCGACCACGTCGTCCTCCCCGCCTTACCGCCGCGACCTCGCTCAGAACGATACGGTCGCCGCGCCGGACTTCATGATCGACTCGTTGAGGCCCACCCGGGTCGCTTCGATATGTTCCGCCATGATCTGACCCGCCGCCGCCGCGTCGCGTTTGCGAAGCACATCGACGATGCCGACGTGATCGCGATTGGTCTCCACGTTGATGTCGCGCGACTGGGCGCCGATGTAAAAGAAGCGCTGGCTCTCATCCAGATGATCCATGAGCAAGTTATAAAGCCTTGGATTTTGAGAGCCCTTTGCAATCATCGAATGGAACAGCCGGTTCGCGTCGACAAAGTGCACCAAGGTTTTGTGTTCTTCCAATGTGTAGGACGCGCCGGCCAACTCCTCCAGGACGTCGAACTCGGCGTCCGTCATGTTCTGCGCCGCCAGAGCCGCCGCCGTGCGCTCAAGCACGATCCGGATGGTGAACAGGTCGTTGATATCCTTCAGGGTGATGGGGGCGATTCGGTAGCCTCTGCGGGGATAGGTCGCCACCAGCCCCTCGCGGTCCAGGCGCCCCAGGGCCTCGCGGACGGGGGTCTTGCTCATGCCCAGCCGATCCGCCAGCTCCAGCTCCGACACGTCGCTGCCGGGGGGCAGCTTGCAGGCGATGATTTCGCTCTTGAGGATGGCGTAAGCCTTTTCCGTCAGCGAAGGCTCCCCCTTGGCGTTGCGACGCGCGCCCTCGATCAGTTTGAGCGGCTCCATAGCCCCCACCTTTGTTCAAGCCGGTCGCCGACGACGAAACGACGGACATTCACACCTTTGACGCTATGATATATTTCCTAGCATATCAATAGCGGGTTAGGCTGCCGCGCGACCCGAACCGCCCAAGCTTCAAGGTTGTCCCATGGCGTCCATTCTGGTGCTCAATCCCAACTCGTCCCAAACCATGACGCAGACCATCGACCGATCATTGGACGATTTGCGACGGCAAACCGGTCATCGATTGACGTGCCGAACCAACCCCTCCGGGCCAGAGGGCATAGAGACCGATGCGCATGTGGCGGAAGTGATTCCGGCGGTTCTGCACACCATACAGTCGGAGCAAGCGGACGCCTATGTCATCGCCTGTTTTTCCGATCCGGGCGTGGACGACGCCCGCCGCAAAACGGCCAAGCCCGTGCTCGGCATCGCCGAGGCGGCGTTTCTGACCGCCATGGGCGTGGGCGAGCGGTTCGGCGTCATTTCGATCCTGGACGACTCCCTGCCCCGCCACCGGCATCGATTGCAGAGCCTGCACGCCCTTGGCCGGCTGGCGGCCGACCGCGCGATCGGCGTCGGAGTGAGCGAATTGAACGGTCCGGACGTGTTAGAAAAACTTTGCACCGTCGGTCGCCTGCTGCGCGACGTCGATCACGCCGACACCCTCATCCTGGGGTGCGCCGGCCTGGGCGCTTATAAGGATCGGTTGCAAGACGCCTTGGGCGTCCCGGTGATCGACCCGGTCAAGGCCGCCGTCGCCCTGGTTGGCGCATTCGTCACGCTCGACCTGCACGGATCCGCCCTGAACGTCCGATAGGCGCCAATATTTTGCGCAGATAGCGCGAGATTTCAGCAAAAACCAGGGATTGCGGTCGCTTTGCGCGATTACCGCTGGCCCTCCCGCTCTGATGTTCTAACAGATATCTCACTAGATATTCCAATGAGAGGGGAACGGAATGTCACCGATCGTTCGGCGCCCTGCAGGGAGCGCAGCGGTCTCAAGCCCGCCTCGAAACGCCAGATCTGGACGCAGGTCAGATCAACCGTCGGCGGTGAGGCGATCCAGAAAAGGTCTGGAGCCGCGTCAGTTTTTTTAGCTCGACCGTTGAGGCTGATGTCTTAGTTGGTGTTTCAGCAAATATCTCAAAAGTGAGGGGTTACCGAATGTCTTTCAGGCGAGCTTCCCGCACGGCCGCAGCCGTCAGCGCCGCGCCAATCTCCCGCAAGGTCTGGCTTGCCGCCAGCGCCGGCATGGCGTCGGTCCTCATGTTCGGCGTCGCGCCGGCGGTTGCGTTCGCCCAGTCCGGCGACGCCGTCGTCGACGAGGTCATCGTCACCGGGACGCGCAGCGCGGGCCAGACCGCCGCCAAGAGTTTGAACCCCATAACGGTGGTGTCGAGCCAGCAGCTCGAGGCCACCGGTCAGTTCAGTCTGCGCGATGCGCTGATGCAAATCCTGCCCACGGTCAACCATCAGACCGAAGGCACCACGGTCGGCGCCTTGACCTCATACATCAACTTGCTCGGCCTCAGCCCCAATGACACGCTGGTGCTGATGGACGGCATCCGTCGCCATACCACCTCCAACACCCAGACGGACGCCGGGCTGTTCCGCGGCGCCACGCCTGTCGACATCGACCTGATCCCGGCCTCGATGATCGACCACGTCGAGCTCTTGAGCGACGGCGCCTCGGCCCAATACGGCTCGGACGCGGTGGCGGGCGTGGTCAATATCATTCTGAAGAAGGGGCCGTCGGGCGGCTCGATCGCCTCGGAGACGGGCCAATACTACGCGGGCGATGGCTTGACCGAGAATATCCAGGCCGACAAAGGGCTGAAGCTGGGCGATAAGGGCTGGCTGCACGCCGGCCTCGACTACACCTACCATGCCCACACCGACCGCACCGGCGTGGATGGCCGGACCGGCATCCTGGACAGCCACTGGATCGGCGACCCCGCGTACAACAAGGTCGACGCCCTGGCGGACGCCGGCTATACCGTGAGCGATCAGATCGAGGCTTACGGCAACGTCAGCTACGCGCACCGCGACGCCTCGACCTACCAGATCTATCGCCTCCCCAGCATCCTGCCCACGATCTACCCCTACGGGTTCTCGCCCATTCTCGACATCGACGAGAACGATTTCGCCCTCACGGGCGGCGTGCGCGGCGCCTGGACCTCAGGTTGGAACTGGAACCTCAGCAGCACCTACGGACGCGACGCCTCCAGCATCGGCATGCAGCACTCGGCCAATACGACCCTCTTCGCCGAGACGGGATCGACGCCGACCAGCTTCCACCTGTCGAGCTCCTCGGCCTCGCAATGGACCAATGACGCGGAACTCAAACGCACCTTGGCGCCGGGCGCCTACGCGTTTCCGATCGACCTGACCTTTGGCGCCGAATACCGGTTGGAGAGCTATAGCCAGGGCGCCGGCGACTACGCCTCCTACACCTTGGGCGGATCGCAAGCGGTGCCCGGCGTCCTGCCGCAAAGCGCCGTCTCGGTATCTCGCAATGTCTATGCGGCCTATGCCGATATCGCGACCAAACTGACCGGTAAATGGAGGATCGATCTGGCGGGGCGCTATGAGGATTATTCCGATTTCGGCAGCACGGGCACGGGCAAGCTGTCCACCCGCTACGACTTCAACGACAAGGTCGCCCTGCGCGGCACGGTCAACAACAGCATACGCGCGCCGACCCTGGCGGAGGAAAATCATACGGCCTTGACGGTGACCACCACCGGCGCGACCGGCGAATTGGCGCCGGATTCCGCCGCCGCCAAGATTCTCGGCGCGCCGGCGCTCAAGCCCGAAGATTCGCTCAATATCACCGGCGGCATCGTCTTGCGCCCGGCGCCAAACACCGACATCTCCATCGACGCCTATAACATCTGGATCGACAATCGCATCCTCGACGGCGGCACCTACAGCGGGGCGGAGGCGCTCGCCGCCTACGCGGCGATTGGCCGGTCTCTCCCCGCGGGCACCAATCCGGCCCAGGTCTCGGCCTCCTACCTCACCAACGCCGCCAACACCCGGACCGACGGCCTGAACCTGTCGATCGCCCACCGCAGGGACCTCGGGCCGTGGGGCAAGCTCACGTTGGACGCCTCGCTGAACCTGAACGAGACCGAGATCACCCACATTGGCGTCAACGCCTTTGGTCGCACCCTGCTCAACCTCCAGCAGATCGGCTACCTGACCACCGATGCGCCAAAGAACGTGGCGGTGTTTGGGGGAACCTGGACCATCGACCGCTTCGTCGTATCGCTGCATGAGCAGCGCTATGGAGGCCTGACCGACCAGATGACCTTCCAGCAGGGCGCCAACGCCTTCTCGACGTCGCTCTTCGCCACCTACCACATGAATCCGGGTTATTTGACCAACCTCGTGGTGGACTACCACCTGACGGGGTCCATTACCTTGACGGTGGGTGCGGACAACCTGTTTAACGCCTATCCCAACAAGGTGCCCACGCTGGCGCAGGACTATGGCCAGGCGCTATACGATCGCTACGCCCAACAGATCTCGTTCGACGGCGGCTACTATTTCGCTCGGATCGCCTTTAAGCTGTAATTACTGACCGAGGCGACCATCAGAAGCCGATCTTCCGTTGAGTGCTTCCGGGTTTTGCCGTGACTTCCGCCGCCAACATGTCGGCGATCATGTTCGGCGCTCGCACGCCCAAGAGCCGCGCCTTGCGCGCGACCACGGCGAAGTCGCCCGGCGTCAGGGGACTCAACAGGCCCACCTCCGCCGGTGGCTCGACCCCGAACGCGCGCCTGAACGCCGTCACAGCCTGGACCGGCGACATGGGTAGGAAGCGCACCTTGAACAGGAACCGGCGCAAGGTTGCGGGGTCGAGGCTATCCATCAGGTTGGTGGTGCAGGCGAACGGGAAGCGGTGGCGCTCCATCCAGGCGAGCATCTCGTTGACCTGAGAGACCTCCCAGGCCGCGCGCGCGCCGGCGCGGTCGCGCAGCAGCGAGTCCGCCTCGTCGATGATGAGCATGGCGCGCCGATCGGCGGCTTCCTGGAAGGCTTCGGCGATCTGCTTCTCAGTCCCGCCGACCCACATGGAGAGGAGGTCGGAGGCCCGTTTCTCGACCACGTCGAGGCCCATGCGCTCGGCCACGTACCGGGCGAAGCCGCTCTTCCCGGTGCCGGGCAGGCCGTGAAGGCAGAAGGAGACGGCGAGCTCTCCGCAGGCGCTCACGCGGTTCGCAAGCTGCACTAGGTCCTGGTCAGCGGAGGACAGGACGGGATCGAAGGGGATTGCACCCTTGAGGGCGGGTGGCGGGGAGGCGCCGTCTAGAACCTGCATCACGGAGCGCGCCGCCACCTGGGTCAGGTCTTGCCGGCCGCCGATCAGCTTGGCGACGCGGGCGGCGCCGTCGATGATGGCAGGGGAGACGTTGAGATCGGCGAGTTCGTCGATCATCGCCGGGCTGAGCTTGAGCTTTCGACGCGCCGCTATGCGTTGCGCCAGTCTGCGCCGAACTTCGCGCCCAGGCTTGCCAAATTTCACGGCCACCAGCATGCGTCGAAGCACAGCGGGCCCGAGGCAGTCGGGGTGGTTGGTGATCCAGATGGTCGGCGCCTGCGCGCTCTCGACCAGCCGATTCATAAACACCTTGGATGTGCATCGGCTTCCAAGTGGGACCCCACCTTTGCGGGCATCAAGTTCTTGAATAACATAGTGAATTAGCGAAACTGAGCGGGTTCTGATCGGCGCCCATCGGGACCCCAAGCGTTCCGGACAATACGCAAGAAATTCAAGATGTTATGCGCTATTGAGGCGGGGTCCCACTTCGAAGCCCTTCAACAAAC
>Ga0116231_10008160_pt1 | contig 18537 bp, 13 predicted proteins | sample S1TSphgellanicum_2_FD_89695 | JGI IMG/M metagenome (GOLD analysis project Ga0116231, IMG submission 89695) | Host-associated microbial communities from peat moss isolated from Minnesota, USA - S1T2_Fd - Sphagnum magellanicum MG | ecosystem: Host-associated > Plants > Peat moss > Unclassified...
CAGCACCACCGACGTTGCGATGACGGGGCCGACGATCTCGCCGAGGCCGGTGAGCGTCGCCTCGCGCCGATCCGTCCCGGCGGCACGGCGCATCACCCGCGCGATGTTTTCGATCACGACGATTGCATCGTCGACGACGAGGCCCGTGGCCAGCGTCAACCCGAAGAGCACGAGCGTGTTGATCGAGAAGCCGAAGATGGTGACGAACGCGAATGTTCCGATCAGCGAGACCGGGATGGTAATGACCGGAATGAGCGTCGTGCGCCAATCTTGTAAAAAGAGATAGATGGTCGCGATGACGAGCAGGATCGCGATGAGGAGCGTGACGATGACTTCCCGTAACGATTCGCTCACGAAGAGCGTCGTGTCGTACGGGATGCTATAGTCGACGCCGGCGGGGAAAAGGGGCCGCAGGCGCGCGAGCGTCGCCCGTACGTTCTTGGCCACGGCGAGCGCGTTCGCGCCGCTGTTGAGCTGGATCCCGATCCCGAGCGCGTTGCTGCGATCGAAGCGTAACGACGACGAATAGTCTTGTGCGCCGAGTTCGACGCGCGCGACTTGCGAGAGACGCACGAGCGAACCATCGCTGCCGTGCTTGACGATGATGTCGCCGAAGGCGTGCGCATCGGCGAGTTGTCCCGGCACGTGCACGTTGATCGTGTTTGCGAGCCCGGCCGGGGCCGGTTCTGCCCCGACCGACCCCGCCGGGACTTGGACGTTCTGGTTGGCCACCGCGGTGGTCACGTCGCTTGCGCCCAAGCCGTAGTGCTGGAGCTTGCGCGGATCGAGCCAGATGCGCATGGCATAGCGCCGTTCGCCGAAGATTTGTGCCGAGCTCACGCCGTCGATGCGGAGCAACGGGTCCTTGACGTTGCGGTCGAGGAAGTTGCTGAGTTCGAGCGGCGTCACGCCATGTGCGTTCGACGTGAACGCGATCGCCATGATGAACGAACCGGACGATTTCGTGATCTGGACGCCGGTCTGCGTGACCCCCGAGGGCAGCTGGCCCGACGCGTTCTGCACGCGGTTCTGGACGTCGACCGCCGCGGCATCGATATTCCGCGAGGGATCGAAGGTAATGGTGATCGTCGATACGCCGGCGTTGGACGAGGTCGACGACATATAGCGCAGACCCTGGACGCCGTTGATCTGCTCTTCGAGCGGATTCGTCACCGCTGCCTCGACCGTCGCGGCGTCGGCCCCGATATAGGTACTCGTCACCGTCACGGTCGGCGGCGCGATCTGCGGGTACTGGGCGATCGGCAAACCGGGGATGGATGCGGCGCCGGCCAGGAGGATGAGCGCGGCGATGACGCCCGAGAGGATCGGTCGCTCGACGAAGATGCGCAGGAACATCTTAGCGCGCGGCCAGTCCGGCGGGTGTGGCCGCAGGCGCGGCGCCGGCGTCGGCGATCGCGGCGCCGTCTTGCAAACCGCCCGGCTGGGCGGTGACGACGGCCGTGCCCGGTCCGAGCCCGCCACCGGCGACCTCCGCGACCGCACCCGTCTGCAAGCCGATGCGCACGGGCACGCTCTTTGCTTTGCCGCCCGCGACGATGAAGATGCTCGGGCCGCCCGGACCGCTGGTAATCGCGCTAGTGGGAACGAGCAGCACGCCGGCATGACGCGCGCGCTCGACGCGGACGCTTGCGAACATGCCGCCCCGAAGCGCGAGATCGGGATTGTCCTCGAGCAGGCGCATGCGATAGCTGAGGGTCCCCGATGTCGGCGTGGTGTTGATGTCGAAAATGCGACCGTGAAAGGTTCGGCCCGGAAGACTCGGCGTCGTGAACGTCACGGCTTTGCCGCGCGCGACCGCGCTCAGGTCCGTGTCGGGAACGTTCGCGACGACGTACACGCGCGAGACTTGCGCGATCGTGAACACGCCCGAACTCGCGCCGGCGTACGCGCCGGGGTCGAGCAGCCGTTGCGTCACCTGACCGTCGAACGGGGCGACGATCGATGATTGCGCGATCTGGGCCTGAAGCAACTTCACGTTGGCCCGCGCCTCATCGAGGTTGGCCGCACTTTGGGAGATCGTTGCCCGGTCTTCGAGCCGTTGATTCGTGTTGCTCAGCGCGGTGCGCAGCGCGGCCTGCTGGGCCGTGACGGCTTGGAGATCGCTGCGCAGGGTTTCGCGCGATGCGACCGCCGTCGCGCGCGCTTGCTCGTAGGTCTCGCGTGAGACGTATTGCTGGGCGAGGAGTTGTTCGTCGGCCTGCTCGGTGAGTTCGTCGTGAGCGAGGGCGGCGCGGGCGGATCGGACGCTATTGATCGCCGTCTGCAGATTTTGGCGCGCGGTCGCGACGGCCGACGCGTACTGTTGCGCCTGGATCGGCGCCGCGACGCGGCTGTGAACGAGCTCGGCTTCGCCCGCACGTACGGCCGCCTCGTTCGCCTCGAGCGTCGCTTGGAGCTGCGCGGTGTCGAGCGACGCGAGTATCTGACCGCGCCGAACGAAGTCTCCCTCGGTGACGTTCACGGCGTTGACCGTCCCCGCTTCGGCGGTGCTGAGCGTCGTTTGATAGACCGGCGTGATCTGGCCGTCGAACGAGACGTCGGTCGCGATCGTCCCACGCCTGATCTCGGCGGTGGTGACGCTGATGGGCGGCGGGCCGCCCGTCGGTGGGCTGCCGTGGGCGCAGCCCGAGGTGATCGTCGCGGCAAGCGCAAGCGCGGCCGGCATGTATGGTAACCGGATGATCATTGTAGATTCGTCCCCAAGGCGTAGCGCAGCGTGTTCTCGGCGATGCGTAGCGTGTAGATGGCATTGACGATGTTGGTCGCGGCCGAGGCGAGGGTCGCCTCGGCTTGGATGAGCGACGGCATCGTGCTCGCGCCGACGCGATATTGCGCCTGCGTGGAGCGCAGCGAGGTCACGGCGCTCGCGTAGGCGGCGCGGGTTTGATCGAGGACGGCGCGATCGCTCACGATCGCGATCAGCGCTTGGCGCACGTCCTGCGCGACGGTGAGTCGCGTCGTCGCCGCGTCGGCCGTCGCGATCGCGACCGTCGCACGTGACGACGCGACGTTCGCGCGGGTGATCCCTTGATCGTAGAGCGGCAGGGTGAGGGAAAGACCGAGCGTTCCATCGTTGCGGATCGCCCCGCCGCCGAGGTCCGACGATTCGAGCCCTTTCGAACCGGAGAGCGAGAGCGTCGGCGCGAGGCCTCGTCGTGCCTCGCGCAGCAAGGCCTGATCGGCTTCGACCGTGAGCCTGGCTTGGGCGATATCGGGCCGCTCCGCATAGGCGACGTCCAGGGCGCCCGCGTAGGCGGGGAGCGCGCTGGCGGGGGTCGCGGTTTCCAGGCCTTGCGTGTCGTCGCGCGGCAGCACGTCGGTGTCGGCGCCGAGCCCCAGGGCGGTCGCGAACGCCACGCGATCGTTTTGCAGCGTGCCCTGCGCGCGCACCAGCGTCGTGCGCGCGTTGGCGGTGGTCGCGAGTTGGGTCGAGAGATCGGCTCCGGCGACGGTGCCGGCTCGGATCTGCGCGCGCACCAACTGCTCCGAGACGACGTCCTCGCGCAGCAATTCGTCGTCGACCGCGACGCTGCGCTCGTCGGCGAGCAGCGTGTAATAGGCGGCGGCGACGTCGTAGGCGACCGTCTGCGCGTCGCGGCGGTAGGTCGCGAGCGCGGCGTCGCGCGTCAGGCCGGCCGCGTCGATCTTCGCGCGAATCCGGCCGCCGTCGTAGATGAGCTGCGAGAGGGAGAGCGACCCGCTGTTGCTCTGGGCTGAGAGCAGGTTCGCGGAGATGGCGCCCGGCGTCGATGCGTTTGCGACGCCGTTTTGCACGTAGGAATAGGTCGACGAGCCGCTCACGCTCAGGTCGGGCGCGAACCCCGTCCGAGCGAGTGCGATGGAGGCATCCTCGAGCGCGACCTCGGCGCGTGCCGCGGCGAGCGACGGGACGCGAGCGATCGCAATCGACGTGGCCTCGGCGAGCGTGATCGCCGCGGGGACGCCGGGAGCCCGCTGCGTGGTGAGGACCTGCGGTTGGGGCGAACCGTAGGCCGGATACGGGAGCGTCAGTCCCGCCTCGATGGCGGGGAGCGCCGCCGCCCCTGCCGTCGCCGGCGTCGCGTCTGGTCCAGACACGGCCTGCGCGATCTTCGGGCGGGGAACGGGCGACGGCACGGGGGCCGGCGGGCCGACGATCGCCGCTAGGAGGAGGGCGGCGATCATCGAGACATCCCCTCGGGTGGTGGGGCGGAAGCGGCGGCGTGCGTTTGCTTCGTGCTTGCGAGCCGGCCGAGCGTGGTGTTCATGCGGAGCAGTCTGGCGGATGATGCTGCGCTACAACCCGCGAAAATCTCCGAAATCACCTTGAACGCTTCCCGGCAATCCTGGAGCGTTCGAGCACAGAATGGGGCCGATGAACCAGCAGAAACGGCGTGTCGCCGTGATCGACGACGAAGAGAGCGTCCGCAAGATGCTCGAAGTCGCCCTGGGACTCGAAGGCTTCGAGGTGCGCAGCGCCGGCGATGGGGTCGAGGGCCTTTCGCTCGTGCGGGCGTGGCAGCCCGACTGCATCGTGCTCGACGTGATGCTGCCGAAAGTCGACGGCGTGACGCTCTTGCCCATGATTCGCCGGCTCACCGAGGTCCCGATCATCATGCTCACCGCGCGCGGTGAGGTGCGCGATCGCATCGACGGCATCCGCGCCGGCGCCGACGACTATCTACCCAAGCCGTTCGACCTCGAAGAACTCGCGACGCGGCTCCACGCCGCGCTGCGCCGGCCGCGCCTGCGCGAGGTGACCGTGCTGATGTACGAAGACCTCGAACTCGATCTCGAAGCGCGTACGGTGCGACGCGGTCCCCGATTCATCACCCTCTCGACCCGTGAATTCGATCTGCTCGCCGCGCTCGCGCGACGGCCGCGGCGCGTGTTCACGCGTGACGAGCTCATCCACCTCGTGTGGGGCGACGACCGTGACACCTCGACGCAAACGGTCGAAACGTATATCTCGTATCTGCGCGGAAAGATCGACGAGGCGGCGCAACGGACGCTCATCCAAACGGTACGCGGGGTCGGCTACGTCCTGCGGTGAGGACGCTACGTTCCCTTTGGTTGCGTTTGCTGTTGCTGTACGCGATCGGTGGATTCGTCGTCCTCGCGACGCTCGCGGTGATCGCGAGCTTTGGAATGTTCGCGTTGCTCACGCGTCCGGTCGCGCATGAATTTGCCGCCGCGGTCGCCCACGTCGACCGAGTGATCGCAGCGGCGCCCGCGGCGCAACCGGCGAGCACGATCGCGGCCCGCTTGGCGCCGAACGGGCACGTCGACGGGATCGCCGTCATCGCCGTCTCGCGCGAGGTGCTGGCGTCGCCGCGTTTGCCGGTGAGCGTCATCGATCTTGGGGCGCTCGTCGGCCTCGCTCCGGTGTTCGTGCCCGTTCGTGAAGCGGTGATCGTCGTGATACCCGACCACGGCAAGGTCGATCCGATCGTTCAGACGTTCTACGTCACGATCGCCGTCTCGGTTGCGCTCGCTCTCGCGCTCGCCGTCGCCGGGGCGCGCTTCGGCGCGCGCGCGACGCTCCTGCCGATGATGACGGTCACCGCGGAACTCAAGCGTTTCGCCGGCGGCGATTTCACGCCGCGTCCGCTGCAAGCCGCCGATAGCGTGGAGGTGGGGGCGCTCGCTGCGGCCTACAACGGCGCGGCACAACGCGTGACGGAGGCGTTCTTGGAACGTCGGCGCGTCGAAGATCAGATTCGGCAGTTCGTCGCCGAGGCCGGTCACGAACTGCGCACGCCGTTGACCGTCGTTGCCGGCTACGTCGACATGCTGCGCCGCGGCGGCATCACCGATCCCGACGTGGCGCGGGCCGCGTTCGGCTCGCTCGCGGTCGAAGTCAAGCGGATGCGCACGCTGGTCGAACGCTTGATGACGCTCGCTCGGCTGGACCGGGTGATCGAAGCGCAACCCGAAGTGGTCGACGTCGGCGCGATCGTCCGGCAAGCCGTCGAGGCGCTCGCGGTGATCACGACGACGCCGATCGCGGTCGACGCGGCCGATCACCTGCTCGTGCTCGGCGAACCGGTCGATCTCTACGAAGCGGTCGCGAACCTCATCGAGAACGCCGTCAAATACGGCGCGCAAACGCCGGTCGCGGTGACGGTCGCGGCGGTGGGTGCATCGATCGTCGTTCGCGTGCGCGACGCCGGTCCGGGGATATCCGACGACGACGGCGCACGAATCTTCGAGCGCTTTTACCGCGGCTCCGAACGCGGCGAGATCGCAGGCTCGGGATTAGGGCTGGCAATCGCCGAGAAGGCGGCCGCGCGGCTCGGCGGCACGATCGTTCTCGAAGACGGACGGCCCGGTAACACGGCGTTTGCTCTCACGGTTCCTGCGCTGCTGGGGCTCTCGCCGCGGACGGGTGAGCCGGTCGAGCGCGTGTAGACTCCCGGCTCGTTCGAGTGGCGCGGCCGGCGTGTGGTAGCGTTCGAGCGATGTTCGGTCGCCCTTGGGGGAACCTACGTTTCCGACGAAGGCAATCTTCATCAGCTCGAGTGCGACGTGGCCGGAGCGGGTACGTCGCGCTTCGTCCAGGTCCGTACTCTCGTCGCTGCGTCGTCGAAGATGATGTAGATCGCAGGGATGACGATCAGATTGAGCGCGGTCGAGACGAGCATGCCGCCGACGACGGCGGTGCCGAGCGAATGCCGGCTTGCCGCGCCTGCACCCGACGCGAGGACGAGCGGCATCAGCCCGGCGATGAACGCGATCGACGTCATGAGGATCGGCCGCAGGCGCGTTTGCGCGGCGGCGATCACCGCCTCGATCGGTGCGAGGCCCTCGGCTCGGCGCTGCACCGCGAACTCCACGATCAGGATCGCGTTCTTGGCGGCGAGACCGATCAGCATCACGTAGCCGACCTGCGCGTACACGTCGCTCGACATGTGGCGCAGATACAAGGCACCAACCGCGCCCAGCAATGCCGCGGGAACGGAGAGCAGGATGACGAGCGGGTTGCCGAGGTTCTCGTAGAGTGCCGCGAGCAACAGGTAGACGATGATGAGAGCGAGTGCGTAGAGGATCAGCGTCGTTGAGCCGGACCCGGTTTCGTCGAGCGAAATACCGGTCCACTGATAGTGGAACTCTGCCGGCAGGCGTTTCGCCAACGTTTCCATCGCCGCGATGGCCTGCCCCGAACTGTGGCCTGTCGACGCTGCGCCTTGGATTTCGACCGAGCGGTACAAATTGTAGTGGGTGATCGCCGGCGCGCCGGTCCCCGCGCTGACATTGACGACGCTTGCGAGCGGCACGGTCGCGGTTCCGGAGCCGATCGACGCCGTGGTCGTCGTCGCCACGGACGGATTCGTCACGGTTTGGGCGCCGGGAACGGCCTCGAGCGTCGCCGAGGTGTTGGGCACCACGATCTGCGAGACGGCGAGCGCATCTTGACGGTACGGTGCGTCGTTCTGCACGTAGACGCGATAGGTTCGATTATCGTAGGTGAAGTTGTTGACGTAGTCGCTGCCGAGCGCAATCGAGATGTCGTTGAACACGTCCGGCAGCGTCGCGCCGAGTTGCGAGACCGCGGTTCGCCGCACGGTTGCGTTGATCTGCGGGGCAGAATCGCGGAACGTGGTGTACACCCCGCCGAGCGCCGGATCTCGGTTCGCCTCAGCGATGAGCGTATCGCTCGCGTCTCCGAGTCCAGCCAGCGGACCCGACAGAAAGTCCTCGAGCTCAAAATCGAGGCCGCCGGTGATACCGAGGCCGGGAATCGAAGGTGGACTGAGAAGCCGGACCGACGCCTGCGGAATCGATCCGGCTTGCGGCGTGAGCGCGTTCAAGATGCCCTGCGCGGAATTGGCGAAACCGCTGCGCTGCGACCACGGCTTGAGAGCGATGAAGCCGATGCCCTGATTCGTCGCCGCGCCGGAAAAGCTGTACCCGCTCACCGTGATCATATGGTCCACATTGGGGTTGCGAAAGGCCTGGTCTTCGACCTGGAAGAGCGCCGCATTGGTCATGTTGATGGACGCACCGTCCGGCGCCTGAAGCGAGGCGATCAGATCGCCTTGGTCCTCATCCGGGATGAACGCGGTCGGCTCGATCATGAAGAGCAGATAGGTGAGCGCCAACAAGACGACGAGCGAGGCACCGACGACGTACCGCAATCGAATGAGGACGCGGAGCAGGTCCCCGTAGGCCTTGGTGAGCCAACTCAAGCCGGCGTTGAAGAGGCGGAAGAGCGGGAAGTGCGGCGTCTCGTCGGGCGAAATCAGCAGCGCGGACAGGGCCGGCGTGAGCGTCAGGGCGAGGACCAAGGAGATCGAGATCGAGAACGCGATGGTGAGCGCGAACTGCTTGTAAATCGCCCCGGTCGTTCCGGAAATGATGGCCGTCGGAATGAACACCGCGAGAAGAACGAGCGAGGTCGCGATCACCGCGCTCGTGATTTCACCGAGCCCCTTGACGGTCGCCTCGCGATGATCCAGATCTTTCGAGCTCCGCATGACGCGCGTAATGTTTTCGATCACGACGATCGCGTCGTCGACGACGAGCCCGGTCGCTAGCGTGAGCCCGAAGAGGACGAGCGTGTTGATCGAGAAGCCGAATATCTTGACGAAGGTAAACGTCCCCAGCAGCGAGATCGGAATGGTAATGACGGGGATGATCGTCGTTCGCCAATCTTGCAAGAAGAGATAGATCGTTGCGATGACGAGGCCGATGGCGATGAGCAAGGTGATGACGACCTCGCGCAGTGATTCGCTCACGAACAGCGTCGTATCGTAGGGGATCGCAAACCCCATGCCGGGTGGAAACGACGGTTGTAAGGCTGCGAGCTCGGCACGCACGCTCGAGGCTAGCGAAAGTGCGTTCGAGCCGCTGTTTTGCAAGATGCCCATGCCGATCGAAGGCTTGCGATCATAGCGGACGCTCGTTGCATAGTCTTCCGCACCGAGCTCTACGCGTGCGACCTGTGCGAGCCGCACGATCGATCCGTCGGTTCCGCGCTTGACGATGATGTTCCCGAAGGCCACGGGGTCGGCCAGTTCGCCCGGGACGTGGACGTTGATCGTTTGCATCTGAGTGGCCGCCGAGGGTTCGGCGCCGACGGAGCCGGCCGGAACTTGCACGTTCTGGTTCGCGACGGCGGTGGTGACGTCGCTCGCACCGAGCCCGTAAAACTGGAGTTCGCGGGGATTGATCCAGATGCGCATCGCGTAGCGCCGCTCGCCGAGGATCTCCGCCTCGTTCACGCCGTCGATGCGTTGGAGCGGATCGCGCACATGCTGATCGATGAAGTTGCTCAGTTGCAAGAGCGAGTAGTGCGGATCGGTCGACGTGAACGCCACGACCATCATGAACGAGCCGGATGACTTCGTGATCGAGACGCCGGTTTGGGTCACCGATGACGGGAGAAGTCCCTGGGCATTTTGGACGCGATTTTGCACGTCGACGGCGGCCAAGTCGACGTCGCGTGAGGCATCGAAGGTGATGGTGATCGTCGAGACACCGGCGTTCGTCGACGTCGAGGACATGTAGAGCATGCCTTGGACGCCGTTGATCTGCTCCTCGAGCGGGTTGGTCACGGACGCTTCGACCGTCGCGGCATCGGCGCCGGTGTAGGTGCTCGTCACCGTGACTTGCGGCGGGGTGATCTGCGGATATTCGGCGATCGGCAGGGTGAAGAGCATCGTGACGCCGGCCAAGAGAATCAGCGCGGCAATGACCCCCGAGAGGATCGGACGCTCGACGAAAATACGGAGCGACATTTATAGATGCGCCGTAGTCGTGGGGGCCGCCGTCCGGATTCCCGGCCCGCTCACGGCAGCGCCATCGCGTAAACCGTCTGCCTGGGCGGTGACGACGATGGTCGCTGGGGAAAGCCCGGCGCCGTGAATTTCGGTGCGGCGATCGTCATGCAAGCCGACCTGCACCGGCACCGCCTTCGCCTTGCCGTCGACGACGGTGTAGACGATTTGGCCGGTCTTCCCATTCGTGATGGCCGTCGGCGTAACGAGGAGCGTGCTGGTGTGGCGAGCCGTGACGGTGGTAACATCGACGAGCATGCCGCCGCGTAGCACGAGGGCCGGGTTGGGCTGGAGAAGCCGGACGCGATAGCTGAGCGTTCCCGACGTCGGCGTAATGTTGACGTCGAAGACGCGCCCGTGAAACGTGCGTCCGGGCAGACTCGGTGTGGTGAACGACATCGTTTTGCCACGGACGACATAGGCCAAGTCGACATCCGGGACGCTTGCAACGACGTACACGCTTGCGACCTGCGCGATCTCGAAGATCGCGGTACTTGCGCCGGCATAGGCGCCGGGATCGAGCAAGCGCTGCGTGATCTGACCGTCGAACGGCGCGATGATCGATGACTGCGCGATTTGTGCTTGTAGAAGAACCACGTTCGCGCGCGCCATATCTAGCGCCGCCTGACTCTGCCCGATCGTTGCTTGATCGCTCGTCCGCTGTCGCGCATTCGTTTGGGCGGTTTGCAGCGAGGAGAGGGTGGCGGGAACCGCTTGTATGGCCGAACGTAACGTCTGTTGCGCTAGAACGAGCGTAGCGTTAGCTTGCTCGGAGGTTGATTTTGAGACGAATCCTTGACGGTAGAGCGCGTCATCAGCGTTTTTCGTGAGCGTGTCGCTGATGAGTGCCGAGCGGGCGGTCTGCACGGCATTGTTTGCGGCTTGGACGTTCTGCTGTGCGGTCCCGATTGCCGACGTATACTGCTGCGAGTTGACGGGCGCGGCGACGCCGCTCCGAATGAGCTGCTCTTCGTCCTCTCGCACCATCGCTTGATTGGCCGCGAGCTGCGCCCGTAACTGCGAGGTGTCGAGCGTCGCGAGCCGTTGACCCTGTCGCACGAAGTCGCCCTCGGTGACGTCGACGGACGCGATCGTTCCGGCTTCGGCCGTGCTCAGGGTGGTCTGATAGAGCGGCGTGATCTGGCCGTCGAATGAGACGTACGTGGCAATCGTGCCGCGCTCGATGTGCGTCGACGTGACGCTGATCGGCGGTGGCTCGTGCGGGGGTCCGGCATGCGTGCATGCGGCGAAAAGCGCGCACGCTCCGGCGAAGCTGACGGTCGCGCAGCAAAGTCGATAACGCTCGCCACGGCTTCGCATTGATGAGCATCATAGAGGGGGTACCGTGCGCGGGACAATCCCGAAAATTCACGATGGACACCGGGCCGCATCGCGCTTCATCCTGAGTGCATGCCCAAAACGCCGACGATCGTTCGCCAAGACGTCGTGGAAGTCGGGGCACGCCGAATAATCATCGTCGTCGGCATCATGGCGGCGACCCTCATGCAGACGCTCGACTCGACGATCACGAACGTCGCACTCCCAAACATTCAAGGAAACCTCGGGGCAAGCCAGGACGAAGCGACCTGGATTGTCACGGCGTACACGATCGCCGCCATCATCGTCATTCCGCTCACGCCGTGGCTACAGGATCGCTTTGGGCGACGGAATTACTTTGTTGCGTCGATCGTCGGATTCACGGTCGCGTCGATGCTTTGTGGTTCATCCGGCCAGCTCACCGAACTCATCTTTTGGCGCGTCGTCCAAGGTGCATTCGGCGGCGGCTTGCTTGCGACGGCCCAAAGCATTCTGCGCGACACCTTCTCGCCCAAACAGCTTCCGCTCAGTCAGGGCATCTTCGCGCTCGGCGCGATCATGGGCCCGGCCCTAGGGCCGCCGCTCGGCGGCTTCCTGGTCGATAGCGCTTCATGGAATCTCGTCTTCGACATCAATATCGTCCCGGGCGTCTTCGCGGCGATCGTTCTGATGATCATGCTCAAGGATCCGGAAAAGGCCGTAGCCGGAGCGGTCGATGCCGTCGGCTTGCTGCTGCTCGCCGCCGGGGTCGGTTCGATGCAATACGTGCTCACCGAAGGTGAGCAGAACTATTGGTTTTCCGATCCCCTCATCGTTGTAATGACCGTCACCATGATCGTGGCGCTGACCGGTTTCGCGATCTGGGAACTGCGCGTCACGAAGACGCCCGCGGTTGATTTACGCGTCCTTGGCAATCGCAGCGTGGCGGCCGGATCCGTGCTTGGGCTCGCACTCGGCGCCGTTGTTTTCGGTTCGACGTACGCGTTGCCGCAATTCACCCAAGGACCGCTTGGGTTCACGCCGACGCTAAGCGGGCTTCTGTTCTTGTTTCGCGCGCTCCCAATTCTCTTCGTTGCGCCGCTGATCGTGCGGCTCAGCGGCAAGGTTGACCCGAGGATCTTCCTTGGCCTCGGCTTCGTCATCGTCGGCATCGGAAGTGCGACGCAAGCCTTCGACACGACGTCCTTTGCCGGCTTCTGGACGTTCGCGTTTCCACTTGCGTTGACGGGAATCGGATCCGTGATGCTGTTCATCCCGCTCTCGATCGCGGTCTTGGGCGCGACGACTCCCGCCGACGGTCCGAAGGCGAGCGCGTTCATCAACCTCTCAACGCAACTGGGCGGTTCGATCGCCGTCGCCGTCCTTTCGGTGCTCTTGGATCAGCGCCAGACCTTTCACGCCGATATCCTGCGTGCGGCGGCCACGGCCGATAACGAAAACGTGCGGGCGTTCTTGCGCGATCATTCGCTGACGGCGCTCTCGGGCGCGATCGAAGGTCAGGCGATCGTGCTTGCTTACGCGGATGTCACCTACGTGATCGCCGTCATCGGGCTGCTCAGCGTTCCGCTGGTCCTTCTCATGCGCAAGCCGAAAGCGGCGAAGACCCCCGTCGTGGAACCTCCAAAGCCGCCGATCAAGCGATTGCGCAGCGAGCCGGTGTAGCGACCGGGAACGACGGCGTGGCCGGCGTCAGTTGACGCTGAGAACGATTTCTACCGGCCGGTGAGGGTTCTCGACCGTCTGTTGGGCTGCACTCGCTTGGGAGAGCGGAAAAGATTGTTCAACGTGCACTTTGAGTTGACCGCCGTCGAACATTTCCCGCAGCGTGTCCAACCGCCTTATGTTACGAACGCTTGGTGGACTCGAACATCGTGGAATTCGGGGATTGTTCGGCGTCTCGCGAACGCCGTGACAGCCCGATCGCCGAGGTGACTGCCCCCGCGATCGGGCTCCTGGCCCGCGCCGTTGCAGGCGCGCTAGATTTCGTTTCGCTCCGACGCGGGCTCCCCGACGTTCGCGCCGGCCTGCTGTTGTAGCTCGCTGACAAACTGCTGACCATGGTGTTGCGCGGAGTTGGTGGCGGCGGAGATCGTGTCGTCGAGCACGGCGCGGCCGTGTTCGATCGCGTCGTCGACGATCTCTTGGCCGCGTCCGACGATCGCTTCGCGGAGTTCGGGGAGCCGTTCGTCTTCGTATTCCGTCGACGGAATCACAAGACCGATCAGAAATCCGGCTGCGAGTCCGCCGAGGGCGAGGCCGAGCGGATTGCGCAGCGATTCTGCGCTCGCGCGCAGTCCGGCCGTGTTCTCGGCAAACGCACCGGTCGCGTTATCGACGCTGCCTTTGACCGTTTGCACGCGCGCTTTGAGGCCGGCGCCGACGCGCTTGCGCAGCGGCTGTTTCTTGCGGCTCGCGGTGGTCGTCGCAGCCATGGTCGTTCTCCCCAAGCGAATCGTTGTAGCGGCGCGTGCTCGAGGCTTTGAGCATGCGCGAGACGGCGAAGCCGGTCGCCGCGGTGATGGTGAAGAGCGCCCACGGCTGCGCGCGTGCGAAGCGCTCGGCATCAGCGAGGAGCCGATCGCCGTTGGTTTCTTCGAGGTACCGACCGAAGCGGTCGACGACGTTGGCCGTCTGGTCGGCCAGGAACGGCGCGAGGAACGAGCCGCCCGTGCGACGGACGCGGTCGCCGATCGTCCGAAGGTCGCTCGCGGCGGTGGCCAGCGGGCTTGGATCCGTAGACATTGATGTTCTTCCTAGGAGCGTTGAAGTGAGATTGCACCGGTCTACCCACCCGGCCCGGGGATGCCCCCAGGGACCGCCCGCCTGCGACTTTTCCGGCAAGGTGCAGCGTTTTGGGCCAAAGTGTGGTAATGTACCTCATACCGGTCCGTCAGAAGGCGTCAGACGGAGCGGAGTCAGTTTGCGGTCCGCGTGGTGTCTTAGGAAGATCCGTCTTCAGCTCCAGGGTCCTAGCGAAGTGAGTCAACCGGCGCCAAAAAATCGATCCTGGAGATCCTAATGTATACCGATGAATCCCTCAATTGCGTTGACTGCAACGCTCCGTTCACGTTTAGCGCGGGCGAGCAAGAGTTTTTCGCCTCGAAGGGCTTTACCAACAAGCCCAACCGTTGCCCCGATTGCCGTGCGGCGCGTAAAGCGCAGCGTGGCGGCGGTGGTGGCGGCGGCGGCATGTCGTCGTCCTACGGCGGCGGCGGTGGCGCCGGCGGCGGCCGTCCCCAGCGCGAGATGTTCTCTGCGACCTGCAGCCAGTGCGGCCAAGAAGCCCGCGTGCCGTTCCAGCCGCGTGGCGACAAGCCCGTCTACTGCCGCGATTGCTTCGCGACCCGCTCGGGTTCGTACCGCTAGCATCTAGCAACGCAAAAGAAAACGGCCCGCCTCTTCGGAGACGGGCCGTTTTCTTTTGCGTTAAGGGGCCGGGCCCGTTAGGTCTGGGCGACGGCAGGCTCGGCGGGCTTGCCGTTGGCCGACTGTTGCGTCGGCGCTTCTTGTTGCGCCAGGATCATCAACCCCGCGGCAAGCGCGCCGGCGACGCCGATTCCCAGGACCCACGGCTTGCCCAACAGGTCGTCCCAGCCGAATGCCGCATCGAGCGAAAACCGCCCGGGGCCGCCTGCGGCGAGCGCGAGCGCCGCGATCCCGTACGTCGAGGTCAGCTCGTAGCCGTTCTTCTGCATGAAGAAGCCGTTCTTGGCGTGGACCGTGCGTCCGGCGACGAGCATCGTCGACGCAAGCACGAGCGGTCCGATCGGGCCGCCGAGGCCGAGCGCCGTGAGCACGCCGCCGCCGATCTCGCTCGCGATGGCTGCGTCGCGGAACGTCTCGCCCGGCGTGAAACCGAGGCTGGCGAAGAAGCCCGCGGCCTTTTCGGGGCCCGGTCCCTCGAACCAGCCGAATTGTTTTTGCGCGCCATGCGAGGCGATGCTCGCTCCGAGCGCAACGCGGCTCACCAGCAACACGAAATCGTTCATCATTGTCGTGACACCGTACCCGGCGCGTGCTGGGTCGAACCCGGTTCAGAGCGTCGCGGCGAAAAACCGCTCCACGTAGTAACGCACGAATTGGCCGCCGAGGCTGTTTGGGATCGTATCGAAGGCGTGATTCGACCACGGCACCTCGAGCGACGCGACCGTATTCCCGTGCACGCGCAGCGCGTCGCGCATCTCGTGCTGGAACGAAATGCGAACGAGTTCATCGCGTGCGCCGCCGATCAAGAGCGTCGGCGGAAGCTGCGGGCGCACGGCGTGCAGCGGTGAAGCGGCAACGTACGAAGGCATGCGCGTGAGCGGCGGACCTGCGAGATAGGTGGTGAGGATACGGCGCACGTCGACCGGATCGGGTGTGGGCGGAAAATCATAGCCGCGGACGAGATCGGTCGCAGCGTACACACCGGCGGCGGCCGCAATGTGGATCGGTTCCGGCGCGTACGCGGCAAGCAGTGCCAACTCACCGCCGGCGGAGAAGCCGCAGATGCCGACCTTCGAGGGATCGACATCCCAGGCTCGCGCGTGCACGGCGAGCGCACGGATTCCCGCGCGCACGTCGTCGAGTTGCGTCGGAAAGCGGTACCTCGGTGCTTTGCGATAGTCGACGACCACGGTGGTGAATCCCGCAGCGGCAAGACGCGCCGCGAGGTCGGCGAGATCGCTGCGCTGACCGAAGATCCACGCGCCACCGTAGACGAGCACGATCGTCGGATGCGGACCCGCGTGCGCGGGACGATAGAGATCGAGCGCGAGCATCTTCCCGTCGCTCGCAGCATACGGCAGATTGCGATCGATCCGGATACCGCGCGGCGCGGGCAAGCCGAAGAACGCCGCCGCAAGACCGAACGGCGCGCGTTGCATCCCCGCGCGTTGCGCATCCGGCGCGGCATCCTGATAGTCGACGCCGAGCGTTTGGGTGAGCTCGCGGTCGGCGGCCTCTAGCGTGGCGGGCAGCAAGAGCAGCGGCACGAGCGCGCACCCGAACGCAACCGCGCACGCGAACGTCGCCGTGACACGCGCCCAACCGCGCGCCAGCCGTTGCACGAGCGCGCCGGCCACGAGCGTCACGAGCACGAACCACGGCGCGAGCTCCGGAACGGCGACCCCGGCGACCAGCGTCGCGATCGTGGGCGCCGGAACCAGCGTCCAGATTTCGAGCGCGAAGAGCATGCAGGCGATCAGCAAGGCAAAGAAATTTCCGGCGATGCGCGCCGCGCTCATCGGTGCGAGAGTTCGTGTACGGCGCTTTCGATTGCGCTCACTGGTGTATCGCCGGGCAACGCAGCGCCGATCCGCGCGACGATCGACCAGCGCGCATTCTCTTCGCGCCGGTACGCAAAGCCGACCGGGACGATCGCGAGATTCACGCCTTCGTTTCGCGCGCGCGATGCGATGGCAGCGAGTCCTTGCGCGAACGGCAGAAATGCATCGTCGTCGGCTTTTTGCGACCCGCTCGGATCGATCGTCGGATAGCCTTCGGGGAAGAGCAAGACGACGCGTCCGGCTTTGAGGAGCCGCGTCGTATCGCGTAGCGCGCCGCGCGTGTAGCGCACGACTTCATCGCGCGAATAGGCTGGCGCGCCGGCGATCGTGCGCGGACGCAATACGACCGGATAATCGGCCGCGCGGCACGCCGCTTCCATGATCCGGCGCGTCGTGCGATTCGGTGCCCAGTCGAGGCCGACGATGATGTGCACCGGACGCGCGAGCCGCGTCACGAGCACGGAACCATCGAGCAGATGATGGTAGTGCCGTGCCGCCAAGAGCACGGGCCCGCTCGCGGGAACGTTCTGGGCGCCGTGCACGGTAACGTCTGTGGTTTGCGTGCGCAGCCCCCACTGCGCGATCGCTTGCGGGCCGCGCATCCCCCACGGCGGATACGCAGCGGACAATCAGGCGAAACGCGTGCGGCGCGACGGTGCGAGCGCGAAGGCGGCCGGCAGCAAGCTGAAGATGATCGCCGCGACCGCCGTCGGCCACATCCCCGCACTGACGCTAAGGATCATCGACCACACAATGTTGATCGCGTACACGGTGAACGGCAGCAGGACCGGCGCCGTCGGCGGATCGCTTTCACGCCACAGCGCGCGGCCGGCCGCCATGAAAATGAGCCCGGTTCCGAACCAGCCGGCGAGGTTGCGCAGCGGCATCCCGAAGTACGGCCCGCTTTCGTGCCAGATCCAGAAATGCACGTACTGCATCTGCGGCGCCGCCATCGACGGATCGAGCACGAGATCCCACGCGGTCAGCAGATACGCACCGAGCAGCACGGAGCAGAACGTGCGATTCGCCCAGCCGCGCGCGGCGACGATCGCATCGGCGAGCAAAAACGACGCGAAGCCCATGTAGAACCACGACATCGGCACCGCGACGGGCACGCGGCCGAGCAGTTTGTAGCCGAGGAAATCCGTGTATTCGTAGCCGCCGAACGGCCAGCCCGTTTTCGTCCCGGTGAGTTCGGCCGCGGCCGACAAGCAGAACGACGCGACGAAGAAGAGCAGCGTGCGGCGTGCGCCGATCGAGGCGAGTCCGAAAACGAACATCGCGAGCGCGCCGAGGAACATCCCGGTGCCGCCGGTTTTGTTGATCGCGAAGGCGTAGAACTGCGCCGCGCCGGGCGCGGAGGCCCACGTTTCGGGATGCGGGATCGCGACGAGGATGCCGTACAGCCCGAGCGTGAGCGCCATCGCGTGGATGGCGACGAGAATCCAGGCGGCGATCTTCACGCGACGTGCTCCGCAACGAGCGTGCGTCCGCGCCACGCGTACGTCCGGCGCAGCACGCTCGCAAAGAGCGCGTACGCAACCGCGAGGTCGGCGAGCGGCGAGAGCCAGTAGGTGAGCGGTGGATGCGCGTACGCGCGGCGCATCCCGGCGAGCGTCCCGAGCCGCATCATCACCAGACCCGCGCTCACGGCGAACGCCGCATGCGCGAGCGGCGTCGCGGCACCGAGGATCGCGATGGCGATTGCGAGCGGCAGCGGCAGCGCTTGAACGAAGAAGACCTCCGCGAGTCCCCAGCCGGGACCGGCGAAGCGGTCGCGCATCGGCAGCGAGCGCGGCCAATTCCGCCAGAGTTCCATTCCGTTCGCATACATCCGCACCGTGACCGCATCCTCGCCTTCATAAAATCCGACGCCGTAGCCCTGGGCGCACAGCGCCCGCGCGATGGTGACGTCTTCGCAGCGCGAATCACGCGAAAGCGCAACCGCGTCCGTTGCGAGCAGCGTTTCGCGCCGCGCGAGAAAACACTGCCCGTTCGCTTGGACGCCGCCGATATCGCGCGCGCGCACGCCCGGCAAGCCGAACCGGTAGACGAGCGTGCAGAGAAACGCCGGATGCAGCAGGCCCTCGAGCCAATCGCCGAGTTCTTGTTTCGTCGCAACGCTCAGTGCCGCGAGGTTCTCGGCTTCGCGTTTCGCAAGCATCGCCGCGAAG
>Ga0116231_10008161_pt1 | contig 18536 bp, 13 predicted proteins | sample S1TSphgellanicum_2_FD_89695 | JGI IMG/M metagenome (GOLD analysis project Ga0116231, IMG submission 89695) | Host-associated microbial communities from peat moss isolated from Minnesota, USA - S1T2_Fd - Sphagnum magellanicum MG | ecosystem: Host-associated > Plants > Peat moss > Unclassified...
ATCGACTCTTTCTACCCATAGCACTCTGGTTCCCGAGTAAGACTTGTTGCCTGGCTGCAAGCAACTGCAGCTGTACATCATAAGCTAGCCTGAGCATGCGATCTGAGTGTACCTCAGAACTGAACGTGAGAGAAAGTGCATGGTCTGTTGCCACCAAAATATTGTTAGGGGAAACCTGCCAAACTCTGCCAGCACAACGTAACTGGATGTCGTGGTGTTGACCCCCAGCAACGACTTCAAAAAAGCCCAATGAACCACCTCTAATTGTTCGCGTGCTATGTGGTCTAACCATACTTCACACCCATAGCTAAGCACTGGTTTGACTAGTGCATCAAACAGCTGGCATTGTAATGCTGGGTCAGAGATGCACAGTTCTGCGCATCTGCGCCGCAATGCAAAAATTGCCTTTTTCCCTGACATTGCTAACCGCTATATTACCGCTTGCATACCTTTTGTGCCGTGCAGCTCAACACCTAGATACTTGAAAGAGTTTAGTTGCTCTTGAGCTTCGCCCTCATACTGAAAAGCCTGACACACAGACTTGCGTGCTTCAAACACAACAACCTTGGTTTTCTTGACATTCATAGTCAACTGACGCTCACAGCAAAAAGCTTGTAAGACATGCAGTTGCTTCTACAATCCAGCAGGAGTGTGTGACATGAGAGCTAAGTCGTCTGCATACAAAAGCAAGCGAACAGCTAGCTGTCCTAACATTGGTGGTGTGTCACCCTCCAAAGCATTCAGCTGTTTCTCTAGGCCATCTATGAAGAGGCCAAACAGGAGCGGGCTAAGGGGGCATCCTTGTTTCACTCCGATGCGGCAGAAGAAAGTGGGCGTGAGCCCCTCCTCTGGATGGTGTAGGCAGGTCTGGTCTTGACGATACATGGAGCGCAAGCATTCCAGTATCCGCCCACTAATGCCAAGTCCCTCCAGCACCTGCCACAACAAGTCCCTTGGTATTGTATCAAAGGCTTTTTTGAAGTCCACAAAACAAGTGTATAGCTTCTTTTTCTGAAATCTGGCTTGTTCGATCAAAGTGCGAAGAATAAACAGATTATCTGTTGTCCTAAAGTCCTTTCTGAAACCAGCTTGTCCCTTTGCCCGTAAATCATTGGTCTCCGCCCATCGACTTGCATCATGGCACACACATTGAACCCAGGATTTCCTCTGCAGGATATGTAGCACTAACCACTGACATACCATCAAGCACTGAGAAAGGATGCTTATTTTAAAGATTTATTACACACAAAAGTCAAGAAGGGCAATAATTTTAAAACCTTGCGCCAGAACAAAGCAGTTCTCCACATGGCTGCACTTTTAGGCCTGAAACCAGCGCCGGATAGAGCTCGTTAAGGGGTGTTTAGGACCCCGCAATTGGGGGTACTTATTTGAGATTCATATTAATTAGTTCATGGGTGCGCTCCTAACTTTTTCTTTGATAGAGCCGTATTCACTGGCCTATTAGCAATATTTTTGGAACATTGAGCACTCCCCCCATGGAAGCACTTCTTTGGACACCCAATTGCAAAATAGAAACAAATATATTCCCCTAGAGCCAACCTTTTTAGTTGAGAATTGAACTTAGGACAAATCATATGGGATAAAACCGAGGTACTACTGGGAAACCCTTAGGGAACATTTTGGGAACACATTGAGAACTTGATGGAAACACATTGGGAACAAGAGAAAAAAAACAAAAATTCCCTGTCTCTACCCCCCCCCTCCCCCTTCATCCTATATATAAAAGCAAACATGGTGTCTGTCTGTCCGTCTGTCTATGGCGACAAAAACAAGACGAGGTCCTGAAACGAGCGAGGTCCTCAAAACCTTCGAGGACCTGAATCGAGGTGGCCAGAATCCTCGATAAAGGACCTGAATCGAGATTCTCAGTACTCGGTCTAGACCTCGAGACGAACCTGAAACGAGGTTCCCAGAAAGAAAACCCGTCGTTGGGGACCTGAAACGAGGTCTTCAGAGAGAAAACCCATCGTTAGGGTCCTGAAACGAGGATGCACTCTTTTACTCACCAACACTGAATTATTATTTTTAATTAATTTTTAAAATTAAATTATTTCTCTGGGGCCTTGACCTAGACCCTATACACGTGCACTCTTTTACTCACCAACACTGAATTTGTTTTTTTTTAGGGATTCATAACAGCCATCTTTGATTTGTTTGGGAGAACGGCTGTTATGAATCCTGAGAATCAACCTGATAACCATCGGGGGTCTGTTCCTGTTTGTCAAAAGAAGTTTGAAACAATAACCTAGACCGATGGTTCTTTGATTCTGATGTTTTTCAATGAGAAAGAACATATTGAAAAAGAACCGACAACCGAACACAGGTTCGGTTCAGTGTTGGGTGGTGCTTTTGAGTCTTCAAAGAACCACCGGTTCAGGTCCTTTAAATATTTTAGACCCTAAGAGCCCCTTGCTTCCTGTTCTTTGAAAAAACAGGCCAGGGTAGCCGCTGTAGGGGGCCGAACGAGGTGCCACGGGTGGCTGGAGTGGCGTAGCCATGGGTTGCCCTCACTCGTAAAGAAAAAACTTGATTGTCCATGAGGGCATGCTGAGCCTTCCCATTGGTTGCATGAATTTTCACTTTCCAAAATTGTTGGTCCCCATTTTTCGCTTGGTCTAATACCCTGATTATGAATTGGGGGTATTTATTGGCACCTTTCCATTGAGAAGTTGCATGTTCACCTATCTTTCCATTAGGAGGAAATTCTCAAGGTGAAAGTGTGGTTAGGTTCAGAAATACAGGTCTTGTGCATGAGAAATTGTAGCATGCAAAGTTCAAATCGATAGTTTTTTTCCCAATGACACTTATCAAATCTTTTTTTCCCAACCACATCTATCACATTCATGTACTCTTTTTTCATATATATATATATATATGTCATTTCAATAACAAGCATCAAAAAATTAAATGAAGAATATTTTTAATGTAGAAGATTTTGATCGTGCAATTGACAATGCTTAATGTTTTTTCACAGTTTAGTTTTTGGATGTGCAAGGGAATATTTTTTAACAGTTTATGTCGTGGCACCATTTTCTCATATTCACACATCTTTCAACACCACCTTAACTTTCACTATTATACATCTTGAATTAAATGGTTACTTCTTGTTTTTCCTAAAAAACTTCGAACCAAATTAGGATTTTGAACTATCGATTGGCTCCTTCAAGCTAACATTCCAATGCATGCCACATTTATCTGTAAGTAATTTTCCTAGGATGGTTTTTGAACACCTTCAAAATTGTTTTCACCTTGAAAATTCTACAAGCGGATTCCCATAATTGTTTCAACTTTGTTCTCATATCACACAAGGTCACATTCCATGTTGAATTACACATGTCTTTAGGGTAGCCCGTCTCCTAACCTTGACCAAGTCTTCAAGTGGAGTTCATCCCATAGTTGTAGCGAAAACATTGTATCAACTCATGAGCTGCACTTTATGCCTTCAATTTTGGGATGCCTTTACAACACATTTCTCCCCACATCAATTTAGAATAGTAACCAAAGGAGGATGTGAAACAATAATTCATGGCATTAGGTGCACCTCAGACCTTCATTCGACTGAATTGTTCTCCAACTCGACATAGCAAATGCCTTCAACTCAGTGTTTAAAAAGGTCATATTTCAAGAATTTCGTGCAACAAATGGGAACATCATACAACTCATTCCCTTTGTTCATGCATTCTACACTTTTGAATCTCCCTTTTATCGTAACCATAATCATAAAAAAAATGTCGTGGTCATCCCATCTACCATGGGAACCCACCAAAGTCATCATTTGGGAGGGGCTCCTCCCCTAAACCCAACATTGATACCCCAATGCCAATGGGGGTAATGCAAATTTCTGGGCAGTTACTGATAAGGTTGGCATGGGTGCTCTTAGGAACTAACCCATTTTGGTCACAAGACACTGGCTAAATGTTGAAGGTATTTGGTAATAGTCACCCATTTGGTAATAGCCATTTTTACCCTACTCATTTCCAAAACTTAACCCTAAACAAACATAAGGTCCTTAGTATGTACCTACAAGCATGGGTTCCTCAATACTTAAACCATTTTTGAAAACTTGCCTTCAAAGGTTCATAAATATATGCCAAAAATTTCCCAGTGTACTTAGAAATACCTTTATAAAACATAATTTTTCATCCAAGAGTAGGTAGGGCTTTATGTTTTTCAAAAAGGCATTACTGAAATAAGGACACAAGAGACGACAGGTAACCGAGTGCAACACCATGTGTACCATTATTCACACATGGTTGGCAAATGTAAACTAATGCTGCATGGGTGCACATGGTTTGCACCTGACAACATAGTCTCAAATTGCAGAATCTGTCATTAAAACAAGTTCCATCATTTTACAACCTACCTATGTTAATTTAGATTTTTTTAAAACCTTCATGTTAAGGAACGTGTCCCTAGAACCCATTCTGCCGCCTAGTTCATAACTAGAGCTCAACCTAACAACCTCACCCCAAAAGGTTGAATCCATGTTTTCTAATACATGAGCTTTAGTGTTTTTTTTAGGGGTCAATTTTGTGATGTCACAAAGTGGCAATCATCCATAGGAAAATATAGCCAAATTTGGCCACAAGCTAAATATGAAAGGAAAAATAATTTAAACATCCTTTTGTATTTTTCACTACCTACTTGAACCATGTATAGAAATTTGGTGATTTTTCTTAAATTTGTTTCCAAATTTTCGTGATTGAAAATCACTTCAATTTATGTTTACTTTCGCTTTTCGGAAATATGTAGCCATTAAAAAAACAAGCTACCACACACACTCATCTCTCTTCCCTTCTACAAAAGCCTTGGTTTCTCAATTCACAAAAATATGAAATTTGTTTCCCAGCTCATTTATTGTAGCTCTATTTCTTTCTCTCTCAAATCGTACTGATTTCTATTGCAAAACAAAAATAGTCATCTCGGGAACTCATTCTATTTGTTTTTGTTTCTAATTCACTTACTTGGGGTCAACTTTGGAATCCTTTGGTTTGATTCACTACAATTACATTTTAAGCTTCTTGCTTCCTTATATCATAGATGTGTTTTAGGACCAAAAAGAATAGGGGGCTTCTTTGCAACAAAGTGTCGTAGTTGAACGTATCATAATAGTTCATACTTCATAATTCGATGGCGTATAATTTTGGAGACTTGCAGGTTTGGTCCACATTGTCTACATTTCTACTCATGCTAGTGTTGTTGTGGGCTTACATCATTCTTGGGATGGCAAAGAAGTTCGTGATCTCTCCCCTAAGAATCAAGAGGATCATGAACACATAGGGCATGCAAGGCCCTTTGGTCACTGGCTCCTTGGAAATGTGATGGAAATTGGGAGGTTTTAGTGGGCGGAAGAAACAAAGGACACGATGACTAGCGACTACGATATTCTATCTCACATTTTGCCTTATCATGTTCGGAATTGCCAAGCTTATGGTGGGTTTATGGTTTGGGTGTCCCACATAAGTGCATGCATTTAGAAAATTGAGTTGTACTAGGCATTTTCATTGTTTAAAAGTTTTTTCTCATTATTTTGCTTCTTCGAAAAACGAGTGTCATATTTGTGAATTTGTTTTTTGTTGAAACACATTTGAGGCAACTCATTTCCAATTTATGGTTTTAGTTATAATTCCACTTCCTCACAAATTGTGCATGATGCACAATCTTTTGAAAATTTTTCATCGTCTTCTCAACCTTTTCAATGTTTGTGTTCATGCTCGAAAAGAAGTATTTGTGGTGGTTTAGATGGTAGGCAAGGATCACCATATCAGAACTTGATCTCAGTAAACAAGCTTTCACAACCAAGAATGCGATCACAAAATGTCAAATAATGATAAGAAATACGAAGGTATTTTTGGCAATGGGCTTGCAAACCAATAGTGGAAAGGGATGTGCTTTCCATTGCCAAATTGCAAGCCTACCTTCTATCACGAAAAGCTCAAGGTACAACAACACTTGCAAATCTCATTCACAAATGTCTAGGAAATATTTTTTAGATTAAAAATTCTTGAACCGAAACACCTAGAAACAATAGAGAATCAAAGAATGTATAGAATGACCCTTTTTCATCTTGTTTCATAAGTAATTAGACCCATTTCATAATATTGGGAACATCGATGAAAATTGTTGAACTTATGCATCCATCAAAACCCAAACCATAAGCATTTAAAAATAGTTTATATCACAAAGGTTGTTTCTTCTTGGTGTTAGTGTAAGTTTGTCAACTAATTTAGATGGAGATTATCGCAACCCTAGCCTTGGGCTCGCGACCAAAGCAAAGGCTTGCGAAGGTACGGCCAAGAATGAGCATGGAAGTCATATTTCATGTTCCTGGGAGTGCAAGAGAGTGTGAGGAAATGAACCCCCACACTCCCAAATGAACTCCCACTTTGGGAGTTGGAGTCTTAATGGACTTTTGAATCTTCAAAGGGCGATTACAAGGGTCAAAACTCATTGGATTGAGACATTCCTTATATCATTGGAAAGCTCTTGAAACGTAGATATCTGAAATGGGCTCGTATCACCTATTTAAACACTTAAAGCATAAGTTATGGCCAAAAAAGTGTCGGGAGTCAAATTGACAATTTGACTCCCGACCACTAAAAGTCAGGAATCACCCTGATTTCCTTGTGTGCATGTGGTGTGTCACATACCATTGAAAAGCTCTTGACGAGAGATACAACTTTGCTTTAGACCTCATCTCCATCGAATGTCTGCACACAAAGTTGTTTGCTTTGAAAATTGCAAGAGTCCCAACTTTAGGAATTTCGGGACTCCCACTTGGGAATTCCTTGACAAAATGCCATTTGAATGCTGGCCCTGTGGCCAAGCACATAGTATACTATAAGGGGGAAGGTGGTGACTTCTTGCAAGCCTGGGCCGTGGTGAGTTTTGTGAGTCCAAGTTTGCCCATGGTTTGTCCTAGCACCAAAAATGTTCCAACTAGGCACTAACCAAATTATTGTTTGGTTTGTGTAGGTCCGTGTGAGTGATTGATCACTTGTCATTCTTCCTAGTCGCATCCCGGAGCTCCAGCACGCCCTCTACCTCCAAAGTGCTACGAGCTAAGGAGCATGTTCCAACTTTTTACTCTTCCATTGTTTTCATCTTAGACTCACATTTGAATCTATTGAGAAGGTTAGGAGTGCATCAGAGATACTTGCGGTATGGACCTCATGCTTTTGAGAATTTTGTGATTGATTTGGTTGGAGATTATGCACATGCAATGATAAGTGCAATGAAAAAGAATGCAATATCAATGGTAGATGGGTTCAAAAATAAAATGAAGGATGGTGGTGGCTGTTTAAAGCCCGACATGAATGGTTACATGAAACATGTGACAACCAATATAATTGTTTGTATCATCTTTGGGAATAGCTATGAAGAAAGAAGGAAAGTGTTTGCACAACAACATGCATTTGTTAATCTTGTGCATCAAAGATGATCTTCACAACGATTTATTATAATACCAAGATACATGTTCATCCAATCATTCTTATCCTACTCCCAAAATCCCATTTGCTTGTGACTAATTTGATTTGGAGGTGGATGTTGACCTAATTGGATTGTTTTAATTGGTTGTATGGAATTTAATTTTTATCATTATTCATCCATGCGATCGTGTTGAAGTGTGAAACATCATATAAGTTTGAAAAGCCCATTAGTCTAAATGTAAATAATTTCCTTACTTCCTCATGTTGTCATATTCTTGAATTTGTTGTTATGCATGTTTTGCAGCCTTCTTCTGCTACCAATAAACATCAAAATAATTAAAACCCAACTTTCCATTTCAAGGTCTTTAAAAGAAATTATTGAATCTTAGAAGGATATGGTGAAAAAAACCAACAAGGCTTCATATGTGTCGTGTGTTTTAAGGTTGGTGCCTACAACTATCGCTATCACCATCCTCACACACATGACATAAAAATACCCTAACTAGTACACCACATCCAAACCCAAAATTCTACTCACTTGCAAAACATTAAAATCTAAGTACCAACAAAAACTTCAATAAGCCCCTTACATAACAAGAACACAGTTCAACATAGTATAACACATCAAAGTTACGATGTGCTTCAAAATCCAAAAAACTAAATTTTGATCATACACCGTCCTCACTTATCCTTAACACCAAAAAGTTGGAATCTAATTCACACTAAAACTGGTTCCAAATTTATTTACCCCAAATTACCTATAATAACTAAGATAAAAATTTGTAATTACATTAAAACTCTTGACAATTGTCATGTGTTCCAAGGTTGGTGCCTACAACTATTGTTGTCACCACATTCACACACATAACATAAAAATACCCTAATTGGTACACCACATCCAAACTGCCCCCCTATTTGGGGCTAAAGTCCCCTGAAGCCAAATAACATTATAAAATTACCATTAGCAATCCATTAGGGTGAATCCTTTAGTTTCAAGGTAAAAGGATCATTAAGGCAGGTGCCAATGTAAGCCCCATTATTAATCGCCTATATGGAAGCCTTCACATCTTCAACCAAAGGTGAAACATCCTGGGAAAAAATCTTAAATTAATCCTACTATGTAATTATGGGAACCATGTTTAATATTGGGTGCACTAAAGGCAAAACCATTTACCAACCAATACTTGGTCCAAGGGCAGTGTCAAACATGCCATGTGCCATCTTTTTGAATACCAATCACAAAACAACATAATGGCAGTTCCTGTGGACTACCCACACAACATACACCATAAACCAACAAGTATAACAACTAAGGATGTGTCAATTTGGTCATCCACATCGGGAAAATGATATGGCGCACAATTACGCACATGGTCCTTCCATGTCTGACCATCTCATCCCTCCAACAACAATATTTTAGAAGGTAGGACCTTTCGAACACACAAAATCACATGACCTATAGTCACATCTAATGTGTTGGGTGTTGTTTGCTACAAGTAAACATAATCCCTTGGCTAAAACCTACAAACCCAAGGTTGATAACCTCCTCCATGAATTGTGGCATATCAAAAAGTATTTTGGTGCTAATCAATTGCCAAATTCTCCATAGCCAAAAGCATCACTCACTTGAACAAAGTAGCCCACTGCTCACATGCTTGAACCCACATTGAAAGATCATTAAAATTAATCACAATCATAGCATTGCATCAATTAAAGGCTTGTAGCCTGGGATTTTGATCAATTAGTAGAAAGTATGATGAAAAAGATGCCAATGAAGCATGTCGATTAAACCTATATCCCATGGCCAACCATGGTAACTGTAAGTCCCAATCTCGAATGTGGCCTTTCTAAAGGCTATATTTCCGTAATCTTCATTTCACCGTTTGCACCATTTATGTGGCCAACCCATCTACTTTAGGATGATCTCGTGAAGTAGTCCAATGATCTATCGATGCCTTCTCACACAAATTCAAGAAATCCTTTTAGAATTTCATACTGTGGTTGGTGAGAACTTCAATTGGAACACCAAACCTATTGAACATTCTATCCATATATGCATATGTAGTTCCCTGATTACTATGATCTAACAAGGGCACCAACTCCAACCACTTGGAGAAGTGTTTGGTCATAACCAAAACATAGCAATGATGTTGTGATGTCAAACTTAATGGGTTGGAAAAATCCAAGCTCCATCAATAACCCAACCCCATAATTGGTGATCGTTGTAGTTGGGTGTTAGTGTGTTGAATGATGCCCATACTTGATCACACACCACACACCAAGAAACAAACTGTTGAACCTATAATTGCATCCCACACCACCAATATTGTGCCTAAAACAAACTATAGGTCCATCGAACCCCAAAATGGCCCAATTCTTCATGAACATGTCGTATAAGGCCTTCATGTTGCTTTGGGCATGGTACTACCCGTATTCACCCATTTGTCCACACCCATAATAAGGAATTACCTTCCCATTATAATCGTTTTGCCCTGTGGACAACTTGATCCTGCTCTCTGGGTGTCAATCTCACCGAAACCTCACATGCTTATAAATATGTCATAACAAGTAAATCTAGATGGATGTCCATGGAGGCTCTATTGCCTTTTGGTTCATCATCATCACTTTGGAAATTCTCACCACATGTGTTGCCCTAAGGTACATCCCTAAAACACCCCAACAAAATACATAAGTACATAGAAACATGCCATCTTAGCACAACCTTCAAATCCACCTCTCCATGCCACTTGGCACCTGTGGTATCCTCCTCACTAGAACTTGGGTTTCGACTCAACCCATCGACATCCAAATTAACCCTACCAACCTTGTGAACAATATTGATATTGTACTCTTATGAATCAATATGATTTTGTCAAAAAAATTCAAGGGTTGGTGATCGGTAACCAAAGTAAATGGGCTATCATATAGATAACACCGGAAAGAAAAAATTGCCCAAACAACAATGAGGCACTCCCCTTCATATGAGCTGTACTTCACCTCTATCTTGTTGTTGGATCGACTAGCATATGCCACCACAAACTCTTGACCATCGTCATCTAGCTAGGAAAGCACAACTCCTAGCCCTAAAGTACTCCAATTAATATGTAATTGAAAAGGTCATCCTTGAATAAGTCACCTCAAGATGCAGGCTGAGGAAATATGACCTTCAACTCCTGAAATGCCTACTCCTACTACTCACCCCAAACATATTTTTGGTTGATATGTGTCAACTTGGTCAAAGGTTTAGCAATACTGCTAAAACCCTTAACAAACCTCTGGTAATTACGTAAGCCTAAGGAGGCTCATAACCATTTGGCATCTATCAATTACGGCACCTATGAAATGGTTTCAACCTTAGCTTTTTGTACTACCAATTCACCTAGATAAATCATATGACCCATGTATTCCATTTATGTCTAGAAAAATTGACACTTGCTTGGATGAAACTTAAGGTTATGACCTTTAAATCTTCCAAATATTTCTTGTAGATAATGCATGTGATCTTCTAATGTCAAGTTGAAGATGATAATGTTAATGTAACATTTGGCAAAACCAAGTCCTACCAAAACCTCATCCATCACTTTTTGAAATTTTGTAGGGGCATTATTCAAACCAAATGGCAAAAACCACCATTGGTATAAACAATCCTTCCCATGAGGATTGATTCCCCAAAATGTTGTATTGACCTTATCACCCTTCTTCAATGGCAATTGATGGTATCTAGACCTCAAGTCCAAGGTACTAAAAATCTTGGCTTGAGCAAGGGCATCAAAAATTTCCTCCGATAAAGGCATGACATATTGGTTCAAACACATGTGCTTTTTGATTGGGAGATAATCCCCACACATGTGCCGTTTCGTCCAATTGCCAAAACTATCTTTCTTGGTTTGGCATCACTATAGCTGAAACATATTCACCTTTCAACAATTCCACCAAACCTTCATGCAACAACTTTGTTGTCCAAGCCTGAACCAAGGCCTTCTCCATCTCACTCAACCTATAAGGTCTAAAAATAGGATTATCATCCTCCAATACAATTTGGACCTCTTGTCCTTGCAACTATCCTAATTCCTTCAAACTAAAAGTAAAATAATCAACATGATCTTATAATAATCATCGTACTTCTTACACCTCATTTCTTATAATTGTGGGACCAATATCTAGCTCCCATGTCTTTACGATCATCTGTACCTTAGGCTAAGATGATGGAACATCCTTAGCACTTGAGGTTGAAGGTGAAACCTATGATTGCTATGCAGAACGTGGCATAACACCAAAATGCCTTAGTGCCCCCACATCAAAAACCTCCTTCCCTTTTCCCCATAAATATGTGATCCCATAAATGCCAAGGATGATCCCCCCTTCGCACCAACATAGCTGACCTAGATGTAGGTGAAATAAAAATAGAGGAAGGGTCGGTGTGTAAGAAGGACTATGCAAATCTGACCTACTCAGCCCAACAAAGGCTAAAAATCCATGTGAAACAAGTAAAATCCATAACCTATCCCAATATTTGTCTATGAACACCTTTGGAAATCCCTCGCATTGTTATGGTGCATGTGCAAAATCCCATAGCTTGCTTTTGCCCATCAACATTGGGTTTTTCCATCTTGGATGAGTTGGCGTCCCAAATCATGCATGGACCACCATCCCAAAATGCATGAAAACACGAAAAATTCAAAAGAGTAGGTGATGCTCCCTAAAGTAGGCCAACCCTATTGACCATAACCAAAGGCACTGAACAACAAAATAATGTCCTCCTAGATCCAAAATGTCATCCACCAAGCATGTGGGTGACCTCGGAATGAGCTTATATGTGCTTTGAAGTACCTCTGGCAAAGCTAGGTTAGTCCATAACCACTAAAAGCAATGGGCATGTGAATTGACTATTGTAACATCCACCTACACTAGCTCCTCGATCCAAGCCTTAAATTGTTACCATGTTGCTAATACAATTGGCCAAGAATTCCCTAAAGGTGGAACATTCTCCAACACATATGCACATGAATGCAACTAAAAGGCCTACAAATATTGTAGCACTCGAATCAACTCCCAGAACAACCTTGATTTGGGGTCTTAAAGTCCTTGACTTGTGCCAACCTATGATAAACCATAACACGACCATCTTGATATGATCAGGTCCATTGGTTTGATCTTGTCCAAATCTTGCGCCCCCAGCAATTTGGTGTTGCTCAATAAGGCACGTTGGTAACCTTGGATGGCCGATGTAAGCAATAATTTAAAATGTTGTTATCGTAACATCATAATATTGTGCATGAAGGTTTGTCGGGCTTGAAGATCCTTCTCCACATAATAGTATCGACAAACCCTAATGTCGGATTGAAGGATTGATGCAAGGTCGGAACTAATGCCTCTAAAAAGCTCTACCAAGCAAATCCCATCTTCGAGAATATGCCATTAGATAACCCTAGAATCCAAAGGTTGTAAACTAGGTGGTCCATGGCCTGGATCTATAGGTATTTGTGGGCTTGGTGACGCCAAAATGTGCCAAGCATGATGAATATAATGTCCGGTTGATGCATGAAACTCTAACATGTTCCCCACGATGGTGGAAGATCATGTGATGAGCCCTAAATGAATGGCCCAACATGGACGCATGGTATTTCCAATTCATGAGCCAGGGGGCTATCCATAACATTTACATTGCCTTCCAACAAATCAAAACCATGGGGAATCCCTAAGAATCCGACTAACATTGTTGAATTACTAGATTTTCTTACATGCTTTCAATGAAAGCAATTGGCTAAAAAACCTTATGGCTATCTTTTGTCTACCATTCTGGTTGATAATAAATAATCTCCTCCCAAAAATCTAGGGTGACTCCCAAGGGATATAAAATTGCCTTGCCAACTAGCACATCATACGATATAACATGCGTAACCACTACCTTAACACGGATCGTGCTATAATCTATAGGTGTGACAAGATTAATTTGAATGACAACTTCATGCTTGGTTATCCCTCAAGCTCTCTTTGACCCACCCATCGATGTCAAAATCTAGTATGAACATGGCTTCAAATTAACATCAATCAACCTTAGACCTTCGACTATTACTTTGCCCAACATCAAAAGTTGAGCTCTTAAATCCAATAATATTCTCTAAGGTCAGTAATATTATCATGAAGCCCCCTTCATCTAAAAAATGCCTTCTTGATTCCGCACCACCATTACACCAGGTAGAAACCCTACTCGATTGATGGGTGGGCATGCTAGAAGCTCCTAGAATTTGGTTGATGTGGCATGCCAAGGTGGTACCACCATAATTGGTGGTTGGCCAACAAATGTTTGGTTGACAGGTGATTGGTCAACAAGTATTTTGCCAACAAATAATCCATCAACAAGTGGACCAATAGGTAGGTTGACAAGTAAATGGTCAACAAATATGTCACCAACAAGTATCTTATCGACTAGTGGTTAACTAAATAAAACCTCTTAAAAATCCTTGACAGGTGTAGCCACCATTTCTGGTGTATCCATGCCATCACATAATGTGGTTGCCATTCGAAATATTGCAATCGATAAAAAATTAGGTATAATCAAAGTTGTAGCAGAAAACAATGGTGTTTAACACATTAACTTGGCTGCCCCCAACACACTATTGGGCACATGGGTTCTTGAAATGGAATTGGATAATTTAGTGATCATAATCGATCCCCTATTAAGTTGGACATGTCCATTGAGGTGAAGATTGTGTTGGTCAACATGAAGGATTGTGGCAAATGAACTTGGCGTTGGGCTTCCCCATGTTGAGAATTTAATCTCTCGTCAACACCTTGTGATTCCTACACTCAAACATTTGCCCTAATAATTGATGCAGATGTCGAAACCCCTATTAGGGTTTTGTCACCAGCTACCTTTGAAACATGATCATTGGGAATACCCAATTCAATCTCATCTGGACCTAATGGCCTTGAGAATCCAACCCTATGGAAAAACCCAAGGTCAAAACCCTAAACTAAATAATCACCTGGCATACATGTTGTGGGTTTCACTTATGATGCCATGTTGGATGCCATGCTTGTCATTAGTGATTCCAAGTGTGCAAACTGTGCCTCCATGGCATTGGGTTAATTTGGAGCTGATTTGGTGGTTGGCACTGTATTGGCCACATTTTTTGCCTTCTGACCCTTGCTAAAACCTGGGGACTTCCCCACCTTTCCTTATTTGGGATTAGCCTTATTGCAACTATGGATGAACCATGAAGCAAAGGTTTACATTATGGACATACAACTTGCAATGGGAGTAAACTTGGTTGGGATTTAGGTTAGAGGTGGTCGTTTAAGGAAGATTAAGACAATTTTTCTTCTAATGTGACCCGCCACACTTCCAACATTTGTCTTCTCCCCCTTATTCTATCTAGTAAGATGAAGAACCCCCACCAAATTCTTGTTTGGGCCCCTTGCCCTTTTGTGGTGCAATCTTAGATGCTTGACCATGTGACTACTGAGTTGATGAAGTAGGAAAAGGTTTTAGGGTTTCCCTACTAAACCCTAGGGTAACAACCTTTTCTTCCACCATGTTCAATTCAATATGTGTAGATATTTGGAAAGCCAATGCCAACGTGGGCTAGGTAGGTTAGGTGATAACTATGTCTCACACCCATCACCTTATATCCTTTTCCAAGATCCCATACAAAAAATGGATAGCTAGGGCTTTTGTGACCCCCTTGGTCACATTGATCAACCTTTGCATCCACATGTATGCTTCCTACAAACTCTCATGGGTCAACACTAAAACCCCTACAATGTACAAAATTTCTTAATCTTCACACCCTGGTAATTGGTGCAAAGCTCCTCAAAGAACTTGGTGATAAGGTTAAAAGTAGGAAGAACCCATGCCTTAATAGTCGAACTACTACCATTACCCCCAAGAGTGGAAAGACCCACACCAGCCCTTATGATAGTGGTTGATGGGGTAGGTATCAATGCAGTTAACCGACCCTTAGTGATGGAAAAATAATTTGGCGACCAATATTGGCACCATTCCTCAATGTCAGCCTCATGGCATCATAAAACTAGTGATAGTCATCCGTGGCTAGTCCCTACAGATGTTGGAATAAACCCTTCCATGCAAGGAAAGGTGTAAATTATTACGGATTCTGTAGCTATTACATATCACACCATGTATCAAACTCTCGAATGAAATCATTTAGTTCAATGGTGTAAACTGCTCACAAAAATCAACATGGCCTTTTGGAGGCACCATACATGTCCTCCATGTCCCACATAAGTGGTACATACACTACCGGTGGAAGTTCTGCCTCAAAATATGAAGAATTTCCTTCAAATGTTAATGTAGGTGGAGTGGGTGGTTGGAATTACACCCTTTGTTTGGTAATCCTTCGACAAACATGTTTCCGAAATTTAAATCCCAACACATGTTTGTGATGAAACCTAACCTTAATTTGGGTTTCCTTGAAAACCCAAAACCTGTAACCTTGAATCTGGTAACCTTGAAATCCTGTAACCCCACTATGACTAAGATTGTTGAACCTATATTGGCTTAACTAATCCTATAAGGATGCCGACTTGTTGTGACTTACCCTAATTCTAAAATCCCCCAAACCAAAGTGGTAACCAGGGTTGCTACACTTATATGGTTGGGGCATTTGAATCCACAAAAATGTTTTACAGGGCCAAGCACACTCTTGGGGCCTTCACAACCGTAAAAACAACAAATGCAATCTCACCAGTCATCACCCCAATCTCATCACCACAATAGGACTATCAATCATCAATCTGATTTCACCCAACAATAAATACATGCATTAGGTACACCCTACCCACCACTAAACCTTAATATTTATGTATGGGCAAATCAGGGGTTAAGCAAGACCTATTTAGTAATCAAAATTAGGTGGTAGCTTTATCCCATACTTGACCATTAACCATGCCAATTACAACCTCTAGGCTCATTACGTGTTGCAATCAACACACATGGGAAGGTTTGTAGCCTTTTACCCAAAAAAATTTAATCAACAATATGCACAAATATGCACGAGATCATCACATGAACATGTGTTCACCTTGTGCTGTAGTTCGAAGGCACACAACCCAATAGATTTCCCTACCCCTTGATAAAGAATTAACAATCCCAAACACAAACATAGGAAATAAGTGCAAAAACCCACAACACAAGGGGGAGGAACTTTTTAACACAAACACGTTTCCACCCTTGTAAGTTTCGCTCAAAGACTTATGACAATAATTATGTAGAAATTCAAAAGTTAATGATGCAACTTGATGGTGCGGCTCTCCACTAGCTGTTGGTATTAGGATTACTTACACGTACATCACTTGTGTTATTCCTGTGTTTCGTGCCCTCCTATGCACTTCATGATTTTTTGCGCCCTTCATGCCACACCACTAGAAAAAAGGGCTGGGAAATGACCCTCTACCAATTTGGCTGAAACCTCCCAAAATGATAGCCTCCTTCACCACAAGACCAAAGGTGAAGATGACATTTGAAACTAGCATTGTATGAAGGAGATATTAATTTCCAAGATTTCATGTGAAATAAAATCCCAAAAATAGAGAAATTAATCTCTAGACTTCCAAAATCACCATTTCCATAAGTGGTTGCAAGCCCACTATTGTGTAAGGCTTGCCAAGACAAATCCAATGACATGAGAACACTGAAATCCAAACCTGTACGAAAAAAATATGGCCAGTTGAAAATCACGAATGGATGAAAAATAAATAAAATAAAACTAAATGGATGAAAACATTGGATGAACAATCTACATCCAAATTATGGATGAAAACTTTCCACTTGGATGAAAATTGAAAAATATAATAAAAATATAAAATAAATATTTTTTGACACATGTCAAGTTCGGATTAGTGTTGAACTTGATTATTAGGTTCAAAAAAATAAAACCAAAAATAAATAGTAGGTTCAGATTGGACTCGAACCTGCCCCCACCTGAACCTACCCCTAACTACCACATGGCCCCCAAACCTCAGGTTCGAAAAAATAATAAAATAATAATTTAAAAAAAAAGGCTTGGGGCGGGTCCAGATTGGACCGCCTTAGCATTATTTGCTCGGACCTTGCTCGAGCCTGGTGGGCCACTAACACCTTGTTGAGTCGACAAGCTCGACTCACAACTCAACCGAGCTAAAGCTTGGTGGCGATGGCCGTTGGAGCTTCACAGCTTGCGTGCATGTAGGAACCTGGCGGTTCATGTGCACGCACAAGCATGGCACGCATGAACGTGTTGTCATGCTGTGACACTGCACACTGGTTGCACACTATAGTTGCACGTGTCACTAGGCTCCACACCCCCCTTTTTTCTTCTTTTCCTCCTCTTTTTTTCTTCCTCTTTTTCTCCTAGGGTGCAACCTTCCTTCCTGTTTTTCCCCCATTTCATGCACTAGAACTTCGTAATTTTTCTAGTTCCATCGATAACAACACTAGCTTTTATTCACCAAGGGACAAAACCAGAAGGGGGAGAGAGAAAGGGAAAGAAAGGGGAGAAATAAAGAAAAAGAGAAAAAGGATAAATAAATAAACTAATTCCGAGCTCTAGGCCCTTATGGAGCTCGACTCTCTAGGGAGTTGTAAATCTTTAAAATATAAAAGATCATGTCACCTGATGCCCAAGCAAAGTTCAAAAAAACAAAAATCACAATCTTGTGCAACATCAAACAAAATAACTAGGAACTTATTGTAATCAACCACAAATCTAGCTTTAACATTATCGAATTAAATCAATTGCAATTTTTTGGATTTTAAAGTTCTATTCAGTTGCTAAACACAAGAATTCAAGTACCAACAAAAACCTTAACAAGCTCCTTACATAACAAGAACATATATGCAGAACAAAACATAACAAAATTACAATGTGTTTCAAAATCCATAAAATTGGATTCTGATCATACATTGTCCTTATTTCTCTTGAACACCAAAAATTTAGAATCTTGTTCACATTGGAATTGGTTATAGACTTACTTACCCCAAATTACCTATATTAACTAATATAAAAATTTGTAACTATAGTAAAATTCTTGACATATGGAAATGAATTGTTGAAGCTCATGCTCACTACAATGTCAAAGGAA
>Ga0116231_10008163_pt1 | contig 18535 bp, 9 predicted proteins | sample S1TSphgellanicum_2_FD_89695 | JGI IMG/M metagenome (GOLD analysis project Ga0116231, IMG submission 89695) | Host-associated microbial communities from peat moss isolated from Minnesota, USA - S1T2_Fd - Sphagnum magellanicum MG | ecosystem: Host-associated > Plants > Peat moss > Unclassified...
ATAAAAATGCAAGGTGAATGTTATCATAAGCCTAAACATTCCTAGATTAGGAGATGATCAAAGTAGGAATAATCTTCCACCTGTTAAAGTAGAGCACTTAAATTATCAAAATAAACATAGAACTAGTTGGCCCCTTCTGGGACCTGGAGTGGAGGCAGGCCTAATGCCCAATTTTATGAAGGGTATTCATATTTTTCTCCTTTCAATTGTTGGGTCATTTTTATAAAAAAAATTTACCAAGTAAATTGGATGTGCAATCATGGTCATAGTCAAAAAGGAATAATCTTTTTTTTTTTAAAACTCTTTTAAATTGATGTTTAATAAATATAATAAACAATGCAAAGCGGGTGCTTGTGACCACGTGGCGCTCTGAAATTTCAGATTACATTTTGAGCCCTCATGCCTACCTCCACTAAAAAAAAACCATACTTTAATTTTCATTTACACTCATTTCTCTCTTAAAGACAAGCTGATTTGAAATTCAACCCAAGTTGAAACTGATTTTTTAAATTTTTTAAAAAACTAATTACAAACTTGTGAAGAATTGTTTTGGGGGTTTCTTGTCTCATTAATAAGTTATTTTCCGAATTGGGAAAGTGACATCTCAAAACCTCAATACATAGTTTTTAATATAGATAAACCAGGGTCCTAATACTGAGGCCACTTGTGCCCAAATTGGGATCTTAAATGAGTTGGATTTGAAAGGCATCGATGAAAAAAAAAAATAGCAACCTTTAGGAGCCTAGTTAAATTTTTAATTTTAAATATCATGTAGCAAGGTATCTTTGATGGTTGGCTTGTAACATTAAACTCAAACCTAAAGCATCCTAAACAAAATGGGTTTAAATCCTAAATCACAACTTTAAATCATATTGTGTTGTTTATAAAATAACCTTAAAATAATAGTTATTTTTTAATAGCAAGAGCCTCTAACAAGAACTTGCATTGTAATTTTTTTTTATTAAAATTTAAGTATTGAGATCCTTGAATTGAAATATGTGTGTTGAAGTTTTTATTGAAAAATGTTATTGAAAGTATTTTATTGAAACGTTGTTATCAAAATGGATTACTAGAATAGCTAAAGGGATATTTTTACAACCAAAAATTAGTCTAACTTTAACTTCAATTACGAAAATAAAATTATGATGCTTTAATTATCTTGTGATTTAGGAGATTTTATGAAAATTCTCGTAATTTTTGGGTTATCCATTGTTTTTTCACTCTTTCAAAGGAGGGAGAATGTATCGTGTATCTTGTGTAATGATTTTTCAATTATGCTTTGAAGCAAAATAAACACCTTTTGTACATTGTGAATTTTTTTATTGTATGTCTTTGTACTTCTTATGGTTCATCTTTGGTTGCATAGACCATGAATAACACCATAGTTAGGATACAAAGAAATTGGGATGTGAAGGAATAGTAAGACATGATTTACAAGGTACATAATATATACACCATCATGACTTTGAGGGAATCCAATTATTGTGAATCTCTAACTACTATTATAGTTGTGATGAAAAGCTTGGGAGGTCACTATTTTTAAGACTAGGTTAGTAATAGGCAAGGATACAAAAAGGGAAAGGGGGGAAACACAATCATACTTGCATAACCTTATCAACAAACATTATAATTTGGCTTCCAAGTGTGAAATTGTATGGGCACGGTGGGTAGGTTTGTGTGTAAGATATTTCAATTATGACATTGCATTTTAAAACTTGGAAGATTTCCATACACATGTTATACATTTCATATTTACCTAGTCTATAAGGGGGAATGTTTGGCAACTCAATATTGTGATGATGTTCCAAAGATCCACTTCTTCTCATAACATTGAAATATGTTTTCTCCAACAACTAATTGCCAAACTAGTTCCAAGTCATTTAGATCTAAAGGAGAAGGAGGAATTTGTTAATGCAAAAAAAACTATTAAAGAAAATGATATGGATATCAAGTAGTTGTGTAGCAATTGTTATGTATTTAGATAAAATGTTCAATGTTTTGTAAACACATCTTTATATAATTTTTACACATCCAAAAACCAAAAAAATAAAACAAGAACGTCTTGCAAACTTGGATTTTTTTGGGAATGTGTCCAAAGACCAAACTAAATGTTTGTGTAAAAACAACATTTCTTGTACCTAGTCAAACAACATTACTTGCAATATTCTTCTACCTTTGGAATATGCAACATTTGCATTAGATGGTAGGTATAATATTAATAATGCAAGTGTTGAGCCATAAACAAATGACACTCTACCTTCCCAACCCAAAATCAATAACCTTTGACTTATTGCATGTTATATTTTTATAAAACGGGAAAATATATTAATGTCCTTTCCACTAATGTCATGTATTTGTGATGACATTCCATAAAAAATGTGGGTTGGAACAGGTAATGAATGCTAACATAAAACTTTGGACATGATGCATGCCAATGAATGAATGTTCACAAAACTTTTATTTCTTGGGTTAGTCACTCAAACTTTCCACATGTTTGTGTCAACCCAAGAACTTGAATACCCAAAATAATTCAAAAACAACATGTACATATCAATAATAGGAAATTTGAAGTTTAATATTGAAATTTGAATTCTCATTAGATTTTTATTTAAAAGTAGGTGGTTGCTTACCATATAGATGTGTGATTATTATTGTTTTGTTTACATTTCATTTGATAAATAATGGTCTTTCATGATTTTTTATGGTATTTATGGGTTGAATGAAAATTAATTGGTGGTTGTTTCACCCAACAATACATATTCCATTCATAAAATAACTATTGTTTTGTCTTTTTCCATCACTCATTCATCAAATCAACATTCACCATCTAGTTTATAGTGATCAATAACTATGAAATAAATACATAAATCACATTTATAAAATATATTGAAATTAGTTTCATCAATATGGAACCATATACCACTATGCACAAAAATTCAAAAGAAATAAATTGGAACATAATTAAGTTGGAATCAATTACAAGCAACATTTTAAGTAATTTACAATGTATTTACTTAAAATGTTATTAGTTCCAACTTAATTTATAAGCAAATGATTACAAAATCACCTTTCAAGTTTTGAAACCCAGAAACAAGTTCAAAGAATTATGGATGATCATTTGCCTAACATGTCAATGACAACAACAAATTAGTGGTGAGGAAATGCACATTTTATCATACATGTTACCACATGACAATCACTCATGTCTTGTTTGAACTCAATATGGGCACTCAAAACATATTATAGAAAACAAATAAGATATTTTTTTTGTGAGGATAAATTGTTAAGAAATGTATATATTTCCTTAATTTTTTTCTTCTTGTGCTCTAGGTAAAGGTAATGTTATTTGCAATTCTTTTATTAATAATGTCAATAAACAATTTATGACAAGATGAAAAATTTCCCATTTTGGACCATTAAGGACCTCTTTCGTTAACCCTTGCACAATCACAAATTTTGGCCAACAACAACTTTCCATTATAATTTTCCCTCTAGTTATATCCATAGGCCCCTCACAACTTTGCAAGTCAAGTTACATGGACCAAAATGCAAAATTGTGAATCAACCTATGAATTATAATCATAATGTGATATCTATCAATTTTTATTGATGAACATGTGTTATTTAAAGTTCTAGAAAGTTCCCTACAACAAGCCTACACTTAGAAACATTCAAACATTAGTACCTTACTTATATTTTGAAAACAATTCAATTTGCAGCTCTCCAATGGAAAATGTAGTAGGATAGATAACAAGATTTCAATCACTTTGCATTAGCTTGTTGTCATCACAATTTCACATGCAACTCATGTGATGACAACAAGCTAATGGAAAGAGAACCTAACAAAAGTGACAGTTGAAAAAACACCATAATGAAATTTGACCCATGAAAGTTGGATGCTATTGAATTACATGCTAGCTACCTTTCAAGTTATTTCATTTCACTTTAACATTAGTTCTTCCAAAGTATTACAACACTATAGTCAATGGTTAATTATTTTATCTAGTTCAATATATAATTTCATACATTAAAAATATTTTTTCAATTATGCATCTACCATTAAGAAATCTTGTTTCATTATGACATCTTGTGTTAGGCAAAATGTTGTAATCTTTTAAAATTTTCATTAAAAATTTCCAATGAAATAATTAGCTTTCAATTTACTGTGTTTGTTTTGCCTTTGTTTGTGAAATGACATATTACACCATTGTTCAAGGATTTACCAATTTTTTTTATTCATGACCTTTTGGAAATGATTCATAACATTAAAATTGCATCCGATCACCCAAAAAAAGTCCACAAGGCAATTTGTTCATGTTTAAATAATTTGTACAAGTTTTTAATTTCCTAAATGTTTACATTTCAATTTCGTGAAATTTATGTTGATATTTGTGCAAGTTTTTCCAACACTTAAAACATAATTGATGATATCACTTGAAATATAATAAGAAAACCCCAAGAAATTGAAAAAAATAAACTTAATTTTCTCTCAATGTAAATTACTAGGTGTTATTATAATATTTGGATAGCTTCACCACATGTTTGTTGAATAATTAATTAATTTTGAAGATTTCGTTTTCAAAATTTTATGAATTCCAAGAATTCCAAAATATTATTTGTTTTCTTTCACAAATTAATTTTTTTTCAACATTTCTAAAAATATACATTTTTTACCAAAACCACCAATGTATTATGGTATGTATTTCTATTGGAATATGGTGAATAAAAAGACTATTGAGGTGAACATATTAAGGGATGCCATTATATGAAAAACCCCATTAATGGTTCAATTAATATGAAACTGAAAGGCTATTTGTTTGCAAGTTGAAAGAATTATTGTTGAAGCCTAATAAACAATTGGACAACATTTCAAAACAACACATTAACATTAGTTCGTAAGGATGGTAATTGAAATATAGTTGGACCATGTTATTGATGTTAATGTTTTCTATAACGTAAAAATCAAAGCTTTGGATCCTATATTGTAGGTTTCATTGTCATCCAATCATGGTTGCCCAAGTTGAAAAACCTAATCATCAACCATGTTAATGATAATGGTCATGTTGGGTGCACACCATTACACCATGAGATATTTTATTTGATATTTTGGCACATGCAAGTGTTCATCACATACACACAACCATCATAAGCTCTAATTTAAACAAACAAAGGTTTTAAAACTCCCCACAAACATTATGGTCTCTACAAGGACCATTGACCTTTTGATGCAAACACACAATATAACAAAAGTTCCAATTTAAACAAACAAAGGTTCCTAAACCCCCCCACAAATATTATGGTCTCTATAAGGACCATCAACCTTTGGCTATAGGCACATAATATAACAAGATTGAAAGGAAAGGTAATTATGTTAACTTGGGTTAAATGCTCGGTCTGTGAAATATAAAAATTTGAACCAATTTATTATCCCTCGCAAACTCACATTTGTTCATTTTAGATTTTAGTTACAAATTGACAGTTGTAAAACCCAAAATTTCTATTAGTGGAAAACACTGATTGTTCATTACACGATTTCATGAGACCATTTTGAAGTAGATGGGTTAGCTAAGTAAATGGTTTAGATGATGAAAAAGGGTTTGTGGAAATATGGGTTCCACAAGGGTCATACTTGAGATTGGGACATATAACTACCATGGTTAGCTATAGGGTGTAGGTTTAGTTGACAAGTTTCTCCTTTATCTTTTTGGCCATAGTTTTTATTGTTTGGCCATGAACCCAAGTTACCAACCTCAATCCAACAAAATGCGGTGGTAGTAACCAACATGGATAATCCTAATGTGTGGATTTAAGCATGTGAGTAGTGAACTATCTTGTTTTGATGTGTGACGCCCATGGCTACGGAGAATTTGGCAATTGCCCAACATTAGGATACATTGCGTTATGCCACTATCTGTTGAGGTGGTTATCAACCTCCAATTTGAAGGTTTGAGCCAAGAAATTATGTTTACTTATAGAAGATAATGTTGATTATTTTGGATGTGATTATAGAATGTGTTATTTTAATGTGCAGAAGGTTCTACCTTCAAGAATGTTGTTGTTACAGGGCCAAAATGGTCAAACATGGGAAGACCATGTGTGCAATTGTGCACCAAGTCATCTTCCCAATGTGGATGACCAAATTGACCCATTTTTAGATGTGGTTATTGTTGGCCTACGATGTATGTTGTGTGGGTAATCTTTAAGAGCTGCCACTATGTTGATTTGTGATCAATGTTCCCGAGGTTGGCATATGGGATGTTTCATGGCAATAATGAAGGAAATGTTAGTTGGCAAATGGTTTTGACCTCAATGCATCCAATAGACTTAAGTCCCCAAAGTTGAATAGTAAAACTCATTTAAGGTTTTATTCCATGGTGATTCCCATTTGGTTGGGGATTTAAAGGATTTCAAATAGGTGAATAACAATGGGGCTCACATTTGCACTCGACCTATTGGTCCTTTTGGCTTGGAACCAAAGTATTCATCCATGGTAGATTTCTATTAGGTGGTTTTGTAATGTTTATGTTATATGTTATATGTGTGATGATGGTGATAGTTGTAAATGCTAATTATGGGGCTAAGTTACCAATGGAGTTTCAAATTTGCTAGCCCATTGAATTACACACCTCAACATAAGTAGTATGTTTTGGTTATGATCAAACATTTCTCCAAGTGGTTGGAGTTGGTGCTGTTGCTAAATCATGGTAAAGAAGGAACTACATATGCATTTTTGGATAGAATGCTTAGTAGGTTTGGGGTTTCAGCCAAGGTTCCCATCAACCAAAGTATGGAATTTCATGGGGATTTCCAAAAGTTGTGTGAGAAGGCATTGATTAATCATTAGATTACTTCACAAGACCATCTTGAAGCATATGGGTTAATTAAGTGAATGGTGTAAACAATGAAGCGAAGATTAAGTAAATACGGTCTCCAAAAGGGCCATATTAGGGATTGGGACCTATAATTACCATGGTTAACCATAGGATATAGGTTTAGTCAAGAAGCTTCCCTTGCATCATTTTCACCATATTTTTTGTTATTTGGTTTTCATCTTGAGCTACTAGCCTCCATTCAATGAGTTGTTATGGCAGTGGTGAATTTTGATGATCCTTTTGTGTGGCTTTAGGCATGTGAGTAGCAAATAATTTTGTGAAGGCGTGTGATGCTTATGGTAATGGAAAAATTGGCAATTATTCAACACTATGTTACTTTTTGATATGCTATTATATGTGGAGGTAATTATCAACCTCATGTTCATAGGTTTGAGCTAGGACATTTGTATACTTGTAGTAAATTACACCAACTACGTTGGATGTCATTGCAAAATGTATCATTTTGAAGGTCTAGAAGGTATTACCTTCTAAAGTGTTGTTGTTGGAGGGCCGAGATGGTCAAACATGGAAAGACCATGTGCGTAACTATGCACCATGTCATTTTCCTCATGTGGATGGTAAAATTGACCTTTCTTTGGCAATTTTTTTTGCTAGACCTCGTTATATGTTGTGTGGGCAAGCCATGGGGGTTGCCACTACGTTGATTTGTGATCGGTGTTCCAAGGGGTAGCACATGGGATGCTTCACGCCACCTTTGCAAGAAGTACTAGTTGACAAATGGTTTTGCCCACAATGCACTCAATTGACTTAGGTACCTATTTTTATGGCTCGATAATAATGGGTCCTTTTAGTTTTTTCTTAATGCATGTTTCACATTTGGTGAGGAATTGGGGGGATTACATTTAGGAGACTAATGATGGGGCTCACATTTGCAGTCGGCCTATTGGTCCTTTCACCTTAGAACCAAAGTGTTCAATATCATGGTGGATTTCACATAGGGGATTTCCTATGTTGCTATTTGGTTCATAAGGACTTTAGCCTTAAATAGGGAGGCGATTTGGGTTGATGTGTTATTTTGGGTATCATGTTTTTTTTTATTTATGTGTGTGTTGACAACAATATGTGTAAACATTGATGTGGTACTGCATGACAATTGTTGAAAAAATAACAACATGAAAAACCTTACAAAACGTAAAAACAAAATGTAGGATGCATTCGCACTACACATCAAAGATTGAGCTAATAGCACGCCTATGTTCAACAACATGAAATTTATTCAAATTTCCATTACCATTATTACATATATTGCATCCACATCCCCATTCAATATATCAAAAATGAATTGTAGTTGATGTCCAACATTAACAATCAAAGATTGTGCAAAATTTGACTTTCTACGCCTTCAAAAATAGTTGAGCCTTCCAATTTGTTGGTCTTTGATGTGTTGAATGTTTGTTTTGTTGCTCTAAACTCATGTTCTCAAGATAGGAAAATTATTTGAATTTACATTAGGAAAACACATTTTTCCAAACATTTCCCAATCTTTTTGTCAAAGAAAAATCATTGGTTACTAGGGTCAATGGTTTTTTTTCCATTTTGTGATGTTTGTTAAGTGGCAATCATCCATATTCATATTTAGCCAAATTTGGTGATATTCAAAATATGAAAGTAGAAAATTCTTAATCACCCTCTCATCTTGTAGGCAGTTTGTGGTGATTTTATAGAATTTTGTAGAATAAAATTGTAGAAAGAGAAATTCAGATATGACCAGAACAAATTGAAAATACCTTCATAGAATGACCATATTAGAGCATCCCCACTGGTGCTCAGTATGTGGCCTTGCAAAAATATTTCTCACATCCAAGTTTAGTTATTTTACTTTTTTGCAACCCCGCCCATAAGACTGAAACAGGGATTGCAAATAGCTGGGAACTACTAATCGCAAACCACCTCGACCAATCATTACGACTGACCAATCAAAATAGGGAGCAGCAATGAGATTGTATTTATTACTCTCTTCTTCAGCATATGCACAGCTGTGCCGCGCTTTCTACCAGCCTCAACAAACTGAGCAAATATGCAGGGGGAAAACTATTTTCCTGAGTCAAACCGGCATTTATTGACTTTTCTTCACCCGATTTTAACGTGCAGGGTCGCATACTGAGCACCGGTGGGTATGCTCTAATAATGGGATCAAAAAAGATGTATGATAAATCAACTTGAGAGAATAGGAAGATGAATTCCGAGAGGATTTCTTCATTTTGTATTGAAGACAATAAGTCAAATATTAGAAAATGAAGAATGTCACAACCATGGTTTTTTTCTTTACAAAATTCTGATATAAATTTTTTGGCGGAATTTTCCAAAAAAATAGTATACTCTTAGTCAAATTTACACTAGAACAGCAAAAATTTCCCAACTTCTTTGCCAAAATCCACAGTTTAATAATTGTAATAATATGCAGCTTAATAATCTACAGTTTAATAAAGTTGAGGTTTATTGGTTTCTGACTTTTTTTTTTAAAACCAAAAATTGGAGGTTATTAAAAAAATTGAAGAATTTGAAAAAACCTGTAACAAGGTTTTATATTTCTAAAGTTTAAGAAAGCTGGAACCAAAGGTTACGGACAAAATAATTTTATTTTTCAAAAAATTAGAACCAGAGGTTTTAAAAAATTTCTCAAATTTTTAAAAAAAAACCCAGAAACTGAAGGTTATTAAACAAAAGCAAAGAACCACACAACACTGGTCTCAACTCTAAAGCTTTTATAACGAGGTATGTAAAGAAGCACAATGTGCAAAGATTGAAAAAATTCACCTTGACTTGTTAATGATAATACAATGCCACCGCCCCGTCAAGTGCTTGTTGGGCCCAATTTTTTCCTCAAATGGAGAGGAGACACATTTGGTTTTCTGAGTGGGCAATTTCATTTCGAAAAGTTCCTTGCCTTCACTGGGTCTGTTTTTATACCAGGTAAAGCCCTCTAGCAAGGGCATTACCAAAACTGGGCCTGCACTCAAGCATCGCCTGAGGGCTTTACCCTACAAATACTTCCATAATATTACACATAAGGAATTCCCAATTAGTTGATGGCCAAAACCCTTCCCAAAGGATATCACTTTGGGTAGGCTATGGTCTCATTTGGATATGTTTAGGGTTTAGGGTTTTATGTCATGATGCCAAGTTTCCAACTGCATGACACATGCGTTGAATCTCTTTGAACCAATTCTAAAAATGTGCATGAATTTCCATCAATGCATAAGAGACACAGCACAGGGCAGAAAGAGGATAAGATTGTTGTGTACAACAGTCCTTTGAAGAGTTGTTTAATTCAGGACTCAACTTCAAACTTGATCGATGAATATATGATAAAACCTTTGGAGCTAGACCTGTACATGTCCTTAAACCCCCAGCATAAAACCTTTGAAATCACTTACAAGGTCTGGTGATGACCTTGAAAGACCTGATTTTGGAAACCGTCGGTTGATTCAATGTACTTCTCTGAGCAAAGATCTGACAAGGATAACAGCACACAAATCCTGACTTTCTCAGCCTATGGTAGATTCATCAAAAAGCTTCAAGTTCCCATGCACCAATATAGGTGATCATGATTTCACAGCAGTTCTGCACCAGACCAAAAGAAGGATTTTTGGGGCCCTCTCTCTCTCTTGCAATACTTGATACTCAGGAGTGACAGCTGTATTTGAAGTCTAGATGGATAGAAAGTAAAGCAATTGTACATATAGTATCAAACTAGTAAAGCCGTCAAGTATGTTGTGACTAAAGGTTCTCTATAAATCTCACAGTTCTAGTAGCTTGTATCAGGAGCTTTGAAGAGTCTAGGCTTGCCATATAGCATGGATGTAGACAAAATCCCTCAAAACACCACTATAATCCACATGCTATGTCTAGAAATATTCTGCTCTCAAAGTACCCAATGATAAGCTCTAGACTCTAGGGAGGATGTTACAATCAGATATCCCCAAAGTTAAAAGTACTGGACACTCATGGACCACCCTGTATGACAAAACAGCAAACTATGTTTTGTCCATATTTGTCCCCCAAAAGTTGGACAACCTGAAGGTAAAAAAAGATGTACCTATTTCATCTCAGGGGAGGCCGTGGATCACTGTCTCTGATGAAAATGTTTGTGATTCTCCAAGGAACCTGTACATCCTGGCCTATTTGTTATTGAGAACATGATTTTCACCACCAGCACCCCTGAGCTCAGCTGCAGCTAGTCTACTTGTACATTGGTCTTTGCTTTCACAGGGTTGGGCTTCCTTGCTCCCACAACAACCACTTTCTTCTCACCTCGAACCACCTGACATCATGGTCCATTTTCACTGCTGTCTGTTAAAATCTTACTCTGAGCACTGAAATCAATCTTGCTCTCACTATCATTATGATCACTACTATTCCACCTTCCTTTGCTAGGAACTCACAGCAAAACAAATTGAGCTCAAGTGAGTTAAATTTAGACTGTAACCCTATCACACAGGCATATAAAAGTGGAGATGGCACTTATGGGTATCTCTCCAAACCCTGGCAAGTAAACTCTTTGAAGGCAGGCACCTGGAGCCTAAGTTTGAACCAGTGAATGTCCTCTAAGAACCCACACGGCCTGTTTTGAGCGGAAGTTAAAGAATGGAATATCCTGTCACATGTGTACTGAAATGCTTTGCAGGCTAGCCCTTTCCAAAGGATTGGACCTCAAGTGTGTTCCCCAATAGCTCAGTTTGCAGAAAAAGGCCAACATTAGCATGTCACTAACCAGATTGGACAATCCCAGAACTCCAGCAATGAGCCTATTAATAGGTAGATGTTCTGATCTGCTTATGAGCTCATGCATGCAATCCTGGGTTAGAAAGAAAAATCATTTAGGATGTACGCTAGTGGCTTGGTTAGAAGTCATCATTCATGAAAAGGTAAAGATCATGAAATGGCATATATTGATTGATTGATTGAGCGCACAGAAATGAAACACAAGAGTTGAAGTGCAAGGAGCAATATTCGTACATAGTTTCCTTGCTGCACATTTCTGTACATGATTAACAGGTCACCTTCTTGCAGATGATGGGCCTTCACAAAATCTCCTGAAAATCCACAAAAGTATCCAAAAAATTTACAGATTCAAGTAAGTTTCATCTGCCTGCCCATTGATCATCAAGATGTACACTCAGACTGAGCAAAACAAAGCATTCAGATAGCACTCGAAAGTTGTGCATAAGTACTCTTGAGCATGTGTCTTTCTCATAGTCTATAACCTACTCATGTGCTGCTCATCTAATGAGAATACCTGTGATCTCTAGTAAGTACATGCGACTTTTGTTATTGGGCCAGAACCTGTCCTCCACCAAACACAAGATTCACTGTATCATTAGCCCATGGAACCCACTTGCAGCCCCTGATACTTGGGGCAACAACAGTCAAGGCTCCTGTTGAAGAAGAGCTGACCATCACAAGAGCTCTAAGCATGCTCTTGGTGAGGATGTATACCTGTATCGGAAGGTCCAAATCTTTCCACTATCAAAGTCCTCCATTGCTATGGATTGCCCTTCTCTGGCTGCCAGAAATGGGAGATGATGCTCTGCCTCCTTCTGCATCAAGCAATTCCATTCACAATGAAGTGAGAGAGGATATGAGAAAAACATGATCACTGGAATTTATTTCAGTGCTTGCAAATTAGCAAAAATCTTGCTGCAGGCAGAAATGCAAAAAATTTACATGAGTGTCAAGCTGTAGTTTTAGCCCTGACCTTGGGTAACACAATGCGGCCTAGATTGCTCACATCACTTGGCCGAAGTTCTTTGTGCAGCAGAAACAACAGAGAATCCATGTTTCGTCCCTGCACAGAATTGAAGTCCAGGAGAGAGACTATTACATGAGCTGCTTGCTGCAGATCTCAACTTGGGAAAAAGAAGAAGCTGCTGAGCCTCTTCATAACAGCAGTTCAAAGCTAGAGATGGCAGACAAGGTTCATGATTGAGATCATATGATTTCTCTGTTGAAGATCATGGGGGGCTGGATGTGTATGTATTTTGCCTGTCCTTCGCTTGCAAGAGTCAGGTCCTGTTGCATTTGTAGTTTCTTGAGATCACCAGGTTGCAATGCCATGGAAATTGAGGCATTGCAGCAAGGATTTGTTGCAGCATTGCGGCTGTAATGGCGAGGAGGTACTGTAGAGTGGGCTCGCAGCTGTCGTGCAGCCATACGGCTTTTGCGAGCAGCCCTCATAGTGATGGCGGTTGCCTGCTTGGACACAGAAGATGGGATCCATGCGGACTTGAAGTTGCTGTGAACAATTGAGTGCAAGCTATTGTTGCTCATGGCTGCTGCTGCACCCAGCTGGTGCAGTTGTGACGGAACACTAGGAAGCTGCAATCCATGTGCAGAAGAAGAAGAAGAAGAAGAAGGGTATGCACCCACCACAGGACTCACGTTTTCTGCTGCTGCTTGTGGGTCATAAGCTGGTACATCCACAATTGAACCAAAAGAAGTTGTCATCATTGCAGGCAGCTGCTGTGGCTTCCGCCCAGTGTTGCAGAATTCAGCATACTGTTGCAAGCGCTGTTGCCAGTGCTGTTCAAGCAATGCGAGCTGCTGCCATGATCTCAGATGATGATCCTCTGAGTCCTCCTCATGTGCAGCAAGTGCATACGAGGTGACAATGGATCCACCATGAGATTTGGATAATCCTATCATGGAGTCATCAGGCTGTGGTGTGGCAGCAGCAGTGGGCATTGGAAAGCTGGGATTCAGATGCTGTGAAGCTACAATTGCTGGTGGTGGTTCCACCCCAAGACCTTCAAGCTGCTTCTGCTGCTGCTGCTGCCGCCTGTTGAGCTGCTCTAGACAATGCTGTACAACGGAGACATTACTATGGTTCTGTTCTCTGCAGACCCAAGACATGATGTACTCCAGCAACACCTTCATACCCTTGTCTCCACCACCAAACCCTTCGATGGCTTTGTTGAGAGAAGCTTCATTCACCGTCACTCTCTTCAACACTGCACGTAGGTTGCCATCAAGCAAGTAAGGAGGAGGAGCAGCAGCAGCTGCCTGCTGATTTGAGTCTTCTGATGATGCAGCAGCAGCAGGAGCTGGAATTGCAGCAGCAGCAGCGGCTGCTTCTTCTGTGGCCATGACTCCAGGGCCGCCTGTGGATGATGATGACGAGCTGAATCTGCAAGGAGTACATGCTGGGATTGAGTCTGGCTGCAGCAGGCACACCTCAGCTGGTTCAGATAGAACATTTTCCTCTTTCTGAGCTTGTGAAGCACAACAATTCTGCTGCTGCAACAGCGGCTCCAGGCCTCTGCCATTCTCCTCCTCCTCCTGAAGGTCTCCTCCTCCTCCTCCATTGCTGCAGCTGGAATTCTCCAGTATGAGATTCAATGGTGAAGCTTCACATGGCAGATTAGGCCATTCCACTGCATCCGCCAGATGGTCGGCGGCGTCGTCCAGCCAATCCTTCGCCTGCTGGAAGGGATCGACAACCGGCTCCTCTTCCTCCATGTACACTCGCATGGGAGGACCTTCGTATTCCATCACATGCTCTGGCCTGCTGCTAGCCTGCTGCAGCACCACATTCGACGACCATGCAGCAGGCAGTTGCTGCATGCCGCTGATTTTAAGACTTGCTGCTGCAGCTGTAGTACTAGTACTTGTACTACCATGGCTGATCATACACATGTGCCGCGGTTGCACCATCGCCTCCATGCCATCTCTCACGCACTTCAAGGCTCCAGGAACAACAACTTCGTTCCACGAGGTCGACCCTGCACATGATCTCCAATGATCCGCAATTTCCAAGCTTCCGCCAACAACAGACTGCAGCATCACGAACAAGCCTGCTGTTGTTGTTGTTGTTATTCTTCTTCTTCTTCTGTGATCACAAATCTAATTCTAGACGCAGCAGGAGCAGGAGCAACAGGCACGGACAATAATTCATGCGCACCAACCATCACCTACCACAAGGAAGGAAAAAACAAACGAAAAAACCTCCAAAGCACTCACACACTTGTCAAAACTCCACAAAACCCTGAGGCGTGATCACAAAAACTCGCCGTGACGCTATCTTCCTTTCCTTTCCTTCCACAACAAAAACACAATGCAGAAGAATAAGAAGAAGAAGAAGGCGGTTATGAGTCTCTTGTAAGGCTTTGCAAAATTCGAGCATCTGCTTGTTGAAACCGCGATGGCCGCCGTCTGCAAAACGATCGAACCTGTGCACACAAAAGACGACAAGAACGCTCGCGCGCGCGAGAGAGAGGGAGAAGAGACACAGAGAGACACACACAAACGGAAGGAGGGACAAGGGACAAAATTTCATAGGCCAAACAAACAGGGCCAGAGGCCGTACCCTTCAAATCAATCGTTGGCTTTGTTTGCTTCCCAAGCATGACCAAAGCGTGGGTGGGTTCGCACCCAATAGAATCGTGACACCTGGTGACTTGCACCTCATGGGAACCTCTTCAACCGCCAATAGAAACTCTCGAAACGTTCTGGCCTGTCAGTTGCGGTCTAACCAGAGCGTTCCAAATGAGCTTGGCTGGCCTGGCCGCGGATCACACTTCGTCGTCATCATCATCATTCCCGGTACCCCCCCTCCCCCAGTTCGAGACTCAATGTATTTTTTCAGGAATTTTTGGTTTTAGCCAGAATGGCTATCTTCCATAGGAAGATGGCAATCACCCCTAGGAAGATTTAGCCAAATATGGCTATACACCAGGTATATACGAATTAATTTTAAAAAAAAACAACCTTTTATACTGCTGGCTACTCACTGAAAACCCAATATAGGAATCTGGCGATTTTCACCACTTTTTGTTTACTTACTTCTGGCTATTGAAACTCTCCAAAAATCACATCATTTTCACTTCTTTCCCCGCCCCCGCCCCCCTCTTTTTGGCAAAAAATCTCGCCAGTAAAAAAAGGGAAAAACAAAATTGATGGTTTTCACACGGGGTTCAGCTCAGAAGCTTTTATACACGTACGTTTTTTTTAATCTGTTTTTTATTTTTTTCCCTGAAAAAACCCATTGAAAATTTATTTCTTTCACACTTGGGAACCACAGGTTTTTGTCCAGCCGGAGTTTTTCCAGCTGACGTGGTTAAAGGGCCACGGGCTTTTACGCGCCAAGGAACAACTAATCTGCCACTTTTACACTTGGAACAACTCTCATAAGTATCCGTTTTCATACTTGAGATGAGGCCACCTGATTTAACCGGATGGGAAGGCCTGGTAGGGGTGGATGGTTGATTAATTTAGTTAATTAATCTTTGCTCTACTGGCTTTTTTTTTTTTAAATAGTTATTTCGGCCAATTAGTTGATTTTCGGCCAACCTTGGGTAAGGCCCTTTGGTTTAGGGCATTACCAAAATGGGGATTGCGCTTGGTTGCTACCTTGCAAAGGCCTTTCTTCTCGTAATGCCCTTGTGCTAGTAGGTCCTTAGTCCTTACCTTACACATTACAAGAATGTGCCTATTGAAATGCTTATTCAATGCCCTTACTATCATTAAGAATCATTTTGGGATTTTTTTTGTCCCAAATGTGTTCTTCAAAATGTTGCCAATGAAACCTCACTATGCCTCATATGTTTTGCCCAACGTCCTCCTCAAAATGTTCCCAATAGTACTTCACTTTGTCCCAAATGTTTTGCCCAACATCCTCTTGAAACCTAGGCTAGTATAGGGACTTATATGTTTCTTTGTTTGGAGTGAATATTGCTACATTGGGGAGTCTCCAAAGTTTCAAAACATTTATTTATTTATTTGGTGATGAGCCAATCAAAAAGACTCAATGCCAAAAAAAACATTTTCAAATTTGAAATGCGCTTTGCAAATAATTAATTTATGGATTGCACTAACATAACACAACTTGCAATTTGAAAGGCTGATCAAATGAAAAGAGTTATCAAAACCCATACGCAAACAATTAGTTCTTTTTGTTAGTAATACTTGGGCTCGGTGTTATTTTGTATTGACGATCAACTATTTAAAAAAAATTCTTATGTTCCCATATGGTTTCCAAATAATTATTGTTAGACAAGAAAAGTTATTAATAAATAATATAAATATTATTGATATGAAAAATACATTTTAATTTTATTTTTTTATATCCATGTTGGTGGGTAGAAGAAAGGAATGAGATGATTAGGTTTTCATACAACCCTTCACATTTCAATTAATTAAAATCGTCAATCAACAATCATATGATTTTTTTTGCAAAATCCTCCCTCTCTAGCTTCAACAAAACTCATTGTTGTTCGAATAAATGTTTGATTGTTTACAGAAACAAGTAAACATGTTTTTGGGGAAAATGTTCACAAAACCTAAAAGTTTGAAAAGTGGCTTCAAAGAACAAACATAATCAATTTTAGTTGAGTCACTATAATTGGGCTAGTCACCTCTAAACTTCCTTCTACCCATTGGAGACCTTCTTCTCATTCTCATATTTGATTATTTATTCACCACTTTATACTTGATCAATATCGTTATTGGTGTTTGGGTAGTTGAACTAGGGCTTTACCATGTAATTGGCTAGAGTTTCAAACTAGGGCAAATTGTTCTTTCATTATCCCTCCCATTTTCTTCTTTTCTAGTGTTCTATTGCAATAAAACCATTGCCATGTATGTTTTTATATCAATGTTTTTTTTCAATTTTTGATTTCTCAAAAGTGGCAAATTTTTCTTTGGAAAAACATGGTTTTTTTCCAATTTATTCTCACACATTTTTTTGGGTGAAATATAGAAATTTTGCTACCAAATAAATCACCAATTTAGCTCCAAGAAAGGGCCTCAAAGTTATCCACAAATTGGAATTCTTTTTTTCTTCCTTAAATCATAAATTGAAAAAATGAGGAGGAAAAAAAAAGGGGTGCTTAATTTTCTTCAATTTTCACCTCCTGAAATTATACTAAAGTTTGCATAATTAACTTTTTTTGGAATTTGGGGATGTGGAACTTTTACATGATTATCCAGGTCAGCTAAAAGTAACCTGGGAAAATACAGCCACCTGGGCAAATTCCCACAAACATGTGACGCGGTGAGTGGAAAAAGGAGTCCTAAATCCCCTTTGGCATTGCTGGCCCAATCAGGTATCGCCAACAAGGCTTCACTTTTTGGGGGGGTACTTTTTTTTCCTACCTATGGCCTTTTTACTTGGGGTCCAATAGGAAGCTAGTAACTGGTACCAAAAGCGGTCCCAGTTGAATAATGCTCTCATGGATGGGGCTTCAAATGGGGTCCCATCTAATTTATACTTGAATTTAGGTGGGCCCTCATAATGGAGTCCTAAAAAAACCACCTTCTCTTAGGGCATCTCCCCTACTAAAATCATCTATATAAATTAAAAAGAAATAATTTCTGATCATAATTAATTTGTGAAATAATTTAATTGAAAAATTGCCCATCTTCTATCTATCTATCTAAGAAGAAGTTTGTTTTGTTTGTCATGTTGAGACTTCTCAAACCGCACCTCTTGACATGCTCTTTGTATTGTTGGAAAGCCCTTGATGAGGTGCATTTGAGTTCGTTTCAAAATGTTTTGGCATATAGCCTCTATACAATTGAACTAGGTGACCAAACCCTTTCCAAATTCATGGGGGGGGGGGGGGGGGGGGGGGGGGGTCGCCGTGGTGTTTTATGGAGCGGGGGGGCAGGGGCACGCTTTTTTGGGGTGTTTTTTTTTTTGTGGA
>Ga0116231_10008164_pt1 | contig 18531 bp, 17 predicted proteins | sample S1TSphgellanicum_2_FD_89695 | JGI IMG/M metagenome (GOLD analysis project Ga0116231, IMG submission 89695) | Host-associated microbial communities from peat moss isolated from Minnesota, USA - S1T2_Fd - Sphagnum magellanicum MG | ecosystem: Host-associated > Plants > Peat moss > Unclassified...
CGGCCCGGACTTGGGGGAAGCCACCACCTTCCCCCTTATAGTATACTCTGCAGCTCTCCACGGAGGCTACATCCAAATGGCTTTTTTTCCCGGGACTCCCGAGCGGGAGTCCTGAAATCCCGCCAGTTGGGACTCCCGCGACTTTGGAGCCCCATAACTTTGCGAGCAGACCTCCGATTGAGGTGCAATCTGAAGCAAAGTTTTAGCTCTCGTCGAGAGATTTTCAACAATATGTGGCACGACCCCTGTAGCTAAGTAAATCGAGTCGATTCTTGACTTTTTGTGGTTGGGAGTCAAACTGGCAGTTTGACTCCCGGCCCTTCTTTTGGCCATAACTTGTGTTTCAGATGTCTGAATGATCAATGCGAGCCCACTTTAGACGTCTATGTTTTAATATCTTTTCAATGATATAAGGAACGCCACAAAACATTGAGGTTTGACCCCTGCAATTGTTTTCTGAAGTTTTGGAAGTCCACCGGGACTCCATCTCCCAAAGTGGGAGTTGCCTTGGGAGTGTGAGTGTTCACTCCCTTACACTCCCTCACACTTTCTTACATTCCCGGGAATATGTGATGTGACTCCCGGGCTTCCTCTTGCCTTAACTTCCAGATTTCCTCTTGGCCCGCAACCTTACAACCCCTTTTGCTTTGGTCGCGAGCCCAAAGCTAAGGTTGCGACAGGCGAAATGGTTAGACATGGAAAGACCATGTGCATAATTGTGCGCCATGTCATTTTCCCAATGTGGATGGCTGTCATGACGTGTAATGTCATGACGTTCGATGTCGTAAGGGTGTAAATCCATAGCAAACTCTACTGAACAAAAAGATTAAAACTAGTCAAAGGTAGAATCTAATAAACCAAAAAAAGATGCACGCACATATATATACAATGCATAAAAGGAAGTTGAGATGAAATTCTCATGTATCCCCCCCCCAAAACCTGAGTTGAGAAAAATGTGGCATGGTCTAAGTAAAAATCAAGGTGTTGCGAGAGAACATGATGAACAATGCCAAATGCCAGCGGGAACTTGAGTGAGCTTCGGCTCGAAGTAGAATAGATGGTATCCACCATTATAATTATCACAAAGCAGCATTTTATCAACATTTTATCTGCATCATTTGTCCTTTGACATACCTGACATGGATAGTCAAGTGGAGGAATCCAAGTCAACGTGATGATGGTAGGATCTAAGTTCGGCAGGTGGCAAGGCGCACAATTTTGGAGTGATCCCGAATTGTGTGTTCGTTAGCTCCTTGCAACTCTAACACACCTGAAGGCCTGATCGTCTTAATCCTCAAGATAGTGTGACCGGAAGAAATGTTTAGGGTATCATTAAGTTGCTGCTGGAAATACACAAAGTCACCAACATCAAATTGTCTCACCTTAGGTTTGTAATTGCCACCTCGTGGGTGTGCATACCGTAAAGTGTCTCGATGCTATGCAATGGACAAGTTCTCCATGCCCATGGACATAACCCTCTTGAATAAAATAGCCCTTTTTGCGATGACCCTAGCCCAAGTGGCTGGGGAGTCCAAGTCCACAACCTAGTCCATTTGAGCAGCAATGGAAAAAAGTGAATGGGATGTCTCCCAAAAGGTAGAAAGTAAGGAGCAAAATGAGACAAAGAGGCGTGTTTGGACATCCTTTAACCCATGGCGATGTAAAGTAGGGCCAAGTCCCAATCCTCTTTGTTTTTAATGAGGTAAATTTTCCAAAGTCCCTTCTTGCATGTCTAAACCATTCTCTCTGCAAGGCCATCAGTTTGGGGATGATCCCTTGAAGTTCGGCAATGGTCAATGAGAGCATGATCAAGTAGGTATTGGAATTCTCTTTAGAATTATGATCCTTGATTAGTAAGGCATTCAGCACAAGCTCCGAACTTACTTAAGATTGTTCTTAGAAAGCCTAGTTGGTGTTGTGTGATGATTTGTCCGGCAACGCAACAAGCTCATCCCATTTCGAAAAATGTTCAATCATAATCATGATGTAGACATTTCCCCTGGAGGTTTGTGGTAACTCTCCAATTAAATCACATGACGAGCAATAAAACACGCCCTGAATAGGGAGCGAAGAAAGTGTGAACTATTGAAAGGAAAAGGAAGTTTTCACTCTATCACATTATTCACACTTAGCAATGATGTTTCGGACTTGAACATACATACCTCTCCAATGGTAATGAGGAGCGAGAAGGTTATAAATACGTTTAATTCCAAAGTGTCAAGCTTCGAGTGTACCTTCTAAATAAGATTAGGTTGTTCATGTGGTGGAGGAACCATTTTGCCGCCTTGTGGTAAGCATTAAACGAGGTGATTGTCCCTCCATGAATAACATTTGGATTGTTGTTGTATGTGATCCCATTGACTTGATGTAACTTGGGGAGGGTATTCCCCATGTTAAAAAAACCTCAAAGTGTCCAAGTCTTCCCATATATCCATAATGGGATGCTTAACCAGGTTACATTGTAGTTGTGCAAGATCACTAGATGCATAAGATACATGTATTGTTAGAATTTAGTCGAAGTCTTGCTTAACTTCTAAGAAATCTTCAGAGGTAGTGAAGGGTTTCTACAACATGGTATCCACATTCTAATGTGTAATATCAGGTTAGTGAATAACCTTGAACTCATACTCTTGAAGTATAAGTACCCAACAAGTTAACTTACTAGTAAACTTGTCGTTGGTCATCAACCACTTGATAGGTTGGTGTCGGTATACAAAGTGAACTTGGTGCGATAAATATAGGGCTTGAAATATATGATGGCCCATACAACAACAAGACATTCCCCCTCATATGAAAAGTAGTTACTCTCAGCCTTGTTGCTACTTCGGGATGCATAGGCGATAACATATTCCTTACCTTTCTCATGAAGTCGGCCAAGAATAACACCAATACCAAGAGCATTCCAATAAGTGTGTAGAATGAAAACCTTGCTAAAATCAAGTCTTCTCAAAATGGGGAACTCTGAAAGCTTTTCCTTGAGTGTGTTGAAAGCTTCGTAAGCCTTTTCATTCTATGTCTAAGCAACATTTTTCTTTAATAATGCATAGAAAGGATGAACAATAGTACCAAAATTTTGGACATAAATATTGTAGTAATTACATAGTCCCATGAAATTCCTCAAACTATGAACATCAATAGGATTGGGCATCTCCAAAATGGCTACTACTTTGGCCCAATGAGCCATACCATTTAGCAAAATTTTATGTCCAAGGTAAACTACTAAGGTGATAGCAAACTCACACTTTTTAGGATGGATCTTCATATTGACTTCGTGAAGCCTTTTGAATAACTCCTCAAGATGAACCAAGTGCTATAAGAGTCCCTTGCTATGCACTAGGACGTCATCTATGTAGCACTTCGGGAAATTTGCCCTTTCGAAAACCTAGTCCATGACTTGCTAAAGGAAGACGGGAGCATTCTTCAATCCAAAAGGCACCACAAGCCATTCCCACAACTTGTTGTTTCCATGGAATGTTGTCTTCTTGCAATCATTCGCATCGAGCACAATTCGGTTGAAGCCTTGCCTCAAATCCATAATTGTGAAGATGTTTGAATCTCTAATGCTATCAAACAATTTTTCAAGGATGGGCATGGGGTACCTATCCCGAGGTGTAACCAGGTTCAAAGGCCTATAATCCTTACACATCCTTTTCTTAGTCCATAATCCAGTTGAATATTTCTTTGTTGGCATTACTATAACGACTGCAAAATCAGAACTTGATGGCTAAATGAAACCAACTTCATGGAGCTCTTTGCATCTTTCATCTATTAGTTCCCACTCATGTTTGCTCAACCTATGCTTCTTCCAATAGATGGGTGTTTCATTTGTAAGGTTTATAAAGAACTACATGGTCTTACACCTACCTAAGTCTTTCATTGAGAATGCGAACACATTCACATATTTAATTAGCAAGTTTGTGACTTGGTCTCTCTCCCTCTTGGTGAACTGGTTCTCCATAACGAAAGGGTAGTTGGAAACACATGGAATGGAGTTGGAAAGTGTGTTTGAAGAACTTAGTGTATTGGGTTCTCCATTATCCAACTGTGCATATTTGTAGAAGGTTGTAATTGTTTCTTTAGAAGCTAATGTACCTCTAGGTGTATTAGAAACAATTTGAGTCAAATTACATGGTACTTTTTCCCCCCCAAAATTAAGAGTGAAATATAGAGTGTTGAAGATAGGCAAGTGTACTTGGTTGAGGTACCATGTAGTTGCATCACCAAAACTATAAATTGATTGAATCAATGCTGGTGTTGTGTACATTTGAAATAGTACATAGGTTACCAACAACCGTGTAAAGGAGTTCAGGTCCATGCCTCTCCCCAGTAGAGCATTACGCTCCAATCTAGTCACCTTGATGTGACTAGTGGTGCTCATTTGGAACCCCATAGTTTTTTTTTTTTAAGGACTGGTTCATCCCAAGTGGCTGAAACATGACAATACACCAAGCCTGGTCCATCTCGTTGAAAGGTGTGTGTTCCTGGGAAGGAGACAAAGGTGAGCTAAACACCTCTTGGTTTTCTTATTATGTTCACAGAAAACAAAGGAGGTTTCTTTTGCTTTGTAATTGGTTAGCAAGAGTTCTGATCATCTAATATGTGAGAAACCTGCAAGTTGGGGTCTCTGATGGTGTATCTCATAGCCAACTGCAGAACTGAGAGTGGTGCAAGGTTGGTCCACCAATTGCGCAACCAGTGCGCATAGGAACCGCATTGTGTTACATCAAATAGGAGGAGTTTTCCAAGGTAATGCTTGACCAGCGTGTAATGCTTTTGGACTTTCTCCCTCTGGTCAAACTAAGAAGGGGTGTTCTCAATTACATAACCAAATGTAGGAAAAATGGATTAAGCCCATGTGATCAATCGTACCATGTTCGTGAAGAGACCGGATCTTGTGTCACTCAAGCCTTTTCAAAATCTAGTTGTTAAAAATCCTTGACACTCCAAACCCGAAATGATGAGGTCCACGAGGCCAAGTGATTCCATATGTTTCTTTGAATAGTTATATGTTAGAGGGCAAAAAAGTGAAACTGGCTTTCCGTGCGGTGGTTGCAAATTGTTGTGGAAATTTAGTTGTGAGCTCCCTCATTCTTGATGTCGCCATTTGCCTTGCAATAAGATCAATATCTACATAAAAATACCTCCGAACCACCATCCTTGACTACAGTAGGGCTTCGAGACCTGTACCAATACCACCAAAAAGCTTTTGTAATGTAATCCTTTCCTTAGGCAGTGTTTAGGTGATTAGTTGACGAAGTATTAGCTTAATTGGTTTGCCATGGCTTCCATGTTTTCAAAATTAAATAGAATTTTGACCAAGGGCTCGTGGGCTACTTTGAACATTTGTGAGACCTTTGGTCCATGTTGAATATTAGTAAGAATCACCCTCAAGCTTTTAATAGCTTGGGCATAAATTGTCTCCTCTTCATCTCCCTCTATTCGTTCATGGCTAACTTGTTGGATATAGGAAATGGTGTGTGCTTCTTTGAACATACAATGGTGAGCCATAGGACTATGGTTCCCATGTAAATCAAGGGGTATGTATCCTAGGTGGTGGCCTCTAATTTTCTAATCCACTTTGTGGTACGCATGCTCGAACCAATTGTCAATTGTGAAACCTGGTGGAAATAAGGCCTCTTGCCCAATGAGCACATCATAATTGGTGGCATTGGTGACTAAACATCTGACCTATAGGCAAAGCTCCTAATATGTACTTTCATTGAACTTAAGTGTAATCAAATCTGAACTCTCCCCAAGTACGTCTTTTACGCTCCCACTAGCGGTGCAAATTTGCCACATAGATTTCCGTAGTTTGGAGTCAAACATGCCCATCTTCTTGGCGAATTGAATTCTAAGAATCACTGGTTAGGCACCTGTATTAAGAAGTACCACTGTGGGTGTATGTCCTTCCACCTGAATTATTGACTCAGTATTATCGATAATGGCAACTCTAGTGGCGATGGAAGTTCTCTCACTAGGCACCACCTTTGAAAATGAGTTAGAGACTTTGTGGAGAGAATGGCTATCCACAACGCCTTTACTAAATAGTAAATCCATAAGTGAGGTGTTTTTAGCTCGCTTTTAATATGTGAATGTAAAATTAGAGGTAGGAGAGTGGACTAGTTCAACCATGCTAGAACTAATGACTAGATTACGAATGCCATCTACAACACATGAGCCAATTGAGTGTCTTTCCAATGTGTTAGATAGGACCCCTATAGCATGTGGATTAGGGATTGGTAAAGGACCTAATTTAGTGTTCAAGGTATCCTTTAATATTGCAATTATGTCCGTGGTGCTTAGTTTTAAATCCTGAAAACAAAAAAATGGTGTATTCATAAACTTTTGCGCCACTTCACACATTTGAAGTTGGCATTCCATAAGCTGATCGGTGGAAAATTATGTGTTTTCCTGATGTACATGTATTCCTAGGACACGAGAATTTGATGCCCTAGCAACTTGTGATGTAATAGTCTTCTCCCCTTTCGTTAACAAGGCGTGTTCTTTTTTCGTGTTGAAAGGACAAAAAGATTATGGCATGACTACTCGAGCTCCTTTAGCCCTAGTAATAAGACTTGAACTAGATGTGAGTCCATTAATTTGAATTACCTACTTAGTGGCAGAAACTTTAGGTGCCACATTAGTTTCTTGTGCCGCGAAGTAAGAAAGGAAAAAAGAAGTGGCAAATTTTGGTGTGAGATTAGAATTGTGTGCACTGGAAAAAACATACTCCCCAACCATGGCATCGTGTGAGAGGCCATAGAATGACCTAAAAGGTCCTTCATGTGATCTTGAACCTTGTACATATTGGGCATGATTAACTAGTTGGGAAAACTTGCCTTTTGGATTAACAAGGTGGGCCCTTAATGATTCCAATTAATTTCGTAGAGTTTGAATTTGAAAGGCATGGGCTTGAAACACCTCCCTCTTGTTAGCATTGTGCTCCTTCTTCTTAACATTCTTATTGGAATTACCCTTGGTGGGGAAAATGTGAGTGGAAGGTTGAGGTGCCGTAGCTTTTGGTTGAGGGGCAACAAAAGATGTTGGCAAATTTTGTCATGGTAATCGAAATTGTTTCCATTCCGGGAACTTGGCAAAACAAACATCTTCCTGATGTCCCTCTTTCCCATAATAATCACAAAAGAGATCCTCAAAAGGAATGTTGCATTCATTAGCTTTGTGGGCAGGATTGCTACAGTAGTTACAAGAAGGTAGGATGGGTGTAGTCGAGTGCATCGCTTTAGCTTTTGAAGAAAAATGTGATGATCTAGCTAGTGCAGCTAGTGGAGGCTGAGGCCTTGAACGTGATGGAGGCCTCGTAGTATTGGCCTCACAGTGTGCATGAGCCAGTTCAGATTTTTCAGAAATGTTGTAAACATCCAACAAAGTGTACAAGTTTCCAAATTTTGCAAAAACCCATTGTAAAACCTACGCATGGAATTTCAGAGTACCTTCCAACGAACAAAGATACTGATGGGTAGCTTCCAGGTCTGTGATGTTCTAAGTATGTTCTTTAAGCTTGGGAAGCCTCTTGTAGAGCATCTTGAGAATTTCATCCTTCTGCCGAGAGAAGGTGGCGAGCTGCAGAATTTTTTCAGAATTTCTAACCGGAAATTCCAGCTCGAAAACTTGAAAAAATTCCCCCACTGCATCAACAAAAGCTGGTGCATTGATGGTGGGAGGAATGTTTGCGGTAACAATAATGAGTTATTGAAGAATTTTTTTTACTGTAGTAGGTACTGGATCTGGATTATTGGGCACAGTCCTTTGATGTGTAATGGCAGCTTGTAGTGCAACTTGAGAGGTGGTGGCAACGGCTATGGCATAAGTTGGATTGGGGATTTGAGTGACACCTAAAACCTTCGAAAAATGTTACTTGTAAACATCCAATGCCTCATAGTGCACATAATGGGCTAGTTGTTTGAATGTGAACACCTTGGTGTAATTAGCACCATACTTGAGCTCCAATTCACAAACCATAATTGAGAAAATTGCCTTGAACTCCTTCAAAAAAATTACACTTGGCCTTCCGTTGAACTTCTCAATTTCCCAGAGGAATTGCTAACCTCCATGGTGTATATGGGTGTAGAGGTAACGGTTCATAGCAGAATATACGGTGATGGTGTGAAAGCTAGTGTGACAACAAGCATACCCCACTGATTAACCCCTCCAAATGGACTTTGATGTATGAAACTAACCATTTCATTCATACCATTCCCATTAACATGCTCATTTATTGGTTCGTGCACATTTATGGTGAACAATTTTGTATCCATTTGTACACATTTTAAAAATTATTTGGTAGAAAATAAAAAGGTATCAAGTAAGGTTTGCATACTTATAAGTTCAAAGATGGAATAGTTAGGTTTTGTGCTGTGGCCCAATCCGCATTTGCACATTACCCATGCATCCATCGGGTCCAACCACTGCATGCCTAAAATGACATCATTAACATTTCCTAGCCAAATTTGAAAATAAGTGTAGGTTTCTAATCTTGGAAATTTTACCAACACATCTTTTGTGAAAAAAATTGTGTTATGGACTTGACCATTAGGTAATAAAATACTAGATGAATCCATGGTTCCAATGGGATGGCCCAGGCTAGTAACAAAAACCTCAAACATTACATAGTGGGTATTATTAGCATCCACCAACATCAATGTAAGCTTCCCGACATTTACCCATGCAATGCAGTAAGGTTATGTGCCACCATTCATTCCAATATGACAATTGACACTTGGATAGGCCCTTTGTCTTTTACCCCATGGTTTTTTGTTTTTCCGCCTTCCTTAAGGGCTATTAGACCAAGGGTTGCTGCTTGGCAAGGCCTTTTTGGGCATTAGAAAGATTGATGCCCAGGTTCATGGTAGGAAAAACACAAGCCTTTTGTGTTTATTGTCTTTTGTTCTTTCTCATTAAACCTAGGTGGGGTTTTTTTTATGTTGGACCCACCTCTGGCCGGGGTTTCCAAACCCTTTGCAACTTTTTCCATTTTCCTTAGTGGGCCTGAGTATTGGGGGTACTAATTTATGCCTTAAATGTTATGTCCATGTTTCCAAATGGTTGCATGTAAATTTTATTCCAAGTCTCAAAGTTTATGGCTACCCTATAAGCTTCAGAAAGAGTCTTGGGATTGTAGGCCTTAACCATAAACTTAATATGGTCATCTAAACCATTCACGAAAATGCACACCCTATCTAGTTCCCCTAGGGAAAAAAGAAGTAAATGATTTGTATGTTAAACTTTCATTTATATTCTGTTATGGCCATCCAACTTTGCTTTAGTTTAATTAGTTCCTCTTTCATATGGGTAGAATAACCCTTCAACATATATTGGGTGATAAATATTTGCTTAAATTATGCCCAAATATTCACTGGTGGTTGGTCGTGGGCTTCATGATTTGTTTTCACTTGTCCCCACCATACCTTGGCCTTACCTTGTAACATCACTATGGTTATCCTAATTTGTTTCGCCTTTTTGTAATCCTCATCAAATAATTCCTCTAAAGTCTTTAGGAAGGACATAACATCTTCAAGGGTTGTATTGTCCTTGCTATGAAAATTTGAAGGTTTAGCCATTTTACGAATATCTTTATTTGCATCCTTTTAGCATTTGGCTTCTTGTTGCTCCTTGGAACTTTCGAGTTCAAAATTAGGCTTCAAATCTTATTTGCAAGGCCAACATTCTTGCTTTTTCATCAGATCATGATTGGTTAACACCCTAAAAAGCTTCATCCACACTATGGAGGCCAAGGTGTCACGAGTAACGTTCTCAATCTCAAGTACAAACACCTCCAATCAAGCTTCGGGGCTCCCTATTTTTACAAACAATATTTGATTCCTTAAAGGGTTTTTGTTATCTTGATCATTAGACATAACGATCCTTTATTCAAAGCAATGTAGGACTACTTTAAAAAAGTTAATAAGTAAACCAATAAGAAGCTAGGTTTTCTTAATGTGCAAGCAAAAACCTTGTCCACTAATTCTGCCATTAAACTATGTATATATATAATTTCAAAATTTTAAAATATCTTTCTCTTGATTTTATTTTTCTATTTTTCAAATTTTTAATATTTTGATTAAATCAGTTACATGTTACTTAAAAATCGCATGCTTCTCAACTTACCATCATTACGTATTACTAAGGCTTTGAAAACATTGACATCCCTTTGTGCATGTTATTATTCAAGAATACATCATTCACTCTCAAGTGCATATGTGTTTCACCTTTTCACTTAAGCACCTGCAATTTTGAATTTAATGGCATATTCAATAATACATTACTTCAGTTTTGGAACATTATAATTGAAATCCATGATTGCAGATTGTAAAAAATTTTAATCTCAAAATTTGATTTGATACAAAAGAAAACATGTTCTAGTGTATTTTAAATTAGTAAATCATACTTTATATCCATATGTTCCTTCATGTATTTATTTATTTGTAATTCTGATTTTTAATACACATCAACAAAATTTAATCTTACAAGCACAATACAAATAAAAATGAATTCATTACAAGCATTTTCCTATAAACTAACCATTTGACATATACATAATGAACTATATTAATATGTTTTTATTTTCATAATTTCAGATTAAATTGATGGGAGAAACTTTTATTAAATTCCTCTTCCAACAAGATAGGGATAGAAAATATATTTCCGAAGATCATCAATCATGCAACTTTGATAAATGGAAGATATCAAACTCAGAAAAGAAAAAAAAGTAGACTTGATGAAATATTTATCATGAGAACCAACAACAAATCATGATTTTTTTTTATAGATAACACAATTTAACAGTTGACATGTAGTGAAATTTGCACAAATATTATATTTTGAAAAAAATCTCAATTAATAATAGTAAATCTAATGAACATTCAAAATTCAAAATTAAACTTAACATATTATTCAAAAAGACAAAATTGGTCACTATAAAATTATTATGTCCACAAAATCATTTAATCATAGTTGCTGGTCATGAGGCAATATGTCAGGTATTTCATTAATGGAGGTGCTGCAATGGTCCCAGGGCACCCAAGAAGAATTAGATTAAGTTTGAAGACACCCAAATTCAAATAATCACAACAACAGCACCGACAAACTGAGAGATTCAAGGAAGAGCCAATGGCCAAATGTATGTGAGCACTGATGGCCTGGGATGCAATAGTACTATAATTTAGCAAAACAGCAAGGGAGTTAAGAGATACCATTGTCCTTCATCTCATGTATAGCTTGTGCAGAAAATCTTCAGCTTTCACAGGATCCACAAATTGGTTAGCAACCATATTCAAGCTGATCTGAATCTTCTTCTTCTGCAATAATTCTGGAGTATCTCCCCCCTGCAAAAATTACAGCAGATCGTCACATTCTTGAATCCTATGCCAGATTGAATCACTCACCCATACATATACATCCTGAGCAGTTCCAACACATGTTGTAATTTCATTTGAAAATACTAGAGTAACACCAAAAGTTTTGCATAAAACTGCAACAGTACTTCAGGCTTCCAGGAAAAAGGCAAGAAGACCGACCTGCATCTCCTGCTGTAATCTGTGGAATGCTCAAATAACATTATGCAGCTTGAAAACACCAGGGCTCTCATCAAAACAGAAGGAAAGGGAAGTCAAATATGTTGTAACCAACATTTCAAATGAGACCCAGCGAGACACTAGAACTCCTGGAACATTGGGTACAACAACCCCACATTTCCATGAGCTGAGAAACCCCAAACCTTATCACATGAAGCAAAAGACAAAGAAGGCCTCAGAAGAGCTTCAACATCAAGTTCCTGCAACATAAAACACTTATTCAACACATCAGTACATGATAGAAAATTGTTTGACAAGTAGCTGCAAATACCAGCATGACAGCGAGGAACAACCAACCATGTCTATGAGATAACAGAGAAAACTCACCAGTATGTCAGTTCTGGACAAACCAAAACAAAGTCATGAGGAGCAGTTTGAACAATAGGGACAGTCACACGATGTTCAGTGACCCTTAAAAAAAAAAGACATAGCAGATGATGTGCGTAGCTGGTGCTGGAGCTTAGAATGTTTGACATTGAAAGTGCACACCGGCCAGTCTTGCTGACAAAGATACTGGTAGATTGGTAGGCAAGGGTGCAATGGCTGCATATATATGAGGTCTGCCCTGTCCCTTTTTCAGAAGGTTCTTGAGAATAACCTCCAACATTGGTGGCAGAATCTCCTCACTCTCCTCCAAGACCAAGGTTTAAGACACCTTCTCATTGCCAGGAATACATTTGGAGGATGCTCATCACTGCAGGGCCCACAATCAGTGGAACATATCAAAGAACATAAGTACAAGAACTTCTTGATACATACAATTCAAAGTCAACCCGAACCTCCTTGACAATAGTTTGGGATCTTGGATCTCTTCTTTCCACTACACTTCTCTCCATGCTTTCTGATCCGTAATGAACTGTAGACGCAAGACTCTATCTGCTCGGATGGAAACACTTGCAGGCAGAGTGTAGACTTACTGTTTACATCCACCTTGGAGCTGACTCGTAATGGGACCTTGAATAAAAGCACTTCTCTATGAAGGAATGGAAAAAAGCCCAGATCAAGATTGGACCTACACTTGATAAGAGTGTGTGCTGATATAACTCATATACTACCAACCATATTATGTTACAATGCTTGACTTCTACTGAGAAACAGGGAAGCAATTGTCAGGGTTTGCCCTATCAGATGTTAGTTTCTCAAGCACTATCTGACCAACAAGTTTGGGAGGAAAATTACTAACTGCTCTACAACACATGAATTAGTTTGCAAAATTAAGAGAAAGGGAACCATATCCATAGGAGCATAAGGAGCGCATCCTTTGGATGCAAGGGCTTGGCAAGCTTCTTGCCTTTGTTTGGCAGCTCATGTACCTCCTTTTGCTTCCATATGATACTGGAGATTTCCACTCTCAGGTCTTCAAAGTTCAGCTAGAATTCTTGCCAACACGTCTACCCAAGGCAAATACCCTAAACCTAAACCCTAAAACCTGAATCAAGAGAAAGGGAACCATACCTGCAAGAGCTTGAGGAGTGCATCCTTTGGGTGTGACGGCTTGGCAAGTTTCTTGCCTATGTTCAGCAGCTGATGTACCTCCTTTTGCTTCCACATGATACTGGAGATTTCCACTCTCGGGTGTCTTCAAAGTTCAGCTTGAATTCTTGCCAATGCTCATACCCAAGGCAAATAACTTATCAACTCATGTTCAAATCAGCTCAACTAGAAATTATCTGCTGCAAGTTCTGTGTAAGAAGGCTCTGATCCAGTCTTGGGAGAGTCTAATGTTTAGAACCTTGCAATTCAAATTTTTTGCGGGGACTTTACCATATACGGTACCATTGTAGGTGCTGTTTCACCAAAGACTTTTCCTTAGAAACTTGATTTGCAACATGACAAGTAGTCCCCAATTTTTCCAATCAAGTTCTCTATCGCCTGTCAAGTCTCTGGTGTGACTAGTATCACAGGCAGAGAGAATCAGAATGTACGTTGGTACCTTCACCTCCTTGGGTGAGGTCTGTTTGTGACAATGGCAATTAATCCGGGAAATGTTAAGTATGGAATGAAAAATACTAGGAGGTTTTTTGTGGGAAGGATTTTTAGGGTTTTATGAGGGCGGTGTTTTGGGAAGTTTCTAGAGAAGGTTTCTTCTGCTTCCCCCACCCGCCTTCTCTCTTTTCTAGGGTTTCCTGTTGACCCAAGATTCGTGCATCTCCTTCACAAGTTTCTGCTACTAGTTCTCTACTCTCTGTCTCTGTCTCTAATGGTTTCTTCTGGAGTCTCCTTGGTTGGTGCTTGGTAGTAATTGGTGTTTGCTGTGATCAAGGGCTATTGTGAGAGCTTCTTCTCCAGTGAAATCGGGTTTGTTCCCTCACAGATAATAGCATTGGTTTCCCCCACGACCCGGCCTTTGAGAGAGAGGCAGATGCAAGTGGGTACAAGTCTCTTCTTGGTTAGGTTTGGCTTTTTTCTTCTGTGTGTGAGGCGGGGTGGGGGGGGACAGAGCTTTTTGTTTTTTTTGAGATTCATCTGCTCCTCCTGTTCTTTGTTGAAACCTCCTGAAGCGTGAACCCTAGATTGGGAGGGTTTATGTAGTTGGAAAGTGAAAATGCATTCTAGGATTGTGATGAAAGCTTATGGGGATGGTCCTTTGTGGGCAGAAGATTGGTGCTTGATGACAGACAACCGAGTGATTGTTTGTGCTGATAGCATGAGTTAATACATCTAAGGGTTAGGGGTATTAGGGTTTTGAAATATGGAGAGGAATGGTGATTGTGGTGATGGTTCCGGTTTGTGGTTAAGTGTTTTTTTGCAGGAAACTGTGGCAGGTTGGCTTAACAAGGGCAATCAGGGTTGTCATCACGGATTGAGATGCTGTACTGAACCATATTGTGGTTGTAGTGCAGGCTCAAGTGTGCTTGAGGGAGGCTGCAGTCAGTATGAAGAAGTTAGGGCCCATAATATCCTTGAAAAGTCCTGTATCGACTTATGTCCGTCTGGCTCCTGCAGTAAGAACCCTGTTTTCCACTCACCCACAACTCATCTTTTTTCTTTTCTCGAGGCAAATTTAGGGTTGAGTGTTCTTCCCTAACCCACATTCATCTTTTTCCTTTTTAGTGCATGGGTATGCCAAATTTAGGGTTGGTTAGTTGTTGATTGAAGTTAGATTTCAATTGACAACTTTTATAGGCAATACAATTTCGATCAGAAACTGAGCCATGAGCTTGGCATGTAGTGTGCAAATGGGGGACAGAGAGCCTTTATCAGCAGCTGTGGAATAGGCGAGCCTCGGGTAGTTGATGGACAATCTCCAGTTCCTGTGACAATTGATGGGAAACATTCATCAAGTACTCTTGTGGAAGCCTCAGTCTCTGCTTGCAGGTCCTCTAAGTGCAGGCTTGGGTCCAGTTTCCCAGTGGCTACATCTTGTAGGCAGAAACTTGGACCTTTCTTTGTTGGGTTTGCAAACTGGCAGGGACTTGCAGTAGAAAATGTGGACTGGGGTCCATCTGATACCTCCACTGTGACTCAAGCAGAGGCAAAGAAATTGGTGAAGGATGCGCCTTTTTCTGTAAGTAGTAATCAGTCCACTCAGGATATCTTGGAGTTGATTGCATCTAAGGAACGGGAGCTTGAAGCTCTAAGAGCTGCATTGAAGGCCAAAGAGGCTGCTGAGAGTAGAGCTGCTGCTGTTTCCAGAGACAGTACCTTTACAACATCCACACTGCCATCTGCCAATTTCACTCCACTGAATAGTTACGATAAAACAGTTGGGGCTGATCCTGTGAACAGTCCCACTAAACAACCCACACCTACAGTGCAACCTGCTGATGTCCCTTCACAAGCTAGTCAAGAGATCTCACCAAGGCCCTTTCCACCTGTTAATCAGCGACCTAACAGGATTCGGGTAGATCGGCTTGCTGGTGAGAAGTACCAGATGCCACCTTTGCATCCTCCTGGGTCCTTCCGCCCAGGCTCGTTCTATGACAAGTTACAAAAGGAAAACAAGCTTGGAAGTGTGGTGAATGAAGAGATTTCTTTTGCAGAGGACAGACTTGAAGCTGTTTTGATAACTCAGGAAGATGGTGAAGAAAAGCCAATTCGACCTAAACGTGTCCATCCTCCCCCCAAGATCATTCCCCCAGTTGAAATCAAACCTTACAAGAGTCTTGCAGATCGTCTTTATGAGGAACATTTTGGGCACCCCGCACCACCAAATCTTCAGAGGAGCTACCCCCCTGGTTCCTTTTATGATAGGTGTCAGAAGGAGAAGCTAAAGAGAGAAGCTGAGGCCAAGCAAAAGAGAGAAGCTGACGAAGCATCACAGGCATCTGGATTCAAGGATGTGGGTGTGTTAGAATCAAAGAGTTCCCTTGCAAGTAATGTTCCAGAAATGAGGGCAGGGACAACAATGGATGAGGAGGATCCACTTCTCCGGATTCAGAGAATGCCTACAATGCCCCCACGGAGGATGCCTAGGATCCCCTATGCACCAAGTGTTGAGAATCGAAGGAGGAATAACATGAGGCCATCCCCTTACAATCAATCCCCTTATAATCAACAGGCATCAATGATGCCTGGGGACTGGAAGTGTGAACGGTCAGAGACCTTTTCTGGAACCATGTGCATCTTCCTTTTCTCTAGACCATTTTGTTGGTTTTGTTTAGGATTCAGGACTCTGGGTTCTATTATTCTCTCACTTCAAAAGTATTTGACTGTATCTGCCTTAATTTAAGCGCATTTGAACTTCAATATGACACTAGGTTGTGAAGATTGCAAAATGTCCTCCTCACTTTAGAAATTATTGTCATCCCAAAGACCTGTGTGTTGTAGCTGAGTGGAGAGTCAATGGGTGGGGGTACCTGACATAGATTGTTTTGGTTTTTGTGTGCATGGCAGGTGCAATGCAAACAATTTTTCAAGAAACACTCAGTGCTACAGATGCCAGGCAGACAGGTCAGGCGAAGCTGGGAGATCCAACCAAATGCGTAGGCCATCATCTTTCAAACCTGGGGAACAGTGAACATGATTTAAGGGAAAATTGATGGGCTTTTGTGGATTGTAAAGGTGGTCACAGAAATCAGATTTGTTACTTTGCATAGCTTGCTGCCACTTCCACAAATGTTCACAACCTAGTGTCATATTGAACATGTTTCTTTGTAGTCTTTTTTGCCTGGAAATTTTAGCAGATTCTCACATATGTATCGACACTTCATGTTGGGAGCTGATGAGGTCAGTGGGGAGTAATGGAAGCTACTCATTACCATCATGATTGAAGATGATGGTCTCAGTTTCAGAATTGGTGAGTGGCACTAAGGTGATGATTACACATTCTTGTTCTGTTTGTTTTGGTATTGCCTGAACTGACCTCTTTTTCTTCTGTTCGAAGTGTACTGGAGCTTTCTCTGCAATCTCATGGAAATACATATTACAACCACTTGTGGGTGCAATTGATGATTTGGCTGCTCAAGGTAGTGACAAGCAGTAGCTGCTAGCTACTCCAAAGTGATGTCAAAGAGACAATCTGATATATTTGTAGCATTTACAAGGTGTTGACTACAATCAATTGTTTGTTTGTTTTGGTTTGGCCAAAATTATTGTATCCTATTTTCTCCAATTCACTGATATGTGCAAATTACTAACCTCATATGCATGAACCTTACATGCATTTGGTTGGAAAGCAATGCATCAATCTGCTGGCAAAGATTATATTATATAATGAGCACAAGATATTTGGATGTCAAGTGGGGTTTTGCAGCTGAAATGGCTATGCACTATAAAATTATCAGAAGGGAGATGACCATGAACATTGACCTAAAATGCCCATTTCTTAGTGTGAAATGGACATGATGTAAAATGTTCAAAGGAGAAACAAGAAACAATCCATCAAATTGCAAATTCAGAGTGACACCTAGCAATGTAGGCATACCAAATGAAAAATTGCTGGGGGTCTGCCGTGTCTCCCTCACAGGCAGAGGAAGAGCCAACAAACTCAGCCCAATGTAACCCTAAGGAAGAAACCTCTGTTTTGGAAGGGTTCCAGTACTGTGATCAAAATTGACGGCAAAAAGATGAATGCAGAGAATTGAAAATCTTGTCGTTTAGGCTTTCCCTCTGCAGAAAACTTAGTAGGCCATGTCCTAATGCTTGTCAACAACAGATGGTGAGATTTTCATGAGACCTAGTGGAAGCCCCAAATCTCACACCAGCTGATGCTATGGAGAGCTCACAAATCTTGCAGCAGTGTGAAGGCCAGAGTGACTCTGAACAAAATAAACAATGAGAGCATACTCTCAATCAGTTCCCAAAATGCTTGCCAATTGCATGTATTCCTTACAGAGGAAGCTTTTGATACAATAGATACAGAGACTAATTATAAATACTATGGCACAATCACAGAACTCTGTTGTGGATTGAACTCGGGGAGAGAAAAAAATTTGAGAAACTTTTTTACTGCAGAGATTCCCCCCCCCAAAAGTGCAGTACTTCTTTGGTGCCTATTTAATTTTCCACTTACTGTGTGAATCATTTCTATCATTTCTACCATCATCACATAGCACATACAAGCAGCAAGCAATTGCCATGAGAAAAAGTAAAAGCAACATACAAAAAACAACAGAAAGAAGTGCCAGCACAACCATCAAACAAAAACTCACAAAGAGAAAAGTTCCAAACACCACTCATGAAGAAATGAAATGCAGCCACATTCTGCTGCCTCCCAAGAGTACCACCAAACAATTGTATAACATCTCCAATTTTTTCTTGACACGGTGCAACATCTCCAGATTTTTCCCTTCAAGAAAAATGGTTAATGCAAGACCCAATGCACCAGGTTCTCCGTCATATATGGCAGGCATGAAGCAATTCACAAAGCAAATAATTCATATTGCAGATAAGAATTACACAAGAGATCATCAATTCTTGATGTCATTCAAGCATTGATTTATCTGGGAGAGACGGTGATATTGGAGCTTGGCTCCAACAGCTTGCCATTCCGGAGCTC
>Ga0116231_10008165_pt1 | contig 18531 bp, 6 predicted proteins | sample S1TSphgellanicum_2_FD_89695 | JGI IMG/M metagenome (GOLD analysis project Ga0116231, IMG submission 89695) | Host-associated microbial communities from peat moss isolated from Minnesota, USA - S1T2_Fd - Sphagnum magellanicum MG | ecosystem: Host-associated > Plants > Peat moss > Unclassified...
CAAGTGCAAACATAAATCTTTATTGAAAGGAAACTACAACATGATGCTCACAACACAAAACATAACATCAAGAACTCCTCAAGATTTTTATCACATGAAATACACAAACTTGTGTAATGAAGAAAAGAGAGTCAAACCATCAATACCAAGGTATTTAACTAAAAGACCAAACCACAAATAACCAAATTAATATAAGTAAAGAAAGTAATTCAACTTTATGAAAGTAACCTAGTTATTTTCTTACTCCAATAACTAATGAAACCTAATTAGTTGAGCTTGAATTCTCAACATTTTACGCAATATAAAGAAAACAACAAAAATTTGTTTGGAAAGACAAGATAAATTTCCAAAAAAGACACAACAAAAGAATGGGATTGATGAATGCGAATTACAAAACAAAAGGTGTCGAATAAGAAGAAAACCATGATACATCAAATTATATTAACAGTGGCTTCATCACAACAAGCTACATAGAAAAATTGCATTAAGTGCTTCTACACATAGTGCAAACTTATCAAAACTAAAAATATTTTGCTAAAAAAAATGAATTAAAGTTGCAATAGAAAGGCTAACTATAATACCTTCCTATAACAAAAATGTGGTTCTAGAAAAAAATCTTTCAAGGAAAAAATTATCTCAAAAGATAGCTTTTCAAATGCCCACAAACTTTCAAGAATATATATAAAAAAATAAAGGTAAGTAAGAAGGTAAAAATTAAACAAAACAAAAGCACAAGTTGTGTAACAAAATGGAAAGACAATATGCAAAAGTGGAAACATGGTAAGTGGTAGTGCTAAAATTTGATAGTAAAGGAGGAAAATGCAATGAAAATGTAATAGCAACAAGAAAATCATCATGAATGAAGAAAATTTAAGAGTTGTGGCTCAAACAATTTGCCAAGAGTTGACAAATAATTGTTTTGTGACGGAAGTCTTGCAAAAAACATTGTGTAACATAAGTGGTCTATTCCAACTCCCTCAACAAAGCAAATCACAACATTAGAAACTAAATCTACAATTGAAGGAAAGGAATTTTACAAAATGTTTGAACATTTTGAACAAAACTAAAACATTGAACAAAACTAAAAACACCACTAAAGAATTTTTTTTTTAAATTGGAAAATGCATTTGAGGAACAAAGGGAGGAAAGTCCACAATGTAACAACATGAATAAGAACATCAAGGAAGAATGCAAAGCATACATATTGACAAAACCTCAAACATCACAACATACTAGTGCAAAAATAACAAACCAAAGCAAAGGAAAGATTATGTAATTAAATGGAAAAACAAGATTACCTACATTGTCAAAAAATTCAATGATGAAAATGAGGTCTCATCACAAATGAATGCAAGCCCTTGAATGAATGGCATTGATTAATTAAGATTGACAACCCATATGTAAAGTTGGTTGATGATCAACTAATAAATTAAAAGATCTAGGATGAAAAGAAAATTTCATAACCCCTATAAAGATAAAAGGTGATTGTCAACATGAAGATATTTATTGTAGCAACATGGGTAGCTATGTTGACAATGTCAAAATTGAAATGAAAGTTATATTAAATTCTTAAAAATCAAATGGACAAGAATAAAAAAAAATCAATCTAATGGTTCTGATTTGCTTTATATTAATGACTAACATTAAAAGCAATTTGGATAAAATGTAATTGAGATGGATCACAAAATGAATGAAACATAATTAAATTTATAATTATTTTGTTTTTCTTTTGGACATTGGATGGTTTAGATTGCACTTCAATCCATGGTTGAGATTAGTTGTAAACCACATTATTTGTTGGGTCTAGACCTAGTGGAAGGAGACAACTAGATAGTGGTCATTTTGGACAATTGAGATATGTTGAATTTGAAACTTAATGTTGGATCAATGGTGTAGATTCTTAGTGCGTCATTATTTTTTTTGCATTTTCATTTTCATAAATCAAGCGTCTATATGGACTAAGGATAAGTACTTTGATGTTCTATATCAATAGACAAGACTTGATAAATACATAGATGTTGTTGAATTCAACAGTGCTAACAACGAAATCAATAATGTCTCTTTTTGTTTTTAAAAGTGAACATTGATATTGGTTAGTAAGGTTTTGATAATGGATATGGTGCCATGTGACACCTAATATGAAATTAACTTGTTAAGTTGGATGATCTAACAATTGACCAAATTGATGATCAAAATGTTGTTCAATGGCCTAAATGTTTGTAAGGATGGCTATATTTATGGTTGTTATGATGATTAAATTAATTCAAATCAATTAAGATATTTGGAAATCAATAATCAAAATCATGGCTTGATTTTGAAAATAGTTTTAGATTTGTCATTGTTAGAGATCAATAATGTGAATGTTTAAAGCACATGAACAAATGGGTAAAAACATAGTCAAAGGAGCCACCCAAGTGAGTGGACATTCCTTAAAATTGCATTTTTGTATGTTTGAAAAATCACAAATGAAGCATAATAGTTTTGATTTTCATAATTTTTTGGGGAACATTTTCCATTAATTGCAAAGTTTAGATGTGCAAAGCTTGACACAAATAAATAAATAAATTGCATGTTCAAAGCACTCAAAGTTCGAAAATGGATAATCCTTGTTCTTTTTAAATGTCTTTTTTTTCTACCAAATGTGCATCATTCCTTTTGAAAATTGGAGAGGATTTTAACAATGATGATTAGAAGGGCAAAATGACTTGAGCTAATAAAAATTATTTTTATAACCCTTTTGAGCACATTTGGCTCAAAAGTGCTTTTGACCTTGAAAATTATGGATTTTGAAAATGTGCCTTTAACAAAAGTTGTTCATATTTATGTGATAGAAAGCATGCATAATATATGTGATATAAAATAAAATTTTAGTCAAAATTATACTTAAAATGCAATGTTAAATGGGCTACCCAAAATATAAAATTTAAAGTTATAAACCAACACAAAAACAACATGTGTCATGTGTAGTCCTTGGAAAAGGACTTTTACCTTGGTGCTCCTAGCTATTTCGACCATGTTTTCACCCAAATGTAATAGTTACACATGTACAATCCATATCCATTTTTCTATTATATATTTGAACATCATGCTTTTCATTTAGCCTCTTTTGTCATTGTTTTTTGGTGGGGTTGCTTTACAAACAATTCATTAAAACAACTTTTTCTTTTCCATTGGTGTAAATTTTTATTTTTTTCTTCATATTTTTTATTTTTGTGGGATGTATGTTCCTATGTTTCAATCTTCAATTTCTATCTTAACTTCTTTAGCTTGTAATATTTAGTTTCGATTCAAATAATTTAATATATTATCTATGTTCCCCTTTTGTAATGTTAACAAGGTATGTTTCCACCTTTTATTGCTTTGGTTCTTGGGAAGTGTTAAAATCATAATTGTAGCTATAGGAATTTTGACTTTCAACACATTCATGAATTAATTAATTGGCCTTTGCTTTCAACTTCTTGTATTTTTTTCTTGTGATGTTCATAATTTGTTGCAAGTTGTAACTTGTTACAATAAGCATTTTTTTTAATGTATGTGACTTAATTCTTTTGTTATTGCTTATTTTCTTTTCCTTCATTGAAATGTTCATTTTTTGTATTCATTTTTTGTATGTCAATTTCTAATTGTGTGTTTTATTTTGCTACCAAGGTAATTTCTGGTTATTCTCTTTTTATCAACTTGTTATGACTTTTAACATTTAAATTTGAAAACTTCAACTTCTATTCTTTTGTTGATTTTATACCTTTTTTTTTTCCTTTGTGAATTGCCTTTGATTCACCTTTCATTAGGATTGAACTTGATGTTTTATTTTAAAAAATCATTTGATTTAAGTTCATTTTTTTAAAATTGATTATAACTTGATGCATTTTTTATTGCAAGTTTTGTTTCTTTTGTGGAACATCAATTGTGTGTCTTTCTCTTATGTTATTTGCATGGATCTTGAAATGTTTGTTCTTCCTAAATTAGAGGCATGTGGACAATGTGCATGATGTCAATGCATTAGTATTAAAAAACATGGTTTTAAAAGTTGTTTAGGTTGATTAATTAGTATTTTTTACTAATGCACATGTACATTTTGATTAGAGGCTTGACATATGTATTTTTGGACTAATCCACTTCACTATAATGAACTATTTGACTATCCATCAAATCAAACACTTAGTCAAGTTGAACAAGATAATGACCAACCTAGTCAAAAAGGCCAATGGGTTTTAATTAAATGAAAGATCTAGTCAAATTGGACAAAATAATGACCACCCTAGTCAAAATGGTCAATGGGTGTATTCAAATGGGACATTTAGTAAAGTTGGACACAAAAAATAAACATCTGTGATCAAAATGGCAAATTGTTTTCTAGTCAAATGAAAATGGTGTGTTAGTTTATAGGTCAAACTACCTATTAATTAGTTTAGATAGGTAGCCCATGCCTACATATTTAATTTCGGTCTTACAACCTACCTACCTATCCACCCACCTATAGATAAACCTATGTATTTGTTAGGAGTTTATTGTTACCTTTTAAAGGTGTGGTCCAATGTTCACCAATTATTGTTTGGTTTTTAATAATTGTTGAATAGGTTTTTGTTTTGAACTTTTTTTGGATGATAGGTTATCAATATCAATATATTTTTAGGTGCTGCATAGGTGGGTGAAAACACACGATATATATATGGTGATGTCCTTTATGTAATCAAATTGTAGTATCTTCTTAGGTGAATGCATTTGAACTTAAACCATGTCAACACTAAAAAGTTTCACAATTTTTTGCATATTATGTTATAATAGAATAGAAAAGATACTATTTTTTTTCCTGTATATCATGGTGAATTGGAATTTATTTCTATGAAAATAATACATGTAATTATGTATTAAAAATGAAAATATATTCAATTAAAATGATTTTTAATTTATTTCACATGTGATTCCACATACTTTGAACCATGTTTGTGGACCATGTGAACATTTTGATCATTTTCATTTCACAAATGGGGTTTTTTCAAAGCATTGACCGTGATACATAGGTGGTAAATTAAAATTTGAACAAATGGAAAATTTGAAATGGAAATGACAAGCATTTTGAGTTGAACCAATGCATAAAATTCCCCATTTCAATCATTTATTTGGATTATTAATGAAACCAAATACCTAGTGTAATTTGAAATTTAAAACCAATTCCATTATATTATGTATATAGTAAATGTATTCATTGTTATTTGAATTTAAATAATTTATCTTAGAATGTTAAAATAACATTAAATACATTTCATTTTGGGATGTATATATTATAATGTTAACTTCAAAAAAAGTTGAAAGGGGGTCATCATCACATGTTTTTACTTAAGTTATCAAAACAAATTGGGTAATAATCATTAATTATGCATAAGGGTAGGTTATCAAATAATTAATTAATAACCACCTATTATCTTCTTTGGTTATTAACTAATTATTAGCTGATTATAAGTTTTTTTTAAATTAAAAATACTTTTGTATCTTTAAGAAAAAAAATAGTGTTGAAAGATTGATAACCCACTTGGATGATAATCAAGTCATCCAAATAGGTCATTAAAATTTTGAAAATTCAATATTAAATGATTATCAATTTAACCTATTATTAAAAAAATCAAGAATTGACTAGTAGGTTAGTAATAATTGACTTGATAACCAAATCAAAATTCAATAATTGATCAATACTAGTGTTGTCCATTGGTTAAGGATTCGATTTATCATTGGTGGGTTTAATTCCTAATTTACTTATAACCTATGTACATGCCTAGAGGGCTAAGGAAAGTAAGTAAGCTAGGCTACCACCTACCTACCTACTTTTTTTTAATGATCTACTTGAACTTATTTACTACCTACCTACCACAATTTTACTTTTTTTTCATAACAAGCCAAAAAATAAATTATTTTATTTTGGGCAAAATTTTGACCAAGCAAATGGTCCATTATCCATTAATCAAAATGATGAATCAATTGGTTTGTTACACTACTAGTAAAATAGACCACCTTGATCACAACAAACATGTCAAAAATAACTTGTTTAAAATGATGGGATGGTCTATTTTGATGTATGTTAAAATTTGGGGTTTTTAAAAATTAGATTTTTAATCAATTAAACTATTTTTTTAGTAATGATTGTTATGATAGTCCTTGTGAAGAAGGGTCACATGTTGTGTTTCCTACAAGAGTTGCCCCCTTTTTAACAATATTGTTGATGTGGACTACTTTGACCCTACTAACAATATGTTGAATTGAATGAACCAATGAGTTTTGATGACAACTATATGGAGGAAGATGATATATCCTTCTATAATTTCTACTTTTAGGATTTTGATCCAAAAAAAAGTGGAAAGTGCTTTCAACATGTTGAGGAGATTTGGAAAATTCAATACATCATTTTCCATTGTTGATATTCACAAATTGGACCCCAAGGGTCTTGTTTCAAGTCTTTGTGATCTTTTGTTGTAGTTTGGGAAGATCAATGAGTTGTATCCATCAACCAAGTTGGTTTTTCAACACACTTGATTATGTTTTGTTTGTCACAAATATTGTCTTTTTTTTTTCATAGCTTTTCTCATTAGAAGAAGTCTTGTCTATTACAACCCTATGCTTGCAATTAGTGCTCAACTGGTGTCCAAATCAACTCATTTTGCAACTACACTTGTAGTAGTCCTACATGCCAATAGAATTGCAAACGTTCACAAGTCTGACTCGATAACTTATGGGTCATAATGTAATCACACATTTTTAAATTGATGATCTTCATATGTGATTACATTATGAAAAATCTAAATTTTAGTTGTACATGTAATTACAATTTGTGACTGCCATAAGTTTCAATAAAAAGGTGGATGAAAAATGGACATATGCCATCCACTATTAGTAACATCCATTAATGGTTGGCAACTAATTATTTTTGCAATTTTATTTGTAACTATACATATATGACTAAATGATATGTGGCATTTAAATTCATTTAATAGTTAGTAGATATTAATTAACTCCCTAGGTAACTAAGTGGCTAGGTAAGTAATCTAGGTAGTTATTACATTTCTCTTGTTTATATATACAAGAGATCTACATTTGAAATGTAATCAAAATAATGATCAATAAAATATAACCAATGAAATGTAATGAGTATCAATTTCTTGTTTTTGTTCTAGGTTATGTAACAACTATTTACTGTAGATTTAATAGTTTAATAATTATACATTACATATTTATCATAACCTACAACTAATTTATAGATCATCTTAGTAACCTATAGAATTCCTCATTCTTGGAATTTTGTTGTGTTTGATTTTTGTTTTAAAGATTTTTGTTCTTGTCAAATACTTGCCATGTTTTTTTTTTAATCTTTGTATATGGTATAGATGCTCAACTAAATTTATATGATTAATAAAGTAGGCTACCTTAAAGTTATTTTCTTACTATTAGCTAGTAATTGTTTCCTAGTAGGTGTTATAGTGCATTTCTTTTGTTAAATTTAAGAGTTCCAAATTTATTTTCTTTGGTTTACATGAACTTCAGAATTGTGAGGCAAATTAGACAAAAAGTTTATTAAAAGCCAATCTTGATTTACATCTATTAATTATTTTGATGCATGTGTTTTTTTGTTTCCACCTTTCCTTTGATGTTGATGCCTTGTTCTTATTGAGATGTGGGATTAATGGGTGAATATTCACACATATTTGTTAAATTTGATGAGGTGGGTGTTTTTCTTTGATTTTCTTATTGGTACATATTTAGTTTTGTTTATCAAGCACCAAATTGGAAAGCATTATCTTTTCAATTTGGAAATGTGCCCTACTCTTTAAAATATATGTTGTAAGATGGAATATGATGTGTGGCTACAAAATACACCTTGTGACCCATGCATGGTACATTGTGCATTGTGTGAAGAGCACTGTGAAATGCAAGGCCCCACTTTGTTAACAACTTGGTGAAACCAAATTATCATTTTGACAAAATTATTCAATATTCAATAATTCTTAGACTCTAGGTCTAAATTTTATGAAACCACCACCTCAATGCATGCCTATTCATTGAAAGCTTTTCAACAATATAAAAATGTGGTGGGAAGGGTTATTGTTTCGGAAGTTTCAATGTGACAAATAAAAAAAATAAAATAATTACCTTCCTTAATAAATGTCTGGGTTTAGGACCTTTCAAGAAGTACCTTTCGTTGAATACCTTTCCATCCATCAAGGACACCTCAAAAATTGCCACTTTTAATATGTACCATTACATGTTATTGGTAATTAAATGGAAGGTTGTTAGGAGGGATGTCTCAAGTAACGTCCTTTTGAGTATCCTTAGTGGCAATAAAAAAATAATAATACATTTTTACCAAATTATATTTTCTTAGTTTGCATTTATGTCTTCATGTTGTCCCTTGATTTTTTTGGGGGGTTGCTTAGTGTTTTATTAACATTAGCCAATGGTTTTTTCTTGTGGATTGACGTCCCTTGTCCTTTTTCTTAGCATTGCTTGACATATTTCCAACATTTCTTCAACGTCCCCATCATCTCCCAGAATTTTCCTAACATCCTTTGGAGTTTTTCTAGTTATGTCCAACATCTCCCAAAAAATTCCCAACACCATTTGACATCACTTAACATTTCCCCAACATTGTTTAACATCCCCCTAAAATGTCCTCAATGTTTTCCTAACCTCCTTCATCATCACCCAAGTTTTTTTCCCCAAAATCCCCAAACATTTTCTTGTGATTGCTTGATGTTGTTTGACATCTCCTTGGTGTCACTCAATGCCCTTAACATCCCTCCATCGTCAACTAAAAACATTTCTTAACATCCTTTGACATCATCCCGCCATCCTTGTCATTGTTCACTAAACTTTCCTCATCCTTCAAATCTATCTTCACATTTCCCAAGCCTAGATGGAATGTCTATGGACCAAAATAAAGCTTACTAAACCTAAGAGTTATCAAGGACACCCAATTTGGGACATCTTCACACAAAAAAAAATGTTAACAACCTTGGTTGAATGATTGTTTTTAATTTGATGCAACCTTGTAAAACTTTATTGATAGACACACCATAGATCGGGAAAATGTAAAAAGGGATAAAATAAAATTTTAAATTTTAAAAAAAAATTTAAAAAAAGAGAGAAAAAGTTATAGGATGTCAAGTTAGCTCAAACTAGATGTCAACACTTATCCATGTCAAAAAAATCGATTGCTTGCAGTAGGTTGGATGTATTTTTCCATATCAAAAACCGTTTGTAAGTTGGTCATGGAGATGGGAGATGTGTCATAAAGGAGTGGAAGTCAATAAGTAGATAGGCTTACAACTACCGTTCGACTTAAGATGGAGGATGCTTGTAGTTTTTATAATGTGATTGAAATTTTTTGCTAAAGAAAAGTAACTAAAACGAAAAGAGGAAGGCCTTCTTGTCCTTTCAAATTCCAAATGGCATTGGCACAATTGTGTAAAAACACATCCGCCTACTAATGTAGACATTCAAATACCTCCACTTCTAAAGGGAGGAATTGATTAGCGGGGTGTTGGTCATAATAGCTTCATTCTTTGGCTTGAGTTGCATTGGAAGCAATTAATCCTTAGGTGGTGCAAGATCAGGGAAATACAGCCACTTGTGTTGGGTTGGTAATGACAACATTGATTAAGGTGCAAATGCCATCTTTGGTGAGCACAATGTTGATTCGTCAACGAGAGGAGTTGAATGTGTTTGAAAGAAGTGCATGTAGTTATTTTCACCCCACATGGAAACCAACATTATGCGCAATGCTTGCAAAGGTGTTGCAAATTACATCATGGGTTCCTATGCGCTTGTTGCCATGAGCACAACGTAAAAGGTGGATACCCATAGGGTTGATGGGATGTGTGCACACACATCGAAGGATACCTACAATTGAGGGATGGGGCAATCCAAATCTTAAGTTGTCAAATCCAAAATTCAAACAAAATAATTAAGTCAAATTAATTTCATTCTCCCCCTCGCCCCCCACCATTTTCTTTGTTATTTTATTTTTTTGTAATAAATGTTGGCAAGTTTAACATCATATTTTAGCATGTTATCAAATAAAATATAAATGATTGATATGTTATAAAGTAAACCATGATTATATCCAAAAGTTGATTCACATTAGTAACATTCAAATAGTCTCTCAATTAAACATGTTTTACATTGTTTATAAACCATCATTTACACCAATCACCTTTTGTAGATCATTATTCCATGTGCATATTTACATTGTGCAAGCCCAAACTTAATTTCACACTATTTTAAAGTTGTATTTCATCCAAATTATTGCATGTGCATTCTATTTTAGTGATGCAATTGAAGATGCTTTTACATAAATACATATAATGTGTGTCTTTTTTCATCTCTTTAATGTTTCCCCCTCTCTAACTCTTCATTTCCATTGTATGGATCAACCTTTTTTGCATGAAATTTTGCTTGAATGCTAAAAATGAAATTTGGCCACATATTTGTTTTTTCTCAAAGAAAAGGCCAATACTTTTTTTGTAATTGACACATTTTGACTTGGATTTTCGTTTGTAGCTAATGTTTATTTCAATTTTTTCATTTTTTCGATAGGTTCTACAAATCTATAACCATTTAATGCTTAATTTTTCTTGGGATGCTCACAATTGGTGTAACATCAAACAATTGAAAAACAAATATGTGTGGATTGATTGCATGCATGGCCACCTTTTCCATAGATTTTTTTTCATGAAAATTTAGTAAATATTTATTTCAAAAAAATGCTAAATTATATTATTATGCAAAAGTGAATTAAAAAATTCTCATAAATATGTTATTGATTTTGTTTTTGAAAACTTCAAGGAATTGATTAAGGAACAGAAGCAAACATTACAATACATTTAAAGTGTTTTTAGGCATTTCATGTTCATTAGATTCATTCAAACTTTTTGAAATGACCTTGTAATATATTAAATATATTGTTATAGAAGTTCATCCAAAATTTGAACATCAACTTATTTTATGACTAAAGACAATGAAAAAATCACGTAGTTGTTATGTGAAGAGTGACTATTTATAAGAATAATGCAACCTAACATACTTCACACCATTAGAATGGCTACTTTGCCAATTTTATGTGAATCAATTTCATTTTTTTTGAGTTTTGAAGTTATAAATTCCATGCACATACTTAAAACCTTTCACATTTTCTACATATCCTTTTTCATTATTTTTTTGCATTTCTTATCCAAGAGCGAGGTTACATGTAATATCTATTACAATCCAAAACCTAAATATAAAACAATGCATTTTGTTATTGTGTCCATCAACAAATCTATGCTCCAAGTAATTCAAGTTTCAACTTCAAAAAATCTTGAATTGATTTTTCATGCTCTAGCTATTCTTGTAGCATTTTCTAATATAACATTTTATAGACACATTTTGATACATCTTGTTTGTCACTATGATTTTCATAAATGTAATGTTGTGGGTGTCTATTATTATTATTATTATTTTTGGTTTTGTTAAATACCTTGCTAACTAATTATGCACACTACATGAGGCACATGACCACATGATTACATTTGGGATATAGTTACAAACTATCCTAGTCATGGATGCTAGATTTTGACGTATTGATGATAAACTTGTGTAGGACAATGAGTATGGCAATAAAGATCAAGGATCAAAGATGTAGAATATGCATGGGTTTAGGGTTTACTGTTATCAATTGTTACAATGAGGAGCAAAAAGGATTTCAAAAGTGTACATAAATTAAAATGAAATTTCATTGATTGTTATATTATAATGTTATACTACATATTTCAAAATAAGATTTTTAGCAATAGCAAACCAATTTTATTTATGATTATAACAACATCATCATTTGTAGGGGGTAATGTAACGAAACCTTGGTTCATTTTTGAATTTTCATTATTCATTGTGCACATTTGAACACTACTACTTACATTTAAAAATTGATGGCCCATATATGCAAACCCAAAAGTTGTACTCTAAGTGTCTTTGATCATTGAACCTCCATGCATATTCTTATATATTACATGTTGCAAGCTTGAACAATCAAATGTTTCATGATACAATATGATGATTGGTCAAAAGCATATGTTCATGATATGGACTAAATTGAGAATTTTTTTGATAAACATGGATACAAGATTTGATGAAATCTCAACACTTAGACAAGATCCTACTTAAGACAATTTCCAGATCCTTTCAAAATGCCCAATAGATTGCAATGGAGGACCCATTATGAACACAAACAAATCCTTGAACATCCAAGTGATTGGAATCTCAAAACTTTTTTGATCAATTTCTATTTAAAGAATTTGAAGATGATGAGAAATGTACACAACTAATGATTAGTCATCTAAGTGTTAAGAATGATTATCAAATCAACATAACACAATATTTGCAAAAACCAACCTTGTGTCCAAAATCCACCATAATCAATCAACCTCCAAGATTGGATGCACAACTATTTAATTGTAGCATTACTTAAGCATGAAGGCAATACAACACCAAATGACTTTGTAATTGAAGTCACTTAGACATATGTGTGACCGAACAATAGGTCACCTCACTGGTGTGAACATAACATATTTTTTAGGGTTGCTTTCTGTTTTATTAGCCGTCATTTTTGCAGCCGGAATTTCTCCATTACTGCTGCAGATAAATGCATGGGGAGGCTTTTCTTTTGGTAGGGGTGTTATGGAGTGCAGGAAGGAGGCGGCGCGAATGATGGTGAGGCATGGAGCTATATTGATGAGGGGAGGTGGAAGGAAGGCGGCAACATGACGGAAGGAGATGGTGAGCCGATGGTGTGGGGGTCCAGACGGACGGATTGGGAATGTAGTTAGGAGACAGGAGGAGAGTTGTTGGAAGAGCAATTTTTAGAGTGGTAGAAAGTTATTTTTTGAGTAGTAGAACTTGGCTGGTTGTGGTAATCTTTCCGCTGCGCTAGCAACTTGGCCAAGTAGCTTTGTGAAGGACTCATGAAAGGGCAGCGCTAAGGTATGATGAGGACTTGAGGGATCCGAGCCATAGAATTGGGGTGCATGTCGAGGAGAGGGAGTATCCGGGATAAGGGTTTTGGGTTGTAGTGCCTTGCATCTGTGATGTTGGTTTTGGTCTGAGTGAGTAGCAGAGAGCAAGGGGGGATCCCAAATGTGGAAAGAATGAGAGCATCGGGTGAGGATGTAGAAAGGTTTTGAAACCAGCAGAACGGCTGATCATTTTGCATGAGAGTGAGTTTCTTCGAGTAACTTTGGCAAGTGTGGTATAAACTGTCCAGAGTTAGGTGTTTTCAGAGAGCAATTCGGACTCGAGGGTAATTGGGTCATAGGTCTTTGGTCCAACAAAGTGAAGAAAAGCATGCATTGTAGCATTCTGTGGGGGATCGGGTTAGAGGCTCAAAGGATCGAGTGAACACTGAGAGCTCTGTCCTCAAAGGCCATACTTGTATTGATGTTTGATTTTTGATGTATATTCTGGAGCCAGAAGTATTGTGCTTTCTGGAGATTTTTATGAATGGCAAGGTGCAAGTTTTGAATTCGGCTTTTCTATTCTGCTAATTTGTGAGTGCATGAGTTGTTCCTGTCCAAAGATTAGTGAATGCATATGGAAATATTCTGAGATGAGTTTGGAGAGAAAAGGGTCAGAGAGAGTGGTTTGTCTCAGAAGATCAAAAGGGAGAACACTCTGATTAGGCCCGCACTAGTGGTCAGATTCTTTGTTTGGTTTCATCACCCTCTCTTTTGGTATCAGAGCTGGTTTAGATCTGGTAGCTTCAGTAGAACCTGTGAATGTCTAGATATCATGATAATTGAGGTATCATGTCTTCATCTAGTGCAGATGAGGTTGGAGTATAAGAGTTGACACAACACATTCATGAGCAGTGAATTGTCCTTAGGTTTGATTATCCAAGGGGGCAGGATGGTCCACAACAAGGAGCGGTAATCCTGCGTTTCTTGGGTTTTGGGGTAATAAGACTTGTAGGTGTAGACCCAGATGAAGCCCGAGTTGGAGATATCGTAGTAGAAGTAACTCATAGTGGTTTTTATACTCGAGTTGAAGTTTGGTTGAAGGTTAGAGATGGAGCAAGGGGATGGGCATCAACCGCAGAGTTGCAGACGCAATATTACTACACCTCGCATTTGGCGTAGAGTAACGTCGTCACTGGCTGAGAGGCCGCGTAGTGTACCTAGGGTAGGAAACGTTTGGATTCCCAAGCTTATTATGTCGCCTAACCGTTTCGTCAGATTGTACATTCCTGGTGTGGAAGATTTGTTTCAAGTTGGAGATCGTCTACTCAGGGTGGAACATAGTGGATCGAGCTCTCGCCTCATAAGCTAGAGGATATGGCGCAATCAAGAGGCAGGGTGGCAATTCCAGCAAGAATCCACATATGAGTAAAATTTTTCTACTTTTCCATCTGACTTTATACCTTTGAGAGCAGTAGCAGAAGGTGATCAGTCCGAATTTTCAAATTGAATCACGACTGTTCTTTTCTTTTTTTCTTGAAAGCTTTAGGTTGGAACATGATATCTGCAAAATGACTAGTCCCCAGGGAATGGATGAACTGTTATGGGGGCGAGACCATGAGGACGTCAATGACTGGGCAGAGAGGCTCACCATGGCAGTTGAAGTGCGAGATCTAAATGCAGATAAGCTCTTCAAGATTGCGAAGCTGAATCTGCGAGGCAGAGCCAAGGAATGGTTCAAGAGGTTGCAACCAACACCAACGGATTGGGCTGAGTTGAGGACTCTGATAGTGCAGAATTATGGAGATGTTGATGCTGATGACATTAAAATGAAGCTCGATGCCATCAAGCAAGAACCCAAGGAGAGAGTTAAAAAATACTACGAACGTCTCGACAAACTGTTTCAGAAGGGCCGGATACAAGACACCGAGCAGAAGAGGAGATTTTTGGCCAGATTGAGGCCAAAGATTCGAAAATTGTGTGTGGTGAGAACATTTACAGACATTGAAAAGTTGGTTGGTGCTGCAACAGAACTTGAGATAATTCTGGGCAAGCTTGGGGAGACTCCTTATGAACCTTTAAAGGAGGAGCAAGAAGAGGAGACCTCGGAGACTATGATGGAGAAACAAGTCACTGCGCTAAATAACCCCCTAATCAACTTCTTCAAGGGGACTATGCATAATCCAAAAACATCACCTTCTTCCACTGTGTTTGGAGGATGCCAAATTTGCAAAGGGGGGGACCATTTGGCCACCACCTGTCCGAGGTTGAATGAAGCACGGCCAAAATGTGCCAAGTGTGGTATGCCTCATAGGATAGAGAATTGTGGAATAAAATGTACCTTCTGTTCAGGGTTGGGACATTTCGAGGATAGATGTTGGAAGAAGCCCAAAGATGGGAAATCACCATTTGGAACAACAAACTTCTTGGAGGTGTTGCTGAATGACAAAGCAGCAACCCTGCAACAGCTTAATAAGCTATGTGGGGATGAAAACCTGTTCTCTTACACCCGAGTGCCTAGAAGGAGGGTGTCGGTTGATGTAACACAAGGAGGGGCTGTGTCGACCCCTGAAGTTGTGGGAGATGGAGTAAGTGCAAGTCGGGATACTTCAGTCAGATCCAAGATTCTTGCACACTTCATAAAGGGAAAGGTATCTCTCTCACCTATGGAGACCATTCTGATGATTCTAGGGGAACTGGAACACCTTGAAAATTTGGTGAAGCTAGCTAAGAGAAAAAAGGATTCAGAGGCGACTGAAAATCAAGTGTCAGTGGTCTTTGCGATTTTAGCACCGAGGAAGATCTGCATCAACAAGACCCATAGAAGCAAGACGTTGCATTTGCTTGTGGAGATCAACAACTATGTTGTTGAAGGTCTGGTGGATATTGGAGCTTCCATGTCTATTGTGGCTGTCGCTGTAGTTAGAGAATTGGGAATGATGCATCTCGTGACAGGGTTGGAGACGTACAAAACCACATCAGGAGTTGTTACACAGGTGCTAGGTCGAATTGATGAGGTACCTGTCAAGGTTGGAGGCGTACAGTGTGCCATGACCTTCATGGTTGTGGACACGGACAGTTACGATGTACTCCTGGGATTGGATTTCTTGATGAAGATTGGAGCAGTTGTGGATGTGGAACGAGGTTTAATACAAGTAAGACACGGCCCCCGAAGCAATGTGGAGGTACTGTCTTTGACGATGGTGAATTTGTTGCAGAGGATGAATTCCGAAGCTATGATGCACGAAGCTACAACCATCTGGAAGAACGGACACATCAAGGATGATTATGACTGGATACCAAATCAGGATCGTGTGATCATGACTAAAGAGGATGATGCGTCCACCTCGGATTCGGATACATGTATTGATGGGAGTGGGCATGGTGATTCGGACTCTAATCGATTGAAGCAAGTTGAGTGTGAGGATGAGTTTATAGATACTGAATTGGAGGATCTGGTGAAGTCAGAAGGGCCGCAAGAGATTCTGCAGCTGATACTACAGGAGTAGGTTGACGGGTTCATGGAAGAGGAAACCACAGATGTGGATGATTACGTAGACTAAATGAGATGGGTGTCTGATGTAGAATAATGTAGACAAGCCGTGTATGAATCCATGCATGATGTAGTTGTTCCACTGTTGCTGCAGAAACCCAGCCGAGTACACGCTTCCTCAATTCCAGCACTATTGCAAACTGTCCAGGTGAGAGACGATAACTCTGATGGCAGCCACATTCAGCAGTTGACATCTGCCAACCATTGTGAAATGGATACTAGATGGAGGGAGATCTGTCGGCAAATCAGAATTGACACCAACTTGGAGGAAAAGAAACAAAAATAACTCTGGCGAGTTCTGGAACGATACCAAGACGTTTTTGCTTGGAATAAGGGTGAGCTAAGTTGCTACACTATTGGGGAACACTTTGTGGATACGCAAGGGTTCCCCCCTTGCAAAGCATCTCCTGGTTGATTATCCTACTAGGAAAAAACAGAGGTGAAAAGGCAAATTGATGTACTGGTCAAATTGGGCAAGATGAAGCCCAGTAGCTTTGAATATGCATGTCGGGTAACTCTACTAGTGAAGAAGGACGAGATCAGGCGTTTTTGTGGCGATTATCGACCACTCAACGCACAGACACGTCGGGATTCATTTCCAATGCCACTTGTGAAAGATGTGATTAGTCAACTGGGGAACTCATCATGGTTCACTACCTTAGACTTGCAGTCTGGCTTCTGGCAAATTCGAATGATTCCAGAAAACATGAAGAAGACATCTTTGATCATTAAAACCGGGTTGTATGACTAGATAGTCATGCCATTCGGCCTCAAAAATGCAACGAGTACGTTTACCAGAACTATGTCGGAGGTCTTTAAGGACTTGGGTAGCAACTTCCTGAAGGTATTTGTTGATAACCTCAATGTGCACAGCGAAAGCTGGGAGGAGCATTTGCAACACCTAGGTATAGTGATGTACAAACTCAGGGAAGTAAACCTCAAATTGAACCCAAACAAGTGTTGCTTTGCTGCAAAGAGCATTACATTTCTGGGCCATGTCGTTAGTAAGGAGGGCACCAAACTGGATCCTGGCAAAATTGAGGTAGTTCTGCATTTTCCGCAACCTAAGATAGTCACCAATGTCAGGTCGTTCTTAGGTCTGACAGGGTATTACCGGAACTATGTCTGAGGCTATTCGCGACTACCAGCTTTTCTATTTGAGCTGACCAAAAAGGATGTTAATTTTGTGTGGGATATGGGCTGTTAACAGGCATTTCAGGAACTGAAGGCAGCTCTGGTTGATGCGCCTATACTCACACGACTTGATTTCAAGAGGACCTTTTGTCTGGATGTTGACTGGTTGCCCAGGGGTGTTGGAGCGATATTGTCACAGAAAGAAGGAAGATTTGAGAAGGTGGTGGCTTATGCTAGTAAGAGCTTGATAGAAGCCCAAAGAAAATTCCATCCCATGGAAGGGGAGTGCTACGCACTAATCTAGGGCATCATGCATTTCAGGTAGTACTTGCACATGAATCATTTCATTCTGTGCACAGATCACAAACCTTTGGAGTGGCTAGCCACTATATCCGATGCGCATGGCAGGAGAGGCAGGTGGGTAAACATGTTGTAGGACTTCAGTTTCAAGATAATCCACTAACCAGGACTTAGACATACGAATGTCAATGCTTTGAGTAGGAATCCAATTGGACCAACCACGGATGACGATGACTTCAGTGAAGAGATCCAAGACATTGGAAATCCACTAATTGACACGTTGAGAGGAGAAGGGGAGGCTCTCTTTGTTCGCACTGGCAAAGAAACAGAATGGCTCGGTGTCAGGAGAAGCGACAGGGAATGTGTACAACATCAGGCGTGTTGTTTTGGCATCAACCACTGTAATTATGCTGGCAGCCAGCAGCTATATGTGGTTGACGTTGTATTAGAAGAAGACCAGCCCAAGGAGCTTGTTCCATGTGAGGCAGAAGTTGCAAAGGGGGGTGAGCTTGTGCAGGACGATGATGTGGGTGTGGTGTTGAAAAGAAGGAGGCCCCAGTACTATGACAAGCAACA
>Ga0116231_10008166_pt1 | contig 18530 bp, 12 predicted proteins | sample S1TSphgellanicum_2_FD_89695 | JGI IMG/M metagenome (GOLD analysis project Ga0116231, IMG submission 89695) | Host-associated microbial communities from peat moss isolated from Minnesota, USA - S1T2_Fd - Sphagnum magellanicum MG | ecosystem: Host-associated > Plants > Peat moss > Unclassified...
GGGGGTAAATGCATTGGCAACTTCTTCTTGTTGCAACTTGCAGGTCAGGTTACTGCACTTCCCCCCCCCCTTCCCCCCACCTTCACAGCCCACTTGCACAGGAACAAAAAAATTTAGCACGTCTGTTTGATTCGAACATTCCAGTGAACATCTCCTAGAAAGCCAGTTCTGGCAAGCGTGTCCTCCTCTCAAGGCCCAAAACCGGTAGGGCCCAATTCTGCCTTGGAATCAACCCCTAATTTAGCCAGTTCACTTCGAACATTCGAGTGAAAAGGTCATAGTAGGCCAATCCTGCCTGGTGCCTTCCTCAAACACAGTTTGGGCTGATTCTGTGTTGCAATTTTCTAGTTATTACCATACTATCTATGCTTCTTTGTATGGGATTTTTTTAAGGAGAAAGAAAATCATTAAGAAGAAAAATGTGTAGGCAACGTGTAACTAAGCCTTGTTATAATCTATCCAAAAGTCCTAAGTAATGTGAGGGGCAAATAAGAGCTTATACAGGATAGGTTACCAAAGTGGAGCCTTGGTAGCTCAGTTGTAGTTCATCCATAACTCAGTGGATGGTGCCAGGAGTGAGTGGAAGGTGTGTTGGTTGAACGCTGGGTCACATCCATCCATACTGGAACACATCCATCCATGTGCATGAAAGACCTTAGTTGATTGTCTAGACTTTTAGAACACAGAGTCATATATAATCTTACACTAACCACTTGCATGTGTGATCTGGTGTGTGTGTGACCAAAAAGGAAGGGAAGCAATTTGTTTCCACCTGCAAAAGACTCATCAATAAAAAGCAACTGAGCATCAAACTGTAAAAACCAGCAACTTTTGATATCAAAAATGTTGCAAGGACATCATATGAAAATCATTTCTTAATTGAAATCTATGCTATGGGTCATAAGGGGGGATCCACACACACTCCAATTTCACTCTCAATGAGTCCAACTAGTCGTCTATGTGGCAATTACAGAAATGACACAATATTTCTAGCTTCCATGAACCACTTCCCTAGAAGTCAAGATGCAACATTTCCCAATGCACATTTGGGCTCAGAAAGTTTGGACAACAAAAAAACAATGAACTCAAATGGACCATCAACAGGAATTCCCTAGATCGCTCTGCAAAACCAATGGTTTTCTCTCCAAGCTCCCATACTGGTAGGTACTCTCTTTCAGAACCTCAAAACCATTCTTTCCACCCACAGATATTACCACAATCACAGTTAAATCTGAATCTGGATTGCCACTATGATCACCCACGAAATCTTTAGTGTGTTTCATCATCCCCATCAATCTGATCCCTAATCATAACTTCTACATTAAGTCCATGCTTTGAAACTGGTGGAATAGTGAAATTGAATAACTCCAAAGGGAACACAACACTTATTCATAGTTGAGCATTCTTCCCAAACTATGTATTCAAAGTCCACAAAACCACTCATCGATCTCTATGACAAAGAAAGCCAAACAATGCAACCAAAAAGAAAACAGTTAGCTCTGTCATTCCATCTACAATGCATCAAGAATGCCATATTTATATAGCAAACCCCAAAGCTTCATAATTTGCACCATCCAAACAACAACTCAACACACATCCAACATCAAGAACAAGAAAACACCACCCAATGTCAAACATCATTGAAACCAAAAGTTCTCATAACCTTCAAGAAAACTTTTTAAAAATGCAAAGTTAACTATCCACAAGACCTTCCTCCCATTACCATCAATTGCCAAAAGTTTGTTGCTTTCTGGCTTTTGACAATTGATGTGATTATGTTTCATCCATCTAGGGTTTTATCAATCTTAATTTTGTGTCACATGTGATCTTCTTGAGAATCCTATATCACCTATCATTGAAAAACATGAAACATTTAAGTGCAATTGTAAAACTATGTAAATTAATTTTATGTTGTGTAAAATTGCGTAAGTGTAAAAATAAATATATTTACATGATTTTATATAACCATGAAAAATAGTGTAATTGTAAGAAAAATACACTTGTATCATTTTATATGATCATGTCAAATAGTGTAAATGTAAAAAATGTGATTTTTATTTGAGAAAAGGGGATTTCATAAAAAAATTTATGATGGATCAACAAAATGGCCCATTGTAAAAAAAAAGTCAAAACATGCACGCACAACTAATTAATAGAGTTATCTTTAAAATTAAAAAAACATGACGCTAGAACCTTGAGTTTGGTCATAAAGAGGTGAGATTCAAAAAAATAACACTTCAAAAAAATATTAACATTCAAGGCTGGGGTTCAAACTCAAAAAACCATCAATTCTTGTGATAAACTGAGTTCGCCCTATCTTTCCTTTTCCTAGCACCTCCATAATCGCTACATATAGTTTCACTACTAATGTTGGGTGGTTCTCATAAGAATATTTGGTTATTTGTTAAGTCCTTAGTTCAGTTTTCATAGTGAGAATCAACTATTTTCACATTTGGGGATAATTAGATTCAAAACTGGACCAGAGGTTCTCATCCAAGTGAGAACCAACTTTTGAGAATTGAGTCCATGTTTTGAAAATCAAAATATTTGAAACTAGACAGGGTCAATGGCTAGGCCCTAGACCCAGTTGTCAAGCCTATGGTCTAGGATGTAGAATAGTGAGTTATTTTTTCAAAATTTTGAAGTACTTGTGTGGCTGAGAATCCTTAGACAAATTTAGCATTTGTAACTGTGTGTTCTAGTGGACAACAAAAGATGATGAAACCTTACAAAACTTTATTAAAACACCCACTAAAAGAAGAGAGGAATTTTTTAAGATTATTGCTTATAATTGGCAACCTAGGCAGCACTTATGTTGAAAATTTAAATGTGTTAAATTTTTTCTCTCTCAAAAAAGTGACGATTTTTTTCTTAATTTCAAAAAAAATGAAAATCATAGAGTATTTTTTTTGGCATTTTCAACAATTTTTTATGTACTTTAAGATTTAAAGTATCCCCGAACTTGGGATGCAAAAAAAAAGAGAAAAATCAATGAAAATTGAATAATTGGGTTGTGAGAATCAAATGTGAAAACTGATTGTTATTACATTTGTGAAAATCAACATGTTTGAAACCAACTAACTTAGAATTTTTAAAAAAATTGATACCCAACTAAGTTCTCAGCAAGTTTTTAAAAAAATCAAAACCAGGCAATTCTCACAAAATTTGAGAACCGCCCAACATTGTTCACTACTCCTACATGTACTATAATTATTCTTGAACCTTATGTATTAAATGCTGAGTTTCATACTCAGATTTTTTTTTTTTTTTTTTATTTTACAAATATCACTAAAAAAGGTGTTTGGGGGTGAAAGGAGGCCCAAAGATAGGATGACTCTTTTTTTAAAAAGACTTTAATATATACACTTACATGTCCTCAAAACATTTACACAAGTCTGTGTGAATGTAAAAAGTTCAAATGTGTAAAGTGTAAATCATTTACACTTACACAAGATTTACACATCTTATATAAGACTATTGACACTTACATGCACAACACTGGTAATTACACAGCTTGAAAACATTAACCCCACGAAGAGGCTTACCTCAACTCATGGAGAAGGTTCTACTTCTTATTCAAGCCCAAAATGTCAGTTGTGCAAGAGGCCACATGCATGGACATTTTGATCAACTTGACTTTATTCAAAGTAAGGGTCTCTTTCCATGACGCTATTGTTATTACAAATTCTGCCCTAACATCAGCTTTTTATTAGATTTATTCTAGCCAGCTGTGCTCACAGTCATCTCAGAGCTTTTACACATAAACCATTGACGAAGTGCAAAGACCTATGAACTCTGATTTCTGAATCATCACCGAGAGACTTTTGTTATCCTCATTTGTGGGATCATGTGTTCTCATAACTTACTTACAGAGTTCACCACATACGTGTTTTTAAGATTAATTAACTATAGATTTTTCAGCCCAAAGGTGCAGCCCTCCAATGAAAAGTGGCTATCCATGCAGCAAGGCTCTATTAGAGTGACCATTCTGTTAGGCTGCTGTAATCAGAGCATACATCACAATAGCATAATGGAAGTAGACTCTAATTTCCACTCGAAACTTGACAACGTCTTAATTCATCTTCAGCAAACCCAAAGGTCACAATTGAGAAAAGCTTAAACCCTAAACATAAGGGCAGACCAATTTAGTCAGATGGGACTTTACTGCCAGGAAAGCCACCCAAAAGGCTTAGCTAGGCTTGGGGCAAGTGCCCTTCTCGTGGCTGGAAGTTTTCTAAGCTGACCTCTTGGAGAAGTATATTTTCTGTCTGCCCAGTTATCCTTAAGGGGTTAAATTTAACAAGCCCATAAAATCATCTGGTCTTTCTTATTTTTGTAATGTAAATCCACCAAACTTTATTGCATTACTACAAGAGGAAATGGAGAAAGGAAGGATGCAAGGGATGATTTAATTTCTAAGTACCCAATCTGTAATAACAGTGACAGATGATAAAATTATCCTTAAAGTCACCCTGTATTTGGACCTTACTTTGACCATGTGATCTGTGTTTCATCCCCAATTTGAGAGTAGCTGTAAGGTGGGCGAATTTGGGTAGCATTTAAGGAAACTGGGTATCAATTCACAAGATTTGCAGGATATTATTCTGACATGGTACAATAGGTAGGGTGTTCTTTGCAAGGAGTAGTAGTCCAGGCCGAAAATGGTGACCGACTCTTTTGGGAAGAGAAAATTGATGCAGCCAATTGGAAGGCCCAAGCATGCACTCAAGGTGCCTTGCTTTTTTTTCCTTTTAAGTAAGTTGGGGGGGGGGGGATTTTTTTTCCTAAATCCCTGGTTCCTGATGTGTTCCCATTATGTTACCTTCAATTTCCCAATGGGTCCCATCAGTTTCCCAATATGTTCCTCAAGTTCTTTATGTGTTCCCCAACATGTTCTCCATAGCACCTCATTTTTATTCCATATGCTTTGGCAAATGTTGCCCTTCTTTCACATAGAGAGGTGGGCCAAAAGGGGAGGAACTCTATACTTCAAGATCAAACCTTCTATTTAGGGGAGCCTTTGTAGTTTCATTTTTTTAAAGTGATGGGCCAATCAAAATGGCTTGTTGCAAATAAATAAATATATAAATATATAAATATATAAATAAAATTTGGACTTGGGAGGCACGTCATCTAATCAATAGGAGAGATAAATGAGATCTTTTGTAATATGTTTTTTTGAGGGGGCCATCTCGCCTGCATCTCAGTTTTGATGCAAGTTTGGTCCAGGAATACAAAATCACTTGCTCAGATTTTCTTTTGCTCACCCCTAGCAAGACAACATGTGCACTCCAGCTTTGTACATCAACTCACTTACCGACCAAAATATAAGTTGTTCCGTCCTATACAAGAAATGTTGTTTGGCTAGGGGCCCACAGTGAACCAGCACCCACCAGCACACCATGAAGGATGGATGGTAAGTGGTCAGGAGACAGTTTTCTGTCGGGTTCCAGTTCCCTAGCTAACCATGGTGGTTAGCTCAGTTGCTTTTTTCTACTACCTACTTACCAACAACCCACTAGCAGGTTGTTAGTAGGTAGGTAGGAGAAGCAGCGTTTACCTATGTATAAACTCTCTACTTATCTAGTAGTTATCTGTTTTCCTACCTATCTAGGTATATGTGAGACCTATTCCTTACATAATTGGTTACCAAGGTGAAACCGTATACTAACTCATTTGAGGTTTCATCCATAACTGAGTAATAACAGACATCCAATGGATGGCGCACTGGTGGGTGCTGGTTCACTGTGGCCTTCAGCTAGGCAGTCAAATGCTCTTCAGTCAATTAGCACGTAGCTTTGGAAGTAAATTTGGCTTCTCCTACTGTTAAAAAAACGGCTAAGGGCATTCCCGTATTGCAAACAAGGGATGAGGTCAGAATTTTGTCAGAATTAAACTTCATAACTGCGTCATCATTCATGAACAGGATTTTGTCGGTGGCAACCCATTCCCTTGTTCTCCGCCCCCCCCCTTGCAGAAATGATCCAAGGGAGGATCATGGGAAAAATCATAATGCAGACAAAAAATTATAAGAAGTCGTAAGAAGTTGGAAGTACGTCTGTTGTTGAAGAGTCTAGAAATCTTCTTGTGGGCTCCAGGTGTTGCAATTTTCACCTAAAAAAACATCTTTGTGGATGATGATGACCATGATGGTGTTATTAGTCAAGTGGCCTGTGTGCGCTGTCTCCAACTATGACTAAATTCAGTGCTACTTTCATCCAAGCATCTTCCTTTTGTGTGTCAACACATACGACCAGGCGCCTCTGTCTCGAATTAGGACTAAATTCAGTGCTATTTTCATCAGACCATCTTTCATTTTGTATCAAGTGGCCCAGGTCCTGTGTCTCCGCTACCATGAAATTCAGTTAATGTTTTCATGAAAGGCATCAGTCAAGTGGCGAGGGCATCAAGGCAAGGTAGTCCATGCCTCCTTAGTCCACCACCTCCCCTGTGCCTACTTTCATTGGGAGCTTCCTGATGAGGAATCTTTGGTGTGAAGTACACGCTTTCTCACCAAAAAAATTCATCCAATTGATAAGGATTTTATTCATCCAATATCTATTTTTGGGCCCTAGGATGGTGTTATGAATAAAGGATAGGTATGTGTCATATATTTCAGGTGGGTGTAGCATCAATAAGGATATGTGTCATATTTCACGTGGGTTTAGGATCAGGTCCCCTATCTTACAGAATATGATGCCAACTTTTTCCAGTTGTGAAGCAATCACCAAGTGATAAAATTTATCTCTTCCTGGAACCTACTAGATTCATGATTTGATGTCCCAATTTGTTATTTAAGCAAAATTTCATCTCATAGCTGCCTAATAATTTTGTGGGTCATGGGGCCCACAATTAGAGTTTAGGAAGTAAGTGGGCTTAGGTTTGAATTATTAGAATATCATAGAAATAATGTATTTCAATAAATTACAATGGAGGTAGTAGTAAACTATTTTGTTGTGGGGTTTTTTTTTTTATGAAATTTATTGCTGACCCTTATTACCTTTTAATAAGGTTGGAAATTGAGAATGTATGTTTAGGTTTGATTCATTTTGTTAATGAGGATATTATTGGTAGTGTTTTGGATAATTGTTAATAAATCGGTATGGAAATTCATATGTAATGAAAGAATTATGTAAAATGTACGAATTTATGAATGAATGAATTTCACACAATTTTCATTATTAATTTGTTACATTTTAAATTTGTGATGTATTATTTCATAGCATTTGTATGAATATGGGGAAGGTCCAAATCATTGTGAATTGGATTATCCCAACTTTTATTTGTGATGTTTAATATTTTATTTTTATTCATTAACTTTTATCGACATTTCATTGCACATTATTTCATGATAGTGACCCCTCTCATTCACCTAATTTGAAAAGATTAAATTTTTGTTTTAAGATTTGAAGTAGAGCTTGCCTTTTAATCTTTGAAGGTTTTTTTCATGTCTACCCCATTTTTTAATTCATGTAGACCTTTCCAAACCATTTATTTTAACGAGTAACATGCATTAAATGTTGCATTTTCACAACTTGGAGATTGCAATCTTCTTCATCCTATTGATTTTTGTTCTCATAATATTTTTCCTTTTGAAATAAACTATGAGATTCATGATGAAAAAATATTTTGGTTGTTGTGAACGGTTTTGAAAAATGGCATCATTTACTCGAAGGAGCTTAACATGAAATCAACATGTATCCCAATCACAAAAAAATTAGTATTTCATAATTGCTCATGTTTTGAATTGACGCCAAGCTCGATGAGCACTATTTTTGTTTCAATTATAGTTTGTGATCACATATCATCTTAGGCAGCAATAAGGGAAACCAAACGCATTACCATGTCATTTGTACGTCGCACCTAAGGAAGGAAATGAAATGTATAACCAACAACATGATATCATCTTTAGGCCCAAACATCTTTAACTTCAAGCATTACAAATAATTTTTTATAACAAACATTTTTTTTGTCAAATTCATGAATATTTGGAAAAAGATCTTTTCGTTATTGGCATCAAAGGTCAATTGAAAAATTAAGGTCAAGGTTAAGATTTTTCTAGTGATCACAACAAATTTAAGTTTCAAAATGGTTTGTTATATTATGATGGATAGAATGCACTTAATGGCCTTATTCAATTCCAAATATTCCAAGTTAAACATAATGTTTTAACTACATGCAACTTTGGATTTAACAAGACCATGGAGCTAGCTTTGGAAATTATTGGTGGCCACATCCTTGGAAATGTGTGAAAAATTTCATGGGGTCATGTGATGTTTGTGTGTGATCAAAAAATGTTCATCATCACCGATATGGATTCATTTAGTTTTTGCCAGTCTTTGCCAATCATTGCATTCCTATGATCTTTAATCTCCATGGACTTTATGATGGATCTTTCACTTTTTGAATCATACGATTCCATTTTGGTAGTGGTTGAAGGTCAAAACCAGTGTTGTGCAATTCTTTGTTTTCTATAAGAATTGCAAGTTTTAAGTTTTTAAAAAATTAGAAATTGAAAGAATTCAATAGTTCCAATTAATTAGAAATTTCCATTTTAGAAAACTAGATAGTTCCAAGTTTTTAAATTTTTTACTTTCCATGGAATTGTCTGGTTCTAGGAGTTTAACTAGGAAAATGTCAATTCTTTGTGGTAGGTTTTTTAATAGAATAGTAACTAAATTTGATTCAAATTTCAAGTAAGACATTCGTTTAATTATGGTGATCCAATTATTAGTTTGGTTTTCAATCTAGTTTGGAGTTGGTGGTCAAATTGAACCCCCTATGTTTATTTGAATACAAGGCCAATTGTGAAGCCAGATTTTTGAAGACATTATTTTAGAGCACCATCAACTTCAATTATGTGGAAAGTGGAAAGCTTGAACAAAGGCATTACAAACTACAAATTTCCACTTTCAATGCAATTCAAAAAGTGTTTTTTTGCTAAATTCATTTACAACTTACAAATATGCAGTATGGAGCTTATGAAATTTGCCATGGCAAATGTTAATGGGTAAAAATCTATAAATTAATTAATTCCATAGGCCTCCTAATGAATACTAGTTACTAATGGTAGATTTACCATCCCCTACCCAAGGGGTGAAGCTAGTGGGATGAGAGTTCGGGTTAGTGAGTGATTAGGGGTAATCCACCCAATCATCTAGGAAATTTCTAGGAAGGGATTTAGATAAGGGCCCTATTTTCTAAAGGTCAATGTGGGCCTTGTGTGTGGTATGTTGGGAAGGGGGATAAAGGAGGTGGGAGAGGATGAAGGGATTTCATTAGAGATTTGTGTGGGATATGGAAAACTCTTATTTGAAAGAGAGGAAAGGAATGAAGAAAGATGTATGTACTTGGTAGGTGATTTTAATGGAATATGGTTGAAGTACTTGAGTCATTTGTGTTGCATTATTATTGTACTAAGTGTGGAAGGTAAAGTAGGGCATGTTATGTAAATAGGATATTTTTTGGAGTTGGCATCTCTACATTTTCTCTAGGACATAAAATAATGGAGCTACCCATGGGTAGCCTCTAGAGCACCAAACTACTAGTTACCATAGGAAGGTAGTAATCATTCCTTAATGGTGGGAATTAAAAAAGGAGCAGACCAATAAGTTACCCCCTATAGGTTGGAAGGTACTACTATATGTAGAAGGTAGGAACCTATAGGGAAAATAGGTTGTTACAAAAAGTATAAAACTAAAAAAAAACTTTTCAAAGGTGGCAAGCAAAATCACTAAAGATTCAACAAGAAAGGGAAAGGAGGGATCATAGTGGTAGAAGGGTCTAAAAACCCCCGTATGCAATATTTCAGGAGCATTGGAAGTACTACGTAACCAGGGAGAATAATTATTCCCAAGTTTTCTCCCCCCTTTTTTTTATTGTTCCTTTCCCTACATTTTGTTCCTTATTTCCTAATTGATATTACTTATAGGAAGGTAGGTTGGGTTGTGGACAATAGACATGTACCTTCTTTATTTTTGATATGATGTCATACTTACTACTTGAATAATTATAATAAAGTAAGATAGGGAGGGTAGTTCTTTACGTGAAATAATAAGGTGTCAACCGTGGTTTTACCCCGTGGAATATGGTAATGATTGGGGGGCCGCAATTACTACCTTTAACAACAAAACTCAAAAAATAAATCAGCCTAGGAATAAATGAAAAAATAATTGATGGGAAATAACAAATAACAAACTAATATGGCAACAATAATTCGGCATATGTGAAGCTTTAAGATCCATTCAAAAGATCAAAAAAATCAAAACAAAATATGATAAAAAAATCCATATGTGTGCCCGTTTTGGGCATCAAGGAACATTTGAAAGCAACAAATTAGAAATCAAGCTCAAAAATCACAACGATCTAGGAACTCTTTTCATTCAACCTCCCCTTCAAACTCTACATCAAACTCTTCCAACAACTTAGATTATGCCTTACACATATTTACAAAATCAAAAGGTTGATAACACCCAACCTTTAAATCAATGGGCCAATTTTTGTTGACAAAATCATTTGGTCAACATGGTCAGTTTACAATCCACACCTCCTTAGTGCTATGAAAATCCCAACAATTGAAAAAATTCACCTTGTCTTCATTTGGCTTGTTGGAATCATAAGAATTTATTGAGCCAATGACCTCATCATTGGCCACCTTTGCTCATGGATGTGCCACCAACACAATGTGCATTTGTAGTTTTCCACATCAACACGGTGGTGACAGAATGCATTAAGTTCTCGTGCCACAATTTGGGACATAACTTCTATATTAGTATTTAAGGTTTGAAACAAATTTTCATTGTCAACCTTAGAACCTTCCACATGAACTTTAACTTGTCTTTTAACATTTCACCAACAATGGTAGAAGCAAACCAACATCGTATTCCTTTACCAACATAGATGCAGGTTCACAACCACAGTAATTGGCCACCAACCGCATATTTTTGAACCTTAAATCTAAAATCAACGGCAACATATTGTGCCCCCTTTTCTTATCAAAATTGTACATAAGGGAAAGGAAAGGTTGAAAAACTTCCAAGATTTAATGTTTCATGTGAATCACCAATTTTGTCAGCTCTACATCAAAAGCATTTGCATTTGGATCACCCAAGCTATTAGGGACAACCACATAACAACCACAAACCCCACAAGTCTTGTTGATAATAAATTGCAACGCATCCCCAAGCAACCAATGTTTGCAGCTTTGATTCAAAACACAATACTAAAGGCTACGGTCTTGGCCACTATGCAATCCACGCATTTTCTAGTGGATTGGACCAATTCCATTACAATGATATTATAATGACATCTTGTTTAACATAGTGAAATTGGCCAGTGAACACGGTTGCGTGGCAATGATTAATGGAATCCTAGTGGATTAGTCTAATGTAATGGCATTGATCTACCCAAGACAAAGGCAAGTGGATTATCCATGTGATCTTCAAATGAAATGCACATTGATGACTTTAATGATTACATAATGATCTTTTTGTGACTATTCCACCTATTGTTTTAATGGATGTGTATTGAATTTATCTTTCAATGATTACATTAAACGATGATCCATAGTGGTTGCACATTATTTCATGTGGTGCATATTGTTTTTTAAATGATAAGTTATCACTAGTAGAAATCAGCCAAAATGTAACCATTCTATTTGCAACTACATGCGACTTGTAGTTATTTGTGACGACATTTGACAATATTTACAACTATAAGATCAAATTTCAAGTATTTTGGTCACTTTTACAACTATGATATAACTATTGGAAAAGTTCATCCTATTAGTTGGATGGTTTTAGGTTTATTTTCATCGATTAATATATTGATATGTCCCATTAATTGCAATAGTCACCAAATTAGTCACATCCTCAAGGTTTTTACGGTGACATAAAGGTGTATTTTTATGTGTGTATTAAAATTATATTTACAGTATGTTATATATATATAATGCATATTATGTATATTGCTCATATAATGAATCTAAAAATTAATATTTTGATTCTGAATTTTTTAATTTATTTTTTTTCTATAAAATTGATCCTAAAATAAATTTCAATTATGAAAACTACTATTTCAATTCTTTAAAGAATTATTTGAATTTGAAATTTGATATTTGAATCTGAAATTTGTTATTTCACTTCCTTAAAACATTATTTAAATTTTTATTTTTTATTTAAATTTTAAAAAATATTTGATCTAAAAATTGATATATGAATTCTAAATTATTATTTCCAATCCTAAAAATTAATATTTCAATTCTGGGTTTTTCAATTTAAATTTAATATATATATTTGATTTGAAACTTCAAATTGCAATTCCAAATTATTATTTTGGATTCATAAAATTAATATTTCAATTCAGAAATTTATTAATTGAGTCTAAAAATGGATAGTTTAATTTTGTTTATAGTTATTTGAATCTAAAAATTGACATTTCAATTCTGAAATTTGTTATTTAAATTTAAATGACTTATTTGATCTAAAAAACATGGGTTTGAAAACCAAAAAAATAGGAATAGGAAGTGAAATATGCTTCTACGACTTTGGTAATGACAAAATGATCATTAAAATTAAAGGAAAAAAATTATTTAAAAAATATAAACTATTGAAATTTTGAATAAACTTAACTTAGAGGACAAATAAAAAGTTGAACATAAATTTCTTTAAAATTATGAAGCAAATACAACTTTCAAATGAAAGTACAAAATAAAATTTTGTAAAATGTGCGATTAGATGTGGACACCATTGAACATAGGCTTGTGGTTGAAATTGAAAACATATTCCACGTGAAGCAAACACATTCAAAGGCAAGGAATATTTTGTTGAATATAAAGGCTGCCATAATCAGAAAGCAACATGGATAAAACCTACCCATTTGGACCACATGTGAGACATTGTGGCCAAGTTTTAGTAGGAAAGGGGTATGAACTTGGAATGAAGAAGACACAAAAGAAAAAAAAAACTCACTTAAACTAAGCCTAAATGTTGATGTGGGCGTCAACCCCTTTCAAAGTGGGGGAGAGTGCCCACAAAACAACCAAAAAAATTAACCTTATTAATTTAAGTGAGTTAAGGGTTTTTGCAAACATGGTTAACAACGAAAAGGTTAAGATCTATGGTAGAAAAAATGACTAGGAAAAATAAAGAAGTGGCAACCACTAGAAATGGATTTATAGTTGAATTCAAATAAATTTTTTTTAAGGCTTGGTCAAGTGAGATTGGGATAGTGGTGTGTCCAATAAATTTACACATCTTGGAATGCAAAAATCAGATTTCTTATGCATGAATTCATGAATCATGTCCCGCTTGGGTAAAGGGCATTTGAATCGTAGAACCTAGTTCAATAAACCATTTAATGTTGCATATTCCACTTATTGATATATATATATCGAAACACACATAACAACTTAATGCCTCACATTTATATTCGAATGGGTTAGTGAATTTTGTTTCATCTTTTGAATTATTAACATTTGCATTGAGTTGAATCATTCATTTTGAATGTGTTAAATCCATTACTCATGAGTTGCATTTTGCATTCATCACAATTTTTTTAAATGGATGTATATAAAAATTTGGTAGGTTTCATATTTATATATGAATGGGTTGGTGATTATGTCAAAATGTTCATGCATGCAAAATTTAGGATGCATGTAACTTTTTAATTACATTTTTTTCATATATTAAATTCTTGTACATTTATGTAAATTAAAATGTATGTGTTTCCCCTAGTTTATTTTAAGCATAATGAATAAGTTTTTCATTATGAATCTTCATGATGCCATATTGAAAAACCTTCAAAAGTAATTTGAATTTTTTTCACATTTTTTTTCGGTGCATGGAAAAAATAATCTATGTTGAAAAAATTATTAATTTATAAAATAATAATATGATAAAATTTCAATACTTTTTACTTTTTATTTTTTCTTAATTTTAACATGATTTATTAAAAAAAATAGGCTTGTTTTGTTGCAAGTTTATGTTTAAATACTTAGAAATGAATATTTAAAAATAATTTTAAAAATCAAATGAATTAATGAATTATAAATGGTGATAATAACAACGAATTTTTAAAATATTTTTATTTTCTCAAAATTGTAATTTTTAAAAAGATCATCCAAAAAAAACTTAACCATGTTTTGGCTATAGACCATATATGGAAGTACAAATTTTTTTAAATATTTCTATATTTTAACTACAAGTCTTAGAACCCATTGTAGAACTATGTGATTTTTAATATTTTAAAATGTTTTAAAATATTTTTTTATGTTTAAAAAATGGTGGAAAATCACCACAAAGAAAAACCTTTAATTACATCATTAATATTTATTTTACATTTTCAAAAAAATTGGATAAATTTATAATGATCTCAAAGATTAAACTTAAATGTTTTCAAATAAATATGATGTTGGAATTGTTTATGTGTTTAAAGTCGGAATTATAACAAGAACTTTTAAATTTTAATTCATTAGGAATAAAAAAATTTCTTTAAATTTTCAAATTTTTGGCAATTTTTTTGTTGTTTACATTTTTCCTTGAATTTGCACTATTTTTTTTCATTTTTTTATTGACAAAAATTGCCAAGTTAGGAAAATTCAAAACCAAAAAAATGGTTAGTGGGAAGGGGGCAAGGGAGGGGGGGCGGGGGGGGGTAAAGCAACTATTTAAACCAAAAATTTCACCAAATTAAATTGATTTTACTTTTATAAAGGAAAAAATGTAAAATATATTTAAAATAATAAAATAATATGTTGTTAATTATTTTCAAAGTTGTGTAATTAATGATTTTATATTAATGTATGATTTATCTTACTAAATAGATATGGTTTATTTGTCACATGCACAAAAACAACCAAAATTATAAGATTTTTTACCTAGAATGAGAATGAAGGTAAGCCTAATTCCAAATTCATATCATGAAATAAGAAAAACAAGAACATGACATGTGCAAAACAAGAATCCAACAAAAGTTTATTGCAAAAAATAAAAACAAAACAAGGTTATGACAAGAAAACATACCCAAAATGAATGTTGAATTGACTAAAGGTAACGATGAATTTTAATTTTATTTATACACATTGGGCATCTAACTCAAATTTTTTTTTCAAAAAACCTCCAATCTACATGTGGCTTATGTTCACCCATGTGCGCCCATGTGCACCCATGTGTGAACTATGAATGAACTAAAACTCAATTGAAAATGAATTAAAATTCAACTAAAAGTGAATTAAAATTTAATTAAAAGTAATTCATAATTCATTTAGATTTAATTTAAAGTGAACTAAGAATTAACTAAAAATGAACGAAGAATCAATGAAGAGTCAATTAGAAATGAACTAAAACTCAATTTAAAATCAATTAAAAATCAACTAAAAGTGAACTAAAATTTAATTAAGGGTCAATTTGGAGTAAACTATAAATGAAATAAAAATGAATTAAAACTTAATTGGAAACTAACTAAAAATAAATTAAAATTAAACTAAGAGTTATGTACAAGTTAATTATAAGTCATGTATGAACATTCAAATGAATGAACCCAGTGACATTTGCATCCATGACATTGATAATTAAATGACTATGTTGACTATTTAATTAACGTTTCTTCTTGTGGCCCATTTATACCAATTTAAAAGGCCAACAACATCAATAAATGATTTTTTTAAAGAACATTTTTTGGTTTCATTTAAAATATAGATTATCAAATGTTTACATTAAAATATAGTAAATATCCATAATATTGAAGGATTTAAACAAGTTTCCAACTATGCGATTTGTCTATAACCAAATGTGCCAATCTACTTATGGATGATTACCATTTTAAAAACATTGCAAAAAAATAAAATAAAAAATAAATTTAATCATATTGGGGAAAATAAAAACTTGAAATTCTTCAAAAAATGGACATATTTTATGTAATGTAAATAAAATTGTAAAAGACTCAATGAATGCATTTTTGAATTCATATTGATTTACAAAGATTTTAATCCAATTTAAACAAAAAAATATTTGTATATTTATTCATGAGATGTTATTTAAAGTTTTTAACCTTTTAAAAAAATTATAATTCTTTAAAAATATATTATTGAATAAGTTTCAAGATCATGTTTTCATTTGTAGCATTTGAATAAATTTTGAAAAAGAAAACACATGTTAAAATTTGAACTTCCCAAACAACTTCATGCCAAACACAATAAAATTAAACTTTTCTTCTTTGTTATTTACTCTTGAAGTGGTTTGGGGGTTAAAACCTTTGTGTGTTTCCATGAGGTCTTGAGTTCAATATTTGATAAATGTGTGCTTTAATGTTTCTTGTGTAAATGTAGTTTACAAACATATACATTGCATGATGAATATGCAAACATTATACATCATGGTGAAATGGCTTCAAAAAAATTTTATTGACAAAATTGGGGAAAAAAAAACCTTAATGTTTTTCATTGCCATGATTAAAATACAATTCATGATTCCATCATTTGGAAAAATAACAAATCAAAAAAAATTAAACAAAACAAAATAGAAAACATTAATTATTTTTTCATGGCATGTAAGTTTGCCATGACTCATCATTCAAAAAAAATTCTTGTGCATTATCATAATAATAATGTCAAAAAAGGCAACATTAATACAATAATTCAACAGAATTCACACCTTTGCACTTATTGAATAATAAACAAAAAGCAAAAATAATAAAAAAGGTACAATGAAATGAAACGTGAATGCAAATGAATCATTGGTCCATAATAATGAACTTTTCAAAAATTTGAAATCTTCAAAATGTAACATGCCATAGCCCTTACATTACACAAAAGAAAATCTTAATATGAACAACATATTTTATGATAAGAATTGACACTTAGATATGGATTGTGTGCATACATGCAATGATAGAAATGTGAAGAAAAACTTAATAAAACATATGAAAGTTGAAGTAATAATGGAAAGAAAAGTTTAATTATTTTGAAAAATGTGAAGGTCAGATTACAACTTCTAGGGAGAAGGCACATTAATACATTTATCAGCAATCATAGGCACTACCTAATATTTTATATTTCAAATTATTAAAAAAAAAAAACAAATGGACTTTTTTTTATGCAATGTTGTTTTCCAAATATTGGTATACATGTCTGGAAATTTTTTAATCAATTTGATGAATAAAAAATGCACAAAAAATACTTTATGTTATGGGGCCAATGTTTTTAAATAATGATTAAGTAGTAAAAACATAAAAACTACAAATTGAAATTTATTTAAATGGCATAATTTTGGAATTAAAAAAAATCTTTAACATAATAATATTATCAAAATTTTGAGGCTTTAAAAAAATTAAAATGATGTATTGAAAATATTCCAATAATTTTTTTGGAAAGTTAATGAAAAAACACAAGTGTAAGGTGGCAAATGTGGCTCATATTAGTGTGGTTAGACCCTCTAAACCCTGAATCCCATGTTACAAGTTCATTAGCATGTGATAGTAGGTGAAGTGATGGAGCAAGAGGCTTAAGTTTTATAAGGAATTTGAAGGTCAAACTATAACCTTTAAACTTGAAGTCTTACACTACAATTTTAGTTACTCTAAATTCCTTTTGTATAATTTTAGTTCACTTGGGAATGCACAACAAAGTGAACACCAAATTTAGTATTGTGACAATGATTTCCCATTAACAAGAGGACAATAGGGATAAACCCCATATCAAATTATTGTTAATACCTACAACACATTTTTGTTGCATTTGAATTTTTTCAATGGAAGGTTTAAATGCCTAAGTTTCCCACTTCCTTTCTATTGAAAATTGATTCTACATTGTGCCATCATTAGAATGAGCATTGTAATTATAGAAAAAAAACTTTTTTATCTAATGTGTACAAAAAGGAGAGTTCTTATGGGGCCCCTTGCATTTGTGGATTGGCTTTCATCCTCTTTCAATCTCACTTACAAACAATTTTCTTACTTATTCTCTCTAAAATAACCGACAACGTTTTTTCTCCTACTTAATTATGTTCAAAATTTGTACCTTAATTCCATGTGTTTCAAAACTTGTACCCTAATTCCATGTGTGTTGTTGGTTATAAGATGATCCTAGTTCTTCAAATTTAAATATACTCTACACACATTTTATTACCGTTCTTTTTATGAAGCTCCAAATTGTTTTTGAGTTTTTTGGGGACATCGAAAAACTCCTTTGGTTACCAAATAAAAACATGCTCGAAAAAGTATTCATTAGTGTAATACAAAAAAAATTGAACAACATGTTTACATACATATGTTGTGAGAAACAAACCACCTAAAATCTTATTGTCACCAATCTATCCAGGCATTTGCACATGCCTTTTTATGCAATATTTCTTTTTTGTATTTTGTCAATGAACAAGTTTTTTTTTCCCCTTGTTTGTATTGCGAACAATGGTCTCAACAAGTTGTAATTAACCTCCTAGTCCATCTTGCAATGATTCCTTACAACAAAAAAAAAAAAAAAAAAAAAAAAAAAATTGTTAAATTTTCCAAAAAAAATTTTTCCAAAAAAAAAAAAA
>Ga0116231_10008168_pt1 | contig 18525 bp, 15 predicted proteins | sample S1TSphgellanicum_2_FD_89695 | JGI IMG/M metagenome (GOLD analysis project Ga0116231, IMG submission 89695) | Host-associated microbial communities from peat moss isolated from Minnesota, USA - S1T2_Fd - Sphagnum magellanicum MG | ecosystem: Host-associated > Plants > Peat moss > Unclassified...
AGGGATGTGCTTTTAGTTTTTGGGTGTTTTTTGTTTTTTTTTTGGGATTGTTGAGTGGTTTTTTTTTTTTTTGTGGGTTTTTTTTTTTTTTGCAGTCAAAGCGAACTTCAGCTCAACCACAGACATCTGGTGGAGCAGGAGGAGCTGGGGGTAAGCCTGGCCAGAATGGTGCTGGGTCTAATGGCTGCTGGTGTGGGAGTCATGGTGGTACAGGTGGCAATTGGGGCTGGGGTGCAGGTGGCAAGGGTGGCAAAGGTGGCAGCTCTAGTGCCAAGGGCAATGCTCATTCCAATTCCCATTGCCATTGTGGCCCCCATGGCGGAGGTGGTGGTGGTGGAAATGGTGGTGGAGGAGGTGGTGGTGGAAATGGTGGTGGAGGAGGTGGTGGTGGTGATGGAGGAGGTGGAGGAGGTGGTGGTGGTGGTGGTGGAGGAGGAGGAGGAGGAGGAGGATGGGGTGGAGGTGGTGGAGGAGGAGGATGGGGTGGAGGATGGGAGAAAATTGATGCAGTGAGTGGTGGCAAGAAGATGAGCCAAACACGAGGTACAATCCAGGAGAAGTTTGGGTTGCAGGAAATTGGAAATTTTTGTTGCTCAACTCAGAAAATCAATTTCTCTATCGATTCCTTGCCTACAAAACTAGGAAAAAAACTGGAGATAGACAAGGCAGAGATTTATGGGAAGTGCAGTTGATACTTGAATGTAGTGCGAGTATTAGCATTCAAAACAGGAGAGCATTCAAAGCTCCTCTTATGTTTTTTTGGTTTATTTTTTTCTGTTTTTTTGGGGGCAACTGCATCTTCTGTTGACATTCACCTTGCAAAAGTTTGTGTCTATGCTTTCTCAAATACACAATGCTTCACAGTTTAAGCTGATTGGGTTGCTCCAACTTCTTCTTGAATACTTGCCCCCAGAAAAGCTCATGAATTTTGGTGTTGGAATTTTGTATGTCAGGTAATGAGGGCAGCTCTTCTTGGTGGGGACATGGAAAGAAGAAGCCAAGTCCTGTTCTTGGGGCCGGCGGCGGCGGTGGAGGAGGAGGTGGTGGTGGTGGAGGTGGAGGAGGAGGTGGTGGTGGTGGAGGAAGAGGAGGAGGGGGTGGAGGATCTTAGAAGATGGACATCCTTGATGCATCTACACAGAGAGTCAACCTTACAGTCTCATGGTTCTCTTGTACTTTGCAGCTGGATTTTCTGAGTGTTGTCCTTTGCAGCTCCCCATCATCTGCTGTCAAGAAACCTTTGATCAGGAATCTTAAATAAACAATAAGAGCAAGCCCTAGCTGCATATAAATCTGTCCATCAAGAATTCACAGTTTTCTGTGCAGATTTTGTGTACCTCAAAGCTCAATAAATCCTTTCTTTTATGACATCTCTTTCATATGTTGAGAACACTTTTTAATTCTGTATTAACTTCAAAATTACAATCACTGGTCTGATGTTAGGAAGAAGTTGTAATACAAAGGCAGATCTATACCTCTGAAAATTTACTGCATAAAATGGAAATAGCCCACACAGAATGAACTAAAGCTTTTCATCTATCATTTAGTTTATCTTGCATTGAACCTGTGCACTAAATTTAAGCTGAAGTCTCGTGATAATTTGCCACATGCTGGAAAACTATGAATTTGATGAGCAAAATCATAGAACCAACATGAATTAATGAATTGTACAAAACTTCAATACATTATCTGTTCCAATAGAAGTATAGGAAACTGAAATTTCAATCCTTGTCTGCAAATGTTGCTACTTCTAAATTACTAACAACAATACAGACGATACAACTCAAAACTCCGTATATTGTGCATACCATATGCATCAACCTCCCTAAGAACATAATTGGAATTATCACTCTGGAAAGCTTATGTAAAATTTTGTGTTGCTGTAATCCTCAAGTAGTGGATTGTATCCATCCTTTGTTTTTGTTTTCTCCACATCTGCACACTGCTCCATGAACTCTGCTGAAGTTACCTGTGAAAATTCCTCAAATCATCCCTCTGAAAATATCCATGCATCCAATGTCTTTCAAATTGAAAGTCTCATGAAGCTGGGGCCTCATTCAATTTGGCAAGAAAAACACACTGCAAAGTTGTGTAACTTGAACAAGCATCTACATCACCAAAAGACTTGCACTATATGTTCAGCATGACAGGACCCTCCAGGTTCAGCAAGATTACCACAGTTGACAAGCGCTCACTCAATCCATCTTTTCCTGATGCCCTTTCCGCCACATATGAATCAAGCTGCTGAAGCAATCCAAAATTTGTAGGGAAAAAAATGTCCACATTTCCCTGGTACCCAAATCATCAGATGGAAAACTTACTTGATCTGAATATGCATGGTTGAGAAGTCACCAAAACAATCATATTTATTTTTGTCACAAAACTCACTCTTATGGATTATGTGCGCCCAAAAGTGTCAAGTGTGACAAAGCTTTCAAAATTCCCAAATGGGTGTTACCTTAGCCTCAAGATAAGATGAGTGATCCTTTGTCTGTCCTGCTTCCTGCAAGTATAAATTGAATCACAAGTGAACTTGTATAACTACTTGCTTTAAATCAACTGTTGGAAGAAGAAGATTTCAACACTTTTTTACCACTACTTAAGTTTTTTGCCCCTGGAAAAAAGAATTCGTGTGATGAGATCTCTTCTGTGTGTGTGAAATCAATATCTTAAGTATGTAGAAAGCAGCGCAACCAACTTTGTTTTAGTTATGAGGGCAAGCAGAGGTTTGATTTCCATTCAGTACACAAGGCGAGTAGGAAGGAATGGTACCTTGGAAGCCACAAGGGGGGCCCCTGTTCCAGCAATCGTGATGTCAGGAAGGCTGCTGAAGTCTGAAATGATGAGAACCATATTAGGTCGAAATTTGTGTAGAGTCTCAAGCATTTGCTGCATCAGAAAATTTGAGACAGCAACAAACACATTAGTTGTGCAGCCACTCAATTGGACAAAAAACTCCTTTTTATATGCAACGCCACCAACACATCTGCAGAGACATCCTCTGCATTCTTTGAATTTAATGTCAGGCCACATACTGAAAAAAATTTGAGCGAAATTGACAGTAATCCTTACCAGGCAACCTGTTGGGATCCAAGCAAGCTCTGATAAGGAGACAAATTGTGAGAGAGTTGACTTGGCAGCTGAAATGATTGAAGAGCTGCTCCTTGTGTGAGGATTTTGAGATATCACATCAAGGCAGCGCTTAATCAAAGGGTCTTCAAGAGGCTGTAACTCTTCTCTGTATGACCTGCATACCCAGAAGTATGCATACCCAGAAGTCACAGTCTACAATACAACAAAGTTTGCTAGGCATTGCAATAAAAAAGAGAAGGGTAAGATTTACTCATACCCAGGGGCTGACTCAGTGACCCATGTCTCATTCCAGTCTGATGTGAGTGTCTTTCTATATACCAGATCATGAGCTAAGTTGTCAAGAACCTGGAGAGATGAAACACAGTAGTGAATAGAAATTGGAATATATGACAAAGACAAATCATGAACTACAGACTGCCATCCATGCTCAAAAGACAACAGAGCAAAGAAGAAGAAATGAACCTCAAGCATGATGATGAAACATGGTGCTGTGTTCACGGTCCCTGCACTTCACATCCTCCCAACACATAATGTTGAGATTAATTGCCCCTCATGCATGTGATTAGCATGTGGCTATCTGATCGGATGCACAAGAAACTATAAATGTAGAACATGTCATGTACCCCATGTGTTCGGGTCACTGGCACTCCCATGCCTGATTTGAAAATGGTGGCTGTGGCTGCTCATCGCTCCAACCCGGGCCTGTTGCTTCAATGCCAGTGCATCACTAATTTCCACTGATCTGTCCATCCCATATGTCAAAAACTCAAATCATGTGGGTTTTTTCAGTATCTCAGACAGTTTGTACTGGCATAAATTTCTCACAGTAGTAGATTTTTGCTACCACTCTTGTGACCCAAGACAATGATTATCATGAACTCAAATTTCTCATTCTTCTCCAGCAGTGAGTTCAAAAAGTGTGGTACTACTGTACTGACATTTTGGCTTATGCATACTCACGTGTATGTCAAGTTTTTGTAAATGGCAGGTGCTTTTGTCTTGAAATAGTTGAGAATATTACTAGCACAAGTGCCTGTCCCACCCCCAATTTCATAGATCTATAGGGTAAAAGGATTGTCAGTTTGTTGCAATCTGCACAAATTTTGGTTACACCCTAAAGCCCTGAGATACAGTGATCTAACAAAACATGTGTCTAGGATGCAATATTTTAGAGCTGTTGCCAACCTGAAAAAAGTCTAAAATAGTATGAAAGGCAATTCCCATAATTTCTTTGGGATCCCACAAACCATCACATCATACAAGTAAGAAACAGGTTCTCTGTGTTCACTCACATTGAGAGGCGATGCTGGAACTAAGGTGCGTAAGATGTACTCTGCAATTGCATAGCCATACCAGGGCTGCATACATGCCCAATTAGGGTTATCTTCAATCATGCTCGACTAGTTCTAGATTATCTGGACCATGAGTGGATCCAAAAGAGAATGTGCAAAAATTTTCACTCAAATGAGTATTTCTCTTGCCAGAGATCTCTTCAGGTAAGTGATACCATCCAGGTTTTCCTTATTGGAAAAACCCTGAATGGTTTGAGGACTATCACAGAATTTATTTTTCTTTTGTTCACTTCCTGTAAAGGTGAAGTGATTACAAAGCACAGGAAAATCCAGTTGGCAATCAGCCACAAAACTATAAAAAGTCAAAACCAAATAGACCAAATACACTGACAGATCTTCTAACATGATCAGATTAGTTTCTCACAGCACATAAAATGGATTTAGCATTCAAACTGTCCATTTAAACTCCCATAGGAAAATTTAGAGATTTAAGACAGACTACAATTAGAGGAATAAAGCTGTTGGTAGGATGATACCAATTCCCTCTAAGTACAAGCAATGCTGCAATCACAAAAAACCTTGCCTGAAAAATCTCAATTGGAGTGAACCATGAAACATTGTTCTGCTTGTACAAATCATTGAGATGCTGAAGGTAAGCCTTGCGCCCTGCACATACATCCAGTATCCACTCAATCTGCCCTTCAATTGTACATCCCCACTACCTATTAAACCCTAAATCTGTCCCTAATTTTTACCTCATGCTCCCATGCATGAGAGAAAGAGACAATTCATTGATCCTTGACAAAGGACCTAGGAGAAACCAACTAAATACTCACATGGAGCTACAGATCAAATACAAAATGGTAACAAACACTGGCACACAAAAGTCTCTCTGATTGTACCTAGCATCTCTGATACTCATGCTGGACTTTCTCCACTGCAGAGAAAACTCTGAAATCTGCCAGAGTAATAATTTTGGGCCTCACCTTGAAGAAGACTGAATTGAATGGGCTCTGAAATGGTACCAACTGCTTCAGCTTTTGCAGAAAAATAGCCTGATTGTGGATCATACAAAGCTGAATGAATGTAGTCCCGCACCTGCTCAACAATTGTTCTCCCCCTTGTGTTAGTCTTGTATTAGGTGTCCCCTCATTCCCATTCCAAAGGACTTAGAAAATCCTTGGAAAACTCATCTGACCATCCGACATTCAAGAGAGAAGAGATCACCCTTACTTGCAGAACTGGAAGTCAGGATGGAGGTTTTCAACAATAAATTGCCAGATTCCAATTAGGTACATTAGAGGATCTCTTCATGATCAATTCTAGATCATCCTTAGGGTCATTCTGATTTTTAGTTTAAATTCTCAAATGAGCTCTGATGGGGGAAGAAGCAATGATCCCGTCAATTGTTTTCACTTAGAAGACACCATTCACAGCTGCTGGACATTTGTCCCAGAGCATTGAGATCCTCTGCAACTTACAAGGACAGATTTGTTGTGTTGTAGTACAGGTTGTGCATGATCTGTGGTCTGTGTTGAGAAGCTCGCAGACCCACAACTAAGTGCAACAATTCCTCTTTGTTGGCACATAATTTGGCCCCCTCTTAGCCCTGTGCAAACCCAACAACCATAAACAAAAATCAGACATTGATACACAAAAAAACTCCATTACTCCTTCAATCAATTCCTGTAGATCAATCGAAAGACTTTTTTTTCAAAAAAAAATTCGGGTTGCAAAAAATGTAGTTCATTCCTGAACCCTAAACCTCCTGCAAAAAAGAAGAATTATAACAAACACCCAATTCAAACACTCACAGGCTGAAAGCAGCCTTCCAGCATAAAAAGTGCTAGCATCACTTGAAGACTCAATAAGGGAGGAAAACAGAAAAAGAAATGGAAGCAAAAGGAAGACGAAAAGAAGGAGAGGGTGCACACAGATCAGTCTTACATAAAGAAAAGACTTGCAACATGCGGCGCTGCAATCCTCTGCTTCCCATTGCAATCTTCTTCTTCTTCTTCCACTCTTTTCCCTCGGAACTCCACAAGTTGTCCTAAAAAGACTTTAAAATTCAAAGAAAGAATGATAACAACACAAAACCAAAAGGATGTGCATTCCTTGCAACATTCTTGTTCTTCAAAAACACTTCACCACTGGATGAGCTCTAAACCCTAAGCCCTAAAATCCCTCACTCTCCAGGTTCTTTGAAAACCTAGGGGCTTCGAAGTCAATGGGGAAAATTTATTGGCTCTGGCCATCACGAGCTGCAATAGTTCCATCACTGCGTCATGTCTAAACCCTAAACCCTAAAACCTGTAAAACCCTAAACCCTAAATCCTTGCAGATTGGTTCCTTTGCCCCTCATCATTGGCTGCATCAGCTTCATCAGTGTTGTTCAGTTCTTGATTTCATTCAAAGGGAACCTTCAGTCTTGATTCTAATTTTTATTTAACTTAAAAAAAATTTGATTCAACTTTTGATCTAGTCTCGAGATCTTTTCTTTGGATTTCTAAAATCTTCAGTTCTGATAATTTCGCAAAAAAAATTTAAGTTGATTTGATTTAAGACAAGGTCTGATTTCATCCCCATTACACACAACTAAACCACACACACACACACACACACACACATACACTTTGTTCAGCTGGAGCATACATTTCAAAATAAAAATTATATAATATCAATTATTTAGAATTCATCAAATGTAACTTGTTTAAAATGTAGGGCGAAGTTTATTCGTTTTTAATAAAATTGTATTTTAAAATTTTGACCTTTTTTAAAATAAAGATCGCCCCTATTCAAATTAGACTAGTTCTTTAATAAGGTTTCAATGGCGATTCAAGAAAATTTGAAACCTTTAATCCGAAGACCTTAAAACCTAATTTTATAACATAATTTGAACTTCTTGAAATTCAAGAACAGGTTAACATTGGTCTCAACCTTAAACCCTAAAACCCCAACCCTCCAAGTTGGTGACAATGATCATTTGTGAAAATCTAGAGGCTTCCGAGTCGATGAATAGAAAATTATTGGACTTATCTATACATCAAGGAAAGCTTAGAAGATGGTGCAATGTTCATTTGGTCCCACATTCACAGAAATATTGATCCAGGGTAAACCAGTTGGTGACCAAACATTAAAACAAAGGCAGGTTGGATCCAAGGGGAGGAGGGTTCTATTGTTTTTGATGTCCCAACAAAACTTGAACCCCTCCTATTGGTGCATATGGTGCATCAAAAATTGATTAGAATTAAGAAAGTTATGGCCTCCGAAAATAGAAGGGGTTAAAAACTCAAAAAAAAAAAAAACAAACCACCAAACCTTATAAAGGCTGGTTCTTGAACATTCAAAACATTCTTTGTATGTTGTTCGATGTTGTTAGAGTTTTAAATGAATAAAAAAATAATAAAGTTATGTGTTATAAAACTTCATGTGACGTTCCTATAACATTTTAAATCGTTTAACTTCATGTGACACTCCAATAGCACTTTAAATCATTTCATTTCAAGTGATGTTTCTATCACACTTTAAACCGTTTAACTTCACGTGGCACTCCTATAGCACTTTAAATCATTTAAAATGAATAAAGATCCAAAAAGTTATGAGGTTTGAAAATAAGAAAATGAAAAATGAAAAAAAAAGAGAAAAAAACACATTTTACAATTCCAAAAAACATATTTATTTTACTGCTCTTTTTTGGCTGGTCCTTTGGCTTTGCATTGCAAAGATGATTTGTAAAGCTTGAGAAGGTGCTCCTATAACATTTTAAATCGCTCAAACTCGAGAAGAGTTGAGAAAAATCTACCAAAGTGTTTGGTCATAGGCAGGCACGCAATGAAAATAAGAGGGAATACACATTCTCTCTAACTCCTACTTAGGTGTGGCATGACATGTATAACATAAATCACACGACAATAAGGGTAGGGCGGATCTTACACCTACTACTAAAAAATGGGAGGGAAATTACAACTACTTATAGGTGTAATGTCCTTCCTTCTCCTAAACAATAAGCATAAGATTCCTTGTTTTTAAAAAAATGATTTATATGTTTAAAAACATATTTGTTTGTTTGTTTTGTGACCATATATTTTTAACCTTCCCAAATTGTTGTTGGAAATTGAGAGTTAATTGATGAGAAAATAGAGATGATAAAAACATTGAGTTTATCACAAACTCTTCACTTGATAATGAGAAAATAGAGATGATGAAAACATTGATTTTATCACAAACTCTCCACTCAATTTTAAGATCCCACAAATGTTATTACAAACTTGCAATCTACCCTTGAGCTTTTGTCTAATCTAAATAAAAGATGAACACCCAATGCAAATGTTACCTATCCTTAAAGAGACATGCACTAGACCATCATCTCATGTATTAAGATATTCCACATTAAACTTAACTAAAGATATTTAAATACATTTATTTAACATATTTCATAGTCCCAAAAATATGCGCATGTAATACAAATATCTCAAGTAATTATAACTTGATAAAAATAACTTGAGTAACTTCGTAAGAAAATAATATCCAATAATTGTGAGGCCTTTGATATTCTTGATTTTGTTTCCCAAGTCAACATTACATTGCCAACAATGTAATTACTTTTAATTTGTGAGTTTCAAAAAATAGAAGTGTAATGTTCTTGTTCTTGGGGCAAGGTTCCAAGCTAAGCAAAATCCTCTCCTCCCTCTTTTTTTTCTTTTTAAAAAATTCTCTCATATGTTTGCATATGGTTTCCAATAATTCATCATCATATAATATGATCTCAAAAATTGTGCCTTTTTATGTCTAAGTAAGTAGGTGAGACAAAATAGGTTAGATGGTTGGAAAAAAAGACGTAAAATATTGTTGCATAAACATTCTGAATATATCATAGTCAATGTCTTCTTTTTTTCGCAAATTTTCGCATTGTGGCCACCCAACAAAATAAAATAAAATAAAATATTAAATATTAAATATTAAATAAAATAATGTGAATTTAAAAAGGTTGCCATATTTTGAGGTAGAAAAAAAGTTAGAAGTCACCAGATTTAGACAAACCATGGTATTACAGTATGTCATTATTGAATCGTGTGAATGGATGCACAATGAATGTCATTTTCATCCACAAAGAGAGAAATTATGATGTTTTCATCCAGAAAGCAATATTGTTATGGAAAAATAAGGTCAATGAAAGCAGATGGTGATTGCAGTGCGTTTCTAACTTGTGACCTCATAGCCAATCAAATCATTGAGATCCTCACAATAGTCAATTATGAGGACAAGTTGTTCATATTTAAAACAAATTATGAAACCTAGTACTTCAGGGAAGCATTCGTGTAATAACAGGCATGTCTGCATGTAAACTGATATCATTCAGGTGGGGTACAAAGTAGTATCACTTAGCAAGAGAGTCGTAGGACTGAGGACAAGCAGAAGGTTAGACCACAATCATGAAACCCAGAGTTAAATATGGAATTGGTCCAAAAGTTGAATGTGGAACAATTGGTCCACTCACACTAAGCAAAACAGAAGGTTGTTACCTCATTGATGCAACAAAACATGCCTTCATCATCAGGCATTACAGTCCCTCAAGCAAAGAGCATTATGCACTCTTTGAAAATTCTGCTACAATTTGCTGAGAAAACTACGCTTGCACAATATGACTGGTCACATCATGCAAGAAGTCCCTGTTCTTTTCTGCCCTGGTATAACAACCCAATCAAGGGAAAGTTCAAAAACTGTTGGGCTTCAAGAAAAGCATCATAAATTGTGCACCCACCTACTGGGGTTTGGCTGAAAATGCCCCATTTTTCACCAATGAATCAACTTCAACACAGAACCTGCCCAATGCACAACCCTGGTTAGAAAATTGGCTGTTAATGGTGTGATTTGACTGTTACTTGTGCTACTGTTTTATTATCTGCATTAAGCTTCTCTTGAGAGCTCCACTCAAGAGCTCCCCTCTGTTAGGTCAGAATGACTGCATAACATGCTGTGGTTCTCAACCAGATTGTAGATGACATGGTAATGTACCTGTGTACAGGGAATCCCATAACATTGAAGAAGCAACCTTCAATTCCCTTCACAAAAGAGCCCCCAATTCCCTGTAGAAAAGAACCAAGACCATGATACAGGTTGTACTGTTTGCTTTGGAGACCTTTCACAAGAAAAGTCAGGACAACAAAACTGAGTAACTGATGAAGGTGCAGAGTTTCATGTGCTCAGCTCAATCTCCAGTGCAGAAGCACCAAACAAACCTGGATTCCATATCCTCCAGCCTTGCCCATTGGCTCCCCTGATGCAGCATAGGCACGAATTGCTTCATCCTCCAGTTCAGCAAACTCCACCTGGTTCACAGGACAGGCACTTTTTAGCCCTCAAGATTATAATCGTTCTATCCTCCATAATAGACTGAAATGGCCTTCACTGTCCACCCTATTATTCAAAGCTCAACTAACCAAACTAATTAGGATGGACAATGGGGTAGACCAAACTACTCTACAGAAAGCTTTACTCTACTAAGTAGGCAAACCGTACCACTGTTTCTTCCCAGAATGAACGTATGAGTGGAGACTGGTCCAATGCTGGATCTGTTCCAGTAGCAACTTGGCTTGAGACATGGGCTACCCAGTAACTTGCACTCAAGTCAATGACAAAACACAACAGCAAACAAGAAGAAATCATACTGTGAAATACAAGTGCCAATAAGGTTGCCAAATCAATATACAAGTAGGTTGTGAGTTTACTCTTTACCAGAAAAGGATGGCACTACAAGGGCAACTCCTGAGTAAACTTTGTGCTTGCACCCTGCCAAAGTCATCAAAATGCTTTGTGTTGCACTAGAATCGTAAAGAGCAGAGCATCACTCAGCTCCAAATAATGAAGAATAGAGATATTCTAAGAGATTGCAGCCTGGCCTACAATTACTCAATTTTCCATAAACTTGGTGCTAGAAGACAGCATGTTGTGACTCAACCCTCAAACATAGACGAAAAGCTCAGCTGGAAATAACTGAATTTTAAGAGAGCTTCTACCCTGACCTAAATTTCATCACAGTGGTGCTAGAACATGGCATTTGTGACTCTCACTTCTCTGTAATCTTGAACCTTGAATCACCCATAGTGACATTCCAGTTGTCCACATCACTACCAGTGGCATAAGTAGGCAATCCTGAAAAGACAAGATTAAGTGATATGCAGCCTTACCACTCAAGCTTGTCAGCATGCGCATAGCATCCTCCTTGTCTAGTGGTTTCTCCAGTATTTGTGTCTGCACTAAAGCACCCACAAAGGCCACTCTCTTCACCATACAGATTCAATAAGAATGGCAAAGATACTTCCTTCTGAAACTCACACCCGATTGCCAAAGGGATGATTCAACAGAGACTCACATTAATTTCAACCACTGTGTCTGCAGCAACGATCAAGTCTGCCAGTTTGCCACCCTGCTCATCCCAACAACATCAGACAAGGTAAAGCTTTGCCAACCAAAAGAGGCCCTGTCACTCAGACCACTTAGAGAGAAGCACTCCACTCTTCATGTACCTTCTGGCAGCCTTTTGTGAAGAAGCACTGTCTACAATGCAACAGAAAGAACTTAGATTCAAACCTGGTGATGGTCTTCACACAAAGAAACTCTTAGAGAGTTGAATCTAGAAGGACAAGAGGGTTTTAGGGTTTGATCATACCTCGCAAGTTCTTCGGAAGACCTCAATGGCCTTCTGAGTGGCAGTCGCCACAGCATACTCTGAAGTCCCCGACATCACAAAACACAAACCCCCCCGCCCCCGGAATGCTAAACGTCAGTGTCCTGGGTGTCCCACATCCCCATTCCCTCTCTTTTCTTTCTCGCAGTTCCATGATCTAAGGCAACAGACTGAAGTCTCAATGAACTACCTCCAGCTCCTGCGAAGGCGGATTTCTCCAAATTCTCAGCAAAAGTAGATGGAATGATTTCAACCTTCAACCCCTGCAATTCACGCCCGCAACGTACAACAATCACGACACCACCACCGCATAGGTACCTACTTTCAAGAAAGAAAGGGTTTAGGGTTTAGGGTCGATCTGAAGAACACACTATATCAGCAATCAAGGACAAAAAGAACAAGAAAATGCAAAGCAAGCGCAAGAAACTAACACGGAACTACGACAGAAGCGAGCGAAAAAAGGGAAGAAAAAGGAAACAGAAGAAGCGTAAGACATACCAATCCGCCTAGAAGCTCAGATCGCCGCGGAGAAGCAGATGCCAGCACAATCCTCTTGCTGGAAAGCAGAGGCAGATGCTGGATCAACATAATGCCGGTCGCGTTCGTTCACTCCACTCCTCACAACGCATACACCCACACACGCGCTCGCTCTCTGTCTCTCTCTCGCGGTCCCTTGCTCCCTCCCTGGCTCCCTCGAGAGAAAAACCCTAACCCTAACCCTAGAATTCAAAAGTTATATATATGTTTTGAACCAAAATCATCAGCTTTGGGCGGGTATTTGAGTTTGTTAATAACCACCGGTTCCTATTCTGAACCTTCTCAAACCAGAGAACTGCCGGTTCCATAAAAAGAAATCAGAATTGGAGAATAGCTGGATCCAGTTATTTCAAAACCCTAAAAACCACCGGGTTTCATGAAAGAACCGGCAAAGGACCGGCAAATTTCTGGGTGGTGATTTAACTTTATCAAAATGCTTCAAGAACCAAGGTTATATACAAGGAGCCACTGATTTGGTTCTTTGAGAACCACGGTTATATTTAAGAACCCACCAATTTGATTATTTGATAACCATGGTTATGGATAAACCTTGCTAAATTCTAATGTAATAACACATCAAAACATATCGATAAATGGGGAAAGCTTTACATGGCCACAATTAAATGGAAATATTAACATTTAGTAGGAATGAATAACTATTAACACACATTACTTTCAATCACTTGAATACGTCTTTTGATCAAATTTAACACACTTGTACAGGTATTGTCGGTCTCTAGTGAGGTTTTGAACCATCTATCTATGAAGGAAGGTAGTTTGTTTTGTTTTGTTTTAGTTATGAGATCCACTGAATTGGATGCTTCAGAATGTGTTCTTGGTGTCTTTAGAAAGCTCTTGATGAGGAGGGGTACATGGGCTTGGTTCCATGACATTTGGACTTGCATCGCAAAAGTTCTTGATTATTGAATGATTTTTTCACTATAAACTAAATTAAATTGTAGCTGAAATTTTTTGAGGAATTGGAATGTGCCTTTGATGTTGTTGAAAAGATCTTGATGAGCAGGATTTAATGGGATTTATTTGGTAAGATTTGGATTCCAATTGTGGAAAATATTGGTTTTGAAATGATTTTTACTACTGAAAATTCAAATAAATTCCAAAAAATCAGGTTTTGGAAGGAAACATCAGTTGAACGCGTGATAACACTTGAATGTCTACCATTCAATTCAAGTAGAAGGAATTGTGATGTCCCTTTGGTGGTGTTCGAAAGCTTATCATGATTCAAATTTAATGGAATTTATGGTGTGAGCTTTGGACTTAGGATGTGGGAAATATGGAATTTTTAGTGATTTTTGACACTGAAATTTCAAATAATTTTTTTAACCTTACATTATAACAAGTTCACACTTGGGCCAATGGCACAGGCCACATTAGTAATCATCTATATCATTAAAGAATGATGATGTATGTCTTTGTGACATTTGAACCTCTCCATTCCAAACCCGCCTACATGGATATGAAAACACACATGTTAATGTTCCTATTCATATCCATGTTTTTTATATCCGCCTGATTGCTACATATTACCAATGATGATCAACTCACTTTTTTTCCTTTATGTTTTCATATGATTTTCAATAATTCATCATTAGTTATGTAAATGTAAATTTTAATTTAATTTAATATAAAATTCCATGGACATGAAAGACACGTGTTAATTTGTTTTTTCATATTCATGTTGGTGGGTAGAAAAAAGGAATGAAATAGTTATTAAGAAAGAAAGGAAATAGTTATTAAAAAGTAAGTAGAAAACGAGGTGGTTTTTTTTTTTTAAAGGCAGTCAAACTTTGGAAATGAAGCAATTATATATGGAATGGTCTTTGGAATTGTAAAGGGACAATTATACCATATGCCATAGATTCCAAATTTTGGAATTCTAAAAATAAGGAGCCTCTAAAAAATTATAGAAAACCACCCATGTACCAATTCCTCAAAAATTCTCATTACTAGAATTAAAATAGTCTAACATATTATATATTTCAAGCTTACCTACTTAACCCTTTTCCCCTACCTATCTATATAGACATGATAAATTATAAATTTGAAATTTGACATAAATAATGATAAACTATTGAAAACCATAAGGGAACATAAAAGAAAAATGGAAAAAAGGAAGGTAAAGATTTGGCTCAATTTGGAACATTGCCCTTGATACCAAAGGCATTATGTTAGTGAATACAATATAATTAATGACCTCCAAGGAAAAATGTTTATCTTGATAAATATCATGTTGATAAAACATCCATACATGATGCAATTATATTTTTGTTGTGAATTTTTTAAATTTTTGGATCAATCGTCCAACTTAATTGACATGGTTTCAAATTTCAAAATAAACCAAAAGGATCATCAAACTAATAATAATAAATGTTGTTTGTTTATCTATATCACTACACCAAAACATGATTTTCATGACTACAAAAATATGACTAAACAATCAAATAGAACTTGTCGTGTTTGCCATTTTGAAATAAGTGACAACAAAAATGACATAAACAACATGTTTGATTTGATTCCAATTGTATTTTTGTAATCATGAAAGTCAGATTTTGACATAATGATATGTGTCATTTGACCCTATCTCTTCCAAGCTTAATTATTTCACTACTTTACCTTACCCATTTACATGGACATGAAAAGGCAATTTAACATTTTTTTTCATGTCCGTATTATTGATAATAACATATGATTTGTAATAAACTATCTTTTTCATGCATATATATTTAACCTTTTTTCCCTTATGTATCTACACGGACATGAAAAGGCACAATTTAAAAATGTGCCATAAGTAATGATGAACTATTGGGAACCATATGGAAACAATGAAAAAAAAAAAGAAGGAAAAGATGTTTGGGGGGAATCAAAGGGGAACAAAGATTTTACTCAATTTCAAATCTTGTTAGAATAAGACATTCGAAATATTGAATTATGCACATAGGAAAAGTGAAATGGATCCCATTCAAATGTCTTTTAAATGGATATTTTCATTTTAAAAATGTGAAATTTTGTAATGAAAAAAACTAAATACATGCAAATTTTTTTTGTACCAAAGAAACTTGAATCCTCGTTACAAAATTTTAAGTCAATTTTTTTTTAATTATCAAAAAACATGTTTTCATGCTTAGATTACTTTTTCAATTCTTAAAATTATTTATTCAATTTTTTAAAAAAAAATTTATACATGCAACCTCCAAGAATATATTATTTTACTCATAGAATGTAGTTCAATTGAAAAACCATTTGAATGATATATTCTTTTTAAATGTTTGGAAAACATGATAAGCAAAAAAAGGATAATGGTAAATTTTAAATGAAAAAAAAAAACATAAAAAATACCCAAATAATGAACCCACGTCCATTTAAAAAGGGTAGTTACTTGATCATGTGTAAAGTAATATGATTGGATTTTAAAATTTTTAAAGCAATTGAATGCTTCAACTTTTTTTAACACAAAATGACATAGCACCTTTGAAATTCACGAATGAACATTAGTTATCATTTTTGACCACCTATCATTTGTTGATTAATTAATGGATCAATTTGGTATCAAATCAATATGTAAACAATAGCCTTAATTACTAGTTCATGTGAGTATTTTTTTGGCAATATCCACATGTGTATAAGGTTTTTGAATATTTAGCCTAAAAGGCATCCAATAGCCACCCTTTATCCAAAAGGGTCAATTTTTAAAATATCCTACTTGTAGACAATGACATAATATTGTGTCAAAGCATGTGTAGGTTTTAAAGTTTAAATAATTTTATTGGTACATATTTTATCGTGATATATTTTATGTTATTATTCATGTGTTTTCAATACCATAATATAATTCAAGGCTCATGTGAAAAAACTTGAAAACAACTCAATGATTATTCATTCTTAAAACTTTGGACCTATGGGGTTCATGTTAGAAATTTCACACATAAATGGTGACATAGTTGTATTGTTCTTAGCTTTGAAAGTAGGTTCAATTGTACTTGATATTCAAAATGCATTTTGAAGAGGAAGATTTAATCTTTGACACAAAACCAAAGTTGTTCTCCATTGGCACAATCATTATTTCAGATGAAACAATTTCATTATTGAGTATTGGAGTGTTAGAAATTAGGATCAGTACAGAATCTGAATTAGAACAAGGGACATCATATCAAAGAACATTAAAATTGATGCCTTCAACAATAAAACCAGAAGACTTTTATGTCAAACTAAAGATATCATTAGAAAATAAGGTTTATCCAGAAACATATTACCATCACACCCAAGATGATATTGAAGTGGATGAAACACCAACAAAAATACATGTACAAAATCTTCAGATAGCAAGTTGGACTTTGACTAAAGAATAACATCTTGTTAAGTTAAATCTTGGCACAAAGGCAAATCCACAATACATGAAAGTTAATGCACAATTGAAACAGGAAAAAATTGAAGAGCTTTAAATGTTACTCAAGGAGTTCAAGGATGTGTTTATTTGGACTTATAAGCATTTGAAAAGCATACTTCCAAATTTGGCTCAACACAAAAGTGAATTAAACATTTCAATACCACTACAAAAAAAAAAACAACCAAAGACTATGACAACCAGAAGAACATTTTTGGTGTCTAAGTTTGATGATGATAAGGAGAGGGAGATTCTACAAAATAGGCAGAAAAGATAAGAGGATATTGCAAAGTAGTATTAATATTTAACATGTAGCAAAATTACTAAATGAACAACAATAATAACATCAAAGACAAAAGGAGAAATCCATATCTCTTAAGTTTGATCCGAAACCACAAATTTTTCCCAAGTAGGAACAAAAATTAGATGGGTAGGAACATCAGAAATGGCCAAAGAAAGAGAAAAAATCTCGAGCTCAATAGCCATCAAAGGAGGGAAATACATGACCTCGATTTGGATCCACTAGAAGTACAACAATTTATTGTAGTACCATAGAATAATGAAGGTATGTTACCTTCAAAACCAAATTCTACAACAAGCACAAATGTGTTTGGAGAGATTTAAATTGCACATAAAAGTTTAGGTTCTTCAGGTACAAGTTTTAGGGGTCAGACTCCTAGGTTTCATACACCAGATTTGTACAAGGGCTAGAAGTAGACTTGGATGAACATAGGAAAACTACCACAATGTTTCAATAAGTAGCAGAATACATTGTACAAATGATAAATATTATATTTACATTTTTTGATTTGGAAAACATAAATAAGCAGATTATAGAAGAGAAGGATACATTTGTTTAGAATTTGTAGGGGGCTTTGGAGAAGGAGCAAAAACTCAAAACAAAGTTGCAAGATAAGAGCATTGAAAATAGTTAAGTATTGGCAGAATTGCAAACAACCAAACAAAATATTAATAACATGGAAAAGCACAACAAGGATTTGGATAACATTAAAAGGGAAAGGGATTCTTTGTAGGCAATTCTAAAGGAAACAAATGCCCATTACTAGAACTTGAAGGTAAAAAAGGATACTTTGAGTGTAGAGCACAACAATTAAACTTCAAAAAGATTACAAGAATATGGAATAGATTCTTTTGAAGCAATAGAAGGAGTTGGAGGAGTGCAGAGTGGCCAATGGTAATCTACATCAAGCCAATGATGACATATAAAGGCAATTTTCCTTGCTTTCATTCTGTGATGGTGATGGCATTACTCTCCTTGTTACAAAGGTAGCAAACTCTGATGGAAGTAAGCTAGAGATAACGATAACAGATTGCGATGACAATGATATGTGGCAATGTCATAATGATAATTTGCAATGTAGGTGTCAATAAATCCAAGTCGTGCCTTGCATAGATGGCATCCTACTCCTTGCTAAGCATGAAATATGGCAATTATTTTTTTTAAAATCCTATATTTTACTAAAGGGCTTTTGCCAAACCCAACATCTTCCATA
>Ga0116231_10008169_pt1 | contig 18524 bp, 16 predicted proteins | sample S1TSphgellanicum_2_FD_89695 | JGI IMG/M metagenome (GOLD analysis project Ga0116231, IMG submission 89695) | Host-associated microbial communities from peat moss isolated from Minnesota, USA - S1T2_Fd - Sphagnum magellanicum MG | ecosystem: Host-associated > Plants > Peat moss > Unclassified...
ATTTGTTTCATTAAACAATAATAGCCAAAATACCATATTCATGCAAATAATGAATAACCATATGTTGAGATGTGACAATTATGATGGCTTATGGTTCTGACATGTGGCAAACAAACATGAGTTCGGATGGTATAAGATGGTGACATGTGGCTAGATGAATTAATTCCTAAATTGACTCTAGTGAGGCAATTGACCAATATAATTTTTGATGAAAAAAACCATTGATCAAAAAGATTTTCGATCAAAAAAATCATTGGTCAATTAATACACATTAACAATTTAACTAACAATTAAAATGGATGTGTTCAAATCAACTTGTCCAAAGTAATTAATTGACCAAGTTGGTAAATGTGCAACCGTATCACATAGTTCCAGCAATGACAAAAGTGGCAAAAAATACGACGACAATACTACTAGACAAAACAATCTCAACATTCCCCATACATAATCCTTTCTATAATCGTTAGGGGGACAAACACCGGGGTGGAATAAACTTGCTAATATACCTTAAAATACAAGTTACAATATGGTGAGAAGCTATCCCTCCTAAAACAAAGAGATCAAAACCCAGAATGAGGCCTTTTTATTAAAAATCTCGGTTGAACAAGTAAATTACCCGAAAGAATGAAAAAAAAAGAAGGTGATGAATGGCACGTTCAAAAAGACATTTGACATTTAAATAATTACATGTTTTCTTGCAAAATATTTCATAACAATTGTTATTCAATTGTTAAAAACATTGGATGCGGTATGCTCTTTAAAGAACCACAAAAAACAATTTCAATTTTTGATATTGCAAAAAAAACATTTGTTGAGAAACTATGTATACTAGATTTCTACATTTAATGATTTTTGTGAAAGTTTTATGAAAGAAGTCAATTTTGTGTTTGAATTTTGAAAGTGGTTGGTACATGATGTGTACACATGATTAAGCTTGAGATGTATAACCCAACTAACTTGGTAGTGTATGACCAAATTAAGCTTTATGGTTCTAGGGTTCCAAGTTCCAACCTCAGGATTTTGGGTTAAGGGTTTTAGAATGTATAGTTGAAAGTTAAAAGTTTTTCTTGGGCTTAGGACTTATTTTTCAGGTGGATGGTTCAAGGTGTATTTTTTTTCAATTTAGGATCTTATTATTTGTAAGGTTTATGGTTTTAGATTTAAGGTTTAATAATTTTAAGTTTAAGGTTTTGTGTTTTGGGCTTTGCCAACTTTTGGGTTTGGGTCAAAGGTAGGTTTAGGGTTTTTAAAAGTAAATTATGGCTGGAAAAGGGTGAAGGTTTTAGGGTTTTAGAATTTAAGGTTTAAGGATTTAGGTTTAGAAAATTTCTACAATATGAATCACACTATGTCTTACTAATACTATAACCCTTGTCTGTGTACTACAGGGTTAAAAAAAGAGAGCCGGTTTTTTACCATTGTTGTGTGGTTATTAAAATCTACTACTAATGCCTGCAGGTTATTAAGACGGGTATTTAATCACTTACCTGGGGTGGGTTGAGAACTTAAAAAAAAACTGGTACATTGGTATAGAACCTTGGTTCTCAATGTTTTTGAAAATTCAAAAAACTCACCTCCTTTCTAAAGGCCAATTCTTCCATGAAATCTGCCAATTCTTTGATGTTTCTGAAATAACTGGAGTTAACGGTTCTCTGATTCTTATTTTACTCACAAAAATCCGAACTGGGAGTTATCGGATTCTGAAAATTTTAAAGAATTATAACCGCCAGTTAGGTTTTAAAAAAAAATTCAAATAACCGTGCAACACTGGTTTTGACACAGTTCCAGCTCTTGAAGAGAGGACGATAATAGCTACCACGACAGCTGCAACGACGGCCAGCGACGGTGTTCCTACAGGCACAGCCAACGGCAGTCCGAGGCAGCTTCGCGCACCAGTTGCGTGAACAGCCACTAGCTAGTTCACGTGCTAAGCTTGAGTGTCCGAACAGATCACACCGCAGAATTTTCTTCTTGATCCAGGCAATCAACTTCAGTCCATATTTCATGATGATGATGAAGAATTCTGATGATGGTCCTTCAATTTGAGATTAGCTTGACTGGATCGATCTTCAGTTGTGTTCTGGTTGTGTTCAAATCCGAACTGAGAGGTACGAGCTGCAGCGATCCTGACACAAGGAAGAAGAACAAGAACCATCCCCGAATGTGCTCAAACTTATCTGTAGTACTCATAGCCTGATATCTGATGCTGAAACCAGCTAATTCTCAGGCCATGTCGGTGCGCCGAACCTTCTCATCATCATTGACATAGCAAGCTTTGGTTTAGTGGTTGCTTGCAGATGGTGGATAGAGGGTAACGGAAAGTCCCTCGGATATTTCATGGACGGTGGTGGTTCGCGTCTCTAGAACCCACCGTCGGGCTGGATCATCTTCCAGTGTGAATATTCTGGTACAGCCCTGCAGAACCCACAAATTCCAGTCACAATTGCCACGAACTGTCGGAGGACATGTAGAAGTTGAAGGAATTACCTGGACAACGTCCGACTTGCCGGCGGACCGATTGTGCTGATGAACAGGTAGAACTTTCCGTTACTGAATCCTCCAGATCGAGGAGCGGCCGCATCATCCTACTTGATCTCAGACTCTAGAGTCACACACTTCATGACATGTAGGTTGACAAATTAATTAGAGCAATTTTGAGAGCTACAATATTAATTAGTGAACTAGAAGATCATAGATTCCTGAAAATATAGAAATTCAACATAATATTAGACACCCATTAGTCACTGCAGCAAGCAAATTGGTGCACAAAAGTAAGAGTAGAAAACTTAATCTGTACCCCCCCAAAAAAAGAAAGCTGCAACAACTGCAGCTGCGTGGACACGGTAATATTCAAACCTCTACCAGTCAACTTGAAGACGCCAAGCTACTGTCAGCAAAAGACATCAGCATTTGGTAAATAGTTTAGATCTGAAGACTTAAGAATCTGCCGGCAAACAAACCTCCAAAGTTTGAAGGTCCATAAAAGGAGGAAAGAAAAAACCACGGGTGCTGCAATTTTGTCAAGTAGCGACGTCACCTATCAGTCATCTTCAACACTATTTTTCTTTTGCACGGGCCTGCGGGGGTGGGAAGAAGTCGGATTAAGCATCTTCCACACGGCTAGCTTGCTGATATCTGTCGGTTTACGTTTGGAAATTTTCTGAAGCTGGGATGACTGGTCACTAGTGGCACCAAATTAGATGAGCTCAGCTTGTTGCAAAGGCTTTTGTTGGCTGTTGGAAAATTCGTACAAATTCATTTTTAGCAAATCCCCCTTTCCCATTCAGCCGAAATATATTGCTTGCTTGGGATTCTTATACCTCCTTCTAGCATGCAGGACTTCATGTGGACAAGTTCTGAGTTTATACACCAGATGTATATCTATCTGATGAAGCAAAAAGCCCATTTCCCATTTACAAAAACAACTTCCACACCAATTTCATTCCGGGAGAGTTCCTTTTCCATTTGTTCCTGGCAGCTGATCTGCTGAGAGTACATAGCAATTTCCTTCTTGCCATGATAGGTGCACTAACCATGGTCGATCATGTGGCTAGGACCATGATTGGGCCATGCACTAACCATGGTCGATCACAGCTAGGACCATGATTAGTCCATGCACTAACCACAGTCAATCATGTGGCTAGGACCATGATTGGGCCATGCACTAACCATGGTCGATCACAACTAGCATACCTATGTCATAGGTAACCACTTACATTCCCTACCTATTTACCTATCATACTTAGGCACTTTAGATGGGGTCTAGGGTCTGAATTCCTAGGAACCAATTTGGAGTCATTTGAAGTAAATTGAATCCTTGAGTTGGACCCTGCCCTGGACCTTACCTTGTATCTTGGTTCTTCAAATCATGAGCTCTCCAATTAGCTCCTTTTTTGTTTTGGTTCAAACCATTTGATTTTCCATCCAAAATGGTGCCATGTCGGTTTAGCCCCTTTTTGGTCTTTTACTCTCATCTAAAGGCTGTGGGTCCAGTTTATGGCTCTCACCCAATAGGATTTCTCTATTTCATTGGACCCTGGACCTTGGGCCCTCATCTAAAGTGGCCCTCAGTGCCCACTTATACAGAAGTACTCTACATAGGTAATGTGAGGTGAGAAATAGTAAGGTTTAAAGTATAGTGAAGTTCAATTAATAAGGAGTCGAGAGTGAACACCTTGGGTGAATCAAGTATGATTTATATTACATACTTAACTAGCAAGGTAATAGGTAATCACTTACATTCCCTACCTACTTACCTATGATACTTATTGCACATTTGCATAGGTAGTTACCCAAGTAATGTGAGCAACAAGTAAGATACTTACCCACTTACATGGGTTGTTACCTAGGTGAGATGGAAGTAGTAGGGAACTTTGCAATATAGGTAGCTTGAGAAGGTGTGGAGAGTGGACACCTTGGTGATTCACATAAGTTTTAACTTACCTATCTAGGCAATAGGTAACCACTTACATTCTTTACCCAGTTATGTATGATACTTATTACCCAGCTAGCTACATGGATAGGTCCGTGGGTAATGTGAGGGGCAAATATAATACCTACTTACATACCTAGTTACCTAGGTATGTGAGGAGGAGGAGGTAGTAGAGTTTGCAGGATAGGTTACCAAGGTGTGGAGTGTGAACACTTTTATAAACAACTGACTGCCACTCGTAATGAGTTTCCAGTGGATGGGGGCGCTAGTGGGTAGTGACTGGTGGGTCAGAAAACCCCTTAGGAAGTACCTACACGGACCTAGGTGGGGAAATGCATAGGAAAACAGGAAGTGCCTAGAAGGATCAAGGGTAGCCTGCTTGTTCCTACCATGAGAGGGACTAGCTCTCTCCCTTTGTTGGTTCATGTGGGCTGCATGTCTTTTGGCCTTTCTTTGGCCTTCCATTTTGTCTTCCGAGTGATGGTTTTGATCATCGATTTTTATTGGATTGTTTGCCTAGTTGTTAGAAGCTAGAGTTTCTTTTGTCAAAGAGAACTTGTCTTCCAAGCAAGGCAAAGGCAAAAATCCACTAAAGTGCAAAATACTAAAGCCACACATGTCCCACTCTTGTTCTTTACTTTTCGGGCCTTTAGAGGGAGGGATATTAAATCAGAAATATGTCATTATTGTAGAAAGTACCAAACTACTGTCTGTTTCTTTTTTTCCCTGACTGCCCCAATCACACAACCAAGAGGTGTCTGGTCATCACCAGACACAACTTGGTGCTGCCCAGACACAAATTTTGTGTTCTTATTGTACACACTTTGGGTGTGTAATATATGTCTTTTAGGGTCTATGAAACATCCAAAAGATGCATAGCAAACAGGACCCAAATTTTGTGTCTGGGCCAAGGGCAGACAAGGAAAAAAAAAGAACCAGACAATACTTTTGTACCATTTGCAATAAGGACCCATTGCTGATTTAGTGTCCTCCCCTGTAGAGACCATTTGAAGGATGGAAAAACAAGGATACAGTTCTGTCAGTCAATGTGCTCCTTCTAATGTAGTTGCCACCATACTTTGATCTCAATTTTCTTTTCTTCTATAGGTTGTATGATTTTATATGTGAGAGTGTTGTGAGTTGGAGTGTGAAGAAGACTTGGCAATCATTTTGTAGTATATCTGAAGGGGCACCTGCCCCTTCCATAACAGAATACTTCATGTCACGTTTTATTCATGAGATTTATTGGCCTAGGACTTCCTCGTGGAAGATCTATTTCACATCATGTTTAATTCATGACATTTTCTTGGCCTAGGTCTTTTTGGTGTAAGATCTATTGTTTTACTAGGTTTCATTGTGAACAGCTATCCTAAATGACTGCCCAACTCTTTCTACATCACTTTCGCCTTGAGTTTTCTATGTCGACATTGGAAGGCCCTTGAAGCAAGGTATTTTTTTAAGGTCAAATTTTGTCACAGTGGTGAAATTGATTCTGAAAATGGGCACAAAAAGAGTTTTTCAAGCTTTCTAGTTGCCAGATCTCAGATATTTTTTAAAAAAAATCAGCATATTTTTGCACTAAGTTCCAACAGGATAGCAAATAATATCTATAATGATACTCTTTAATTTTATTTTCTTCTTTTTCTTTTGTAGCCATGTGCTTTAGTTGTCTCGTGAATGATCACCACCTCCGCTAAATTACAAATTTGAATAAAAAAACAAGCAAACAAACACTGCCTCCAAATGGGAGAGTGGGACATTCTTAAAATTCAAAGCTGAAATTGACTCTCTCTCTCACCTCACATCCAGGCACGCATTTTGAGAATGCCCCACTCCTAGTGCCTTAGTACCTTACCCTACATGCAAAGTACTCCAAGGTTACTTCGTGCATGGACTATGCTTTTGTCAATTGAATGGACCTTCCGTCATTCACATGCAAACCTTTTGCCATTGAAGTAGAAAAGCCTTTTGTACTTTATGATGGGTGCAGACCTGCTCCTTTGGACCTCCTTTAATTTTCAGGCCCTAACCCCCAGGCTACCGAATTCTTATGATAGTTTGAAAAGGAAAAGGGCGACCTTTAGAAAATATTCTCAAGGGACCCTCTCTCTTTACAATATATGTATAGGGGCTTCTAAATAATAAAGGGTATGAACCAACTATTGTACATTCATTCCACAACCAAAAATCATTAACAAACATGGAATAATAACTAATTGATATAGCATTTACAATTAATCAATTGGAATCTATTAATTTATAAGTAAAGAGTGAACAAGCATTCAATGGACCATACAAAATGGATGGTGAATGTGGATAGGAAGCATTTTTTCATTACATTATTGTCACATGTATCTACATATCTATCCTATTTGGTAGTCATCACATCACAAATTTTATCAATCATGATTTGATAATAATTATTATGTGAAATTTGGTTTTCATAAGTTTACATGAAATAAATATGAATGTCATATGTTTATTTGTCTTGTTTAAACATAAATATTATATATTTATTAATTTTATTTGCAAACAAAAATCGTGCACATGATTTTCGTGTTTAAATAATGTATAACATTCATATTTAAATAATACAAACATAAAATAATAATTTTTTTAAATTAAATTTTTTTATTAAACCTCTAAATTTATGATACAAATATATCTTATATATTTACCTATATACATTAGGAACCACTTACATTCCCTATTTACTTATCTGCAATACTTACCCATTAAGAGAAGACATTCAATGTGAGGTGAAAGCATAAGGGTTTAATAGGATTCAGTTATAAAAGCCTTGGTAACTTAGTTGTGGTTCATGTTGTGAATGAATGACAACTGAGTCACACATGGTTTCCAATGGATGGTGCACTGGTGGGCGGTGGTTCACATTTGCACAATCTGCCTAACTTTAATGCCATTGAGTAGGCCATGGAAAGCTGCTTTACACCAGGTGAGCATTTTCCTGGCAGGTTTGGATCTGCATTGGAAACCTGAACTTTCCAGGTTTGTGGGTCCATTTCGTCACTTGACAACAAAACAATTCCTCAACTCATACAAATGATATTTTTTGTGAAAAAAATGTGATGAAGTTTGTCAATACCTCTTGTGGATGATTGTCACTGTGGCTACATCACAAAATTGGAAAAGAAGAAGAAGAAGAAGAAAAACTAACATACAATGCACATCTGAAAAAGATTAAGTGGAGGATAAAAAATGTGAAACTCACCACAACCCAATCAACTTTTGTGAGGTAAGCACAACTTTGCAGAATCACCCTTTTACAGCCCATTCCCTACATGACATGAGATGACATAAACTTGGCACCAATTAGAAGAAACCAGTCAATGGCAAGAGCTGCAGCTTTAGGGGCAAAAGTCCAATGCCTGAGCCAAGTTGTGATCTGCATTCCCTCATTTTCAATGGAATGCATGGACATTAGGAAATTTCTAAGAGTGCTTTTACAACTTGCTAAAATTGTTATGCCACTCTTTTCCCTCTTTCCATTCACACGAGAACACACACACACCTACAACCACCCCCCTCTATGGTTTATAGCAAGGTTTTCTCATCTATTGGATGGATGGTTTTTTTCCCAGCTGGAGTGGTACATAGCCGTTCTTTAGGGTTTCTTCAAATGACATGTTTGGGCATGGTTCTATTTAGAGGGGTACATCGGCCATTCTTTAGGGTCTGTTCTAATGACCCATTTGGGCACAGCCCCAACTAGAGGGGTACACATGCCATTCTTTAGGGTCTTTTTCAAATGACCTCTTTCATCTTTCATTCTTCCCTTTTTCATTTGAAGAGACCCTTCAAAAACCCTACCTAAATGAGTTAGGAGGGGAGAATGAAAAAGAAAGATGAAAAATTGCGAGTGATGCAGAAAAGGAAGGAAGATGAAAAGTGTGTGAAGAGAGAGAGAGAGAGAGGATCGATGCAACGAAAAAAACTCGCGTGATGATGAAGAAGAAAAGGAAGGGAGATGAAAAGAGGGGGTGGATGAAAAAGAAGGATGAAAAACAAACAACTCGACACATTTTCAGAAACAAGCCAACCTTGCGGACACGGCAAGTGCGGCGGGCGACGAGCCGGAGCACACGGACGGTCAAGGGCGTCGGCTACGGTGTGTCACCGGCGGCCGGGAGAAGGGCGGCGAAGGAGGTGCTCCATGGATGTGCGTGCGTCGATCCGTGGCGTATATGAACGAGGACTTACTGGGGTTGCCGACATTCTTTTTCTTTTTTTCTTTCTTTGCATGCAACTAGCAGGAGTTTTAACCGACATTGTTAAAGCACCTGCTGATGTTTTTTTAATAAAAATTCTGAAATTTCTTCTCAGTTTCTGGAGAGAGAGAAAGAGCGCGAGAGAGAGAGAGAGAGAGAGAGAGAGAGAGAAGAAGACGAATCTGACAGTTGTATATTGCGCGTGGGTTTTCTAGTAGGATTGAATATTCATTGCTGTAGTGGTAACCTCTGGTTGTTTTTCCTTTCCTTTGATGTCAAGACGAAGGAGGTGGAAGAAGATATCATTCATATTCATATATTATGTGCACAGACACTAGATCTCTACACAAAGGAGACACACATGAGACCAAGCTCCCCAGTTGCAACTCTTTTGTGTGAAAAAAGGAGAGAATTTTGACCTGCGGTCGAAATCTGTGCAAGTGGAGGAGGAGTTTATGGTGGTGTGGTGGAGAAATTGTAGCTCAGAAGAGATTTTTTTTTTCAAGGAATAAGGCAAGAACCATTGTGGTGATGATCAACTGTTTGTTCATAGAGATCCACCTCCAGTAGTAGCAACAACATCTTCTAGAGATTCGCGGTGAAGATGTTCTGTTCCTCCCAGCAGCAAAATTTCTGTATCATAGCAGTAGATTTAAAGAGAGATTGAGAGAGACAGAGTTCGGTTTGGGTCGGATTCGATCTGGCTCAAGAGGGAGGAGCTGGAGAGACGAGGTTTGTTTGTTTCAGAATCTAGGAACTTGGTGATGCTGCTGCTACTTTCCAGTTCAGAGGGGACGACGGCGGAGGAGGTGTTCACTGTAACCCGCTTGCAGAGAAGCTGGGAGCAAGACTTCGCCAAGGCCGTCGACTCTATTACTACTGTCCGGAATCTCGCTCTTTGTTGTGAGCATTTGTTGCGCATCAAGTTGAAACCTGAACAGGCGGCGGCGGCGGCGGTGCAGTACCCATGCCTGACAGTATGCTGGGATACCAAGGACGCATAAAAAAAGCTGAGAATCTGCCGAGTTCAAAGCTGCGGCTGCTGGAGCGCAACACTGATGATGGGTTCGCGGGCGCAAACTTCTTGAGCTTGGGAACCGGGACATCATCACCACCACCACCACCTGGGAGAGTGCATAAGGATTTAGAGAATCATGAAATCGATCTCAATTCGCCGCCAGTAGATCAGTACGAGCGAGAAACGAAGGGGGAGAGTAGCACTACTTACAGCACGACCCAGGAGGAGGAAGAAGAGGTATCCAATTCCAACAACAACAGAAGATCAGGAACTGGACTTGGCCGTGGCAGGTTGCAACAGCAATTCTCTGAGGTGAAGAATTGCAGATCATCACGGGGCAGCGGCTTGAATTCCAAGTTCCAACAGCAGGAAGTCTTAGTGTACAGAGGAGTGCGGCACAGGTCGGAACTCAACAAGTGGGTCACTGAGATCCGCCCAACCGCACACAAGCGCAAGATTTGGTTAGGAACCTACAAGAGTCCAGAGGAAGCTGCAAGGGCTTACGATGTAGGGATTTACTATACCGGGAAAAAAATCCCTCTCAACTTCCCTGAGTCTGTCAAGAATCTCCCAGAGCTCCCACAAGGACTTAGCTGGGAAGAGCTTGCTCCATTCGTGAAGAAGCAAGCTCTCACTGCTGCGAAACGAGCCCGGGTTGAAGGCAGCAGCACCACCACCAGCGAATTGCCACAAACAACAACAACAACAAAATTATTCCCAAAAGCTATCACCATCCGGGGCTAAGTTCACCATCCAAGGTAAGCTTTGCTGCTGCAAACAGACCACTCTCTGTTCTGTCACTTTGCAGTAACACCCAATTGCTCTAGATCCATCACCTTGCCTTTTCCACACCCTGAGAGCTCACAGAGATCTTTTCCGAAGAGTTTTGCACTCCATCAACCTGCTTGTTGATGGATTGATGCCTTCCATGATCCCCAGCCACCTGAGTAGTAGTAGTAGGCTTGTTATGAATTTCATACATAAAATCAGTAGATAAAGTGAGAGTGTTGATGCTGATTTTCTCCAACATAAATGTTGGACTTGGTGCATGCCCTTCTTGGGTTTTCCTTCTTGTCTGCCCAAGTACCAAAAGGCTTGATTGGCACATCCTTTCAGCCAAATATGTGCTGGGAAGAGAGGAAATTGAAAACACCTCCAAGTTGCCCTCATCTACATGTGAAGAAGCTGCTGCTATGAATGAAGCCTAATTCCATCTTGGGGTGCTTTCAGGTTCTGTACTAAAGCATTTCAAGAGCAGATTCAAATTCTTGTCACTATCTATAGTAATGCAAAGAAGTTGGGATTGCAAGTCTAGTCACTGAAACTCTGGAAGTTGCCACTTTTTCCAAGCTCCTTAGCTAATGTAACTACTATGGTGGCAACCTTCACAATTGAAGCTGAAATTCTTGTGTACATAGAGAAAGAGAGAGTGAGTGTATTGTTCCTGAGGACAATCTGTTTCAGCAATTCAGGAAAACCTCAATTGGCTCTCTTTTCCAGATGCTCTAATCCTCCAGCTGCTTTGCCACACAACAACAGGAAAGATTGAATGTGGCAGGCACAATGTACAGAAATCTTTGGGAAGATTTTAGAGTTTGATTACAAACTTCCTCCAAATGTCTCTCCAAAATATTTCTGTTTTGCCTCATTTGTGGATTTACTAAAATCTTTTCCAGTACCACACACTCTGAACCTGAAAGAATTGGTTTTGGCAGAAACACACAAATGAATCCAAGTACAGGATTGCACACTACCTACAATGCCCCCACACTACTGGCTCTGCATTTGTGCAACCATCCGGTCTCCAAGCTGCAGCTAATGCACTATCTGCACACTCCTGCATTCAATGCACTAGGTATCTGTATAAATACTCCCTAACAAAAATCCAGGTTAGAACTAGTGTTGGTCGGGTATTTGGTTTTTTTGATAACCGCCAGTTCTGGGTTTGGATTATGTCAGACTCAGAGAACTTTTTTTCTGCTTTTTAAAAAAAATTCATGATCAAAGAACCGGCGGTTCCATTTATTTCAAAACCCTAAAAGGACCAGTGGATTTCATGGAAGAACCTGTAAAGAAGGGGTGGGTCATGAAGGTGGTCATTTGCAGGCAACTTATTTTGAGAATCCTGGTCATATATATCACAACCAGTTCCTTGATTATGTGAGAACCATGGTTATGGACCCTAAGAACCGCCCTGGCAACCTCTGGGTGCACCAAACCTCTCTGGGTATCAATCAGGGTATCAATGGTGCTGCTTTGCAGTTATAAAGAATCAAATACCCACTTCGGATCTATAATCATGATTATCGAAAATCAAATACCCGGTTGACCTCCGACCTTCAGACAGGCCGAACATGGGCTGCTTTTCAGTGTAAATTGGCACACTATGATACTCAATTTCTTTTGAAAAAGTCAAATAACTGCCTAGAAAGCTGTGGGTATTTGCCAGTTCTTTCATGAAACCCGGTGAGGTTTTGAAATACTCGGAACCGGCAGTTCTCTGGTTCTGATTGTTCAGATACCCGGATCCGGTGGTTATTAGTAAAATCAAAGACCCACCCCACACTGTTGTGTTCCTGTTTTTGATAACCGCCCAAAACTGATTGTAAAAACCCTAACCCACAATGGTCGGTTATAGATGTATTTGTGCATAGATGGATGGATTAATTGCACTGGGGTTATGTGGGATGATCTCCAGATGGATGATAAATGGACGGTAAAGATGTGGAGATTCATCTGAATCGAACGGCTGTGGAGTCGTCTCTCTCCTCTGGATACTTGGGAGCCGGACAAGGAGCGAAGAAGAAGCCATCTCGCGAAACACACGCACACACAGAGCGGCGCGTTTGTACGGGGAATTCGCAATGGTGGACAAGGGCAAGAGCCGCAAGGACGAGGTCGTCACTCGCGAGTATACCATCCACCTCCACAAGCGTCTGCATGGCTGGTATAATCTTGTGGGGCTTTTCTTCTTTTGGTTTCTTTTCTCTTTCCAAGCTCCCACCTTTGTTCGTCTTTCGCTGCCTCCTTTCCAAACCCTAATCTCCTAACCCTAAGAGCCTTGGATTGCTTGGATTGCTCCTGACTTGTTTTCCTTCCTTCTTTGATGTTTCTGTTTGTTTGAATTTTGTTTTTAATGCGTTTCTGTTGATGCTCTTGCCGTCACAACCTTATCATTAAGCATTTACACCCCTTTTTTCCCCAAACATTTGCACCTTAGTTTAGATGATCTGGATTCTGTGGCTTGTGGCCTAGAAGGGATTTCTAGTGTGGTCGTGTTCTACCACTTACTTCAGTTCTGTTGGTAGTGTACCTTATTTGATATGATACAGTCCCGTATGGTAGATGTCATATGGGACATGAACTTGTGGTGTTGTTCCATTGCCATGAAATGATGCTTGCTGCAGCTTGAATGAGGACAGTATGAACTCTTCCTTTCTTTTTTAGTCATGTCTCTTGAGTGTTAACCAATTTGATGATGGAGTCTTCATGTTGCTTCCAGAAAGAAATGTGAGAGAAACTTAGGACATACAATTTCAGGCAGATGATAACATACCTATCTACACCCACTGTCAGCAGCTGATGAAGTCAGTTGGTAACCATGGTAGCTTGATGCATGTGATGGCCTGACACTTTGTGAGCAACTCTCACAAGGTCACAATTGCACTCAGTGTCATGTTGCCTTTTAATTCAAATTGTTGTTGTGGAGGTTTCTCTGCAGCTTCATAGATATGTCATACCATACAGACAATTACCATTGCTTATGAGAGGACTTGTACTCTATGAAAAAAACATTCAGTGTCTTTTGTCTGTATTGCTCCTTTGGAGGTAACCAGCAGGCTTCATCCTGACCAGTGATTTTCTGAAGAGTTGGTTCTCCTTCTGTTGCAATAAGCTAAATGGTCTGCAATGTTGTATCCTTCAGTAACTGAACTCAAAATAACACTATTGACAAGGCTATAATCAATTGACTATTTTTTTGGAGTTCAGTCCAATCTTATTGGCTTATACTGTATACACTGGAACTGTCAGCCAGCATAGTCTCAGTATACTGCTGTGTGTCTAGCTGTGTTCCCCATCCCTTTTAGGATTTTCAGAGATGGGTTTCTGGATCTGAAGTGATCTTCATGTGTGCTAATTGACAATGACAGCACCTTCAAGAAGAAAGCTCCCAAGGCCATCAAGGAGATCCGCAAGTTTGCTCAGAAGGCCATGGGAACTAGCGATGTGAGGTTGGATGTGAAACTCAACAAACACATTTGGAGTAGAGGAGTTCGGAATGTGCCCACCAGGGTCCGTGTCTGCATTGCAAGGAAACGAAATGATGATGAGGATGCAAAGGAGGAGTTATACTCATATGTGACTGTTGCTGAGGTACCACCTGAAGGATTTGCAAACCTTGGCACAAAGGTTGTGGAAGAGGATGATTAGCTCTCAATCTGATACCAATGTTTTTTTGGCTCCATACTAATACAAGACCATTCATTTTGCAGTGAGGTTTTCCCAGATTACCTCTGAGTGCATACCATTTGCATTCCAATGATTTGGGCATTTGTGAAACATTTTCTACCGCTTCATAGATTTTGTGTTTGGTAACTGTAATTGGCTGATACATGGAGCTACCTGGCTGGTAAATATTTGATACTTACTCTCTCTTTGCCCTACCTGTGGAGTATATATTTGAGATTCACCCTTACCCTTGTTAGAGTAGGGTAATTTGTTTTGATATGGGCAAAGGGAGGGTATATACTAAAACCACCCCATAGCATATTCACATAACCCATGTTCTGCATGTGTTTAAGTTGGACTTGTTCAGATTGTGGTGATTAAGTAATGATTATATTTGCTTTTGGCATCTTAATTATGTTCATCAAACTAATTAATGCGAACAAGCCTCTGATCACATTCTGTTGGAAACCCTTCAGATCTGACTAGGAATTGCCATTGTAAGAATACCTTAGGTGTTCTCAAAGGTGTTGATTGGTTTCATCTAACTTCTGTTCTGTTTTTTTTGTAAGATGTTTTAGTTTTCACAATGAAAGAAGTTACTTAATTATACAACTAATAATTGAAAACTAAATTGTCTTTTTCCTATACTTTTACCCATGACATACATTTTTCAATTTGCACCACATTTACCCACATAAGTAAATACTGTTGATGATTAAATAATTTTACCTGTACTTTCTGAATAGGGCAAATGTTTGTCATTTTCCTTCAACCTTACTTGGATCGACTATTTTGCGAAGCCCTTCACATCTGTCACAAGTGTGTGTGTGTGGAATCGTGTGTATAATGCTGGTTGGGAATATATATACTGTGGAACAACAATGGATTCAACCTTTGACATTGACCCAATGACCATGCCCACTTTTACAACATTGCCAAAAGGATCATGAAATGATACACGAGCATTGAAGGGAGGAAGGTAATGTTTCAGGCTGGATGGACCAGTGTTGGTCAGATATAGGTAAGGGGGCCAGGGCCAGTTATCAACATGAATTTTGCCCCAGTTAGCAACTATTCATATCTGGACTTTGCCCATTTTCCAAATTTGGAACTATTGGTAACTGGCTTCTGGAACTCCATTTGTGTATCCTTATTCATATTCACATATGCAAACTCACATCATTCATTATCCATATCCATGGGTAAATTTTCATGAGATCCCAGATATGCATATCTATACATATCCATATGTGATGTTTGTCCAAATATGTACATCCAGATATACATATCCTTTATAGGGTTACGGTTTTCAAATTTCCACCTTCTTAGGCAACATTGAACCTTTAAGGTTTTCAAGTTTTCAAGCTTGAGCCTTGTCCTTTGTACCATTCTCTATTTTCTATTGCTCTCCTTTCTATTGCATTAGAGCTTTGTAGAAGTGGCACCAAGAATATCATGCAAGCATTTTACAATATCTAAGGTTTGAGCTCTAAGCTATAATTGTTTGAAGTTTCAAGCTTAAGTGTTTGAACTTAACATTTACAATTTGAAGCATGAGGTGTGAGCTCTAAATTGGAGCATTTGAGGATTTGAAGGTTTGAAGTTTAAATCAAATGAAAGTTTGAACCAACAAGCAAAAGTTTGAACAAAAGTTCATCTCAGCAAGTGAGTGTTTTTCTAAACATTTGTTTAAGCATTTGTGTTTAAGTGAACATTTATGTTTGAATGAACACTTGTTTAAACATCTATGTGAGCATTCATGTTTGAGTGAGTGTTTATATGAACATCTATGTGGGCATCTATGTCGCAACCCCACTTTGAGGGAAGTGTGAGGTTGCCACTCACACTCTCGAAAATGGGACTTGAGAGTCCTTCGGGATTCTTGAAAACTCAAAACGCGATTGTAGGGGTCAAAACACCTTGCATTGAAGTGTTTTTTATACTGTTGGAAAGGTCTTGAAATTCAGATGTCCAAAATGGCCTCGCATGAATCATTTGGACATCCTCAACACAAGTTATTGTTGAAAGAAAGGTCAAGAACCAAATTGGCAGTTTGACTTTCGACCATTAAAAGTTGAGAATCGACCTGATCCCGGTGTGTTCAGGTGAAGTGTGACACATCGTTGGAAAGCTCTCAAAGAGAGCTACAATACAAGTTTGCTTCAGACCTTGTCCCAATTGGAAATCGGAGCAAGAAGTTATGAACGCTCAAAATCCCGAGAGTCCAAACCGGGACAGTTTTGGGACTTCACTTTAGGAGTCTCGGGAAAAAATGTCATTCGGATGCAAGTGCAATGGAGAGGCACAGAGAATACTATATGGGGGAAGGTGGTGGCTTCCCCCGAATCCAGGCCATGGTGAGTCAAATGAATCCAAAGTTGCATGTGGCTTGTCCTAGCACCAAGAGTGTTCCAAAATGTGAACTAACCAACTTGTTGGTTAGTTTGATGCAGGTTCGAGTAAATGAATAACTTGTCACTTCTTCCTAGTCCCATCCCGGAGCTCCAACACACCCTTCTACCCCTTTTAGTGCTAAGAGCTGGGAGCATGCCCCGAGTCCCCCACAATTTCGCAACTTGAGTAACTTAACCCAACTTGGGGCTAACTAGGGACTTGGGAGCACATCAATCTATGTCTAAATGAACATTCATTTGAACATTTGTGTGGATGTATGTGTTTAAGTGAATGTTTTTCTAAGCATCTATCTAGGTGTGTATTTGAATGAAAATCTATTTCAGCATTTGTTTAGGCATCTATGTTTGAATGAGTGTTTGTTTAAGCATCTATCTAAGTGGTTTTGTGTTTGAATGAATGGTTTCATTGGAGCTCAAAATTGGAAACATTGGAATTCAAAATTCAAAACATTAATTTCAGAGGTCATGAGTGAGTAACAACGCTCATCATTCAAGTGGTGGCCTTTTTCATGATAAGTGAAAAAAAACTTAAATTTCTTCTCCATGTTGCAAAAATTTCAATGTTGTGTGTGTGTTTTTGTATTTTTGAACATTATTGTAAATCAATTTCTAAAGTTTTTGAATTTAATTTGTTGGTTGTGTGTAATGTCCACAACTCATGTGCACCATGGTTACAAAATGTGATTTTGTCATTATTGAGAATGTTGGTCAAGTTGATGAATCATATCTATGTGAAAATGTGGTCCCCAACATTTCATTTTCAAACATGGAGAGTGTGCACTTAGAAACTACAATTTCATTGAAAAATGAAATATTGTAGCTTGTAGCTACATAAATTCAAGTTGTATTTTAGAAATCACATCATTGACATTCCATTTGCTAGGGGTTTTTTTGTTGTGAATGATGACTTACGTGTGGATTTTGAAAATCTTTAAACGTTGCAATGTACGTTGTTGTAGTGTAGTGTTGCAAGTAATTTTTTGTCCCAAAGTTTTGTTTTGAAAAAAGGTTTGATTAAATATAATAAGGTTAATGGGATTACCTCCATGAATACTCATGTTGATTTTGTCCATCCCAAGTTGTTTGTGTCATAGATGTGAACACCATAGAGTTCATTCATATGAATGTTCATCTATGATTTGTAATTAACTTGTACATAACTTTTAATTTAGTTTCAATTGAGTCTTTTAATTAACTTATAATTAAATCTCAATTCATTTCTAATTCACTTTTAATTAACTCATAATTCATTATTAATTTCACATGGGTGGACATGAGCCACATGGGTGAACATGGACCACATGTAAGTTGCAAGTTTTTTGAGAAGTTTCCTTAATCTAAGTGCCCAATGGGTATAAATAAAGGTATTGTGATGGATGCGAACATTAGACACCATGTTCCAATGGATGGAATTCATACATAATGTTCATCCATAGTTCTTAGTTAAGTCATAGTTAACTTTTAAATAAATCCTAATTAACTCCCAGTTAAATTTTAATTGATTTATAAATTAGGCTCAATTAACTCTTAGTTAAATCCTAGTTAATTTTTAATTGACTCTTAATTAAGTCCGAATTAACTTTTAGTTAAATTTCAATTAACTTATAATCAACTTTCAATGAGGAAGGTTTCCAAGAAATTTCTTTACTTTATGCACATATAAAAACCTCCTTGGAAGCTTCTTTGAAATAGGTCTTTAAACGAGTATAAATAGAAGTAGGACCCTTCATTTCCTTTAGTCTATTCAACATAATTTTGGACCATAACCTTGTCATGTTATTTTCATGTTCATGTTTACATATGTTAACATAATAAATATTTGCTTTCATTTTGATCTTGCACATCTTGTGTTCTTGTTCTTAATTTTTATATTTTTATTTTTAAATCGCATAATCTTTTTTTTTTTTTTTTTTGAAAGTTAGATTTTACCTTTTTTTTTATCTTTTTTTTTTTTTTTTTTTTTTTTTTTTTTTAATTTTTAC
>Ga0116231_10008170_pt1 | contig 18519 bp, 15 predicted proteins | sample S1TSphgellanicum_2_FD_89695 | JGI IMG/M metagenome (GOLD analysis project Ga0116231, IMG submission 89695) | Host-associated microbial communities from peat moss isolated from Minnesota, USA - S1T2_Fd - Sphagnum magellanicum MG | ecosystem: Host-associated > Plants > Peat moss > Unclassified...
ACTTGAGAGTTTGTTGCCACCAGAAATACTCCAATGGATACCTTCCAAACTCCCCCAACACAGCAAAAGTGTTTGTTGTTTTATTGACCCCTAATATTCCTCTCAAGAACATTCTATGTACTTGTTATGCTTGTTGCAACCCTTTCGCCCCTGTATAACCTGTCCACACCTCGCATGCATAGCTCAATATTAGGCGTCCCAGTGAGTTGAACAACTGGCACATTACTTCCGGATCTGTTATGCTCAGATCATTGCATCTGTGGCGTAATGCAAATAGTGCCTTCTTCCCAGCGGCAGTCAGTTTGTCTATGGCTACTTCCATGCCTCTTGTACTATGTAACTCTGAGCCCAAGTATTTGAATGATTGAACCCGCTCAATGGTTGTCCCTCTGTATGTGAATTTTGGCGCTGCACTGCAGCATTTCTCAAACACCACCACCTTGGTCTTGCTCACATTGATGACCAATTGTTGTTCAACATAGAACTCAGACAAAACATCTATTTGTTTCTGCAACCCTTGTAGGGTCTCTAACATCAATGCCAAATCATCTGCATACAACAGTAATTTGACTACTATGTCTGACAGTTGTGGCAGGCTGTCGCCATCAAGTGCATCTAGATGCTTCTCAAGTCCATCAAGGTAGAATCCAAAAAATAGTGGGCTCAGTGGACAGCCTTGTTTGACCCCAATGCCACATGAAAACCAAGCTGATAGCCCTTCTATTGGATGCATAACTCTAACGTTGTCCTGGCTATACATGTTCTATAGACACTGCATGAAGCGACCCACAATTCCCATCTCAGCCAGCACCTGCCATACCAGATCATGAAGCATTGTATCAAACGTTTTGCGAAAGTCCACAAAACAACAATACACCTTTTTGCGTTTGTGAGTGCTCTGTTCAATGAGCATTCGCAAAATGTACAGGTTATCTGTGGTGCGGAAGTCTTTCCTAAAACCAACCTATCCCCTGGCACGTAAGCCCCTCTCTTCTGCCCAACTGCTCAACTGTGCCTCTAGAATCATGGCAAACACTTTAGCTAGTACAAGACCCACTGTGATTCCCCTGTAGTTCTCAAATTGCAAGGCATCACCACCTTTGTGCAATGCATGAATGACTCCAGTAGATAAGCTTGCTGAATAACCTTGTTGCAACAACTTGTTGAACACAATCTGCAGTGGTACATGCAACATATCGCTAGCAACTAGCAGAAACTCGGCTTTGATGCCATCTAAGCCAACAGACTTGTTACGTTTGAGTCTCCTCATCACTTGCGCAATCTCATCTAAGGTTATGTCATAGTTTAGTGTGCTGCAATCATCACTTGCAAAAGGGTGTGACAGGCTTGAGACCACCTGATCTGTAGAGCTGCCTTGTCCCCCAGTTGTATTACTGGGGCATTATCCTTCTAGCAGCTTTTGGAAGCCAACAACCAAGTCTGCTTTACTGATAGCCACAAATCGCTCCTTATTCTTAGAGTACTACCTCCAAAAGCTAGCTGGATATGTCTTTGCTAGTGCACACAATTGTTGGCCTTGCAGCTTCTTGTACGTGCGTTTCTTACGACATAGTAGCTGTTTAAGTTGCTTCTTCCGTTCGCGTGCTAGATGGTTGTCAGGATGAAGCTTTGTATATGCAAATACTTCCTTGTGCTTGTTGCGACATTCAGTATCAAACCATGGTTGATGACGATATTGTGTTGTATTGGTGCATGCCGCAGGGTAGCCATGCATAGCCGCAACAGTGTTACAAATGTAATCATGCAACAACTACACGGCCATGTCAGCATTGTCTGTATCACTCATCTATGTTGTGCATTGGGCAATATGTTGTTACAGGTGTTGACAATATTGTGTGCACTTGTTACCATCATGTTTGAAATGACGGATGTCTGCACGTGATTCTGAAGTTACTGATGCCACATGTTGCCAAGGTAACTGCAAGTTGAGTGAAAGTGGCATGTGGTTGGAATCACACCCTTTTCCACAAAATAGAGGGCATTTATGTACAACAAGTGATGTGGCATAATCAAATAGAGCAAGTGATGTGACCATATAATCCACAGGGCTGGAGCCGCCATAGGTAAAACAAGTGCACTCCCTTGATTCATCGCTTGCGATCCTGCCATTGAGAATGAGTAATCCCGAGGAGCGGCAAAGGTCTAAGAACTCATTGTGCCAGCCTTTCAACCCCCCCTTGTCCGAGTTATGTCGCTAAGGCAAAACCTCCGGGAAGTCATTCCCCAATGGTAGCGTGTCAGGCATGTGGTCGGCAAAGTAACGACAATCAACATAATCGTCAGTTGCACTAGTCCTTGCATTGAAAATCACTAGTCAGTAAAATACTACCCCCAAGATCCTGAATCATGCCGACCTCTGCAGCAATGTTATCAAACAAACCTTCATCAGCATATGGGGACCATTTGGGTGGAACATACATTACAGCTAAAAACAACGGTGCAGCCCCTGAGCGCTAGAACTGCAGCCACAACCTGGTGCCATCTATGCTCTGTTTCCATAGGGATACATAGTCTGACCATGAGTCATTCACAAATATTGCAACACCACCACTGTCGCAACCCCACTTTGGGGCTAAGTGTGAGAATGCAACTCACACTCCCTAAAGTGGGAAAATGGAGTCCTCTGGGTGTCGCAACCCCACTTTGGGGCTAAGTGTGAGAATGCAACTCACACTCCCAAAAGTGGGAAAATGGAGTCCTCCGGGATTCCTGAAAACTCAGAAGACAATTTGAGGGGTCAAATCCCCTCGTCTTGGTGTGTTATTTACATAAATGGAAAGGCCTTGAAGCATAGATGCCCGAAATGGCCTCGTATTGGCCATTTGGACATCTACAACTCAAGTTATGGGTAAAACAAGGGTCGGGAGTCGAACTGCCAGTTTGACTCCCGACCACTAAAAGTCAGGAATCGACCTCTTCCCAACGTCGCCTTGAGGAGTGGCACACAACGTTGGAAAGCTCTCGACAAGAGTTATAACTTTAGTTTAGACCTCGTCCCAATCCGAGTTTGGAGCGAGGAGCTATGGCCGTCCAAAGTCTCGGGACTCGAACCCGGGATAGTTTCGGGACTCCAACTTGGGAGTCCCGGGAAAAAGAGCCATTTAGATGTAGCCTCGGCGGAGAGCTGCAGAGTATACTATATGGGGGAAGGTGGTGGCTTCCCCGAGTTTGAGCCGTGGTGAGTCTTGTGTGTAAAAGTGCTCGTGGCTTGTCCCAACACCCAAGGGTGTTCCCGAATGCTAACTAACCTTTTGTGGTTGGTTTTTGGATGTATATTCAAGCTTGATCTTCTAGTCCATCTTCCTAGTCTAATCTTGGGACTTCTAGCACGCCCCTCTACCCCCTTTTAGTGCTGGAAGTCGAGAGCGCCCCTCAAGTCCCAACTTTCCGCAGCTTTACATAGTTGGACCCTCAAATGGGTTCAACGAGGGACTTGGGAGTGTGTCAACCACTATGCTTCACTGCTGCTCTGACTGAGCTCATGTCAAATATAGGGCGTGGATTGTGTAAACACTGAAAACCAAGCATATGCAGTGGTGTTTCATCAGGGAACAAATGTGTTTCAATTAGTGCAACAACATCTAAGTCATCAAACAATCTCTGTATATGTGAATTGGTATTTAGCTTCGTGTTTGTCCCCCCATGGATGTTCCACAGGGAGACTCGTAACGCTCTCTGGTCCCAACACCCCTAGTGTTAGGCTGTGACTTTGGTGCCATTGATGTAAAGGTCTACGCCACGCCAATAAGCTTTCTTCTTTTCTACTTTGGCCTTCTCAAATAGATGCCATGATGCCCTTTTTTGCTCTTGTTGCTATTTGGTCAAATCCTCTTCGAGGTCCCAGCGGGTACCTTTTAGGGCTACACGGTTTTGACAAACAACTTTTCTATCCTCAACTGTAGTAAAAGTAACAAGTACAGTTCGTGTGCGTATAGTCCCAGGCTTGGTTTTAGCTCTCCTGCTGAGAGGCTGGCACATTGCTGCCACAGCTTTGATGGCTAGCTTCATCTATCCTTGTAGAACCTGACTATTGACTTTATCTAGCAGTTGTTGTGTTGTTTCGCCTTCTATTTCGCCAACTCGTATGATACGTGCGCTGCAGGAGCGTGTGGAGCGTTCCCTAGCCTCACCTTGGCTGACAAAGTTGTCCATCTGTTTGCCCATCTTCTTCACAACATCCACCCACTTTCCCCTTAACTCCTCCACCACCTCCTTAACAAGCTGTTTTGTAACCTCATTGTCATGACTAGCAGTAGGGGCTGACTGTTGGGCTACTATGATATGTTCCAGAAAGTTGTTGGTGATTTGCTCAAAGATCTGTTGTGACTGTGCAATTTGTGCTTCGATTTTCTTTTGAGGACGTTCAAGCAACGTGTTGAACTTGTCGTCGTTGTCACGTTGTGCCTTCTGGCTTTTCTCAGACTTTAGGTTAGGTGTTTCGAAAAAATGGTCAACAATTGCCAAATGTTGTTTTACTTTCGTTTTTCCTAACAAGCTGTAGAGCGCGCAAACGGCCTGGGCTTGTTTGTCGTCAAGGCTCAAAACACTTCAGACTGCGAGGGTGAAATTTTGAGGCGTCGTATTCGGCCATCGTTTCAGCGGCAATTTTTAGGGAGTTCACATCCAAACACCAAATATGGAAATTTCTTATAGAAAAATCCCCATCTTCAAAACCTATTTCCAAAAAAAAAAAGATTTAAAATGGCGGACTTGAATGGTAAGCCTACTAAGAAATATAGGTTACCTATAATGTAGCCCGACAAAAGAGAGGGCAGGGGAGGGGTACCAGGTGAATGAACCCTCCCACTCCTGCTGCAGCGAGCTGGCGTTGCAGGAGGACAACGGCGATGGCGGGCCCGACCACAAGATCAATAACAGCATCACACACTAAATTTTTTACGGATTTTTTGGGCGAAAAATTAGCGAAATAGTTGCGAAAGAAGAGAAGAAGATTAAACAACACCGAAATTGTTTTTCGCTTATCCTTTTCTAAACCCTAAGCTGTCGCTTCTCTCTTCTTCGAAGCATTGACAAGCGCGCAAATGCTTGCCTGCCCTTGCCCGAAACCGTCGTCTTGCTTGCTTGCAACGTGCTTGCCTGGCAGTGCACACATCGACCCTTTCCCTCTCTCTTCTTGTTGCTGCTCCTCCTCCTCCACTTGCTCCAGCTATTAGGTAGGGGCCAAAATCCATTAAGTTGCCATACTCTATAATGATTCTAAACACAATATCCTCGCCTTGGTAGGCAAGGCAAACAAAGTCTTCATGAAAACATTGATACCCAAATCTGGGGAAAGAAAATCGAACTCTTGTACTAGCAGAACTGCTTCACATAGAATTAATACCCATAGTATGTACCTAGACAACTTCTACACATGTCTGTCAACTAGTGTTTTTTTTTGGGTGAAAAATCGCCAAATTTCTCCAAAAAATCCATGCTAGCCACTTGTAGGCTTGGATTTCCATTTCCTTGGTGAAATCTGGGTCTTTTCGCCTAAAGACACTGCCAAGCCCTAAAAGGTGCCTCAAAACATCATGACTTTGTAATCTAGTTGCCTTTCTAGCGATGGACCACCATTAGCATTTGCTAGAACATCCCCAAGTAAAACCCTAAGTCACCTACTTTGTGACATTAGCCGTTGGATAGTCGTCACCTTTTAGCCAACAAATTTGGGCCACTCACCAAACCCTTCCCTTTTTGCTCGAAACATTTCGCCATCCTTCCTCTTGTTTCTTGAAATCCATCACCATTCTATCACCTCAAAGCTCAAATTATGTTATTACAAAAGCTTACTAGAACAGTTTATGGTTTAAGCACTCAAGAACTCTTGTGACTAGCTGAGTCATGAGTGTTACAAGTTCTTTGCTTTTGTTTCTTAGGGTTCACAAAATTTGCAAATTGTGATTGTTAATGCTGAAACTTGAAAGCTTCAATGCTTGTAGCTTAATGGTTCACTTACTTGTTTTACTCATTGAAAAAACTTCATCATTGAACAAGTTATAGTTGTCAACATACACAATGCACATGGATGATGGGATTTTGGGAATCAGGATTTGGTGTTCATTGTACTACTTCAATTGTTACTGGTCGAGTATAAAGTGCATAAGGATTTTTGGTTTATGAAACTACTCCAAGATTTGCTTAGGTTACAAGTATGTGAACAAATTTTATAAGTTTTATATGGTTCAATTCCATTCCATATGCATTCTCCAGAGTCCAAATTGTTTGCGTTCATTGGTTTTTGGCTTTGTTTCGTTCAGTTTCATGGGTTAGCACATTTTACAAATTTTCTGGGTTCATTGGTTTTTAGCTTTGTGTTGTTTGGTACATTCTTCAAACTATTTGGGTTCATCGAATTTTGGTTTCATGTTGTTCGATTCATGGGTTTGTACATTTTCCAAATTGTCTGGGTACATTGGTTTTTGGTTTTGGATTGGTTTTAATTTTTCTAATTCCCAAATAAAATTCAAGCCATATATTAGAGCATGCAATTGGTAAACATGAAAAAATAATAATCTATAATTGTGAAAACATTTAACGAAAAGGGCCCAAAAAAGGATTTGGCTATTTTTGGTTCTTTAACCATTCCTTGAGGTGGTTTTTAGTGGTATTGCCCAAGGATGGGTTCACCTTCAGACTTTTTTATTTGGATATGATATGGCTTCCAACAACAAAGGTGGGGCTAAGTCTGTGCATCAATTTGCTACTTTGAAAGGCAAGAAACTTGCCACTGCCATTAAAGTACCTATAATTTGTTTGAGTCCTTGGAATGTGTATTCAACAAAATCTCCTAATGTTTATTCAACAGAAGAGGTGGTGGAAGTTCTAGATTAGAATTTGTCACCGCCAAAAATCAATAAAATTCGAACTTATGAATCAAAAAGAAAGTTTGAAGTTTCTTAGTCAGCTAAGTTGTTTTGGGTTGAGTTGTAGGTGGGGTTTTATGGTTTTGCGCACATTGTGAAGTGAAAAAATTTCTTAGAGATTGAACATAAAAACAAACTTTTGGTTCCAAAATGGTATTCATTTTAAAACATGTTGATCTAAGGAAAGATGACAGACCTATAAAAAAGGTGAAAAAAGGGGAACGGTATACCAACAATGATTTAAAGCATAGCAAAAATCAAGCTGCATATGTTTTTAAAGAGAAATCATTTATTTTGTAGTAGGTTTCTAATGGGTTGGTTGGTGAAAAGCATAGGAAATTAGTCCAATTTGCTACATTGTTTCATGCTTTGAAACATGGCAAGCCAATGTTTCACTATGAGGTTCATAAAAACTTATTTGATTTATTGAATCTTGAGGAGAATACCAAAATGCATTAAACATACATCTTTAGGTGGACTATGGTTCAACATATGCATGGCATTTATTGGAGGCCACAAAATTTAATGTTAGAGTAGCCCAATACTTGTCACTTATTTGTGATGAGGTAAGTACAATTGACAACCAAAATTAGTTATCGGTTGATGCATATGTGGTTCATAATTGGTTGAGAATACTAATTCTCTTGTCCTTTGAGCGTGTGATGGTTGGATTAAGTGTTGATAATCTTATTCAAGTCCTTATACAAGCTTTGATGCATTAAGGGAATCTCACAAAATATTTGATTGGTATTAGGCTTATGACATTTAGAGCTGATGGGGTTTTTGTTTTTCAAGGGATTAGTGGGTGACTTGTTACTAGACAAATTTCTAATGTTTGGGCTCCACATTCCATAGGGGTTCATTGTATGACTCATAAAACTAATTTGGTAATTTAAACTTTTTCACATTTGCAAATGGTTAACAAACTTGAAGGTTTGTTTCACACCTTGTACATCTATTTTTTTAAGAGCCCTAAGAGGCATTTGAAGTTCACAAAGCTTGTAAAGCTTATGGAAACCAAAGGGGTTAAAATTTTGAAGAATGTGAAAACTTGTTGGATTTCCATGTTGTTTCTTGTTCAATGTGTTATGGTAGAATACATAACTTTGTTGATGAAAATGACCTTTGATGTTCCTATTAATGACCGGGTAAAAACAAACTTTGACCTTTTGTGCAACGTGTAGATTTTATTGGGATTGTTACCATTTTGCCATTATTGACAATTAGTCCATAATTTGATTAAGTCCAACTAGGTGTGAGACGTTTTCAGTTGTGATTTTGTGGCAACAACAAAAGTGTGTGAAGGGGAGATTTATGAGTTGTACATAGACCTGAACACAAGGTTCAAATTTGATGTTTTTGAAGGTTATAAAATTTTGTTGAATGTTAAACATGATTCCATAATCATGTGGTGGATGATAGATTTGAACATGGGCATTGAGCATTTGGCAATTGATGTGAACCAATAACACATTTGGGCTATTCATTTGAATTTGTAAATTCGTGAAGTTTTTAATGTCACAAGGGAGGTTTATGCTACAGTCATCACATAAGTGGAGGCATAATGCAAAGGTAAAGTATCCCCCTTATCATTTTGTTTATTTCAATTTTGTCCGTTGGATAATTTGAATTTTGGAATCTATTTTGTTGTAAGGAATTGATTGTGGCAACTTGGGTTTGTAGGGGTTGCGGATTTCCTTGTTGCAAAATTGCAAGGGAGATTCCATGCTCATGGAGTCATGGACAATCTAGGTGTGGTATACCCATAATATTGGTTGTAGTTTGATGCAAAAGAAAATTTTAGGAAGCACTTGGATGTGATTAAGGAAATTTTTTGCCACCCCAAGAAATTGGCTAATAATGATACTTGGGTGCTTGAAGTTCTATCAGCAACATCCTTTGACATTTAACAATATATGCTCAAGCTACCCATGAAATCAAATGTTTACGCAACCATGGCTAAGCTGCTCTATGTGAATCCTTTGACATGGTTCTAGTGCACTCTTTAAGCATCGAGAATACTTGCTTAAGCATTTTCTACGTACTTCAAGTTGACTGAGATTGCCATGGACAAATGTTTGGTAGTGAAGAGGATGAGTGATGCTTTAGTTCTTTAGCATTTTGCAAATCTCAATTATGCAATAGACACATTACCAACTTGGGTTTAGTGGTCAGAATGTTTTCCCAAAAGTTTTATATTCTTCATAATTTTTCATATGCTTTTGCATATGAAGAATGGCGTGCATAATGTCCTCGATATAGTGTGGGAGTTTAGATTTAAAGCTCTTGATTCTGGAGTCCTAGACAATATTAATCCACCATATTTTTGATTGGTTGGTTTTCTGGTTTTTTGGGTAAGTGAAGTTGGTGATCCCAAATGGATACCACTTCTTATTCAACCTTCTCTATTGCTCTTCTATTGTAATTTGTGACTTGAGGGTGGTTTTGTATTGAATTAATTTATTTGTTTTTGTAGGCATGACATTTGTGCTGCAGTGGGCAGTTTAAAAGGTTCAATTCTCTTGCAGTTTAGAGTTTCCACAGTTTAATGAAAGGTAGCCTAGATTTCCCTTATGAAAATTGTCAATAGCCAAAACTCTTCCAACAATATGATAGTTGCAGCCAAAACTCTTACAACCATCTGACACTTGTAGCCAGAATTAGCCACCTTAAAGAAAACTAAATTGCCTAATGAAACTCCATTCCCCTTTAATTTGTAGCCAAAAAATCCCTTCATTTTGTTTGAAAAGCCTGTTGGACTCTGACTCATTCCAAACAGTGGCCAGCCTAGCAACAACAGAAGGCTTGAAACAGTCGCCAAATGTCATATTTTTCCCAAAAAAAAAAAAAAAAAAAAAAAAAAAACTGCTATCAAAAAATAAAAAATAAAAATAAGTAATTAATTTTTTGAAATTTTCATTTCAACTAATAAAATATTCTTGAGGATGATTCAATATTTTCCTTCACAGTATTTTGCTCTTTGAATTGATTTTTTGGGCGGAAAGTTTCTTCCTACATTTCTGAAAATTATTTATTTAATTAGTGTGGGCCTGATTCTGGTGAAGCCCATGGCTGAGGGGCTTTAATAACTGTAATAAAGATCATTTATTTTTTGATTTTTTTTTGTGATACTTGTCAGGTATTATTCAACAGGTACTCATCAGTCATACCCTAAAAAACCCTAGGAAACCCTAGCAAGCTCTCTCTTTCTTTGTTTACAGCAAAGGTTTAGGGTTTAAGGTTTAGGGTTTCTGGCATTCTCATGCAATACATGAGACTGCAAGGAGGAGATGGCAGTGGTGGCCTGGTTGATGGGAATTGGCATAGTATGGGGAGCTACCAACGCGCTGATGAAATGAGGAGCACTGATTGCAGCAGAAGAGAAGAGAAGAAGAAGAAGAAGAAGCAGCAGCAGCAGCAGCAGTAGCTCTAAGAAAACTACTCCAGCTACTTTGGTTTGGAGCCTTTTGCAGGAATGGGTACAGCGTCTTCGTGTGTGGGAGTATTGTCTGCCCTTTCTCTTGAATCTCTCACTGTTAGTTCTGTTTGTAATCAAGCTCGGGGATAGCCCTATCACCCTGGCAGTTCCTGTCACCAATTCAACCACCTTTTGATGTCACGGCCATAGCTGGTGCTGTTCTTGGAGAGAAGATGAAGGGGCCGGAGACCCTGATTGGAGTGTCTCTCATCATTGCAGGAGTCACTCTTTGCATCTCGCCTCCTCTCTTCTCCTCCGGCTCAATCTCTTTTTGAAGCTTCTTGAGTTTCAAACCCTAGAATAATCATCGTGGCTGGCTCAAAAGAAAAGAAAGAGCGTGTGGATTCATGTGCTCGGAATTTTTTTTCTCTCAGCATCATCATGGCAGGAAATACATTCTGCATCTCCACAAAGCCATTTCCAAAAGTTTTTCTTAGTAGGGTTTTTAGGTTTGCTTCAAACCCTAAACAGCATCTGTCTCAACAATGCTCATCACCTTCATCTCTGCATCTTGCCATCTTTTCCAAAGCCTTTTTGTTTCGTAGGGTTTGGGTTTTTCATGTCACAACATCATCTGTCTCAGCAAACAATGCTCAATAGACTTCATCTCCTTCACAGGTTGGGTACCCTAGTTCTTTTTTTTCTTTTCTGCCACATGAGATTCTTCAGCAGATTTGATTTAATTTCATTTGAAATTTTCCCCCCCTTGAATCCAGTGCAGTTGTTAGAGATCTCAAGTGAATCTAGTAATTCTTTTACACTTCTCTTTGTTATTCTGAAACAAAGAGAGAGAGAGAGTCAGCTTGTAGTATAGGTATCAGTTTCTGTTGCCACAAAATTTGAGTTTTATCTCAAATCCTGCACAGATGGCTCAAGAGTTGCCTTGAAGATTGAAGATGGTCTGCATCAATTCAAAGAGGGTGCAAGTCCAGTGCTTTCCTGGAAGGAAACAGATTATGGGTGCACGAGAATTTGTGCAGTTTCTACTTGTTAGCTCCAAATAATGCAAGTCAAGTAGAATTTTCTTCATCTCACTGGTAGGGTATTTTTTTGATTTTTTTTCATGAATCCAGTCCAGTTTTAGAGCTTGTGAGTTCAGGAGTTTGAGAATTCTGCTACAGCTTCTCCTTCTTGTTGATTCTTTAGACAGAAAGAAAGAGAGAGCCCAATCATGTACAGTAGGTATCAGTTTCTCTGTTGCCACAAATTTGAGTTTATTGCAAATCCTGTTCAGATACTCAAGAGTTTTATCTCCCTTGAAGAATAAAGATCTATTGACAAGACAGTATATACATTCTCCTCCAGCAGGCCTGCATCATTTCAAAGAGGGCACAAGTCCAGTGCAAACCAATTTTGGGCGTATGAAAATCTTTGTGGTTCTGCTTGTTGCCTCAATTGCAAGGCCAGGAGAATTTGCTTGATCTCATTGTTATGATTTAATGTAATTGAATTTTTTTTTCTTCATGAATTCAGTACAGTATAAGAGCTTGTGATTTCAGGAGTTTTTGAGAATTCGAGAATTCTTCTTCAGGTTCTCCTTGCAGTGGAGTTGGAAACAAAAGTTTTGGAACAGAAGAAGACCAGGTTTTGCACTTTGCACCAAGGCAAGCCACCTGAAGGATGAAACCCTAATAAATTATTTCTCATCCAAGATGACTAGGCCAGGTCGGTCATAATTTTTTCTCATCCAAGAGACCATACCTGGTTGATCGTAAAGTCTTTCTCATCCAAGAGGACCATGCCTGTTAATCACAAGTTTTTCCTCATCCAGGAGGACATACCCGGTCGATCATGTTTTCTTTCTCATCCAAGACGACAAGCCTGGTTTCTCGTAATTTTTTTCTCATCCAAGATGACATGCCTGGTCGATCATATATTTTTTCTCATCCAAGACGACATGCCTGGTCGGGCATAAATTTTCTCATCCAAGAAGACATGCCTAGTTGTTCATAAAACGGGCGACGGTTAAAGGGTAATGGTTTCATCGTACCGTCGTAAAAAAGTCATCCAATAACTGCAATTTGTCATCCATAAGGACCGTCTCCTGTGATCATAATGCAAACGAAGAGAGTGGAATCTAGTGAATGAATAAATTATTCATCCAAAAGGACATACTTGGCTGTTCATAAAACGGGCTAGGGTTGGTACGAGAAGAGGCGCGCGTGCGCAGAGAGGGGTAATAGTCTCATCCTACAGATGTAGAAAAATATGACATCCATAAACTGCAATGTATCATCTATGAGGACCGGGTTTCTGCAGTGATAAAGCAAATGAACTGAGTGGGACCTAATGAATGAATAGTTGTCATCCATGAAGTCGTGCCTGGTAGTTCATAATACGGCCCAAGGTTACCAGAAGAGGCGCGCATGCAAGCGTACAAAGGGGAGCGTTGTTTTTTTCTTCTTCTCCTTCTTCAGGGTTTGGTAGGGTTTGGTGTGTGCTTCGCGGATTTTGCAGAACTCCTTGTTCGCACGGAGCGTATTAGAGGTTCCCTGTTGTCGATCTTGTTGAGGAAAGTGAGCTCAAGAATTTTCTGCAATCCGTTCTCTTTTTCGCGTGTGGAGAATTGTGGTTTTTTTGAGGGGGGGTGGGGGGGGTGGGGACGTGTTTGTTGTTTGCGCCTGCAATCAAGTTTGAAGGAGAATTTTGGTTGGGTTTTTTGTGTTGCGCTGTGAATTAGTGTACTGTTTCTTGCGATTATTTATTTATTTTTGGGTTGGTTCCTTTCCGTCTGCTGCCGGTGGGAAGAAACAGAAACGGCGGCGGCTGGAGTTTCTGGAATCCGGGAGAAGAGGGGTTAGGGTTTCTTTGTGTTTTTGGGGATGCGTGCCGGCCGTGGAAAAGGTATCGCTGCTTGCATGCTTTTCTCTGAGATGTTTTGTCTTCATTTTGGGTTCTGATTCTCTTGGGGACAAGTTTCATGTCTTCGGGAGTGGTTCGTTTTCTCACTCTTTGATGATGATGATGATGGCATGGACGAGAACGGACGGTGCAGAAATTGCTGGAGTGGTTGTCTGTTTTTTGTGCTTGGAAAAGGAACTGCTGATTTCTTGAATACCCATCGAGTCGTGAATTTCCGTTCCTGATCCTTTGTGAACGACATGCGTGGTGTTGTAGTAGTGTTGTTGCATTATCATCTTCTGCTGTGGATGGCATGCAGAGATTAGGGTTGGATTCTTTTGAGTGTCTTGTCTGGAAGTCCGTTTTCCATGTCTTCTTGTTTCTAGGGTTTCATGCAGCAGCATGTCTGGTCTAAAAGCACATGAAGGAAAACCATTTGTTTGTATGCTGGGGTCATCTGTCTTTGAATGTATGCCAGATGCCAGACGCTATGTTTGAAGTTCTGGAAAGGAATTGCACTGTGTTGAGCAAGAATTCAGAGTTTTGTGGAGTATGTTTTGGTCTAGTGCTGCTGGTCTAGCACTGATGCTGCGGCTGCTGCTCTGTTTTTAGGTTTTTCAACGATTGATTGCTCAAGGTTGAATTCTTTACTTGAATGTGGCATGTGTTGAACTCTTTTCTGTTGAAGGAATTCAACCCAATTGAGCAGAACTGTCAAAATCTTGTGCATGTTTTTTGCTCGTACTTCTGGTTGTTCCTTGAGTTTTGTCCGGTTTTCATGAACAGATCCGTCCTTATGCCTGCTAACAACTCATCAAACTCTTTTGCAACATGGTTGTTGTGGGTGTCCTGCTTCTGGTGCACAAAGAATCTTGCCCTTATCTGAGAAGATTTCGGGTACCAAACCAGCAGTGAAATGGAGCTGTCTCTTGTTTTTCCTTTGGTCCCTTGAAGGGGGTTTGTTTTTGGCTTTGGAACATTTTATGAGAATTGCTCTGTGCTTCTTGGCCATTGAACATGCCACTGGAGATATCAATTCTGGATTCAACATTTTGTGTTCTGATTTTGTGCATGCTTGGGAATGTGTTTGTTCCGTCTGCAAAAGTGAATGTGTTTTTGGAGTTGAGCAACCTTTGGTGGGTTTGATAAAAGCGTAGTTGGTTGTTCTAGTAGAGAGGGAAGTGAAGCTGGGTCTTATTGTTGTGTGTCTTTTTGGGCTTGTGGAGATTTCCATTGCATTCTCAAGGCAGATTTTCTGTGAAGCCACTTAGAAAATTTCCAAGCAGGCAATGCCGGTGTGGTTTTTGTTTCTCTCAAGTGAAACAGAGGGGCTGTGGTGTTGCCTAGAGACAATATCATGAACTTTGTTTTTAATGCTTTATCTGCCATCTGAATTGTTGCATTTTGATGCATGTGTATGAATGTGTGGTGAGCTAAGAGGATGCAAAGAGGTTTTTTTTGTTCTGGTGTGATTCTCTCAGGTTTTGCACCTTTGCCATATTGATCTGTTTGTTTAAAGGAGGCCAAAATCTTCTGTAAAGTTTTGTACAAGTGTTCTGTAAATACCTACTTGTCTTCTGTACTGAGGATTTGTACTGAGGATTTGTTTTTGTGTATTATATTTTTTCAGGAGGGTGGAATCCCTGTGCCACTGGTCTTACTCAGTTGTTATATCTTGCAATACACATCCAATTTTAGCAAGACACTATTTTCCTGGAATTGTCTTGGTGAAGCTTTTGAAGAACATGTTTTGAGTCAGCAGTTGTGCAGCCACCCTAAGCTAGAACACACAGGCCCATAAAGTTGCACTCTTCCTTTCCTCCAATGTTCGGGTGTTAGGGTTCCGAAGCTGTATGGTTTCTTGATTCATCTCCTGTGGTGTTAGGATTCATGAAGTTGGTTGTTGTGAAATGAAGCTGTAAACACATTGCTGTAGCGACAAGGAATACCATCTGCTTGGAAGACAGGGACATTGAGATTGTTGAAAGTGGGCTTCTCTTTTGGTTTTGGTGCAACTCTATTTCTTTTGAATGCTGGCTATGCTGGAGCATGAAATCCTGAAAGTAAGGTAGCAAGGCAGGAAGGCAGGGAGCTGTTCTGCAGGAGAAAAAGTTCATGTTCTTCGTCTTTCTAGTTTACACTCTCCTGGCTTTTGTTGATGGAGTGGTGGACATATTGCAGGAATTTTCAGTTGTTCTTACAGTTATCTGTGTTGTGTGGGGCAGTTGAAATCTGTAGAAGTCTGCTATAGAACCCCAAGCTTCCAAGTTCCTTGTTATCTGTTTCCTATGCAATTTTCATTTAGCAGCTCATAGAGCAGCTGCACACTTTCATTTCTGCAGTTTCCCCCCTTCCCCAATTACATATACAAGGCCTTTCCCCTTAGGCCTTGCAACAGTTTTGTGCCTTCTCCAGGGCTGTTTCTTTCGGTGGTTGGCTGTCAAGAATCTATTACCTCTGTGATTCAAATAGTTGCAAAATATTCTCTAGTGAGTGAGAAAGGCTTTTTGGGTATCCTGTCTCTTATTTTGGGCTGGGCAGTTTCTTGAGAGACCAAACAATTACTCTAGACCTAATTTCTATTTGCCGAGAGCTCTGTGTAGGAGTGTAGTAAATTCCCTCTGGACCATGGCATCTTGGAGCTTTCGTATGGCTGTGGTAGAGGTTTAGGGTTAGACAAGTGTTCAAGGACTTGTCTCTTGTTAAAGGTCCATACCAGTTTTGTAGCTTGTTGAGGATTGTTAGTTTCAGGAGATCATAGTAAAGGCTGTCAGAGTGTTTCAGAAATTTTTCTTCTATTGTGCCTCCAGAAGATTGGTTCAGTAGCTTCTGTCGTCCCTATTGGCATTAATTGTGGGCACTGGAGTAACAAACAAACATGTGGAGCAGCTGCGACTTTTGATAGCAGTGAAGACTCTCCAGTGATGCTCTTCTCTTCTTCGACTTAGTGCTTTGTGTTGGAGTAAGGATTGAAGAGCTGCTGTTTGTGAAGGTGGTGGAGGAGGGTCTTCCACATTCTTTTAGTTAGGTTACAAATTTCCAAGATCGGGCATTGATGTTGCAAGAGTCAGACATGCTGCTTTTTGTAAGCAAAGTCTGCTGGAGAGCTTCTGTTGTTTGCAGAAAACCTTCTTTCATTTTTATGCTAGCAGTAGAGTAGATATACTGCAGATGCATGATATCTGCCTTCACTCACAGTATGACATATGCAACATAGTTGTCTTTTTCTGCAGTCATCAGTTTTAGTGTTACTATGTGCTTCAGTCTTCAGTTACTTAGGAAAGAATTTGAAAGAGAGATTGGGTTCTAGTGTGTAGACAAGCACCAAAAGACCTATTCCAGAGGATTCGAGAACTGAGTTCTATGGTTCGGATAGTTTTCAAGCTAGTTTGGGTTTGAAGCAACTGGGTTTTGATTCTGAGGGTTCTATTTTCTTGAAAGAGAGATTCTGAGGTGGTTGGATTTGAAGCAACTGGGTTGAGCAAGAGAGTTCTGTTTTCTTTACAAGATTGTTTCAAGTTAGTACTAGGAAAACGTGATGGGCGTCCCAGCATTTTATCGTTGGTTATCAGACAAATACCCACGCATTGTGGTGGATGTGGTGGAAGAGGACATCAAGCTGCCAGACACTATACTTCAACCAAACCCCAATGGACAAGAATATGACAATCTCTACCTTGACATGAATGGGATCATCCATCCTTGCTTCCATCCTGAGGACCAGGTATGTAATTTTTGCCTTCCCTTTTAGAGTGGTAGGAATTGTATTGGAGATCCTAAACCCTGACTGACTTCCTTGCAGTAGTTTGATCCTTGTAAAACTAAAAGGTCAAATCATCTCATAGGGATTGTATGTGGTTTCATGACTGTTTTTGGTTTTGTTAGTGGAATTCACATGGATTGCTATATGATGAAAGGAGCAGCACTTCAGGTGAACTTTGTGGTTTACAAGGAAGGATATTGGGCTTTATTCCATGTGATAGTGGGGCAACAAAGAGATCTGCATATGCCTAGACTATTTAGCAAATAGTTACATCACGTGTCCATATCCTCAGCTCCTGTAATCAAATTTTGTGCTTGCAATGATATCAGGAGGCACCCAGCACATACGGTGAAATCTTCCAGTCTATGTTTGACTACATCGACCGCCTCTTTGCAATAGTGCGTCCAAGGAAGCTCTTGTTTATGGCAATTGGTACTTTTTGGGCTTTAATCTTGTCAATTGTGTTGAATGCAAAGTCAGCATAGATTGGGCAAAGCATTCCTCAGATTTCTCTTATTGAAGTTTGTTTCTTGTTGCGTTTCCTGATTCTAAGTGGGGATGTTTTCTAATTCCACTTAGTGCTCTAGAGGTTTGGCTCTGAAAGTTTTTCATCTTATTTGTCTCTCTTTCTCTCTCTTTGCTTGGGTGTTTTATTTTCTTTTTCTCTTTCTTTTTGTGTTACTCTATCCTATAAGGTTTTTTGGTCATTTCCTTGTCTTTTAGGTTTATGAGCTAGCTAGCATCATGCCTGAGCCCTACCAGCAGTCTTGTGACTGAAACTTGGTATGTCAGTTAATGTTTGACATTATTAGCCTACATCCCATTTCCTCTAGCTGATGAAGTCAGTGCGGATGTTAGTTCATCCATTTAAAACATGTTGCTGTTGAAGGTCTGAACATTTGTATAATGCCATTGCCATAGTTCAAACTGCTCAGTTTTGATTTTGGTCTTGTTTTCTCCCTTCTTATGGTCAGTTTTCCTCTTTTCATGCTTGCTGTATGGTTGTTATGTTGTCAGATCTGGAATATCTTTTAACTTTATTATTGGGTCTCATCTCAATTCTTTTCAGGTTGACTTGTAGCATAACTATAGAGAAATTTGAGCACTTGTCAAGATACATCTCTGTTTGCTTCTTGTGATGGTTTTTGTGGAAGGACATGGAGGAACAGTTTAGATGGGTTTAGGATGGCCAGTTGTAGATCTGGAATGACATGGTGGAGGAAAGGTTTGCCAAGTTGCTCTAGAGTTTTCTTGTCATCAGTGCTGTGACTCTGTTGGGTGCTTGGCAGATGGTGTGGCCCCACGGGCTAAGATGAATCAGCAACGTTCTAGGCGGTTCAGGGCTGCAAAAGATGCAACAGAAGCGGTATGTTGTGATAGCTTTGGTACTGGAGTAGATTTTGGTTATCATACATGCTATCATACATGTCACTATCATACATGCTACTGTTGATGGTCCCTGAACAGGTGTGAGACTGGCACTTTCGTTCATACCGCTGTGTGTTTTTCGTGTTTTGTTTTGTATCTCCCCTTGACTGGTTCTTTCTGTG
>Ga0116231_10008174_pt1 | contig 18514 bp, 13 predicted proteins | sample S1TSphgellanicum_2_FD_89695 | JGI IMG/M metagenome (GOLD analysis project Ga0116231, IMG submission 89695) | Host-associated microbial communities from peat moss isolated from Minnesota, USA - S1T2_Fd - Sphagnum magellanicum MG | ecosystem: Host-associated > Plants > Peat moss > Unclassified...
GCTATGGCCTCGGCGGGGTTGAGGCCCTTGGGGCAAGTCTGGGTGCAGTTCATGATGGTGTGGCAGCGATAGAGCTTGAACGGATCCTCGAGCGCGTCCAGCCGCTCGCCGGTGTGCTCGTCACGGCTGTCGGCGATCCAGCGATAGGCGGCGAGCAGGGTGGCTGGACCGAGATACTTGTCGCCGTTCCACCAGTAGCTGGGGCAGGAGGTGGTGCAGCAGTAGCAGAGGATGCATTCCCACATGCCGTTCAGCTTGCTGCGCTCCTCGCGGCTTTGCAGGCGCTCGCCATCCGGCGGAGCGGGGCTATCGGCCTTCAGCCACGGCTCGATGCTCTGCAACTGGGCGTAGGCGGTGGAAAGGTCGGGCACCAGATCCTTGATCACCGGCATATGCGGCAGCGGATAGATGGTCACGGCGCCTTTCACGTCGGCGGTGGGTTTCAAGCAGGCGAGCGTGTTGCCGCCATCGATGTTCATCGCGCAACTGCCGCAAATGCCCTCCCGGCAGGAGCGGCGGAAGGTGAGCGTTGGGTCGATCTCGTTCTTTATGTAGATCAGCGCATCCAGCACCATCGGCCCGACCCGGTCGAGATCGAGCACATAGGTATCGAGCACCGGATTTTTCCCGTCATCGGGGTTCCAGCGATAGATGCGGAATTCCTTGGTGCGCTTGGCCCCCTGCGGCGTGGGAAAGGCGCGGCCCTTGCCGACGCGGCTGTTTTTCGGAAGCGCTAATTCGGCCATTTGGACGGGAAACCTTCAGGAATGATGTGCGGCACAGCCGCCATGCGGCTTCGTGCGGCGCTGGGTGGATGCCGGATGCAGCGCCAGTTCCGAAGCTGGCCGTATCGGCCGCCGGACCAGCTCGCCTGCACAGTTCGGGCAAATGCCGGAGAAAATATGCTCTGCGCAATCGGCGCAGAACGTGCACTCGAAGGTGCAGATCATCGCCTCGGCCGAGGCGGGCGGCAGGTCCTTGTCGCAACATTCGCAGCTTGGTCGGAGGTCCAGCATCGTCCTTCACCCGGAATTAAGGAAGAATCTTCTTTTCTGAAGAAAAGAAGCAAAAGACTTTTACTTCTCCGCCTCTCCCACGATCGAGGCTACATAAACGATCTTGCCGCGAGCGCAGGAATAAACGTCTTTTTGCTTCTTTTTCTTCAGAAAAAGAAGGGTCTTCACTTCCTAATAAACCCGCTTCTTTGGCGGAAACACCTGCACTTCATTTGTTAATGTCTGCATTCGCACGGGCCGGTAATCCAGCGCCACCTCGCCGCTATCGCTGACCCAGGAGAGCGTGTGCTTCATCCAGTGCTGGTCGTCGCGATCCGGATAATCGTCATGCGCCTGGGCGCCGCGGCTTTCGTGGCGGGCCTCGGCGCTCACCATCGTGGCGGCGGCGTTGCGCACCAGGTTTTGCAGCTCCAGCGCCTCCACCAGATCGGAATTCCAGATCAGGCTGCGATCACGCACGGCCATGTCGGCAAGGCCGCCCCAGACTGCGTTCATCTTGGCGACGCCCTCGACCAGGCTTTCGCTGTTACGGAACACTGCGGCGTGCCTTTGCATGGTCCGCTGCATCGTCTCCCGCAACTGCGCGACACCGGTGCCGCCATTCGCATGCCGCGTCCAGTCGAACCGGTCGAGGCTCGCTTCGCCGGCGCGCGGCGGCAGCGGCGCCTGGGTGGCGGCAGGGGTTAGCAGTTCCGCAGCGCGCTGCCCGGCGGCGCGGCCGAAGACGACCAGGTCGAGCAGCGAATTGGTGCCGAGACGATTTGCGCCATGCACGGAGACGCAGGCTGCCTCGCCCACCGCCATCAGCCCGGGCACGACCGCATCGGGGTTCTGCCGCGTGGGATTGAGAACTTCCCCACGGTAGTTGGTGGGGATGCCGCCCATATTATAGTGAACGGTGGGGAGCACCGGGATCGGCTCCTTCGTCACCTCCACGCCAGCGAACACACGCGCGGTTTCAGAAATGCCGGGCAACCGCTCGTGCAGGATGTCGGCACCCAGATGTTCCAGGTGCAGCAGGATGTGGTCTTTGTGGGGGCCGACACCGCGGCCCTCGTTGATTTCGATGGTCATGGAGCGGCTGACCACGTCGCGCGAGGCGAGATCCTTGGCGCTGGGCGCGTAGCGTTCCATGAAGCGCTCGCCCTCGGCATTGGTGAGATACCCGCCCTCGCCGCGGGCGCCTTCCGTGATGAGGCAGCCGGCGGGGAAAATGCCGGTGGGGTGGAATTGGACGAACTCCATGTCCTGAGTCGGCAGGCCAGCCCTTAACACCATGCCGTTGCCATCGCCGGTGCAGGTATGGGCGGAGGTGCAGGAGAGATAGGCGCGGCCGTAGCCGCCGGTGGCGAGGATCACGAGCTGGGCGCGGAATCGGTGGATCGAGCCATCCTCCAGGCACCAGGCGGTGACGCCGCGGCAGACGCCCTCATCGTCCATGATCAGATCGAGCGCGATGTATTCGATGAAGAATTCAACCTCGTGCTTCAGGCATTGCTGATACAGGGTGTGCAGCATGGCGTGGCCAGTGCGGTCGGCGGCCGCACAGGCGCGCATTGCCGGCTCCTTGCCGTACTCCTTCATGTGGCCGCCGAAGGGGCGCTGGTAGATTTTGCCATCCTCGGTGCGGCTGAACGGCATGCCGAAATGTTCCAGCTCGTAGATCGCCGGTACCGCCTCGCGGCACATATATTCGATGGCGTCCTGGTCGCCGAGCCAGTCCGAGCCTTTGACCGTGTCGTACATGTGCCAGCGCCAGTCATCCTCGCCCATATTGCCGAGCGAGGCGCCGATGCCGCCCTGCGCCGCCACGGTGTGGCTGCGCGTGGGGAAGACTTTGGTGAGGCAAGCGGTTTTCAGGCCGGCCGCGCCGGTGCCGAGGGTGGCGCGCAGACCGGAGCCGCCGGCGCCGACGACCACCACGTCGTAGGTATGGTCAAGGATCGTGTAGGCGCCCCGGGAGGGTTTTGTGATGGCGTTCATGGCTTCGGATCGCTTCGTTCTAATGAGCCATGACGGCGAGTTTCAACACCGCTACCGAGGCCATGAGGCCGAGCAGCAAGCAGGCGCCGCGGATGGCGAGGATGGCGGCCTCGCGCCGCCCAGCGCTGTGTATGTAGTCCTCGAAAACCACCTGCAACCCCAAATGCATGTGGTGGAAGGTCATGATGATCAGTGCGAGCAGCAGGGCCGCATTGACCGGTGTGCCGGCCCAGGCCGCGACGAGCTTCTGGGGCGCGCCGAGATGGCCGAGCACGGAGAACACGAACCAGAGGCTGAGCGGCACGAGCGCGATGGCGGTGATGCGCTCCATTTTCCAGTGGTGGGCGCCCGATTTGGCGGGGCCGAGCCCGCGCACACGCCCGAGCTGGCTACGCATGACCTGGATTTTTTCGGTTTTCTGCTGCGCCGCCATCGGCCTCAGCCCTCGAGCTTTATGTAAGCCACGAACCACACGAGCGCGGTGGCGGCGGCGGAGAGCAGAAGGATTGCATAGGTAACCGGATTGAGGCTGGGCTTGGCAAACAAATGCCCCGAATCCCATGCCAGGTGCCTCAGGCCGCCGAACAGATGGTAGAAGAGCGAGGCGGTCCATCCCAGCATGATCATCAGGCCGAGCGGCGCGCCGATAAAGGCTTGCACGTCATCGAAGGCGGCCGGCCCGGAGGCGGCCGCGACGAGCCACCAGACGAGCAGGAGCGACCCGGCCGAGAGAGCAATGCCGGTGGCGCGGTTGAGGATGGAGGCGACCATCGTAGGTGGCCAGCGATAAATGCCGATATGCGGGGAGAGCGGCCGCTGAACCAAGCCGGACTCGCTCGATCGCCCGAGCATTTGCGCCTTGCGGATATCGTTCATCGGCCGAAATGCATGTCGAGTATGGAACTCCTGCCCTTGGGTTCTGGGTGCAGTGCAGCGTTGATTAGGTCAAAGGTATTATGGGGTCAACGCGATGGGGCGCCAGATGAGGTTTGGGGGGAAGCTGGGTTGCATGGCGCTGGTGCTCGCCCTGGGAGGCTGCCAGGCCGGCGCGGCCGGGCCTGCTTGTCCCTTGCCCGGCCAGACCCCGATGGTGCAACTCAAGCTCTATTTCGGGCGCGAGATCCCGGGCGGTGGCATGGTGACCGACGCGGATTGGAAGGCTTTTGCCGCCGGCGTGCTGACCCCGGCGTTTCCGGAAGGCTTTACGGTATTCGAGGCGCTTGGGCAGTGGCGCGATCCGCAGACGGGGGCTGTGGTGCGGGAGCGGAGCCTTGTTGTGGAGCGTGTGGGTGAGGTGAACAGCGCCGCGATCGAAAGGGTGATGGCGGCGTATCGCACGCAGTTCCATCAGGTTTCGGTCGGGCGGCTGACGATGGCCGCGTGCGCGGCTTTTTAGGTGGGGCCGTCGGGGCCGCAGGCGTCTTTTGGGCGGCCCCGGGGTGCGGGGTGAGGCGAATAAGCGGGTTTTCGCTTCATTTTTTGATGGGAAACGCGGAATATTCGCCTCATTGAGTGAGGTGAATATGTATATCTGGGCAATGCCGGAATGGCCGGAGTTTCGCTGGGACGCGGACAGGCTGGCCGAGACGCTGGCGATTGCGCATCGCAAGGAGGGTCAGTTGCTGGGCGCGATGGCGCGGCTTGGCTTCGATCTGAAACTCGCGGCCGAGGTGGAAGCCATGACCGAAGAGGCGCTGACATCGTCCGAGATCGAGGGCGAGGCGCTGAACCGTGAGAGCGTGCGGTCGTCCGTGGCGCGGCGGCTTGGTGTGGCGGAGGCTGCTCTCGCCCCAGAGGATCGCAAAGCGGACGGCATTGTGAGTGTGACGCTGGATGCCACCAAGAATTACGCGGCGCCGCTGACGAAGAAGCGGCTTTTTGGCTGGCATGCGGCGCTGTTTCCGACCGGGTTTTCCGGAATGGCGGAGATCCGGGTGGGCAGATGGCGTACTGATTCCGGCGGGCCGATGCAGGTCGTGTCCGGCCCGATCGGCAGGCCAAAAGTGCATTTCGAGGCGCCGCCGGCCGAAAGGATTGAGGCGGAAATGGCGGCTTTCGTGAAATGGTTCGAGGAGCCGCGCGGGATGGATGGCATTCTTCATGCCGCGGTCGCACATCTTTGGTTTGTGACCATTCATCCTTTCGAGGATGGTAATGGACGCATAGCGCGGGCGCTGGCGGACATGAGCCTGGCGCGGTGGGAAGATACACCGCAACGATTCTACAGCCTTTCCGGAGCGATACGCCACGCCAGGCCGCAGTATTACGCGACTCTTGAGCGGGCGCAGAAGGGCGATCTGGATATCACCGAGCGGCTGCTTTGGTTTAGCGGCTGTTTTTCCGCCGCTATCGATGCGGCACTGCAAACCTGCGAGAGCATTTTTCAGAAGGCCGAATTTTGGCAGCGCCACGCTTTGACGCCTTTCAATGAGCGCCAGCGTAAAGTGCTGAACCGCCTGTTTGATGGCTTTGAGGGCAAACTGACGGCGCAGAAATGGGCCGTGCTGACGAAGGCTTCGATACCTACGGCGCAGCGGGACATCAGGGAGTTGGTTGATTTGGGCGTGCTTGTTCGGAACGCGGGCGGCAGCAAGAACACGAGTTACAGCTTGGCGCCCGGCGGTATGACTTGACGGGTCCATTTTTGGGTGTTTTGGGGCGCCGATGATATCGTGAAGGTTAGGACTTCTGTGGCGGCTTGTGTGTCATGAGAATGGGGGAGTCTACGTGAAAGGCGTTCAGCATCCAGACATCGCCTATCTTGACCAAGACCATCGAGATGGTTGCTGAACCCTGTTGATACTGCGCCTGACAGGTGTATCGGGCGAGCGTGCTGATAGGCTTGCCAACAAAAGCAACCACTGAGGAAGAACCTTTGCAGTCCTGGCTTTCGGTCAATGGACCTAGAACGGAAAACCACTCGAACATCGAGGAAATTTGTGCCGCGGTTGCAGAGCGAAGCAAGTTTGGTGTAGCCCTCCCCAGAAGCTCCTGACCATTCCAATGCGATGTACCCCCCAGAACGGCTGCATTCGCATAGCTCTCGCTTTCCTTGTCCAGGCGCGAGCCGTTATATGCGAGGTAGCCAAATCCGACGATAACCACGACCGTGAAGGCGGCTGCCAGGACCCCGAACCAGAAGAAGATTCTGCGCACTGCCCTTATCCTGGATCAAAGAGTAGACTGATCGGGCCTGATAGCTCGTTGAATTTTGTTATATACGCTCGCAGCGTCATTGATAGACATGAATTTTGGTGTTGAATCCAGCGATGGCGTCCAGACCGAAAATCCACTGCGGTGTAGCCCCTGGGTTTGGTGCCCGAAGTATATTGTACCCCTGCCGTTCCTGCCCTCTGTCAATCTCAATTCCGGCAGCCGATCAAGGCTTAGGGACGTCAAGGAGGCGAAAGGCGGAGAGCGGAGAATTAAAATCCGTTGGTTGGTTATGGCGTAGTGCATATTTTTCCGCATGTATGCGTCCACGAAGAATCGTCCGAAGATGAAAAAGAGCCCTATCAAAACGAAGGGTATTCCCCACAGTTTCATTACCATGGGAGAGCGCTTCAGGCTTAAAACGGTCGTTTCCCAAAAGATGGCAAATCCGCCCCAAAGCAGACTGAACGGGATGAGCAAAGCATCGCGCTCCGTTAGAACGATGCCTTGCCCTGGTTGCCCAGTCCAAAGGAGGTTCTCACCTTGAAAAAGCTTGTTGCTAAAGACATCGCAGGTCATTTTCGAGCCGAACATATCGGGACGCGGTTGTCAATAACAACGCGGCTTGGTAGCATTAGTTCAACATTTTTTCGTAGGCCAGCACAAATGGTGAGTAGAGCCGCGCTAGGAGAGCAGTAGAAAACAAAAGTCTTTTTGCTTTTTCTTCAGAAAAAGAAGAGTCGTGTTCTTTTCTGAAGAAAAGAACCAAAAGACTTTTGTTTCTGGCGTGGGTTCGAAGATGCGGGACTTGGCCGGAGAGCGGGTTGGCCGGCCGACTATAGGCCCCCGCGCTCTCGCGCAAGCGCTGGAAAGAGCTTCATTGGGGCTTGGTGGTTACCAGCAAAGCTCCGGCGGAGACCTGAATGTTTTTGCTCCGGGCTTCCTGCAAGGCGCGGCCGAGAGCGGCAAGATAGGACTTGGCGGTGTCGTTTTCGGGACGCGGCGGACTGAACAACGGCATAGACGATGCGATCGAAATAACCATGTCGGTTCCGAAGGGTTCTTCCGCTTGCCATAGCCCTTTCGCGGTATCGCCCAAGGCGACTTCGCTGCCCGCTGCCTCGCGTTTCGCCTTGGACACGCCGCTGGGATGCAGATGTGAAAGGCTGCCGTCGCTTTGCCAATAGTCAACCACAAGCCAGGCCGGGTAATCAGGCATGGTTATGCGCGGCACAATCAGGTCATCCTTGTGCAGCTCGGTGACGCCATTGCGCAGAGTGAGGCGCAGAGGCTGCAGGCCGGCATTCCGCAGCAGATCGAGTATGCCGCAATATTGTTGGCCGCTGAAATTGGCGAGTTGCAGCGTGTAGGGATCGCTGGGCGCACCGGGCGGAAGGGCCGCCTCGGCGATGCTGTGCAGGGCATCCTGCGAATCACGGCTGACGATGCCGGAAACCAATACGTGGCCATTTTCGATGGTCGTGCGAGTCAAGCTGCAATCAGCGTTGCGCAGAGCCACAGCGAGGGAATCGCGAATTTGCTCTGGCGTGGCCTGCGGCATGGGCGGCGGCGGCGGCACGGGTTTGGCGGCGGGGGGCGGCGTTGCCGCCACAGGGGCAGCCGCCGCCGCCGGGGCTGCCCGTTTGGTGCCGATGAAGGCAAAATAGCCGCCGATGCCGGCGAGCGCCACGACGGCCAGAGCGATGCCGGCGAACAGGCCAATGCGGCTCTTGCCGGCTGGCGGCTGCTTGGTTGGGGCGGCCGGCGGCGGGGCAGCCTGCTTCGGCGGAGGGGCGATCAGGGTGGCGTCGTCGCCGGCCAGGGGATCGACGCGGGCGGGCGAGGGAGATGCGAGCGCGGTGCGGATGGCCTCGGCGAATTGGGCGGCGGTTTCGAAGCGGTTTTCCGGGCGTTTGGCCATGGCGCGGGCCACGACCATGTCGAGCGCCGTGGGGGCGGTGACGGAAATATCCGAGGGGCGTGGGGGCTCAGTGTTCAGCGCCTTGTGCATGATGGCGGACATGCTGCCCTCGAAAGGCCGCTCGCCGGTGAGAAGCTGGTAGAACATCACGCCCGCGGAATAGATGTCGGTGCGGGCATCGACCGTTTGGCCCATGAATTGTTCGGGCGACATGTAGGCGGGGGTGCCTAGCACCGTGCCGGCCTGGGTCATGCTGCTGCTCTCGATGCGGGCGATGCCGAAATCGGCGATTTTTACGGTGCCGTCGGGCGAGAGGATGATGTTGCCGGGCTTGATGTCGCGATGAACCACGCCGCGTTCGTGGCTGTATTGCAAGCCGGCAAGAACGCCCTGCATGATGCGCACGGCTTCGGCGGGCGTTATGCGCTCGTTCTTGTCGAGCAGTTTTTTCAGCTCGGTGCCGGGGGCGTATTCCATGACGATGTAGGCGGTGTCGCCTTCCTCGCCGTAATCATAGACGCCGACGATGTTGGGGTGGGCGAGCCGGCCGGCCGCCTGGGCCTCGCGGCGGAAGCGGGCGAGTTCGTCCTGCGCTTCAGCGTCGTTGGGATCGGGTTTGGTCATGGTTTTGATGGCGACGCGGCGGTCGATGATCGCGTCGTAACCGTCGTAGACGGTGCCCATGGCACCTTTGCCTAGGGTGCCGCGTATTTCGTATTTGCCGAGCTTGCCGTTCTGCATGGGCCACCCTGATGCGCAGGCGCGGTTATAGGACCGCGGAGCGCCGGTGCGAAGCCATTCGCTATTTCAGGTTTGTCTCGGCGGTCCAGGATTGTTCGGGGAGGGTCGGGTCGAGCTTGCCGGAGGATTGCTCCACCCGGTATTTTATTTTGGCGGAGCGGCAGACGAAGGAGATTTTTTCGGTGATCACGTCGTCCTCGTCCCAGTTGAAGTCGGTGATCAGCACTTTTTCGAAGACCACGCGCAGATAGGTGAGCAGCTTCTTGCCGCCGCCGCCGCGGCGCTTGATGAGGGTTACGGTGTCGATGAGGGTGCTGGCGGTGCAGGCGGCAAACAGGCTGAGGGATGCGTTGTCGAGCACCTTGGTGAGCACGACGTTTTCGAGGTTGGACGAGTAGGATTTTAGGGCTCCGCCCCTTCCCGCCTTCATGAAGGATGCGAAATCCGAGCCGCTGCGCACGGAGCCGAGTTTCAGTTCGTCCTCGCCGGATTTGACTGCCTGGGCGAGTTGCTCGCGCTTCTCCCTTTCGATGCGGGCTTCGGCTTCCGGGTCGCCGGCGGTGTCGCCGATCAGGCCCATATCCATCTTGAAGGTTTTGACCTGGAAGAAATTGCTGGCCCAGTTGTTGGTTTCGGAGGCGGCGATGTAGTCCTTGGCGAGTTCGTCATCCTTGTCGATGATGGCGGCGCTTTCGGCCGGGATGGCCTTGCCGGCGATGACGAATCTTACAAGGGCGTCGCGAACTTCGTCTGGCATAGTGTAGTCCTTGTTGGAAACGTTTTTACGTTGGCCTTTGCCGAAGTGCGACCCCCCACCCCGACCCTCCCCGCAAGGGGAAGGGGAAATAAGTTATCATTTTTTCAGCAGGGCTGCCTGGTACTCCCAGCTTGTGGAGCCGGCGGGGGATAGGGTGCCGTCATGCGCCTGGCGGCGGTATTGCACGGTAACGCTGCGGAATACGAAGCGCATTGTTTCCTTGATCACCTCCGCATCGTCCCAGCCGACATGGGTGACGAGAACGCCTTCGAAATCGAGGCGGAAGAAGGATTCCAGTTGTTTGCCGCCGATGATCTTGCGCTTGATCAGCGAAGCGGATTGGAAGCTGAGCGAACGGGCGCAGCTTTGGAACAGAACGGGGGATGCGCGGTCGAAGCCGCGGGTGATGGAGAATTCGTCCATGCGCAGGGGGAATTTCATCTTGGCGATTTCCTCCTGCGGGGCGGTTTTCCATTTGCCGAATTTTACTTTTGGGGAATTGCGCTTTGTTCCGAAGGCGCCGACGCCCTGGGCGCCGCCGGTGTTTGTGGCATCGGCCATGGCGTCCTGATCATCGATGTTCATGCCGAAGGCGAATTCATCCACCGAGAAGAATTTGCCTTCCTGGAAGCCGGTCAGCAACGGATCGGAGGCGTTGGCGAGCGCGGTCTGCGATTCCGCCTGGATGGGATTGCCCTTGGTGGTGTTCATCTGCATCAGCAGCTCAGTGCCTTTGTTGTCGGACATCGGACGCTCCTTTCCTTATCGGTAGCGTTGTCATTGGGAGGGGAGGCGTGAGACCAGGCGAAGGGCGATGGTGAGGCCTTCCAGCTGATAGTGCGGTTTGAGGAAGAATTTGGCGTCGTACTGGCCTGGCATGTCGGGGCGTTCGTCGAGCGAGATGTAGGCTTCCTCCAGCGGATGGGAGGCTTTCCATTCCTCGCTGGAGGTGGAGGGGGACCCATCGACATAGCGTAGCAGCCAGTTGGTGAGCCATTCCTCCAACTGGGTGCGGGAAAGCGTGCCGCCGACCTTGTCGCGCACAAGACATTTTAGATAATGCGCGAAGCGGCAGCATGCGAAGAGATAGGGTAGGCGCGAGGCGAGGGACGCGTTGGCGGTGGCTTCCGGATCGTCATACGCCGCTGGTTTTTGCAGGGAGTTGGCGCTGAGGAAGGCGGCGATCGAGGCGTTCTTGCGGTAAACCAGCGGGATCAGTCCGAGCCGGCTCAGCTCGGCTTCGCGGCGTTCGGAGAGCGCGATTTCGGTGCAACTTCGTGTATCGGTCTCGCCATTGGCGGTATCGAAGCGGAGCACGGGAAGATCGTCCACCAAACCGCCGGTTTCGATGCCGTGGATGCGGGTGCACCAGCCATAGAGCGAGAAGGCGCGGGCGATGTTCGCACCCATGGCGAAAGCGGGATTGGCCCAGGCGTAGGCTGTGTTGTCGGGGCCTTCGCAGATTTCCTCGAAGGCGAAATCGTCGATCGGGTCGGTGGATGAGCCGTAAGGCAGACGTGCCAACATGCGCGGCATGCAGAGCCCGATGTAGCGCGCGTCCTCGGTTTCCCGCAGGGCGCGCCAGGCGACGTAATCGGGCGTTTGAAAGATGCGGGTGAGATCGCGCGGGTTGGCGAGTTCGGCCCAGCTTTCCATCTGGGTGAGCGAGGGGGCGGCGGCGCTGATGAAGGGCACGTGGGCGGCCGCAGCGACGGCGGCCATGTCGGCGAGCATCTGGATGTTGTGGGGGTGGTGATCGAAATTGTAGTCGCCGATGAGCACACCGAAGGGTTCGCCGCCGAGTTGGCCATATTCCTCTTCGTAGATTTTGCGGAAAATGGGGCTGTGATCCCAGGCTGTGCCGCGGAATTTGCGGAGCGTGCGGCCGAGTTCGCGCTGGGAGATATTGAACAGGCGGATTTTCAGTTGGCTGTCGCTTTGCACGCCGCGGACGAGGAAGTGCAGGCCGCGCCAGCTTGCTTCGAGGGCCTGGAAATCGGGGTGGTGCAGGACGAGGTTGAGCTGCTCGCTGATCCGGCGGTCGATTTCGGCGATGATGGATTCGATGCTGCGCTGGAGGTTGGGGCCGCGCAGGGATGGGGAGGCGGCGAGTTCATGCGCCAGTGTGGCGAGTGCGGGGTGGAGTGTTTCGGGGAGTTGCTCGAGCGGGCGCTCCCGCGGCCTGGCAGGGCGCAGCAAGAGCGTTTCGAATATATCCGGCTCGTTCAAACGTTGAGTTCCCGGAGAGCGCAGCCAAGAAAATCAAAAGTTTTTTGCTTCTTTTTTTCAAAAAAGAAGAGTCCTCTTTCTCGTAGATGGTGGGCTTGCCGGCAAGGATGCGGTGTGGCGGGCATGGAACCGATGCGTCGCCAGGCGGCGACACATCCTACGGCGCCGGTTGGCCGCCCGAGGCCCCTCACCCAGCCTCTCCCGCTTCGCGGGAGAGGGACATGGGCAGACGAGCCTTGCAGATCATCGAGGCCATGTGGTGTTTCCTAATTTATCTCGATCATGCCGGCCTGCATCTGGATCAGCGCGCCGCCGTTCAGGGTCATGGCGGCGTCGGCGCTGGCCTGGATCTGCGGGCCGGAGATGGTGATGCCGCCGGTGGTGATCTGGATGGAGCAGGGGCCGACGGACAGCTGGATCGAGGTTGTGGCGGTGAGATTGATTTCGGTATTCGCGGTGACCTCGAAAGCTTGGCCGGTGGTGGTTTTGCTGCCGCCGGTGTTCACCGAGAGCGAATGGTTCCCGGTGGAGACCGTGGTGCTGTGGTTGCCCTGGCTGACGGTGGTGCTGTGATTGCCCTGGGAGACGGTTTTGCTGTCGTTGCCCTGGCTGACCGTGACCGAGCGGTTGCCTTTTTGCACGGTAATGCTCTGGTCCTGGGTGACGATTCCGGTTTCGTTGTTCAGCACATTCCAGTTGTAGTCTTTCTGTGCCTGCATGAAAATTTCCTCGCTGCCCTTCTTGTCCTCGAAGCGCAGTTCATTGAAGCCGCCGCCGCCGGTGCTGGAGTTGGTCTTGATCGTGCTGCGGGTGGCGTTGTCGGGCTGCGGATAGGGGATGGTCTGGTCCGCATTGTAGACAACGCCGGTGACGAGCGGGCGGTCGGGGTTGCCTTCGAGGAACGAGACGACGACCTCCATGCCGATGCGAGGGATGAACATGCTGCCCCAGCCGAGGCCGGCCCAGGTTTGCGCGACGCGGATCCAGCATGAGCTGTTTTCATCCTTGGTACCGACGCGGTCCCAGTAAAACTGCACTTTGATGCGGCCATATTGTTCGGTGGTGATTTCGGCGCCGGATGTGCCGACGACGAGCGCGGTTTGCGGGCCGCGAATCATGGGTTTTGGCGTTTTTTGTTCCAGGCGGAAATTCGTGGTGGCGGGGATGGCGGATACGGAGACGCGGTAGCTGTCGATCAACTGACCGCGGGAGTCCGAGCCGCCTTCTTCCATGGTGAGCGTGGTCACGGTGCGGATAGCGAGGTAGCGCTGGTTCATCGAGTCGTCGGGCGCGCCGGTGATGGAGAAAATCACGCCGGCGCGGACGAGGCGGGAGTTGGTGCGGCCGTCATAGATTGCTTCTCGGGCTTTGTGTGCCTGCATGCGGATGCCGGCGAGTTTCTGGCCGTCAGTCACCTGGTCGTAAATGCCCGGATAGTCATACACTTCGAGGTCGCCGTGATCGTAGGTGCCGGGCTGGAGCGATTTCGCCGTTGTATCGACGGTGGGCGTGGTGAAATTGTAGTCGCGATGGGTGTAGGCACCCGGCCGAAGGTTTATGTCGGTGGTCCATTCCCATACGTGGTCTTCGACGGCGCGCTGTTCGGTCTGGCCGAAATAGAATGGCAGGGGGTTGGGGAGTTCCTCATGCGAATTCGGGCCGTCGGAGGCGACCAAAATGTGATCGCCGTCCTGGTGGGTAAAATAGTAGTAGATGCCGTATTGTTCCATCAGGCGCATGACGAAATCGTAGGCGCTTTCGCGGTATTGCACGCAGTAATCGAGCGTCGTGTTGCCGGATTCGTCGGTTCTGGCGTCGTGGGGTTCGGGGAAACCATTTGCCTTGAACACCGCATTGATGATGTCCCAGGGCGACATGTTCTGGAAGATCTTGCAATCCTGCGTACGGCTGAGCAACCAGATCGCGGAGCGCAGTTCGGCGTGGTAGCGGAACACGCCGCCGGAGCGGCCGGCGAAGGCGACGCGCGTCATGATACCGTTGAAATAGGTTTTGGTGCCGTCGGCGCCGGTCATTGTGATGGTGACGGAGCTGCCGAGCAGGGTTTCTATCTGGCCGCGGGCGATGCCGCCGGAGAGATCGAGCTCGATCAGCGAGGGCTGGCCGAATTCTTCCGTCACGGTCATTTCGTCGAAGGCCATCTTGACGGAGGGCTCTTTCGAGAAGGTGACGGTGACGTAGGTCGTGGCCTCGTCGCTGTCGTCGCTGGTTGATCCGGACATTCAGGCCCTCGGGTTTTGCAGACAAGGAAGACTCTTCTTTTCTGAAGAAAAGAAGCAAAAGACTTTTATTCCTTCGCTCGCGGCAAGATCGAGGCTCAGCACCAAACGAGACGCAACCAGGGAAATAAAAGTCTTTTGGTTCTTTTCTTCAGAAAAGAACACCTTTCTTACAACGTCGCCGGGCAACGGAAAGCGCGCAGGGCGCTGAGGGTGAAGGGGTTGCGCACGCTGCTGGCGTTGAGCTGGAAGGTGGCGTTGCCGGCGGGGCTGGAGAAGACCAGGCGGAATTTGTCGGGCTGGCCGCTGGGGATGATGCGGGCAGCGTCGAGAAGGCGCAGCAGCGCCCAGGGGCCGTCCTTTTCGATTTCGGTGGCGTTGTGGCCGTTGGCGGGGGTCATTGTCACGCGCACAAGGGTTTTGCCGCTGGCGCCGGGCCAGCGGAAGGATTGCGGCTCGGTGGGGCCATGATTGTAGGTCCAGGGCGTGCCGTCGCCGGCCACCAGGGTGAATTGGGCCACGCCGGGATCGAGCGAAAGCGGCACAAGCTCGAATTTCACAACGATGTTCTGGCCATCGGTGAACAGGGAATCGCGGATTTTCGCGGCGCGCTCGAGTTGCGCCAGCGCGCCGGGTTGAAGCGCGAGATGGGCCTGGTTGGCGGCCTGCCATTTCCAGGGGCTTGTGCTGGTATCCACGAAGGATTTCAGGTTCTCGCTAAAAAATGTGTCGATCAGACCATTGGGGCCGAGGAGGTGGGCGAAATCGTCGGCCGGCACGTCGTCGGGGCTGCCGGGGGCGAAGGGGTAGCGGCCGAGGAAGGCTTCGGAACAGAGCGGCAGCACCTTGCTGCGCCAGGCATCCTCAAGCTGCTTGCTGGCGCCGCCCGTGGTGACCGCGGAACTGCTGGTGGCGACGGTTTGCAGCATCGCAGCGACGGGAGCCGGCAGAGTCTTGGCGATATCCTTCAGCTGGGCGGCTGCCGCGGCCGGTCCGCCACCTCCACCGCCCCCGGCGAGGCCGAGCAGGGCCGCGCCCGCGTTGGGAGCGTTCGCGACCTGGATCATGCTCTGGTAGATCGAGCCCATCTTGTCGATGGCGACTTCCATGGGCGCCTTTTCGTCGTTGGCGCCGTGCACAAAAAGATGGATCTGGCGGAAATGCGAATCGACGCGGGTGGCGGGATCGACCGGCGCCGCACCAGGCTCGCCTGCCCCGAACGCCTCGCCGAGCACGCTGGCGACGGCACTCTGGTTATAGGTGAGGCCTGACTGGGCAAGGATTTTTCCGAAGCCGGCGGCTTTTTGGCCGGCCTTGGAGGCTTTGGCTTCGAGTTGCGCCGTCGCGGCGTCGGTGGAGCTGGAGCGGCTCAACTGGGTCTGGCCGTCGATCGCCTGGAGCAGGTTGCGGAAGGGGGAGCTTGGGCCGCTGATCAGGCCGAGTTGCGCCACAGCGTCATCTACATTGGCGAAGCCGCGGACGGCGATGTCGGCCAGAAGCTTGTCCCAGCGGCGGACATATTCGTCGAGATACAGGCCGACCACGTCGCGGCGCAGCTTGTTGGTGTCGGCGATGGTGGCGGCGACGTCGAGATGCGGGCGGCCGAGGATCCAGGTATCTTCGGCGATATCCTGCGTGACCGTGGGCAGCAGCGGCAGAAAAGTGTTGTGGTAGCCGGACCAGGTGAAGATGCCGGGCATGCCGGTGTCGAGTTTTTGGCCGGAGCGCAGCGCGAACACTTTGTCGGCGCCGGGGCCGGCATTGTCGGCGATGGTCCAAGGTGCGAGCGACTGGATGCGCGGGCTGCGCATCATGCGGTTATAGCTGTATTCGGCAAGCGGTTCCTGGGTGAGTATCCCGCGCACCTGTGCGATCAGCGGGCCGTTGGTGGCGACCTGGGTGAGCGGCCGTTGCAGCAGCGCATCGGCGTGGGCGATCAGCGCGTCGCGGGCATCGGCCTGATCGTCCGAAAAACTCGCGTTGAAATCGGTGATCAGCCAGGCCATGACCTGATCGTGGTCGACCGGGCCTTGGCGCCCCAAAATCAGGTAAACTTTTAGGGCCTCGTACAGGAAATCGGGCTTGTCCATGTTGGACAGCATCTGGCGTTCGAGGCGCGCCAGAAGGCGTGGCAGAAGCATGGCGTTCAGCGCGCGATAATAGGCGTCGATCGCGGCTGAGCTGATTTTTTCGCCTTGGTAAAGGCCAAAGGTGAGCGAGATGGGTGTTGCGGCTTCGCGCTGGTCGTAGCCGCCGCGCATGCTGCGGAGTGTGGCGAGGGGGGGCAGGATGGCGAGCAGGTCGGCGTCGGTGGGGCCACGCTGGGACAGCTCGGCGTATTGCTGGTTGTAGCGTGTGGCGGCGTCGTGCGCCTCGTCGATCATTTCGCGGTTGCCGACATAGCTGCCGGTCCAGCCGGCGGTGACCAGCAGAAGGAACACGGCAGCGCCGGCATAGGCGGCGCGGTAGGTCCAGCGTGTGCGTTTCTCGACGGCCTTGTCGAAGCTGACGAGGGCGGCCTCGCCGAACACGACGTCGCGCAACATGCGGGTGAGGAAAAAGCTTTTGCCGGCGCCGGAGAAGGCGGAAATGGCCTGGCGCTGGAGGCCGAATTGCCCGGCCATGATTCCGAGCAGGCGGTCGATCGGCGTTCCGTCCTGCGTGCCGGAGGTGAAATAGACGCCGCGGAGTAAGGGCCGTTGTTCGAGACGGCTGGGGCGGAAAATTTCGGTGAGGAAATCCGACGCAATATCGCGCATCGAGGCGAGTTGCTGGGGGAAACCGTAGATCAGGCGGCGGCGGTAGAGATCGGTTTCCTGGTTGACGCGTTCCAACATGCGGTCGTTCAGGCGATCCAGCAGCAGATCGAATTCGGCGCCGAACTGGCCGATGGCGCCCGCCTCGTCCTTGCCGTCGTCGAATTTGAAGGTGGTGCCCCAGACCTGCTCGCGCTCCTCGCGGCCGAGATTGTCGAAAAATTCGGTGAAACCGGCAATCAGGTCGGCTTTGGTGAACAGCACATAGATCGGCACGCGGACGCCGAGTTCTTCCTGCAATTCGCGCAGGCGCTTGCGCATGGCGCCGGCATGGGCGAGGCGCTCGGGTTCAGGAAGCGCGGCGAGGTCCGAGAGGCCGATCGCGAGCAACGCGCCGTTCAGCGGCTGACGGCGGCGGTGTTTTTTCAGCAGGCGAAGGAAGCCGAGCCAGCCGGCGGAATCGACTTTCGCCTGGCTGTCCTGCGTGGTGTAGCGGCCGGCGGTGTCGATCAGCACGGCCTGGTCGGTGAACCACCATTCGCAATCGCGGGTGCCGCCGACGCCGCGCAGGGCGGCGGGGCCGCGGGCATCAGCGAGGGGGAAGTTCAGGCCGGAATTGACGAGGGCGGTGGTTTTGCCGGCGCCGGGCGGGCCAATAAAAATATACCAGGGAAGATCGTAGAGCCAACCGCCGCCTTTCTTGCGCGGCAGTTTTTTCAGTTTCTGCAACGCCTCTTTCAGGCGGGTGCCGAGAACTTCCACTTCCTCCGCGGAGGCTTCGGCATCCTTGTCGGGTGCCGCGACATCATCAACCAGCTTCTTCTGCTTGTGGTTCTTTTCCCAAATATGGACGAGGTTGACGATCAGCCAGAGCACCAGAAGCACGGCGATGGCGATGAGGCGGGCAATTGCGCTGTCGAACGGGTGGACGCTGCCGAAGCCCATCAGCGGGCCGAAGAACCAGACAAGGATAGACAGGGCAGCAACGCCGAAGAACGTGCTGAACCAGTAGGAGCGCACGATGCCCCAGAGTCCGGACATTTTTAGGGGGTCTCCGCGGTGCGCGTGAGCACGATTTCGGTGCGGCGGTTGGTCTGGCGGCCCTCCGGCGTGGTGTTGGGGGCGAGCGGATCGGCGTCCGCCCGGCCGGTGGCCTTCAGCCTTGAGGGGTCGGTGAGTTTGGCCTGCACGAGTTGCGCGACGGCCTGGGCGCGGGCGAGGGACAGTTCGAAATTGGACGGGAAGCGGGTGGTGTGGATGGGCTGGTTGTCGGTGTAGCCGACAACGCTGATGGAGCCTTTTTCGTCGTTCAGGGCAGCCCCGATGCGGGAGAGCAGGCCGTCATAGCCGGTGTTCAGCGTGGCCTGGCCGGAGGCGAACATGTTGCGGTTGGTGAGGCGCACGGTGACGGATTGCGCATCTTCCAGCACCACGACGAGGCCTTGTTTTATTTCGGGTTCGAGGAACGTGTGAAGTTTCGTTGCGAGCGCGCTGGGGGCGGCGGCGACAGGGGCTGGCGGCGGCGGCGGCGCTTCGGTGCGCGGGATCACGGGCGTGCCGTGCGGTGGCAACCCATACATTTCGGCGAAGGCGATATCGGAATTGCCGGACAGCGCAAAATTGAAGCCGAGATAGATCAGGCCGGCGAGCAGCACGGTGGTAAGGCCGATGGCCCAGAGCGGGATGCGCTGGAAGAGCGGGCGGTAGCCGGTTTCGGCGCC
>Ga0116231_10008175_pt1 | contig 18512 bp, 14 predicted proteins | sample S1TSphgellanicum_2_FD_89695 | JGI IMG/M metagenome (GOLD analysis project Ga0116231, IMG submission 89695) | Host-associated microbial communities from peat moss isolated from Minnesota, USA - S1T2_Fd - Sphagnum magellanicum MG | ecosystem: Host-associated > Plants > Peat moss > Unclassified...
AATTATTTTTTCTAAATTTGGCGATTAGGGCCATTCCTTTTCACAAAAAATGTTAGAATGTATAGAAAAAATAAATTTCAGGATGAAACAATGAAAATAAATTTGCCCAAAAAGAACCTAGCAATGTGGTATATAAAGAGGTTTTGGAAATGTAGTTTGTAGTTGTAATTTTGTAATATGTACCGTCAAATACACACACACTTGTGCATTAGGCATGGGGTTCACACTAGTGAAGGTTTTTATGATTTTTTTTATTAAAAGTGGCCCAAAGGTCTCATGCTTGATAACTCTATTCCTTTAGGTATACTTAAGGCATGACCATGCCCGATGTTACTACAATGTTAAACTAGTGTTAAAATTACCAATCTACACTCCACAACCAAGAATTTGGAAATGTTAAATTTGAAACTTCAAACTAAGAAAAGATAAACAAAATGGGAAGCAAGTTGCAAGGTCTTTTTTTTTCAAATTTCTTAATATGTCCATTAGCGAAGATTTCCAACATTAAATGGTATACAATGGCAATTGTCTTAAGTGGGTTGTAGCATCTTTCCAAAAGTGTTACTACAACTAGCAACCTAGGAAGTGCCTAGGTCCAAATGTGGCCAATTTAAATTTTTTATTTCAAAAAATGGCAAAAAAATGCTTTAAATCATTGATTTTTTCATTTTTGAGAAACAATTCACCAAGAAAAACATTGGAAGCAACACAACAAGAAAGAAGAAATATATATATATAAAGTCTTTGGCAAGAAGCTATTGTGAAAAAATAAAAAGACAAAAGGAAGATAAAAGAAACAAAAGATGACCTTCATAAGTGTGGACCAATTTGTAAACTCAATGTTAAGTTACCATTGAACATCATGTGTGGATAGATCTTTAAAATGTTGAGAAGGTTAACGGTAACTTGCAATGTTAGAAATTGTGAGAATATGATTCATGGCATTTTGTTGGTGTTACAAGCCCTAAACACCAAGCATCATCATGCCTTTATAAGTGTGACTTCCCTCCTACTTGTAAGGAATCGGTGTAACATTCGTCTTCTTTTATCAATGAAATATTCATGGACATAAGGTGTCATCCAAATACACTAAAAAAATTTCCAACTGCACCTTATATCCCTAAATATATTTCAATACAAAGAAACTTTGCATGTAAAGTTCATAATAAGGTGATGTGTTCTAAAAACCCAATAGCCCCCCATTTGACATTCATCATTCCAATTTTCCAAATGTTTCAAAACAATTTTCAAACCCCCCTCATTATCATCATCATCAATTAATGCCCACAAAGGTTTGTGGAGGCCTATGATCTTTTATTCCAAGGGATATGCCCCTAAAGTGAATTATGCTTCCTAATTGATCCCAATGGCTCAACCTATTGCCTTGCCATAGACCTTGTTCCTTAAGTGGTATTTTGGTTCATACAGAAAAAAGCCCAGTAAAAGTGGACATTTGGAGTATCCTTTTGTAAGGGTTTTAGGGTTTTCCTCTCTCTCCCTTTCTTGGGTGCTTTCTTTCTATAAAGTTTGGGCAGGGTTTCATCATTTTATAAAGCTTTGTAAGTCTTGAAGTTGGTTGGGGGTATTATAACTGCATGCAACAACAAGTGGGGAATGAATGCCTTATAAGTCCAGGTTTTGAAAACTACCAATTAGGAGTGAGTGACTCCTTGAAAGGTTCATAGTTCATACCTGTTTGAGTAGCAATATATTTGGCATATATGGAAAGAAGATCACTACCATGGGGTCACATGGGCATCCAATGTAAAAGCGTTCGTACCAAATATTTGAAGCAAGCCCAACACTATTTGCCAAAGAAACACAAAATGAACCTTGCATGCTACATATTAACTTTTAAGACAATATTTAGTACACAATTGGTGGTAGAGGTGTTTCAAAACTTGTCCTATATTGATGCCCCAATTCATAATTGGAGCATTAGCCCCTTGGGCAAAAATGGTGGCAAGCAATTTTACGAGTACGGCTTTCTTTCATGTAGTCAATGAGTGGGTTGCACATGCACACAAGAGAGTTCTTTTTGTTTTTTCTTTTCTTTTCTTTTTGGGGGAGGTAAACCTGATAAAACTCCAAGCCTAGAAGAACTCTCCCTTGCAGTGACAGCCCCTCTCAAGATATAGGGGCAACCTGCCTAATGCTATCCATACTCTCTTATTTATCACATGTGTTTTACCAGAAAAAGCAAGGGTGTCCAGAATCCCCAAAAAGAAGCAAAACACACTTCAGAATACTGGTGGAAAATTAAGACAACTTTGTCATGTTCTTGACTGAGGTTCTGTTTCTGCTTAGAGGGGAAACCTTTGCACTAGTCACGCCAACTTCCTTCAAACCAAATGAAAGGTTCTGTGAATACTCCTTTAGAGTGAAAATGCAATCCTGTTTATGAAATGCTCAACCTTCAAAAACTATCCCCCCAAAAAAAGAAAACTGGTGTAAAATATGGCTCCTCCCCTTTAAAATCTGAACCAAAATGTGGTGATTTTTAAAAAAAGAATTTGGAAAATTTTGGAAATTTTTCTCATAAAAGAAAATATGCAACATAATTTTCTATTTTCATTTGTATTCTTCATATTTGTGTGAATTTTTGCACAGAAAAAATATGACAGGTTTCAGCAGGCACCCAAATTATAGAAGGGTGCTTTCTTTTTTAAAACTTTCATTATCTAATTTATAGCCAAATTGAGATAAATCTTCTAATGGATGATTGCCACTTGGCTACATCACAAAATGGGAAAAACAACATTGGATTGGCATCCTAGGCTCAAGAGATCTTCACTCAAGTTATCAACTTTTCTTTACTAATGAATTGATGCATTGATATTATATGATGGAGACTAGGAGGGAATTTTGTAACCATCCTCATTGGAACTAGGTTATAGGAGTGAGTTTTCATCTCATATGTCTATGACAATTTATGTCTTGCAATCTTACATGTGCTTGCATAGGGCTCCTATCACCAAAAAAGAGGAGGGGTGATTATAGCATGACATTCCCTAGCAGACTCAAAACAGGTTTAAAATGTCCACAAATTATTTCCAAAGAGTAGAAATAAGATTATAGCAAGTTTAATCCTTGGACTAGTGATCCTATGATTCCTAACATTGCAATTCAAAAACCATGGACCTCAAGGGATCAAATTTCTCGTGATTTCCTCTCAAGAGCCAACTGGTCATTTGTGATGGCAGCTCATCTTTCAACAACGAAACCCCATCTCCTCAATGCAAACCCATTGCCATTAGATCTCAATTTTCACAAGTTGGACAGAGACAAAAAAAAAGGGGGGTTGGATAACTCTAGACTTTTCTTCATAAACCCTCCAATGTCCACTGATCCCTCATTTTTTGGAATTCCTATTAGAGCATAGGTACTCTCTTTTAAAAACAAATTGTCTTATGCATTCCCTCAAAACCCCAACATTCTCCGAAACATAATGACCATTACCACCATGACCATTCATGAAATCCTAAACTCCATCATCACCTCCTGTGACTTAGTCCCTAATTACAAACATGACTAGACCTCCTACTCTTTTACTGAAGTTCATGGCACAACAGAAAACATGTTTCAAGTCAGAGCACAGAAGATCCACAAAGGGGCATTCATCCCCAATTGTTCACAATTTGGACACAACAAACAGAGCAACATCATAATTTTGAAATATAACTTAGCTCTTTTTCACAAATGCCTGCCTTCTTCCACAGCAACCCCATTTCATATAGCTTCTCCTTGACACCATCCTCTCGTTCCCCAAAAGCATTTGCACCACCATCGTTAAGAGCCATGATTCACATTCTTCATAAACACAACAACAAGGAATCTGCTCCATCATCAAAACCAATTCACCCAAGCCATTCCATTGAAGAACAAACATTAAACACACTAACCTGCAAAACAACAAACAAAACCCAAATGCAGAAAAGAAAATAAAATACCGGACTTTTATTTTCTTTTATAAGATACCGGACTTTTGAAGTCCTCAATTCCTCATGATGCATAATTGCTCCGTAGTTTGTCATCATTTGCCATTCATTAAGGTTTCCACTTCCATCCATGCTCATCCACAAAAAATCCTTGACATAGTTTTAGGTTACACTCCAATCAATGGTTTCTTTTGCCAATTTTGTGATATAACCAAAGTGGCAATCAATCATTCACAAACATTAGCCAAATTTGATGACATTATAGAGGTGAAAGTTAAAACAAATAAGGATCTTTCTATATTTTTGGGTACCTATTCAAACTTATCATAAGAAATGGCAAAATTGAGACAAAACCTCATCAAAATGCATCAAGAGATGTGTTGTAAGTTTGGAAAGGTGGAACTTTAAAAATGTACCTGTTAGATAGACTCCATTTGAAGGTTTTGGTATTTAACCTTCCTTAAAATTGAACTGTTCAAAGAAACAAGAGTTCAACTTGTTGAAGACTTATGATTTTTACAAGATGTTGGATGTGGTACATTTGGTATGCCTCATTTGTCATCATTTGATTTTTGCTAAAAGAAACACATTTTACACCTAGAAAAACATTATTTTTCAAAAGTGTCTCCCAAAAAAAAAAAAAAAAGCATAATAGCATAATTCATTAGCATACCATAGTACCTTGGTAGCATCAAGATTAAATTATGTATTTTTTGAGATTTTGAAATATATATACATTTTTTTTCAAAGAACAAAGTTTTTTTAATGAATACAAAGAATCTTTTGAGGTTTTCAAAAATATTGTAGCTATTGACATGGAATATTTAAAATTAATCAGACATGTGTTGAAGCTATTTTGTATTGTGCTAATCATTGAGATCCACATGCAAGCATGCATCATCCACACTTAGTGTTATTATGGAGCTTTTGATAATCATTGGTAAATTTTTGCCACTATTGAAGATTAAAGACTTTTAGAACAGCCCCGCTGCAGCTGTCTATGCGGCCCAACAAAAGGGATGAAGAAAAATCAAACATGCTAATTTGGTTCAGCAAAATGCCTTTGCCCCAACATTTTCCAAAGGATGTTGAGGCTGGTAAAAGGCACAGCAGAGCCTAACAGCTGCTATTGATTGGCTAGATAGTTTGATTGGTCCGGGTGGGTTGTTATTAGTAGTCTTCCACTTGTTTGGAGTCCCAATTTTAGTTTTATGGGTGAGCTTGGAAAAAGGTAAGTAACCAAGCTTGGATGCCAGAAATGTTTTTGCACGGTCACATACTAAGCACCACTGGAGCTGAAGCATAAGATTCTTCATTGCACTCATAGAAAATTCTTAGTGTATTTGAAGGGTACATTATTTCTATGAATATTCCTCCCAAAAAAAGGTCGAATCTTATGCTCACTCCTTAATGGCCGAGGAAGTATGCGTATTTTTGGGTGTAAGGTCTCTCCCACTATAGATTTAAGAACCTTCCCCCTCCTATGACTGGTAATCTACAAATGCGTTGATTCATGATAACTTTGGTGTCATGCTTTCCAAATGTAGGGTTGGATTCAATTATTGTCTTGTCCTAAGCCCCTTATTTTGAGAAATGGCCCCTCCTTGGGCTTTAGGTTCCACTTCAAATTTAATATGCAAAATGTATTTATGGATTTTTCTATAAAGGAAAAGTTTGGTCAAATCCTTCATTCTAAAAGGCAAGGTCGACAATAGCCCTTCACCTCTAGGTATAAGTAGGAGTAGGACATATCATGACAAGAAGATCATCATAAGAGGGAAAGAATTTCGTTTAATCCAAAACATCATATGAACCACCATTTCTTATTTTTATGAAAGAATGATGATTCTTTATAATTATTGTCGTAGGCAAAGTTCTAAACATGGGCCAAATTGATTCCAAGAATTTGGTTTTGTTTATGTTTGGAGCTTGGGTTGGTAGTGTATTGAGATGAAGGGCAAACACTAACATTGCTAGTACATAGACATCATCCTATACACCATGGAAGTATTTTTTTAATTTAGAGGCCACATCACAAAAGTGCAAGGTGATGGGAGCTAAGTATGTGCAAACAAATGGAGTGGATATATCCTAACCTTCTCATTTTGAAGCTGATTTTAATTTAAAGTAATGTCCAAGTGATGAAGAGTTTCATATTATTATGTTGAAGCAATGGTTGGAAAATTTGATTTTAAAATTCAAATTAATAGAAACTGCAAGTGAACAAAGTTAATTAAGTTCATGGAAATTTTGAAGTATCAATTTGAAATCAAACCACTGGCTAAAGCATGGCAATTGTGTGGAGGCATCACCAAGTGGTATGTCAATTGACCACATGTCATGCAACTTTGACAAAAAGTTCTTGTGGTTCCTTCAAGTGTTGCAATTTGCCAAAGGGGATTTTCCAAACAAAAGAATATTAATAGCCACTTGCAAGCTTCTTTGAAAATGGATACTTTAGATGTTTTGATGCAAATGTTATTATGTAATAAAGTTGGAGAATATAGATTAGAGACGAAAAGGAAAAAATACTTGTAACCTCTCACCAAAAAAAAACACATGACCTATCAAAAAAAAACACTACTGAAAGTGAACAAGCACCCATTGCAACACACCATTTTGGAGGGTATGGTGGATAGATAGGACACATTATTCCATTGGGTTCCAATTCCTAGCTACAAGACTTATCCATTATACAATAGGTTACAATATGAAACTTGGCATCAATTGGGTTTGGTCTCATCCAAAACTAAGTCATAAACAACCTTCCAATGCAGGTGTGCTCATGGCTTCCAATAACCTACCTACAACTATGTGGAGTGGGTCCAACTTATTTCAATGTCTCAAGTATTTAGGGTACTTTGCCTATTGTGCATGGGATGAACTTTGATGAATTTTAATAGCACTCATGCCATTTGATTTATGACTTTGATTTTGTCATCCCCAAATATTGTACCTCACATTGAGGTTCAGCATTAAGTAATTCCCAAAAGGAAAATGTCAACAGTTGTTTTTAGGGGTGATCTTTTTTGGAAATCTAGGCAATTGAACTCGTAATTTGATTCAAGTTGAAGACTAACCCTACCACTAGTCTATCATTTTATATTGTGAAAAACATGTGCACCTCTTGTGCTTAACATTGACTTTTGAGATTTTGAAAAATTAAAAATGGAGTTATTGAACCATTTTTGTTGAAAAGATTAATTATTTCAACAAAAACTATCAAGTGTTTGTTATGGATATGGTATAAGAATAATCAAATGAAGAATTACATATCTATTGGTCAATGTGTGTTATCAATCCAAATAAGAATGGAGGAAGTGCTTGAAACAAATTACATGTGAAATAATGTTCATTGGTTGTGGCAATAATTTAGTGAAGAAATTCAACACTTTTGGTTGGATTTCCCTAACTTTTGATTATCTACAATTGTGCACTAACCTAAATAAATTGACATGACATACAAATGAATTTTACTAGTCTAAACTATAGTTTTGATCGGAAATGAACATTTGTCCATTAGGTTATATGTCCTAAAATATATATAATTCAAAATATTGAAGGGACAGAAGGAAAAGTTGGTGCCCAGAATTTGGCATGCAATTGATGGTTCAAAGGTAAAGTACCATGAGAGAAGGAAAATTTGGGCCAACCACCTACAAAATTTGAATGCGTTTAGCAAATTTTGTATTAGAAAATTATTTAAATTGGTCAATGTTTGCTTGTGGAAAAAAGATTAGTCTGAAAATGGAGGAAACTGTTTTAGAAATGGAGGAAGGAGATCTCAACAATGACAAATAGGGACAATGATGTTCAGGGGAGATGAAGAGGACAGGGGAGGAGAGGGACATGGTAGTAGACAAGACAAAGCACTGGAGGTATTTCAAGCAAACATGTGAGTGTGGTTTTGAGGGAACTTTTGGAGAGCTTGAGAGGAGTGAAAACTTGAAGGGTTAGCACTACAAAAGAAACAATTTTGATCATGTAAATGTTGCAGTTGTTTTTGTTGAAGTGAAAGTAAGTAATGGGGAGGTAGGTTGTGGGTATGTTGTGTATTTAGTTAGGAGAGTTGTTAAGATTCATGCATGTATTTTGTGTATTTTGTGGGTTGTTTGTAGTTTAGTGGAGGAGTAAGAGGTGTTTTGGTGACAAAGAGGTCTAGTGGAAAATGCCTTCCAATCAAAATCAGCTACGGTGACCACTCTTCGATTGGTTGTCAAGTAGAGAAAGAGCCACATGCTAATAAGGTTGAATATGCTAGCTCTATCTGTAATAGAAGGTGCCAAATTTCTTTAGAAGACCCAATAGTCTATCAATCCACATTAAAGGTCATGATGTATAGAGGGCCATGGTCCATGTTGGCACAATTACAAATTAATTCGATGATTTCATCCCAATTAATTGTTGAAAATGAATATTGCAATCAAATGCACCAATTATGGCATTTTTTCTTTGAACAATGGTAGTCCAAGTCATAAATAAGGAAATGGAAATGGGTGAAAGATGAATAAAAAAACAATAAAAATTGCAACGATACTAGGGGATGTGACATGTATCATCATGCAAATCTCTAACATTGGGTGAAATGGGGATAGATTCATTATAGTGAAATGTCTTTAGACTTGATGAATAAGGACTTCTTGTTACTAGTGCTTTCAGGAATATGAATGTTAGGTGTTAATTATTGTATATAACCAAAAGAAGGATTATTTAAAATCAAATTTTAAAATATTTATTTATAAATCTCAAGATTTATCTTTCCAATTTTCTTTCATAGTAAAACTTTCCATTAAAAACACATGTTGAAAATGTTCAACATTGTTTTTCTTTAATTAAACACGATTTGAAAGATTAATAATATAAGTTAAATTGTGTAGCAAAATTAAATTTATGAGAAGATTTTTTCCATAAATGACTTAATTTTTTGTCAATTATGTTTAATTTATGCCCCAAAGTTCATAATGTGCTCCCTAGGGTGCTTGCAAATAACACTTCAATTTTATCCCATTATATTGTTTGACCACAAGTCTTTTCCCTTTCTAACCAAAGGGGAGACACCTGATTTCCTCCTAAAAACTTCTATACAAATTGAATTGAAAATTGCAATAACTATAATTGTATCACATAATATATTTCAACCAAACATTTAAAATAAAATATATATAACACAATACATATGGAAAAATTATATTTTAATCTAAAATAAAATAACTCCCTTGCTTCTCACTCTAAAAGCCAACCTGAAGTTCAAAACCCATTGAAGTATTTACTAAAGTGTTGTTTTTTTGTCAATCTTTTCATATCAAATTTTGGTGAATTTCAAACCAAAAAGTGTCAAAATTAGTTGAATTGCCACTCCCAAAAAAAAGATTTCCAAAAGATTCCCAATTTGTTATCAAAAATAGTGAAATTTTGCTAAAGGTTAAAAGAAACATGGCCCCTATACCCTTGTCCCAACCCTAAAACAAATTAAAGATAAAAATGTGAATGAAACTATTTTTTTCAATTGTGTTGTTCCCCCCACAAAAAAAATATAAATATTTGCAAAATATTTTTGTGGATGTTTTGCAAAATAAATTGTGTTTGAAAAAAATTGGTGCATAAGAATTATGATTAATTTATGAAGGAAAATTGCTTTCTTGTTTTGATTGTCACATGTTTCAATATACATCAAATTTATCATGGTTTTTTGGTGATGAATTTTCACAACTTGGCAAATTTAGATTTAACTTCTAAATTTTTTAAATTTTTTGAAATAAAGACATTTAAATTGCCATGTTTAGACCAGTGTTGGGTGAAAATTTTAAAAATCACCACTTCCGAATATTTCAAATTAGAGAACTTATCGATTCCGAGCATTTCAAAATTAGAGAACTTATCGGTTCCAAGTATTTCAAAAAATCAGAATCAAAGAACTAATCAATTTTGGGTATTTAAAAAATGTGAAAGAACCACAATTCTTTGCTAATTTTTTCCAAGTTCTTTGATTTTCAAAATTTTGGTCAAATAAGTTTGAGGGGAGGGGTTGAACACAAAATGAGAACCCTCACCTATATAGCTAGTTTGATAATCGAAAAAAAACTAGTGTTGTATTTAAGAACAACCTAACATTAGTTTGTAACTAACACCACCCTAACATTAAAAAGTTTCATAAGTGACATTTTCATAATTCTTAATGATCATCAACCTCCTTCACTTTACACCAACCTATCCACACCATGATGATGAATTGAAATTAAATTAATATTTCTCACTTTTGTTGTCCCCACCCAAACATGTAACATCATTAAAGACATGATGCATTTTTTTTACATCATTGGAATTGGCAATGGCTAACATGCAAAAGAAGTAGGGGAGTAGTAGAAGGAAGATGCATTAAGGAGAATTTTTTTGTATTATGAAGTAGAAGTAGTAGGGGAGTAGTAGAAGGAAGATGCATCAAAGAGAATTTTTTTGTATTGTGAAGTAGAAGTAGTAGGGGAGTAGTAGAAGGAAGATGCATTAAGGAAATTTTTTTTGTATTGTGAAGTTCTTGTGTGAATTTATGAGATTTCTTGCTTTTTGGTTTTTTTTCATTTTTTTTTAAATTGGAGAAACCTTGATTGTTCATTGTCTTTTTCTCTATGTTGTCACTATTCTTCCATCTTTATTATTCTTGAGGTTGATGGGTAGAAAGCACAATATAAAGGACGAGGAAGAAGATTAGGAAAAGGAGAAGGAAAGAGGCAAAAGTAAGTGGCACAAGTCTAATTACAAGAGCCATTGTAGTGGTCATCATTGATCGGAAAAGCAAGAAAGGCGGCACAACATATTTTCTAACTAGTTTATTATGGCTTGTTCACTACAATCATCAAGGAGAGATAATGCTCAAGTGACATTAGATGTTTGGTGATTCTTGAACTTTCACAGGTGAGGAAGCTACTTCAAGATGGACAACAATGATAAGGATGAGCTTGAATCAAGTTTTGCAACAACAGTTTTACGTCCTTGCTTGACATGTCGAAGGCTCATAGGGTGTCCAAGAAGATAATGTGCTAGCACATACAGGAAATGGTTGATCTAGTCACAAGACTTGGAAATACTTTGACAAAGGAGGTTATTATTTTGGATGGACCAAGTTAGGATACATCAACAAATATCTTTGAGTCTAGCCCACCTTCATCAGCATCCAATGAGCCAAGTCAGTGTAGTGACCAACATCCAATAGGCCTAGTTAAGGCTATGACTTTGAGACAAGCCTTAACCAACAAAATTGTGAAGATTAAAAAAAAATGGGATGTAAGCCAAGTACCCATCAACATTCAAGATTATATGTTACATTGGTTGTTTGGGTTATTACAAGAGGAACCCAATGTTCTTGAGGATGGGAGATTTGATTATGGTGCCTTGCCAATTAATAGACTGTTGACACTAGTTAGTTTAAAGTTGGGGCTAACTAGGCGGTTTTCATTACCAACTTCATGGAAACAACTTCAACATTTGTATAAGGAGTTGGGGCTTGTAACAACAAAAAGGTGGCAATTGTGCATTGGGTCTACACAAGCACCACATGATCTTCATTTGATGTCCCTTAGTGTAGAGGATTTGTATGAAGGTTTTGAAGTTGTGCGCTATGAATGTGGGCCTAACTCAAGACAAAAGTTTAAGAAGGACTACCTAGGATGTTTTCAAAGGTGCTCAATTTGCTTATAAATGAGGAAATATGTATTAACCTATGATTACATGCATATCGGACCTTTGTTAACAAAGTTGTGTTGAAGTAGGAAGACTTGTGAAAGGATGTTGATGACATGGAAGGCTAATGACAAGTGGTTGGGAAAAGATCCCAAGGTTTTGCTAGAAGTTATTGAAAAACATTTTGATGGTAGCAAGTTTCATGAGCATCATGCATTTTGAAATCTTGGAAAGGAATGGGACACCCTTGTAATTTGTTTTAACACACTATGAAAAAAAAAGGTGTTTTATGACTCACCTTACAATTCATTGTATTTATACACTGTGAGTGTTAACTAACAAATTACATGAGTTGCAAGGTTACAATTCATCGTATATATGGTGCAACTCATTAATGCAATCCTATCAAAACAACTCAATTTTAGCTACTATGCAACTCCATTATAACTACACCCATAATATCATGTTGATGTCATTAATTGTCATCCATCCATTAAAATATGACACATGGCACTTTGAATATTTTTGGACATATATATATTTAAAATGTTGATCTCCATCATCCATTATGATTGTTAATGATGGTTCGAAATTGAAACATATGATGTAATAAAAAATTTGCCACATGGCATATTAATTGTATTTTGGGGAAAAAATTTGTAAAAAAAATCTATTTTAGTAGCTAGGGTTTAATATTTAATTGTTCTTTAGTTGCAAATTGAGTTACAATTATAAGAAGATTTTCCCACATGTTTTATGTTCATTTTCCATTATGTAAATTATAAAATTAAATTGGTAATTATATTATAATTAGATTTTTGAATTTATTATTTAATATTAATTATTTTAATTAATTAAAATTTCAGATAACTCATTATTGTAATTAAATAAATAATTTTTTATGTAACCAATTTAATTTATTAGATAATTATTTCAAATAATTAATTATTTGACTTCTGATAATATATTATCCAGATTCTTAAAATTAGTCACTTATCATCTGAATTTTTGAATTTATTTATTATTTATTTTAATTAATTAACTAACTAATTGTATGAATCAAAATAATTTATAATTCATAATAATTAATTACCTGTTTAATTAATTATTTGATAATAATTAAATAAATCACATATTCATTAATAATTAATAAGTAATAAATTATTGAAAAAAATTCATTAATAAATATTAAATATTAAATATGAATTTGGGTAGTAAACATTAAGGTATAAATAGGCATATCCATATGTACTCTAAATTGAATTTTCAATATAATATACACATTGATTTTAGTTTTGCATTTAAATTAGTTATATGTATCCAATTAATTAATTAAGTAACTAGTTCAGATTATTAACAATTTGGTAATTATTAATGAATTAGTAATTATTTGAAATAATTGATCTAATTCATTATGAAATATCCCTAACTTGGATAAATATATATCTGATTATTATTTAATAAGTAATTAGTTTTCTAGTTAATGTAAAATTAATTATATGACTTACACTTATTTATTGATATTAATAGTCAATTATTGAATATAATCAATAAGTTCAAAATAAGTAAATGTATTAGGGTCCAACCATATTATAAGGAACCACATCCACCCTTTAGGACGATTACTTTTTTGTTGTTTTTTAAACAATATTTTTAGAATCTTTTAATACATCTTTCAAAAGAAATAATTAAATTTTATTTATTGATATTATTATGATAAGGTGTATATTAAAAAATATGCCAAAATATGTCATAAATGTTTTTTTTTCAAATTTTTCTTTTAGTGTCAAATTTATTTTTAGACAATTGTTGCAAGTATTTAAAGTGTAAATTGCATATTTTTTACTCATTAGATTAATTCCAAATTTTTATGATATGTATATAATGTATTCACAATAACATTATATATATAATATTTTTAATATAAAAAATTCAAAAAATTAAATAGTGATTATGACTGCTAATGGTACATGTTAATATGATTACATTCATCAAACATAATTAATATTTAATAGTGAAATTATTGAAAAAATAATTTTTTATAAAATATTACATATGAATACATGTATCTTTATTAAATTATAAATAATTTCACTATAATCATAACATACTTGAACAATAATATTTTAATAATTGCACACTAATGTCCTTACTAATTGTATTAATGGGAATCATAGTCAAAAATTAATTGCAAATGTATGCCCTGATGGGTAGTGAAAATGTGGACACATGGTATGATCACATGTATATACATTGTACAGTAGTTGCAACATAGTTGTTGCTTTAGTGGCACATTTACCACTTGCAACTATAATACAATTAACTAACCTTCTGATATGGCAATTTATTTGTTAATACCTTATATTTCCAAGGAGATAATTGCACAATAGTTGTAATATCTAAGGGATAATTACACAATAATTGTATATGAGTTGTTTTTTGAGCTTTAGTTGTAGGGTGGTGTGGTTTTGATGGACACGATTTCTCATAATTACAACAGATGTTCCCATTCTTTTCGAACATTTCTTCCAACTCAAAAGTGTGAAAAATTGGTTTAACATTGGGATTCAAATCCAAAGTATTACAAGTTTCCATGTTCAAAATGTTCAACTCTTATCCATGTTCAAAGGTGCATGTTGAAAGTAAGTTTCTATAACATTTATGTTTTAATAGAGTTTTTTTAAGTTTTGAAAAATATAATTTTCCTCAATGGCTTCCAATTGTATAAATAATTTAAAACTGGAAACCAAAGCTAAGGAACTAGTAATAATCGATTGTCAAAGATTTGAGAGGATCTGATAAAAAATAAACAAAAACAATCAAATTCAATGTTGCTTGTCGTGCACTAATATATTGTGTGTGTAGATGTAGGGCAATCCACTAAATTTAAAATTCAATGGATGTTCCATTGTGATGGATTTTCTTTTGCAAAAACAAGTCTAAAAATTTGTTGGATAGTGGATTTGAACATACTAAATTGTGGAAAAGCAAACACATTAGATCCTATTCCTATTATGTTCATTCCATCAAGTTCAAAAAAAAATAATCAAACAAGTTGACCCCCATGTTTTGACATAATTTTTAAAACCTCCTATGATAGACTTAGAAAGGTTGTTTGTAGATGGATTCCCATCCATTATGCATATCTTGTAGAATCAATTAGTGAATGTATGTTTGCTGAATTGCCTTCAAGTTTGGCTACTTTGCATGACATAGTGATGGTATGGACTGGTGATCATCATGCCCAATGTAAAGTGGGGGCAGTGAAAAGTGGGGCGTATTTAGGGTACTAGGTTACATCAAAATGGCGGCTTCGATTCAGCAATAAAGGTCTGGTGGAATACCATGACAACATAAAACAAAGAAGGCATCCATTCGCCGTGAGACGTGTAAAGGACATGGCATTCTCATTGAAACAATGGTGAGAACTTCCAATGGGTCCCTAAAGGATGAGGTTGGTCACAAAGCGGGCATTTCAGGCCAATCATATCTTTGGAGGTTGTACAACTTGTACGATTTTGACATTTCTCGTGACCTTACATGCAATGTGATGCACACTTTAGCATTGTGTGCCATTAAGAAATATGTCCACATGTTTGTCAAATATGCAGAAAGAAATGGGAAGATAAAAGATTTGGATTTCGTAACACCCACAGGTTTCTTATGCTTTGTAAATGTGTCTACAAATACACTTTGAAAAAACAAGCATGGCTTTATGGAATCATTAGTGCTTGCTGCAGGGTGCCAAAAAGCCCACATTCCAAATGAACGATCATCAGACTGTTCCATAAGCATTAAACTTTAACTTCTAAAATCCAAAGATCCGTATTGCAGTAATTTGTGAGTACAATTCATACGTACACAACTACTACCTTCTAAGAGGGATCTAGAAATGGCTAAAACTGAAAGGACACTAATGAGTTTCTCAATTTTTTCTTTAACAATTAAGATGCTCCTGGTAAAGGGGGCTGGCCGCATGGGAACAAACTAAAATCTCTATCCAGCTGAGATTTTAGTGTTCAATAAGTTACTGAAATGTGGGCGGAAGAAATCAGTACCAATGACTTTTCTTTTAAGTGTTGGACAGCCACTTAAGTAGGTCCAACATTTCTTAAGAAGAACACAAAAATCCAACATTTCTTAAGTGTTGATCGACCATGTCATCAGTTTTTTTTGGTGGAAGAAATCAACATCTGACATTAGGCGTTTGCTAGCCAATTTTTACCGAATCATCCATATCAAAATGGTAATTAGTTAAGTCCATTGTTTTCACCAGTTTGTGAAAAAAAAATCAGTAAATGGAAAGAAAAAAAATTTAGTGATTTTTTAGGTTTTTTTCCATCACTTTTTTTAATAAAAATAATTAAATTACTAGTCACATCTAGACTTCAGCACTTCCTAGGTGGCCACTTATAGTAGCACTTTTCTTACAGCCCACCTAGGACAGTTAGCATTTAATGCTGAGTATTTCGCCAATGGATCTACTTGGTTAATTTGAAAAAAGAAAAATGGTGGTTAAGTCATAACCAATTTTCTTTTCGATTTTTTGATTTTCAATTTCAATGTTGCCACACTGGTGATCATCCACAAGGAGATTTAGCCATATTTGGCTATATATATCAAGTATGAAAGTAAAAATTTATTTAAATCCTCTTATATCCTGGCTACTTGCTTGAACAAGTAGAAACATGACAATTTTTTAGAATTTCTTTTCAACTTTTGGCGATTCAAAAAAAAGGAATATTTCATAGTAGTTTTTTGAGAAAAAATTCACCAAATGACAAAAATTCTCCACAATAATAAATGTTGGTCATAACCAGTGTGTTGACCAATTATTTCCTTTCTTAAGAACCATAGGGTAGGTTTTTAAAGAAGTTTTTTCAACCCACACAGGTTATTAATATCAATTTTTTTGTTGTTGGGTAGGTTATAAAAAAGGTAATAACTATTGGTTATGCATAAGGGTAAGTTATCAAATAATCAATTGATAATGACATGTTTATCCTACCAGTTATTAGCCAGTCATAAGGTTTTAAAAAAAATAAAAATTTAAATCTCTGTTTTTTAATTTTTTGTATTAGTGCTTAAAGATAAGCTACCCGGCTGATAATTGGGTCATCTAGGTAGGTTATTAGATTTTTGAAAATTCAATAGGTCCAGGTGATTATCAATTTAACTGGTTATTGAAAAATCAAGAACCAGCTGATAGGTTATTAATAACCAACTTGATAACCAGGTTGATAACTAGGTCAAAACTCAATAACCGGCCAACACTGGTCATAACCAGTCTTCAAGACACATCTGGTGTTTTCACAAAAACACATATATCAGAGCTTTAAGGTGGGCTCTTTGATTGGTAACTTCATTTGCTTTGGATTTTTGCTGACATTGAAGTTATCATCAGCTCCTAGAAGCTCCCCAACCGCCTTCTCTTTGCTTGAGGATGTGCTGTAGATGGTCACCTTCATAAGAAAGGCCTTGCCAAACTTGACATCCATGCGGCCTAACCCTCCCAAACCCATCACTCCAAACTGCTTGCGTGACAACTCCAGCTAGTAGAGTGCTTCCTGGGACTATAAACTGTTATGCCTGCACACAGCAGCGGTGCTGCTACATCCAGTGACAAGTTTGTAGGCATCTTCAACACAAATCTCACCCCACCCCCAGATCCATGCCTGAACATAGTAAAGATAATTGTGACTTGGAAGCAATTCCTTAGATCTCCAGGTCTAGATTTATTTGCTACCAAGAAAGACATTTATAGTCTAATTTTCTATAGGGTTATTATTATTATTAATAATATTTTATTTTCAATTTTGTCAAGTAGCTGGACTGGATGTTTGCCAGCAAAGTAGAATTTTTTTACTATCCTGCTTTGTTCTTCTGACCTCTAAGACTTCATAGTCTAAATTAGTGTTTTTTTTTCCAAAATCCCAAGGTCTGTTTGATTGCTACAACAAATATGATAGGGAGGTAGAGGTGGCAACTTTGAAATGCAAATGGTAAGTGGCACCAGTTAGGATGGATTATACAGAGGCAATTTCCAGCTACTTATGCATTTAGGTGGTTGAATATGAGGGACGATGCAAGATATGAACTGATAATGTCAATTGGCAAAACCAATTTTTCAGTGTTAATTTGTATGGCAATCTAATGCTTCAAAAGGCTTGTAATTTGGCGAACATTTTAGATTTCTTTAAATCAAATGGTGATTTAGTAAACTTGGATATTGGACCTCAACAACAAAACTTAGAACTAAAACAAGCATTAGAACATAGCCTCGAAGAAAACAAATAAACAAAACTAAGAAGACAAAATCATAAAAGCACAATGGACGGGGGGATCAAACCCCAATCCTTTTGGATCCTACCCATTGCAGCCCAGTTGAGTCCTACACAAGCCACACACATTAGAACCAAACTTGCATGTCCACATTAGTATGTAGAACAATACAAAATGCAATCCAAATTGCAAAACACCAATGGAGTAAACCCAAAATCAACAACAACCCAAAAACAAAGTCAGAATAAGGAACTTTGATAAAAAAAGTTCCAAGAAGGGATATAAAAGTGGGAGGGAAAGCAAACCTCTGAAATTTTTTTAGGGTCATGAATGTTGCCAAAAATTGGCATACATTAGAAACCAAGTTAAGGTGTGCCAACTACCATCTTATATATTAAAGCAACAGTGGTGTCTATTTGTCTGTCTGTCTGGGCAGTGCCTGGAAAATTTTTGGAGCTTCCCCAGATGTAACTGACTCCAGAGAATGTCTATCTGTGTGGGCAGTGCCTAGAAAATTCTTGGAGCTTCCCCAGATGTAACTTCCCCAGATGTAACTGACTCCAGAGAAAAAAGAAATCAGGGGCAGTCTAATTTTTTGAGGCAAAAGATTTGGTAGAC
>Ga0116231_10008177_pt1 | contig 18509 bp, 14 predicted proteins | sample S1TSphgellanicum_2_FD_89695 | JGI IMG/M metagenome (GOLD analysis project Ga0116231, IMG submission 89695) | Host-associated microbial communities from peat moss isolated from Minnesota, USA - S1T2_Fd - Sphagnum magellanicum MG | ecosystem: Host-associated > Plants > Peat moss > Unclassified...
ACAGGATTTCTTCACAAATCTGTTCTTGAAAGCTTGGGTTGTATCTTGTTGAACAGAACAGAATCTAAGGTCATCTTCTTGTTCTACAAAAGTAAGTTCAACCTAGCCCCTCTGGCATCTCTTTCATTACACCTCAATCACAATATCTGGGCTTGTTCCAAGACTAACATCACTAGACTCTGCATTAGCCTGCATTGTATTGTTTTGCCTGGAAATGACGGTGCCCGTGGATGATCTTCACTGACTGAATCCTGAGAAGAAAAGGTTTAGTAGCGCAGCTATGCAAGGAGTAACGTACATCATTCGAGTTGGTTCTGATAAATTGCTGGGATGTTCTATCAATTATGTACAGGCTAAACCATCATGGGGAAGACCCAGTTCTAACATTCTAACCCTTTACTAGCATCCCCTGAAGGCATTTGTGTCAACAACGAATGCGGTCATGTTCAAGAAGGTGGGTCAAAATCAATATTTTTTGTTATTTGCAGCTAGTTCCTAATGTAAAGCTGTACTGCAGTAGATTGCTCTTGTGCAAGTCCATCGGGAAGACACAAATGTATTTGTCCCCTCTGACACTCTCTAAAGGTTCATGTGCAGGGGACTTTTGAGCTTGATTGCACAGTCTGTCCAATTGCTATCACACACAACAGATTTTTGTAGATGTTTTTTGGAACAGCAACAAGTATATGCTTCTGCATTTTGTTCTTTGCTTGCCTTTCCTTTGAAATGTGCAATGTAATTCTTTGAGTAAAAGATGTGTGACATATGTTAAGCGCCATAGGCAATCATTCACCATGCATTTGATGTGCTTGATGACATCATGGGCAGTTGTTTGAGATGTATGCTACCTTGAGCCTTAGACTCTGCAAGCCTGGTAAGACACTGATTCCCACATTCATGTCATTCTCCCCTGGCAGCAAAGCCCAACAGTCAAAACCTAAACCACCTCCCTTACCACCTTTGATGCTGTTGCAATACACCAATGAGACTGCTATGTATCTTTCTCTCATCTTAATTCTCTCATCTTAATCATTTGTTCAACCAGCAAATGACACCCTCTGCAATATTCTTTGACAAAACAACAGCCATGTAAGAAGCAGTTCACACCTTGTTAGTGGTGTGTTCACAGAAGTGAGAGTTCTCAAAACTTTGGAACATGGATTTACCCAGCCTGCTAAAGCAGAGAACTGATGTTGATTGACTTCTTAGTTCAGGCTGCAGACTGAGCAGTTGAAGCATTGGTACTGTTTTGTAAGGATGTGCATGGAAAGCTGCAGTTTTCTTACAGTTTAGTCTTGCACATTGAGTTGCTTCATCCAACTCCAAAGATATATCACAAGTATTATAGTTGGATCAAATGGTCCTTTGCAGACAAGGCAGATGAGGAGCTAGTGCAGATATTCTGACCTGAGCGGCTTCATCAAGTTCTCCCCAACTCCTGACATTTTTCTTTTGCAGGATGCATATGGAAGGATTTCTAAAAGCTGTAACAGATGGTGGAATTGCTTATGGCCAGGAGTTGCTAGATACAAACCTGTATTCACAGTTGAACTGTATTTGACTGAATTATGTTATAAAGCAATGGCCAGGAATTTTGAATTTTGAATGACAATTCTGAAACTACAAAAGAAGTGTAAATTGTATACTATGAAGAGGCTTGAATTATGATTGTTTGGCTTGTGTTGTTTATGTATTGTCTACTATTGGAAACAAGGGGAAATATGTCCCATTTAAGTAGCTATGTTTGCCATCAAGATGTCCTTTGATTTGATGGCTCATATATCATTGACTTGGAACGATGTCTCCAATTTGCTGTTGGATAAGAGAGTGTTTTACTAGAGTTTTAGTGATCAGTACCTAAATGCCATATGATGGACAAAATTTGGAACTTGAATGAGTTTTTGTGTGTGTCTATCCATACCAACTGAGCAGTTGGGACCAATTCGTGTTCTATGGTGGTAGAATGTTGTCAGATTTCTCCCATGAAACGTGTCTGACAACCATTATGCTTCAAATTTAGCAGTGTTTTTGAGGCAAAGATTGTCTGAACTGTGAACATTTAATTTTAAAGATTGCAGGATTTGCAGAGGAGTTAGCAGCAATCCCTGTTTTGATGGTGGTGGAAAATGGGTGTGGGTAGCCCATGTATTGATTTTGGACAAGGAATCTCAGAGCTTGCCAACATTGTACAAGATGCTGATCTTGTAGCGTTGGAAGGAGTGGGTCAAATGCTCTGCAAAAACTTCAATGCTCATATTGAAGCTTGCTGTGGTGAAAGCACCCTAAATCCTAAACCCTAGCCCAGCAATTCTTGAATGGGTCCGTTTACCATTGTCTTTGTAAGTATAGTCCGGCAAACATTAGATTTGGAGCTCTGGAAAATGAGTTTGCATGATAAAATGGCTTCGTAGCATGAGATTGATTGCAGAGATGATGAGTACTCCACAATAACACTTTTGAAGGTGACACTACAGATTCCATATTATGAAATAGGGTATTACTGCAGTTGCTAGTACTAAGGTTTTTCAGCCTCCTATGTTGGAGCAAATCCTCAGGATTTTAGCTCGAGTAGGTAAGTGAATGTTTTGGGTTTGGAGATGGGGAAATCCGCAGGCCACAAGTAGCCGGGCCACACAAAAAGAATGGATCCTAGGGGGCCCAGGTTTAACATGTACCCAGCTCCAACATGTACCACCTGCCAGTTGGAGGCTTCCACAAGGTAATCAATCTGAGCTCGCGAGTGGCTACCCAGTGGAAGCACGGTTCACAAAAACGTCGGAACACATTGTTTTCTGCGACACCCGCCGCAATTGTTATAAGTGAGGCAAGGAATGATGATTGTGCAAACAGGGGGGTTGCCCTGAAATAAACCGAAAAGAGAAGGATTGATGCCGAAGGAGAAATTGTTGCAGGTATTCACCGAACCCGAAAATCCAAACCATGAAAACCACAATTTTGTGGCGTGAATGTTAGGCTGACAGGGTGGGGGCTTGCAAGTGCCAACGGAGTCGCGTTGAAATCTTGTGCGAAACTTATCCAGAAAAGCTGAGGAGAAGAATCTCCCAAAGAAGGGGAAGTAGGAGAGGAGGCTGCAGTATATAACCCATAAGCTTTGCCGAAATTATTTTCCGGTCTATATAAACGGAAAGCGCTCCCATCCATTTGTCTCTTCGGAGACATCTGATAAAATTGGAACGATACAGAGAAGATTAGCATGGCCCCTGCGCAAGGATGACACGCACAAATCGAGAAATGGTCCAAATTTTTTTTCCTTTCATCCTCGTAAGATTTCTAAAATAGTTTGTCACTATTTTCAACCTAGACTAATACTCCCATTGTAAACTAGGGCTAATTTATTCTTAGATGTATTAATTAGGTGGTGCCCCCAATTTTCAGTTTTATTTTCCGCAATGAGTCAATTCAGTTGGCCCATCACAATTTTTTTTGGAACATTGGGCACTCCCGAAAATAGAAGTGTAGATGTTCTTGACACCTTTATAGGTTATGCTTGTTCAACTTTGGGCAATAATCTAGGGACAAAGTGTGGTGCAATTGGCCACATCTTGGGGGAACATGTTAGGAACATAATTGGGAACCTTCGGGAACACATAGGAAATTAGGGGAACATAATTGAGAACTTATGGGAACACTAAAATTTTAAAAGCAACACATTTTCACACAATTGTTATTACCAAATTGAAGCCCATGAAATTTTTAATATAAAATTTTACTATTTAAGCATGGTTGTCATATGTTCAAAACACATATGGAAACATGTATACATAGGGTGAAAGATCTTAATTCACAAAAAAAAAAAATTGCATCCTAATTATATATGTTTCATATGTGTTTTAAACATATGACATCTATGTTTAAACAATATAAATTTATGAAAACAAATTTCACACAATTGCCAAATCATGGCCTAAAAAAAATTGTGATACTTACAATGAATAATTGACTTTCTACTTGCAATTATTGTAAGTATCTTTGAAGCTTTCATAAAAATTTAAGCTCATTGATTTGATCCTCCCATTGTTACTTTTTGTTTATGATGGTTTCATACAAGTTGAATTCACGAAATTCCATTCAAATACCCAAGTCGCCTTCATACCAAACATTCACAATCAACCCCAACAAGCATCATCAACCTATGCAATGCTAGACCATAACCTATCTAGTCTAAGATTTTCAATAAATTATGTTGCATTGAAAATATAATTTCTTTGAAAACAATCCGTGCTTTTGCTCTTAAAGCACAGATTGAATTAGAAGGAATACCAATGAAACTACATTAAAAACTCCACAAAAAACCTAGAATGGACAAGAATCAAGAACTTGTCAACACTTCAATTTGTCCTCATAACATTCCCCAAGTTGTATGATCTTCAATCTTATTCACCAAAGAACAAAAATTGCTTGTCGAAGGACAAAAGCATCATAACACGTAGGCATGACAAGTACATTATACAACATACTTCAACAATAATAACCTTCATGTGAATCAAGGCATCTCAATACTCATGCTTAAGAAAGCCATATTTCATGCACAACCAACAATTAGGTCAAAAAGGCTCCACACCAACATGATGCGTATATATGCATGCTCATTCATAGAAATCTAAGAAACCCAATCTGCTCATACACATGTAGAAACATCCCACATCACCTAAACCCTCAAAGTGTGTTTTTTTGCTCATCTACAACCCTATCCATGACATGCATACATTTGTAGTAGATGATCAAAACCATCCACAGATCAGTGAAATCCATGCACAACTGAAGAGATTGTCAGGATGGATCCATGAGGAAGGATATCTAACAAAAGTTGGATTTGTGCTGCATAATGTGGAGGAGGAAGTAGAAAAGGTATCTACTTTCTGTCACCATAGTGAGAAACTGGCTATTGCACTTAATGGCCTCATTAGCACACACACCTCCTTGTAGTTCACATTCTCAAGAATCGGATTCTTGAGTATGTGGGCACCATCATACAGCCACAAAGGTCACTTGTTGGAGGATGGGAGTGATGATCTTCACTCCTAATCAAATCAGTCACCAGTCATACAGCCACAAAGTTCACCTGTTGGACCATGGGAGTGATGATCTTCACTCATAATCAAATCAATCACCAAGCAGAATGTTGGAAATACCTCACCTGGTGGGTATGGGAGCTTTTGAGTACTTGAAAATCTTTCAGATTCCTTAATGGGCTCTTGAGGGAGGGAGGAGAGGATGATGCAATGTCATGCTTGTGAGAGTTGGGGTTGGCTATTGTAGAGGGTTCGCTTCCATCTTCCATCAGGCACACATCTGGAAAGTAAAGGAGCACTTGCATGCAATTGTGGCATGCCAATTCCCAGTGTCAATCCTGTGCAATGTCCAATACTAAAACACTACAATTAATTCTCATGCACATTTTTAATCCTTGAGTCAACAATCATCTGCAGTTCTGCACACCAATTTGAAAGACTGAGAGGTTTGGAGATCCCCACAGATCTCTGAATTCAGACAATGATTGAAGACAGAGAGAGGATTAGAAATGTCTGCAAATCTTTGAATTGAGACCATGATTCAAGACAGAGAGTAATAGAAAGCATCCCAGATCTCTGATTGACACCAACCATCTCTATCATTCACTCTTCTCCAGAGCCCAGTGATGGCCTCTGCTTTGCATTCATCTTACTGAAAGCATCCACCGCCCTACTGTAGCATGGTGCATGGCCAAGCTTCACCACCGCCCTTCCATCTGCCTCTAAGGTGAGAATTGAATAACACTAAAACACTCACAACATAATCCTTTCAAACCTCCTCACAAAAATGCCATTCCTTCTGATAATGTGATGTGAGCAATATGCTATCTGAATCTGATATACACCCACCAGTCTGTCATTTCAGTGGACAACTATTCCAAATTGTTTGTGACTTGGCTGTCAATGCTCATAGCTCCATGCACCACTCACCACCACCATCCCTGTGCTGGAAGAAAACATCTAATCACAACAAGCTCCAGCCAGTGTACAATCAACCTGTTCACTGGAAGTTGCAGCAGTTTCATGTGTCTGGATGGACCCTGAAAAGAAATCAATATATCATTGCTCTTCACCTTTCTGACTACCATAGGACAAAGCTATGCAACCACACCATTCCAATGAGTGAATTTTCACCAGAGAAAAACTCAAGTTGTGAAAAACAGCCACAATAGCCCTTTCAGATACTGCACTATCTCTGTACCCCCAAGCTTTGAAGTTCCATAGACCCTATCTACAAATGTGATGGGCACCTGCACACCACATCAACCAAGTTTCAATTGTAAGTGGAGCAGTTAACCACCAGATGGCCTGTGTGAAAGGGGATAGGATCTGGGTTGGGTTTCATTTAGAAGCTACTATAGTTAGTGTTCAAACTGTTATCTGGCCAAGTATGTTCTCTATTTGGATTCATGTAGGTTAATGCTCTTGATATAACATTTGATTGAGATTCACATGTAAAAGAGAATCATGCCCATCTTGCAGCAACAGCCTGACTCTCATCCTATTGAGTAGTCCACGCTAAAGTAGCAAAAGGGTTTAACACAAACCTCTTCAATATGATAGTGCATACGAGTGGCTCTCACAATGAGCTCCATTTGAAAGACATACCCCTTGCTCACACAGACCTTTGTCAGTTTCTCCAACGCCTCTTTCTTATAAAGCCTGCCAAAACAGCTCTTGTCACATCATATCTATCACAGTGCAGAGAAAACTCCACAATGGCTCCTGCATTTCTGTGCTCGTGTGACAAGCCTGAATAAATCAATGCTCAGAGCTACATCCACTTACCGAAACGATCCAGTCAAGTCAGAGACTTTTGGCCACAACAAAGTATGTGCCAGTACATTTGCACCCCGGCTCGTAAGTTTACGCCTTAGATCCCAGCCATGCACTCCTCCTCCTTTTGCATATCGTGTTCCTGTGACAATGTCTGCCTTTGTTTCCAGCTGTTTCCTGATAGATGTTTTCAACAAATGAAACTGGGTGTGTAAGAAAGATAGTTACAAGACCAAATAGAGTTATCTGACCTGGTATTAAGCAGTGTGGAAGGTCGATACAAGAGAGAATGAGTACCTGATGAAACTTGGGAGATACTTGGGCTGCAAGCAATCAAACAAACAACAAGCACACAATCACAATACTATTTATCCACCACATTCCAATATGCCTCAACAACGATTGTGCATTCAATCTTCACTCCCTGCCCCACACATATATTGTGCAACATCTGACCCAAAAACATGATCAAACACATAGACGGACAAGGAGCCAAAGAAGAGAGTACTCACATGATGAGAAAGGTCAGCATCCATAATGATGACAAAGTCACCTGAAGCATGCTTCAGACCATGCACATAAGCCGTTCCTGTACAAACATAAGTTTGAAGGGACTTAGAACAGTTGTCTAAATAGGGTACATGACCATCGTCTACAAGAAACTTGTAGGAGTGGCTAGCTAACATGTCAAGGCAGTGAATTTCATGAGAGTTAACTCTGTGTTTTTAGGAGATGAAATTTCACTCACCTAGCCCCAACTTGGCTGCTCGGGGTCTTAGCAACTGCACACAAGCCAGGAGACCCATTAAGGTAGCAGCAGACAAAAAGGCTTCTAATGTAAACAACTGTAGCATTTACCATCGGCAGCTACTTGGATGCAACACATCCAGTTTAGCCAGTGTGCACAACAAATGTATGTGGAAGTGTCACCTCTAGAATATCCCTTTTTGGCCAATGCCCATTCTCAAAACTGTGGGGGTGATGATAGCAATGGAATCTAGGCATAAGACCTCCTTCCAGATTGGGACATTTTCTACAGGTCTAACAGGTGCAATGTGATTGCCTTCTTCCTCTATGGACTCAGAAGTCCCTAAGTCCCAACTCCTTGGACATCTAGTTGAGCCAGCAATGCTGGTTTGCAGCAGGGTAGTCATCTTACATGTGTACTGTGATCTAGAGTGTCATGAGTGCTGACAACATACACAATTGTGTTTTGCAGAAGTGTTCTTCAGACTGGAATACTAGTCTGAGAAAAAGAGCACCTCAACACACATAATACCACAAGACTGATACTTCTTTGGCTAGCTCTCACAGGTAAACATCAAGCAAAATCTAACAGCAACATAAACCCATAACCAACTCACAATGTGAAGGATCGATCCTAAGTCCTGCCACTAAGACTTCAGCTCGATGCTTTAACAGAACTACTCCAGAACTTGAGGTAGCAGCAATTACAAAAGAAGAAGACTTACAATCTGATCCTCCCCATAGATTTTCTGCAACTCCTTCACCATGTCTTGTGTTCCATCAGGGCTTGCGTCATCAATCACAATGATCTCAAAATTGTAATCCCTGGAAAAATGACAAGAGCAGAGACAAAATGATAAAAGAAATCTCATAACACCAACAACAACAGCTCTTGCTGTAAATGGGTCATTAGTCCCAACTGCTCCAAAAACACATCCATATGCACACTTATCTCTTTCTTTCTCAAAACATACCTCTGCACTCATCCCCCATGGAGATTGCAAACCCATCTACTAAAACCCTCGGCTTTGTTTGTTTCCATGGTGCAAAGAAGATCAATATAGATCCTCCATATGCACAAAGGATGGATCTTACCACCATGCTACTGAAGCCCAAGCATAGATCCTCCGTATTCACAAAGGATGGATCTTACCACCATGCTGAAGAAGCCTGGATTTCAAAAGGGTTTCAAATTGTTGGTGAGCAAGCTGGATGCTAAGATCCCAGCAGAATTGCTTTCAATTGCAGATTGATGGGTGTGTTTGTACCTCAATTGCTATGAAAGATTTAGGGTTAGTTGATTCTGCTGCAGATACCTGATAAGTAATCTCTCTATCTAGTCAAAGACTATGTCCTCCAAGATGCTCCACAACCATGCTCCTGGACATGCTCCAAGAGTTGGAGGACATAGTCTTTGCATGTCTAAGAGTTGGAGGACATATTCTTTGACCCAAGATCAATGGGAATTTGCAAAATCCTCTCCTCTTCTTCCCCTCAAGAAGACAAAATGACAGAGAACAAGCAAGCAAGACAGAGATGACAAAGAGAGAGAGACAGGGAGAGAAAAGTTGACAGAGAAGTTGCGTACTTGAGCGCATTGACAAGAAGGTAACAAGTGAGTGCGATGTTGAGACGTTCATTGTAGGTCGGCACAAGGACGCTGTAGAGGTACTGCGACTTGCGCGACACACTAGATGCCATCGTGAAGCAGCCAAAGGATCGGCGCTTCCTTCCTCCCCCCTTCTTCTTCACCCAGGATTTCTTCTTCTTTGTCGTATGATCTTGTTACCTTCTTCTTCAGACAAAACACAATCCCTCAACTGTTCAACCGTCTCCTCAAGCACCCATCCATCGCCTTCTAGATCAGTTGTCCCCACTCTCCAAGAAAACAAAAAGAAAAAAAGACCGTCTTCGTCAGACGTTGTTGTGGGTTGTCGCCGGACAGACTCTTGTGGTCGAATTGTGAGCTTGCCAAACAGACAGACAGGAAAGACTGACGTGACTGTGCTCCAATTTTCGCTTGGAATTCTTCCAAAGATGCCCGCCTTACAACGCGCTGCAAGAAGAAGGTGGGTCCACCGCCCTGCAATCTCATGTGAGCCCTGCTCCCAACGGAAAAGTGTTGGAAGTGGCTATGTATGTATTTCCATAATCCCTTCCGTCCCTTCGCACTCCTGTCTGCACACAGAGAGAGAGAGAGAGCTCCTTTGCTCTTCTTCTGTTTGCATCCCATTTTTTCTGCATTATCCCCACACACACCCTTTGTGGCTACCTATCAAGGTCATTGTCTGATGTAAACCTGTCGAGATTTGGATTTGTTGCAGGCGCTCTTCTTCGCAGATTTGCATTTGGCAGACTGGATAGCTGCTGCGGTCCTCTTCTGCGCCCACATTTGGATTTTTTTGTTGCAATTTTTTGAGAAGAAAGATTCTCTTGATCGATCGGCGTTGGTTGAGAGAGTTTTTGGTCTGATCCGGGCTCCCACCAGGTTCAAACAACAAGAAGAAGAAGCAGCAGCAGCAAAAGCGCGAGGAACTGAACTGGGGGAGAGCGAAGTTGCTGAACGTGGGGCAGAGGATTCCCATCACCAATTTTTTTCCCAAAAACACCTTGAGCAGCATCCAGCAAGCATCTTAGGAGTTGGGTACAATCGGGTTTTTATGTCGGAGGAGGAGAGATCATGGCAGCAATTGCGGTTTTGTGAGATTTGGTTTTCAGGGTTAGCAAGCTCAAATTGAGCTAGAGACTACGAGAATGCTGATGATGCTCATGATGATCTTCACGAATTGGTATTAGTTCCTGGAAGCAAGTTCCTTGTGTATTGGAAGAGAACACAGAGAATGGTGATGATGGTGGTGATGAGTATGATGATCATCCAGAATTGGTACCATTGAGTTCCTGGCAGCAAGCTCCAAGTTGCGTATTGGAAGAGAACACACAGCAGCTTTGGGGGCCAGGTGCTCATTGTTGTTGTTGTGGCTCTAGTCCCCTTGTTTCTGTCATCATCATGGCATTTGCTGCTGCTCGAAGGTGAGGAGTTACAATTCTCCACCACCCCACACCCTGCCCAATGCTTCTTTTTTGCTTCCCCCCTTTTGTGTTTTTGGATAATATATGCCAATCCTTTTTGTTGTTCCAAAGATATGCAAGAATTCAAGTTCATTGTCTTATGATTGTGGCTCAGAATTGCAATGCTGAGTGAGTGTTTTGGGTTTTGATGATGGCAGCCATTGCTGAAAGGAACCAATGTAAGAAGAAGACAGTGGTGTGCCAATGTAGTCAGAATTGCAATGCTGAGTGTTTTAGGTTTTGATGATGGCAGCCATTGCTGCAAGGAACAAATGTGGTCTAAGAAGAAGACAGGTTTAAGGTGCACTGATGTAGTCAGAAATGCAATGCTGAGTGTTTTGGGTTTTGATGATGGCAGCCATTGCTGCAAGGAACAAATGTGGTCTAAGAAGAAGGCAGGTTTAAGGTGCACTGATGTAGTCAGAATTGCAATGCTGAGTGTTTTGGGTTTTGATGATGGCAGCCATTACTGAAAGGAACAAATGTGGTCTAAGAAGATGCATTTAAGGTGGTGCGCCAATGTAGTAGACTATGCTCAATTGTACACATTGTGCCCTTCTTCAAGTAGAGCTGTGTCATTTGATGCTTGATTTTACTCTCAAATTGATGCAAATGGGATTGGCTTGGATTCGTGGCTTTACTTTACTTGAGCTCCAAATGAATGATGCAGTGCACAGTCAGTTAGAGAATGCAAGGAATCTGGACCCTAATCTAGGCTACGGTTCATCTTTTTACTGAACTAGAAGGTTTTGACAAAGTGTGTGTGTTCCTTGGATATAAGCTCCAACGTACTAATCCCTACAAAGAGCTGATGGGTCAAGGGGTAGGAGTTGAAATCTGATGAAATGGCATGGAGCTTTTTGTGCAGTGGAGTTTTCAAGAAGAGGGGGGGGGAGACATTTCGGTCCACTGTATCAACAGTTTCTGGAGTGCTTCTTGGAATTGCCATTGGAGTCTCATTCATGAAGGTAACATGGCTGTTATTGGGGTATCAAATCTGAATCAGACCTTATGATGTTGTGTTGTAATTTGAGTCATTGTTGTCAGTTAGTGCTTTCTGCCATAATTGTTTATGAAATGATTACACCCATGTTTGTCAGCATCAAACATTGCTTTTGAGGAAATGTGAGAAACAGCAGCTGCCAGGCAGCTGGATGCAACAACTGAAATCCACCTTGTCCAGGGGGCTACACTATACTTTCCCAATGAAGTCAGCTCACTGCAATTCTTGTTGCCACAATGTGATGAGGCTACAAATGAATGAGTGTTTCAACATCCCTTGAAATGAAATGGGTGCCTCAAGTATGAGATCTTAATAGTAATGTTCTCTTCTGCAAATGATCTGTGGATTTTGATGTAAAGTTGTTGTGCAGTTTGGCATTGTGTCCAATATGGGTCCTTTTTTCAATCAGCAGGCTGCTGATGCTCAGGTCCGCCTTCAGGTGTGTTTTTGGAAGTCAATAATTGAAGACTGCAGCTTTTGGATTTTTGGTAATGATCAGCTGGTTTGTATTCTGTGCTCTGCTTCTCATACTGTAAGGCCGCTTTGTATTGTACATGGGGGGGTTCAGTGTCATGTCTAACATCTCTTAGGTGGGGGTGGGTCATAAATCAGGAACAAGATGCTTGCAGATATGTTGCTTGCCCAGGAGCACAACCTGTGGGGACAGAGTCACTACCCGGGGACATAATAGCCCCACTCTCTGATCTCTATCCTCGCAGATTATGGGGTAAACCAGAGGAGGTAAACATCGGATCACATGTTGGGAGTGATGCTTTAAACCTCAGAAAGTCGGGGCCAGGGCTTAGGGTTCATGGTTTTTGAAAACCTTTTGACATATGATTCCATGACATTTCCTACAGCAGCTTTTCAGTACAGTCAAGAATTTTGAAATTCAGGAAAGACATATTCCTCCTCCTCAGGGAGCTGCTTTTTTTTTTGTTTTTCAGGGCTTTGGACTGGATTCAAGGACTGACTTCACACAAGAACATCATGACCTCTCCTTTACTCTTATTGATTGATGTGTGGCAGGATTTGCCTCACAGGCCTAAGTATCTACTCACACTCACCGTAGGCTTGAAGCAGAAGGACTCTGTTAACCAGTGTGTACGAAAGGTATGCTCTCTGGGTCTTGTGGGATTGTCTGGTAATGAATGGATTTGAGAGGTAACCTAATGTACCCACTTGCTGCAGTTCGTAGTAGGTCTCAGAGCTACTTGCAGTTTCTGCGTAGAGAGCATGGTCTCAAAGTTTTATAAGCATCTCAGAGCTAGCTTTGAAGTTAGTCTCATGAATGGTTTGAGTGAGAAATGAGTTCCAGATGCATTTTTTTTACCCTACATATCTCAATTTATGATGCGCATTCCTATGTAGTTTTCAAAGGAATGGCAAATTCTCCTGTTCCATTATGATGGGCATGTTAGCGAATGGGATGATTTGGATTGGTCTGCAACTGCCATACACATCAGCACCCACAGTCAGGCAAAGTGGTAAACAATTCTTGCACCCATTGCTAATGTCTTAACAGAGAGATTATAATGTAAACTCAGGTTCAAGTACTACAAAGGTTGTCATTTTTCACATTCTACTTTCAACCTTATTCTGTGTTTGTGAATGTTATATCAACTTTCTTATTCCCCAAGATTGGTGAGCCTGGATCTAACAATTCCACGAGAAAAAACCATGAAAAAAAAAATGTTGATTTGATGAGCTGGGAATTAGAATCTTCAACTTTATCACAGACAGCAGCAGTGAATTGTTGTGCTGATGTGACAAAGTCACATCAGCAGATCCAATAAGATCTTTGTCAAGCACATTCGATAACCTTGAAGGCTTGCTTGTTTGTATAAATGGGAAATTGATTGTCCTTTTGAGATGAGATGTTGAGAACAATGAGTTGATGTTGTAAGTGTAGAGCACTGAGGGGCTCATTTTGCTGCAGGTGGTATGCTAAGAGGTTTTTGCACCCTGATATTGTGGAGCCCTATGAGTACATTTTCGTTTGGGATGAGGACTTGGATGTGACGCATTTTGATGCTGAGAAGTATGTTTTGATCCAATTCCTCATCTGTATACACAGGAGTGATGTCTTCTTGACTCAATTCAGAACTTAGTTAGCTCCAGGTTTCATATTTCCATCTAGGTGCTTTTAGAGCTCCCAAAAAGGCACTGAAGGCAAAGATCAAGGCATGGTCACTGGTGGTGGTGGTTTGAGTTGCCACCCAAGGTTTAGGGTTTAGGGTTTAGGGTTTAGGAGATCTCAGTATTACTACAATATATGTTAAGACATCAAGTGGATCTCACAGGATGGAATTTTACCTGGGGTCTGAATATCAATGGGTGTTTGTTTGGATTGCAGATATGTAGAGTTGATTAAAAATCATGGGCTCGAGATATCACAACCAGGACTTGAGCCAGGTCAAGGTTTGACTTGGGAAATGACTAAACGTCAGGTTGACACTGAAGTCCACAAGTAAGCACTAATATTGTTATTGTCTTTCCCAAACCTCCACGAATAAGCCAAGTTCATGATAAAATTCTTGCCTGCTTTTTTCTTTCTGACATTTGCTCGTTCAGAGGAACAGTGGAGCAGGATGGTTGGTGTCGAGATCCCCATAAGCCCCCATGTGCAGGGTACGTCTTCCACTAATGCTTCAACTTTCACTAGATAGTCACCAATGAAGTTGTGCTGCATGAGCTTCCCATGTTTGACAAGATGATGGACATTCAACCTAGTCATTTTCATGGTTTGCAGGTTTGTAGAGATAATGGCACCTGTGTTTTCTCGAAAAGCATGGCGATGCATTTGGCACATGATACAGGTATCAGAAGTGTATGGTTTGTAGGAAGGCTTCATCACCTTTGGTGTAAATGCTATTGTAGCAGCAGTCTTCATCTCTTTGGTCAATATTGATTCAAATATCAGCTTGTTAGCACTAGGAGTGGCCACAAATCTATCATAGGATAGTTGAAATGTGATAGATCAGAGTTTGGTTTTGCTCACTTTTTAATTTTATCTATTTTGGTCAAATGGGGTCAATATGATAAATCCTCAAGCTATGTACTAGGGTTTGGGTTTAAGGTTTAGGTTTTGCTATGGTGGCCGCCCATGATCATCTAGTCGATAAGGAATCGCTTAAAAAGGACTGTGTGAGTGCAGAATGATCTAGTGCATGGGTGGGGCTTAGACTTCAGTCTACAACGTTGTGTTCAGGTGAGCAATGCCTCTTGTACCTGCACACTCTTCATAGAGCAACCCTTCCTGATTGGCTAGTTATTATTGGATTGGGAGATTTATGTGCAATGACAATAGTGTCACTCAGTTTGAGGGAAGGCTGCCCTGTGCTAGCACCTTATGTGGTTTGAATGAATGATGCATTTGACACCCGATTTATGCTTAAACATGAGGAGAGATGTCATGACAGCCAGCACATGAGAAGATAGGGGTAGTGGATGCACAATGGGTGCGGCATAGAGTTGTTCCATCCCTGGGAAATCAGGTGTGTTCCTGCCATTTGGGCTACTCTTATCTTACTACCATTTCATTCTGTTTTCATGTTTCCTCCTTGACAATGCTGCCTCTATGATTTATATCCATGTTATTTCGCTTTGATTTGCTTATGGTTCTCTAGAGATTTGTTGTCAGAAACCAGATGTAGGTGCTGACATCTGTTGAATTCCTTTTGGCTGGATAGGCAGAACTGGACAAGAGCAAGCCAGTTGGGGAACGGGTAATGCTCTCTGCTCCATCTCACAATGCATTGAACATTTTATATCATAGATGAAGAAGTCTGGGCTAACCTCCCCAATTCAACAACCTGAGTCTCCATAACATTCACCCATTTACCCAAGTACCATTTAAGACAACCTGCAGAGCTATTCTTCTGCATTGTTGTGGTTGAAATGACGGTTTTGAGGATGAGAAGCATCAAATGGATGATGGGAGTGGTGGGTTATGATGATGCAGGTGCGTGACAGATGCCGGTATGAATGGAGTCTATATGCTAATCGTTGGAGGATGGCAGACAGAAAGCAAAAGCTAGAAAATGAAACAAATGAGAAAGAGGAAACTTGAGTAGCCAAATAATGCTCTTTTTCTCCTTCAGCAGGGTCCCATTTACACTGCTATTCCTTCAGGCAACCCCCATTCTTATTTTTCTTCGTTACAAACAGTTTTGCAAAATTGCATTAACATTTGTATGGCAGTTTCCTCAAGATTACATTCAAGATGGTAACATCATTTGAAGGAGTTGTTGTCATGCACACTTTGATTTCCAGAAGAGAGTTTTGTTTGTGAAGGTTCAGTTGGCATTAGAAGGTGATTGCAAATGTTGCTTTGCTTATTGCAAATGTTGCTTGTGTATTGTTGAAAAACTAATCTTTTGCAATTGGGTCCATGTATTGATGTCCATGATATGAATATAGCAACTTAATGAAAACTTATTTTAGCCATGAATTATGCACAATATGATCCACAAGGACCTCCACAAACCTCAATACCAAGTTCCATATTAGACATGGCCAAAATCCCACAATTGTGTGAAATTATGTGACCTACTTGAGAGATATCAAATGAGGACAATTTGTCAATGTTGTTGAATTTTATGACTTTGTATATTGGAAAGGTCATGGCTTGATGACTTTCCCATCTTTTGTAGCTTAAGATATTGAAGGTTGCATTGCTTGACATCTAGAGTTTCAAAGTGAAAAAGATCATGTATGTTAATTTTTGTGGCCTTCATTAGAACTCAATCTATTATTAGTTTTGGCCATAATTTGGAAAACTATTTGACATCCAATTAGTTTTTTACCCAAGCATGCATTTCAATGGGATTTGTTGCCTCAAAACTATTGACGGCAAATCAAGTTTAAGAAATTGGCATATATCACAATGATTGTTGGGAGTAGTTCCATAGGGATTTAAGTTTAAGCCCATAGCATGTACAAAGAGAGACATACATGTGATGTAAATAAGATTGGTTTGTAGCTTAGGATGGGCCCAAACCAATGTTGTCTAGTTCTTGATTTCAAAATGAACCTTTGATGTGGGTTCTAACTCATTTTTTTGTTTTGTTTTTTATGGAACCTTTAATCCAATCCCGAGATTGATTTTTTGGATTCTAAAACCTCTATTCTAGTTATTTTCACAAAGAATTTAAAGCTAGTTTGGTTTAAATTTAAGTTTGGTTCCATCTCCATTACACACAACTAAACAAAAAAAAATTGTATGTAATATTAGTTTATTCAACTAATGCCCATAGTTTAAGATAGAGATTATGTGGTATTAATTATGTACAACCAATCAAGTGCATAATTTGCTTAAAATGTAAGGCCAAGCATATGTTTTTCTTAATAAAGTTGTATTTATCTGTCTAGAAAACTTGAACCTATTTTAAATGGGGTAGCACCCCAAGTTTTAGGTTCTAATTCAATTTTGAAAAAAGGTAAATTACCCAATTAAATTCTAATTGTAGTTCCAACAAAACTTGGAACCTCCAATTCAAAGACCCTAAAACTTCATGTATAACCTAAACATGAACTTGCAAACATTAATCCAAACCTATGAAAGTATTTTGGAAATAAGGTCCTTCTATCAAATGAATTAAAATGTCACAAGCACAAAACAAAACATGACATGGGTTAAAATCACACACATGCTTAGGGTTTGGTCTTCATGTGAATTACATTTAATGGGAACTCGTCACACACGTTGAAACTTCACCTTATAAGGATCTCCCACCAAGTCCATTTGAACTTCTTTCTTGAGCATTTCAACCACTTCAACACTCTTGGGTTTAGAGTAATACAAACTTGATCAAACACAAGTCCCAATGAGAGAGAATGAAAACCAAAAAACAACTAATGCCCATCTCACAACTCTTTTAACTACTAAAATAGTCAATAATTATCTATATTTTTCATCAAGGCATAATACACATTCATTTATCAAATCATGCCATCTATTAGTATTCTAGAATATGCATTCTTCTTGGGAATGAACTTTTGTATTATTTGGCATCTTCCCCCTATGATTTAACATGTTTGACAAATATAAAGTTGAGGTAGTTGACCCTTTTCTATACCTAATGCTTTACTAACCCAAAATAATTAGTTTCATACTTCTTAATCAATTCATACACATATTAGTCCAATTAGGTTTGTATTTAAAACATTCAAATGCATCGATTGTATGGTAGTTATTTCATTTTTGTAATGATGCCATTATTTACTCAATATTTACCTTGGTTGTGGATGGTTGTTTTGTTTAGTGTGATGATTGAAAGGGTTTTGAGGCTTTTAGGTATCATCAAAAAAAGTTAATGAACATTTTTTCAGCTTTCTTTGTGACATAGACATTCAATGAGATGCCATTGCAAATCACAGTATAACTAACTAGTCTTTAATTTTTTTAAGAGATTTTTCCTTATATTTTTTGAGTGGTATATAAAACATCCATAATCTATGTGTTCAAGTATTTGTAATTGTTAGGTAACTATCAAGGTTTGTGGCAATTTTCACAATTTGTAGGTTGGAATTTGAAATGAAATGAAGCAAGAGATTTATTATAGCATGTTGAGACTAATCTTTTAAATGGCCAACAATGAATGTCAAGCCACCCATTTTGTCCCAACACATAAAACAAATGATAACACAAAAAAACACACATATTTCCTACTCAAACTTCTTCTTTTGGCTATGAAATAAGAAATATTCCACAAACTACAATCGTGGAGCAACATGGTTATGTTGTTGTTTTCCTCATGTCCAAGCAAGTCACAAAGATAGTATGTTGAAGATGATGAGTCATCAAGCTTGGAGACATCAAAAAAAAAAAAAAAAAAAAGATAAAAAAATTATTTAATTAAAAAAAAAAAAAAAAAAAC
>Ga0116231_10008178_pt1 | contig 18507 bp, 6 predicted proteins | sample S1TSphgellanicum_2_FD_89695 | JGI IMG/M metagenome (GOLD analysis project Ga0116231, IMG submission 89695) | Host-associated microbial communities from peat moss isolated from Minnesota, USA - S1T2_Fd - Sphagnum magellanicum MG | ecosystem: Host-associated > Plants > Peat moss > Unclassified...
AGGTAAAAAAAGTATTTTTTATTGTTTTTGGGGGTTTGTTTGTTTGTTTTTTTGTTTTTTTTGGGTGAACATTTTTTAGTTTAAATCATATTGTGAAGTTCTTGGAAAAATGGGATCAAGATTGCAACATTTTGGGGACTAGTGTAGTACCTACCTAGCTAGTAGGGTATATATAAGAAGCCCCCCTTCATTTATTTTTTGTTTTCTCTTGGCCAAGTTTTGTGTGACAATAGGAAAGAGATTTGGATGTGACCTTGGGGTTGTGAACAACACATTTGATATGATTTTGTGAATTGCAAAACAAGGAGACATAATTTGCTTATTTTCAAGGGGTTCCCAACATTGCCTCATTGAAACAAAACAAAAAAAAAAACAAGAAAACAAGAAAATTATTATAAAAAAAAAAAGAAAACATAATTTTTATTCAATTTGCAATGAAAATAATTTGATCAACTTTCAAAATCTCCAGCACCTTAGGTTTAAATTTTTTGAAATCAACTCCATAAAATATTATTCATTGAAGGCTTTCCATTAGTCTTTAGAGCATGTTCCAATTTGCTGCATTTTTTTCATTTTATTGAATTTTCAATGACAAAGATTACTCAAAACTCAATATCTCTTGCACCTTATTAGGTCTAAAAATTTATCTTCATCAAGCCATACTCATTACACACACTTTCCAACAATACCAAAAGTACACCTAAATTTCCCTAAGAAGGCATGTGATAATTCAATTTAGCGAGTCAACTTCCAAAGTTGAATCCATGATTACCTTCCTTTCCTTTCCTTGCTAGGTTGCACAACACCCGTTGAATGCAAACTTTAATCATAGTTCTATAACTTTTGGCTACACACTTTAAACCAAATATGGAAAATCTAGCCATTTTTTAATAATGGTTCCCCTTCACTTGAAGCCATAAAACTTCTAGAATCATTTCATTTTTGAACTTTTAATTTTTAATTATTAATTTTTGGAAAAAAAAATTGCCATTAAACAAAATTGCAGGTTCCCATTTAACTTGGACCCAAACATGTACATGTAGACATAGAATAAAGTCCCAAGAACCTCATCATATTGGTTGTAGTACCTTCTCCTTTTCTCACTATACTCAATAGCATGGTAACTTAATGGATTGCATTGGTTGTTCAATTGTTTGACATTTGTGAATCTTGGTAAGGCTCGAATTCAAATCTAGGTTTTTTTACATAAATTTTTATGTGCTCTAAAGACAAACAAGATCCTGAAGATTTTTTTTTACATTCATGTTCATTGGTCTTGGTGAAATAAGACTCAAAGAACCTTGCATATGCTACCAACCCAATTGGAAGTTTGTTCATCTAGGCAATTGAATTTGTTCAAACTTTAAAAACAAAGAATATGACCTTAACATGATTGTATCCTTTCCGGATTCTATATTAGTTCACTTGGTTGATGCAAATTGGAAGTATGGAGGGATACTTGGTAGATTTTTTGAGGTCAAGTAATCAAATCTCTATGTCAACATAGAATCTAGCAATCTGATTTTTAAGTTTTGCATGGAACTAATGAATGCAAATTTTGAATTTGTGACTTGTGCTAAACTTAGTGTTGTGGAGATGCACAACATTGGGTCTCCTACTATAACATTGCTAAATTTTCTAACCATCTTGGAAAAGTTTGCAAAACTTTGTCAAACTTGAAGGTTTTAATGGTCATATTCAAGGTAGTTACACACTAAGGTGGAATAAAGATGGTAGATTATGAGTCCACTTTTACATAGATTTTAGTGATGTCATCACCTTCACAAAGAATTTGCCCACAAGATTTTTTTTAAAAACAAGAATTTTGTATTGTACACATGTTTACTAATATGTTTTACAACCTACAAATGAAGACACTTCAATTGATTTCAAAATTTTCACATTGAAAAGGACATTATAAAATTTTATGAATTTTTACTACCCAGAATGTTTACCCTCACATGTAATGACATCCTCAATAAAAATATTGGATTTAAATGGGATACTAAAAAAGCAAATTGGACCAAGGATTGAACCTTAAAGTAAAATATTAAACAATTTTTTTTTTAATTCATGATTTGCAAATAAATGAAATTAATGACATTAAATATTATTATGTAGTAAAGATGTACACAAATTTTTTTATTAAAATGTCATTTTGAAATCATTTCAAATCTTTTAAGAAAAATAAAATAATAGTTACATTATTTTAAAAGTGTTTTAAGTACTCCATACTCATTAGGGGTGTAAACAATATTTTTTTAGGACAAGAAAAGCTCGAAATACTCGTGAAGTGGGAGCAAGCAAGGTTTGAGTGTTGGGTGAAAAATCCAACAGTTTGTGAGCCTTCAAATTGTGATGCACATGAGTGAGGGGTGTTGAAGGCTTACTACTACATGAACAAGTTATTGAGAAAGTAATCATAAGCTATCCACCCTTTTGTTTTGTAATTGAAATGCTTGAACATAGTTGCATTTAATGTTTTTTTTTGGTGTGATGTTTCAATACTTATATTGGAATGTGGCAAGTTTTTGTGCAAAGAAATGATAAGGGTGCAAGGGATTATGTATAACCCTAGCAAGCATGGGAAACATAGGTTGGAAAAAATGGAGTCTTTATAGAGTCTTCTTTTGGTTGTGACCAAAGTCATTTTGCTTTTAAGAAAATTCTATAACTATTAACTTATGACATGTAACAATACACATTTTATCAAACATTAATCATTAGTGTGTCCCTAAATGACCTTTTATTTTGTTTGGTAATATTTTGATAATTGATCAACAATCATTATTTTCGTTGCATGCTATGTGTAATAAAACAAAATTTGTAACATCCTTTTGTCTAGTGTATTCCTTAGCATGAAGACCCTTGATTACTATCTATTTCATTAAATTTTTTTAACATAAAAACAAAAACTTGAACACATATTAATCAAATTTTTTATATAAAAATTCTACTTTTTAATCCCATTTAATTTACTTTTAAAAAAAAAATCAACATGGATTTTTGAAAGCTTATACACAAAATGGATCATATTTAACACATATTTTCACCCAATTTGATGTTAATGTTTTACTAATTATATCCGTGACATGTGATGTAAGTGGAAACTTTTTTGTTTTTGGTTTATTTTACCAATGTGTTTTCACTATAGATCTGTTCAAATTTATTCAATTTTTTTCATAATATATTTAAAATATTGTTGTGCAAATTCATCCAAAATTTTCAACACCAATTTAAATTATCACTTACAATGTAGTGAAATTAAGTAATGGTTACATCTTGAGGTGGTTCTTATTACCTTATTTCTAGGACCTTTTTAATCTCCAATTTAATCATACACCCAAAAATGAATTGATATGTACCATGTCCTAAAATCTTATGCAATGCATAATTTAGTAGACTTCAACATACTTTTCATGTATCATGGGAATTATATTTCAATGGAAAAATTCCATCAATTCTCAAAGTCTTATCACAAAATTGGGACATTTTGGTGTCATGTCTTGATCATGTTCATAATTTGGAGTTTGATTAGGTTTCTTGAGCATTATGAACTTAATCAAACTCCAAATTCAAGTAAATTGCATTTTATAGCTTTCATTGAGATATTTCACTTGACCATGTCCACTAGAAAAAAAAAAAGGTTATTTGCAATTAGATTTTGTGATTATTTTATAGTCACATTTACATTTATGACTACAAACCCATTAATTACATATTATAAGTTGCACATGACAAGTAGTTGTAAATCATGGAATTAGGCCAGTTGTTGAATGAAACATGCAATCAATGAATACAATGTCAAGTTCATTGACCATCCATATAGCTTATACTACCTTGGTGTGGTCCTTACAATGACATTATAAATAATTGGTTACCTAGTGGTTATCAATTATAATGCACCACATGTGGGTGTAAACACACTTAATAGTAGCCACATTGTTCATTTAAATGAACATTTAAATTTTAAAAAGCAATAGGTTTGCTTGTCAAGATGATGTGATAGATTGCATGGTTGGTTATAATAGGGGATTGATTAAAAGTTCATGATTTTATTGTCACCAAAACATTTGCGACAAAAAAATGCAACTATATAAGTTAAAATCCTAAGGAAGTCATTACTTGTATATATGAGGAAACACTTGAGGTAAAAGGATATTTTAAAATTTTCTATGAAATAATGACAAATTTTGAACATATTTTTGGTATATTCAAGAATATATTACATCTATTTTAAATATATTCTCATAATGAATTGCAAACACCTTATTTACATTTAATTAAATTAAAATTTTTACTTGTTTTCATAAATTGCACCTTACATTTTTTTTGCACATCATTTGCAATAAAATGGGAAATGACCTTCCTAGGGTTAATATGTAAATGTGTAGGTAATTATTATTCATGAAACTCATGTCACTTTTAATGCATTTCAAGTCATTCAATTTTTATTATAAAAAACAACAAAGTCATTGATTACACTTGTTGTGCCTCCTATTAGTGAGACACGCCCATGTACCACCTATAGCAAATATTGGAAAAGTCTATGCATAACAATAGGTATAGTGGATTTAAATATGTTTAAATTTTTTTTTTTTCCTTGCCTACTTACCTACCTATCTAAATTTTAAAAGCAAGCCTAGGCATGTATAAGATGTCATAAGTGGGCATTGGAGTCTTCACCTCTGGATGTGTACAAACCAAATGTTTAACCAATTCACCACACCTTCATGTTAGGTTATAATTTGTCAACACATTTATGTTTATTTGAAATCTTACCCCCCACTCAAAGGTCATTCAAGTTCATTATATTTAATATATACCCCCTCCATTCAAATGGTATTATTTTGCAACCTAATTATAACTCAAATTAATGCATTTAAAATTTTAACTATTGATAAATATGGTTATTTTGGTGATTGATTTAGATTACCTAAAGTGACCCAATCAAGCACGTAACAAAGTTTTTATTTCTTGTTTCAAGTCATAAATTAACTCATTGTTAAAGTTTTCAAATGAACTTGCACAACATTATTCCTTATGTATGATGATAACATTTGAAAAAGTTTGAAATGAATTAATACCCAAAAATACATTTAATTTAATGTAAAAAATGTTTCCATTATTTAAAGGATTCTTTCAAGGTATTCAAAAAAACTTCAATGACATATTTAAGGAAATTTTTAGAATACACTTTACATAATAATATAATCTAATATTTTTAGTTGTATTTTTAAATATATATATTCTACCATTTAAGTCATATTTTCCTTAAACGATTGAATTTGGCCACATCATTTTGATTAAACCACCCATTGCTTATAAGGATTTAGTCACATTGGCACTTTCATTTTGTTTTAGCAAAAATGCACCCAAATAGCTTTAATTGGACCACTTACTTTCTTCATAAATATGTACCAAAATTCAATGTCCAAAGTTCATAATTGTATGTACAATATTGAAAAAAAATTAAAACTTCCATCAATTCCATTGCAAAACAAGAAACCTTCTTAATGTGTTGGCCTTCTAACTCAATTTTCCTACCATATGTTACATCCTCCAAAGGAATGTTCATGTGTTTGTTGATGCATTCAAGTATAATATGTTCTATTATTTCACCTAAAAGAGGATAAATAAGTTTAGATAATCACAAAAGAAAAATCATGACACAATGTAATATTATTTCAACATCCTCTTTGACCCCTTCAATTTCACAAATCATGTTGAAGGTGCCCCATTAAAATATTCAAAAGAAAGGAATAAGAAATTAATTTATATGTGTGGAACATGTACATGTACATTTATAATGTAAAATATAGTTGCATGTGTATCCCTTTTATAAATAATGCAAAAAAAATTGCATATATACATATATATAAACCTAAATAATTGTATTGTTTTCATTTTTCTTGATATCTTATTTATAAAAATGTTTTATGTGCCTAATTTGTTTTATAGATATTCATTAAATTTACCTCCAAAGTAATAAATAACTCCTATCATTTATTAGTCATTTGTATGTAAATAAGAGTGATGCCACAAAGCATACCCATTGGATGTAATCATGTTATTAGGATCCACACCCACCTCCTTGGTGCTTTGCTTAATGACTGCTTATTCCATAATATTTTTAAAATATCCTAAGGATATTCCATTTGTAAGTTTAACAAAAAATTTAAAAAGTTTTCTTGACTCACAAAGATGTTCCATTATCCTATCATAATAAAGTTTGATTTAAATAATGTCCCACAAATATGTCATTTTAAGTCCATTAAGGAGTCATTTATGAGTTTTTCAAGTGTTAAAAGCACTTGTTACACTATAAAAAAAATGTGTTTGAGTATTCAATACTCATTAGATTTGTTTCAAACTTTTTCAAGTATTTCCATAATGTATTAGAAACATTGTTGTATACATTTACCAAACATTTTGAATATTGACTTGATTTAGCACTTTAAAAAGTGTAAAACTAAATAGTTGTTACACCTGAAGTGGGTCATAATAGCATGACTACACCCCACCTACTTAGGTTTCTACTAACCCTCCTAAGTCCCTACTTACCTACATATCCTTATTTATGTAGTTACCTTATTTACATGCCTACCTGAATTACCTTCCCTACCTACATACTCAACCCACCTTACTACCTACCCTATTTATACTTGTTTACCCTACCTATCTTCAATAAATTCACATCATATTGGTTGCCATGAGGTGGTTAGATTTGTGATTAAAGGGATTTTAAGGGGTTTACTTGGATGAGAAAAGATGTAGAATCATTCAAGTGGTAGGAAACACACATATTAAATACAAATTAATTGCATACACGATTAGTGAGCTCAAAAAACATGATGTGGAAGAAATGTAGTTGCAAATGATAACTAACTTTGCATGTAATGGCAAATTGACTCATTACAAATAATAACTTTTCTTCTAGTAGTTAAACTCTTTAATTGAACTTCATTTTTTGCTCAAGGTTTATGTTTGAACTTGGTTTGGACTATCTTTTGGCATTTCAACATGCATTTGACATACTTAAAACAACCCATGGACCACTTATATACACGTTCATTGTTTATTATCATGCAGAACATGGTCAAACTTGTTTTACACTTTAGAAAAAAATCAAATTAAAAATAAGAAATGTACTAAACCATTTTTAAAATGAAAAAGTCAATTAAAAATATTTCTTGTTGTCTTTATTTGATGTGTTGCTTTATAGTAACTTGAACATATGGTACGAGAGATGTTTATCAAAACATGCATGTAATTGTGACCAACACCCATTTCTCCTTGAATCTTAAATTTATTTCATTCAATCATGAAGTCTATTAGAGTTTGACATATTGCAAAGTTCAATTAGGGTTTATGGTTGGAGCTTAGCAATGTGTATTAAATGAATTATCAATGTAGCAATCACATTAAAAAAATTGATTAAATGTAACAAATTTGGTATTATTTATTTCATCATTTTACATTTGCATTACATGGCCATATCATGATGTCCAATTGAATGATATTGTTTGTGTTTTATTATGCTTTGAAAATTGAAAACGATGTTGGAATCACAACATTGTTATGGTTTTAAATGATATGATTCTTTTCTTTAGTATGTAAGATGATCCATGCATGTCTAGCTTGCAATTTTCCATCAATGTAAGTTATATTCACCAATTAATTGAATCTTATTATGTACAATGATTTGTGGTATTGTAATATTGTCCAACATTTATTATAGAAACAATGTGGGTTGGGTGGAAACATAGTTAGGTGGACTATTTGGACTATTACAATTAATTTCTTTGGATTGTAATTGCACTTAAATGTAAAGCCATATTTAACATTAACATTTTCAATTTTTAAATCATCCATGTTACAATAAATTTTGATTTGAATCATATTGAAAAATATAAATGAATTCTAAGAAATAAAATGAACTCATATATCATTGGACTTTTGAAACGATGACATTATTTTTATCCCACATACAAAATTTTGCATGTGGATTGAAAAAAAGTGAAGGATGTTCTTCATTGATGTGCGAACATGGTGTGATCAACAAAAGGCCCCATACATATTCTATGTAATATATGTTGGTAAAGGGAATTGAACCTTGGTTTCCTTGGTTCCACATTAATGTCTTGGCCATCAAACCACCCCACCACTTTATAAGACAATATGATACCAAATGGATTTAACATGAACTTCCATGAATTTTTTTATCAATGTGTATAAGAACATTTGAATTTAAAATTTTTTCATAAGTAAGTTAATAGGTACCTAACTAGGTAGATAAGTAGGTACACATGCCTACCTACCTATCTTTTTAAATGTTCATACCTATTTATGTAAATTATAGGTAGGTATGTAGGTAGGTAGAAAAATAGGCAATTTTAGTAAATAATAGGTAGATAGTAGTAAGCAAGTAAAACATAGGTAGCTAGATGGTAGGTAAATAAGTAGGTAGGACATAGGTCGCTAAATGGTAATCAAGTTGAACCTTTTGAAAAACCATGATTTGTTACAGTGAAACATGCCATTGTTGCAAGTGAAGGTTTTTGAGGTTTATCATTCTTTCAAGTTACCTTTCCTTTTCCTTTCATGATATGATTTTTGTGACTAGCAAGGCCTCTGGAACATAATCTATTTTTTTGCCCTTTTATGACCCACTTTGGGTTTTATTCTTTTGGCTCAAACTTGGGTCCTTTCTTTTTGTTCTTCTTTTCTTCTTTGTTGGGTCTTTTGCTTAATGAAGTTTGTTAAAATTCAATCACTCGAAAAAATGACATAGTAGTGTCAAAATAAAAATTAAAAAATAGCCCACCATCAAATGAAAAATTTAAAAATAAGATGCATTGAAATTATATATATATATATATATAGTTGCTTCATTTTCATCATTGAGAATCCAGTGCTGTTTTCACATGGAGTTTTTCAACCAATTTCACATGTTTAGGTCAATTTACCAACATTTTTACCTATAGCTTAAAGGAATGCACACCAGATGCATTGTTAATTATCATTATTGTTTGAAATTTAACAAATGCCACTAATAGATGGCTTGTCAATTGCAATTATGTAATTGACATCATATAATTTTTGGGCTATACAGTTGTGTGTACAACTAACATGCAATTAATGGTGTACAAAATGGACATTTGTTATAAAAATAATGGCTTAAACTAGTACATACTTAACTAAATACTAAAAAATACTGTTATTATATATATAACCTAAATTATAATATTATATATAACTATACTTGTATGCATAGACCTAGTTTAAGTTAATACATCATCAAATGTTAATAGGTTACATGATTAATTAGTTTACCCTAAATTAGGGTACCCTTACTTGGTTTAACCTAGAGTATTATTAACAATTAAATATAATGATAATGTAGTTAATTACCATTTCCTATAGTTAACTATAGTTATAATATTATTATTTATTATTACTTATAATATTAAATCAAACTAGCAGATAAACTATGTTAATATCATTTAGTGATTAAATAATAATTGCAATTAGGATGCAACTAAATTTTTTTCCCCATATTATTTATCCTACTTTTCAAGTTTGTAAAGTATATAAATAGGTGCATTAGAGGTATTAAAAAAAAAATGATATTTGTGAAAGACAAACAAATGGGGTTTGGCACTAAAAGCTAAACCCAAAATAAAATAGGATCATCCCAAATTATCTATCTACCTGTCTAGGCCTACTTACATATTTGTTTAAGCCTAACTACCTACTTACCTACATAGGCCCTCCTACCTACATGGGAGTATGTATTCTAAAGTGGTTCATATTCGAAAAAACAAAAGTTTACAAAAGTCCATTCTATAGTGTGAATTTTTTTACTTTTTTAGTATCATGAGTTCAATGGTAATAAAGTCCATGTTTTAAACGCAATAAATTCCATATTAATAGAAGCCCACCTACATATTCCAAATATATATACCTCTATAAAAAAATTTGACATTTGAAAAAAAACAATTACGTTAGGAACTTATGAAAATTTGGCTCAATTTTAACCATTCAAAAGTCCCTAATTAGAATTTAATTGATCTTTGAGGGAGGAATTTCACATAAAAGTTTATTATTTGATGTTACACCATATATTGAGTCATTATAGATAATCTAGAATGAAATTCAATATGAACCTTTTTATTTTATATCATTTTAATCTATTAACCAATCCATATTTTGTACTTCAAAAGTTCATTGTGAAAAGTGGGTGTATCTTTATTGAAAAATAATTAGATAAATATTTTCATAATCAAGTTGTTAATCTATATTCAATTTCAAATTCTCAATTTGATAAGTTTTATTATTTGTTTAAGGTGTCCAAAAAAATAGCACTCTATAAAAATGGGCATTGTGGCTCAAAAAAATACCATTTTAATGTACATTCACCCACCTAAGCTTAGTTAATTAGTTACCTAGGCCTATTCACCTACATACCTAAGTGCCATGTGTTGACATCTTATGCTATGATTTAAATTGAATTAACTGAATATCAAAATAAACTTAAAATTGCCATTTGTGAAGGAATAAATTACCAAAACCATGGACACATGTCATGATACAAAAGGGGTTTATTTTAGTTGCACATAGTTCCATCTCATATATATGCAACTAGCCTTCCATGGATACAATGAATGAAAATGTATAATGATATTGTATATAAATGTCAAGTATGATCTATCACATGCAATTGAAAATTGTGTGTGATTTGTCTTAAGCAATTATGGCAATTTTCAATTACATGTGTCATTTGCAATTGAAAAAGATTGTAAATGATAGTTGCAAAATGTCAATTTTCTACTTGTGTGTTAAGATGTGGATTCTCAAATGCCAAATTTGAACCATTTAACCATGTTTTTATCTAGTTTGCTTCAATGGTGTCAAACCTTGTCGATTTTACATTTGGCACGTGCAATAAATCTATTTATATATATAATTTAGGTGTACTTCCATTTTTTATTTATTTTGAGATTGAAAATTTTTCATTGAAATGGGTTTTAAATGTATAAAATTTTAAGTATCATGAACATTTTGTTTGCATCAATATCATGTGCTAATATTTCACATCTATATACATGGTGCATTTCTTGAGGAAATCCTTGTAGATGGCCAAGTTCTTTAACCATATGTGCACACCCTTTAATATTTTCATTGTTGATTGTTGATCTTGTTGAAAGGAGGCACCTTGTATTTAGATTTCCATTTTGTTACACATGCAATTATATGGATTGGACATATTTCATATGTGGAACCAAGCTTTGGTTTGAAGGATTTTAATTTATAATTGTGTGTGCATGCAAGTAATTATAGTCTAATTAAACATATTCATGTTTTTACTATATATTACTAACAACATTACATGAACCAAAAGCATGTGTTTTTGCCAATGTTAAACCTTTATCAATTTCATGCAAGGTTACAAAATTATAAGTCATCTACATGGATGTTACTTCTAACCACATTTGCATTTTATTGAGACATGTATTTTATAAATAACGTCCTAATGCCAAGTTTTGTTCTTAACAATCAAACGCATTGAATATACCTTTAGTGAATTTTGTTATTGCCTTACAAAGCATCATTATCAATCACGATAAATTATGTTGACACCAAATTAAAAACATTCAAGTTTTAAAATGTGCACATTTATATGTTTAAAATTTGAACCATTTACTTTTTATATACACCTATACATCATAATGCAAAAAAGGTAACACATGATGTTGCAACATTTTTTCAATTCATAATATATATCTTTGAATTTTAAATTTGTAAATCAAGATTTTGAGAATATTCCTTAAAATATTGAATAATTCTTAACAACTCAATCCTTGGTCCAAATGGTTCCTTATGTTTTGTTTGGAAGGTAAAGATGGTAAAATATAGAACAACTATGTTCATGCATATGTAATTGTGTATCAAGAACAATATTTTTTTATTGGAAAATTTTCATCAAAAAACCAATATGAAGTTTTTGAGGTTTTCAATTGGAGAAACTAAGAATAAAAATGTTAAAATTGTCATATTCATATATTTGGTTTTCATTGTGTAGCTAGATATATAAAAGGATGATTAAATATTTGTATTTTATTTTTGGCTTATAGCCAAATTTAACTAAATCTTCTTACACTACTAGGAAACATGTGGTTAGACCACTGTGGCCAACCACCCAAATCAATTTTGGGTGGTTTGTCACTATGGCAAACCACTAACTACCAACATGAGTGGGCATAACCCACTACATCCTCATGGATTATAGTGGTTCTATAGTCATCAACAACAATGGTCCTATTTTTTTCCAACTTTGTTTGCTCGATTTTATCTTTGAACAAGATTAAACCACTCCCACCCCACCTAACCATATCACCTAAGTGGTTTGCATTAGTGGTAAGGATACTTGTTCTTGGGTTAACCACATGAAAGTTCTTTACTTCCAAATTATACATATATACATACCTCATACTATAATGACTATAGGTAGATAATTATTTACCTATCTACTTAAGTACCTACCTACTTCCTATTACCTATACTTTTTGAAACCATAAAATTAAATAAGAAGTTGATGCATGTACAATATAATTAAAACATTCAAGTTGGGACTTTTGTTTAAAGGTTTATTTAAATGAATATTTTCTTTGAAACTTTTGACATTAAACAATGAAATATATTCTTATTAATGATATCCAAAGAATTTCAAAAGAAATCCACATGTCCAAAATGACATTTTTTTCATGTTTCCATGTGATGGGTAACAAAGAATATAAATTTCGAAATTTTTTTGGTCATGCAACTTGGAATTTTTTAATAATTTGTATTAATTCACGTTTAATGAACTGAAAATAACATTAAAACTAAGAAAAAAATTTACTATTCACAATAAATTTTGATAAAAATTATGAAATAAAAATATATTTTTTATAATTACAAATAAATATAACACAACATTTATACAATTTTTATCGATTCATTATATTTTTAAAAGGTGGGGAAATTATATATATATATGGAAAAACCCCTGTTGATTTTAAATATGATTATTTACAAATTGCTTTATGAGAAAAAAAATAAAAATCTTCAAGATATCATTGTTGTTCAAATGTATGCAATAGTGAAGATTCAAATGCATTTTCAATCAAATTACTTGATAATTTGGTTTTTTTTTATAGATGTCTAGGTCTTGGAAAAATTTTTAAGAATGAAATTTATTTATTTTCATTTGGACAAAGTATGGAAAAGATAATATGGTCAAAGTTGGGTGCTTTTGTATGGGACAAAGGATAATGTGAGAAAAGGTTGTAAAATTATTCCATATCCTTTGTCAACAAGTTGAACTTTGTAAACTATATAAGTAGATGAAAAAGTATTAATCTACACATAATACATGCACTAAATATATTCAAAGTGCAAATATTACTTGTGATGGGCCAATAAAAAAGGATTATCACTAAAAAATAAATAGGATCCTACTTACCTACCTATGTAGGCCTACCTACCTACCTAACTAGGCGGCTTATATCTAGGCCTAATTTAGTGACCTAGCTTTAGGTGCAACCTAGGAAAGAACATAATGTAAACTCCTAGGGTAGGCCTAGGTTGTTTAAGCCTACTTTAGGCGCCTAAACCTAAGCCTAGTTGCTCAAGCTTTAGGTTTTAGGTTTTTAGACCTAAGCTTAGGTGCCTAGGCTTAAACTTTAAGTTCCTAAACCTAGGTACCTAGTTTTAGGCCTAGTTTAGGTTTAACCTAAGTCATTTGGGTTCTAGCCTCATGGCATAACCTAAATGGCTAATGTTTAAATGCCATGTTGCTTAGCTTAAGTGGTCAATGTTTAAATGTCACATGACATAACTTGGGTGGCCAATGTTCAAATGCCATGTAGCATAACTTGGGTGGCTAATGTTTAAATGCCATGTGGCATAACTTGGGTGGCCAATGTTTAAATGCAAATGGTTAGTGACTTGCCACAATGACAAACCATGCACCCAAAGTCAATTTGGGTGGTAGGCCATTGTGGTCTAACCATGTGTTTTTTAATAGTGAAAATAGTGGGAAGAACATGCATAGGACTTTTGTTTGTTATATTGATATCTCAAATTGTCAACCACAACATCTACAAAGTTTCAATTGTGCTTTGTATGCCCATTTTGTAATTATGGAAGTGGAGTTTGATGAGATTGAACATGTGGACATTTTTCCCTTGACATGCATGTTAAAAAGTTATTTAGTTGGGATTCTATTCAAATAATTGTTATTATTTCATAAACCACCTTTAATCCCTCATTTAATTAATGACATCATAATAAATTGGAATTTTAATTAACATTACCAAATGAACTTTTTATGGACGATTTATCCATTGAAATTGTTCCATCTTAGCCTGCAACCTCACTACCCATGAAAAATTGAAAAATTGGTATATATGTTAGGTCCTTACAATACGTTTCAAGGCCAATATTGGTGGATATCCATGCAATTGGAGGTTCATGACAATTTCTTGTTCATTGTTACTTGGTATGTTACTTGGTGCATGCATCATTTCATGCACCCAATTTGCATTTGCAACCTTTACCAATTATTAGACTTGGGTATCCATGAAACTCAAATTTTGTTGATCCATTTGGTATAATTGTCACTAATATGTGTTGGTATGTATTGAACATTTTTCAAGATGGATTGTGTTGGTTCCCTTTTCAAATAAAAGAAATTAGGGGGCAACTTATGGATTTGGTGTTATAGCAAAGGAGTTCACAAATCAAAACACTAAATTTACAAATAAATTCATTTGCAATTGCAAAAATCCAAGCCTTAAACACACAATGGAAAACAACAAAATTGGCATCACTCCAAGCATCTCTTGTTCATGTGTATTTTAGAATCTCATTACTCCGAAGATGAAAAAGGTTTATGAACATTGAAAAAGAATGAAAGGATACAAATGCTTCATTAGTTAGATGCAAATGTTAGCAATACCAAACAATTGCCACATGTCACATAGTGGTGGAAATGTGGGCCAATATTGTTCATTCCAACAATGGGAAGCATCGAAGCATTGGAGTGGAGATAGCTTTTGAAATAATTATTTGGAAGTGGTCACAAAGTGTGATGTTCATTAGGATCACCCAACGATAATTTGACAACACAACATGAAAGGCCGATTGAGCTTATAAAAACTTTTAAAGTCGACATGAAAATGCCACAATGGTTGTAAAAATCATATGATCCACCTTTTAAAAATTCATATACGGCCGAAATAGTTGAAATAGTGAAGAAAAGAGTAAAATGAATTGATTGCAAAGTTATTAGGTAATAATGGAGAAAGAAAGAATTTTGGAAGGAGAAAGTGATAAAATTCCACGTATATTTTGGGTTGGTGAACCACATGCAGATTGAGGAAGGATGTACATGCCCATGCATTGTGATGCTACTAGCCTACTACTACTACTACTACTACTACTAGACAGACTACTGGTGCAAACATGCACCTTTTTGTCTTTTGTGTTTTTTTTGGGTTATTTGGAGTGATAAACCTTTTGGGACTAGATAATGGCTCTCTCTGAACAACAACAACAACAACCACTTCCCAACTGGCACTTGCAAAAGAAGAGAGGAAGTTGTAAAGTGTATATTTACAAGTCATGCTTTTTCAAAGAATTATTATTATTGTTGGCTGGCTGGCTGGCCAAAAGTGAGGAGATGCAGGGGGCTCCAATTGACCCACTACTACTACTCTTGTGGGTGGGGTGGGTCATCATAAGTCATAACAAAAGCAAAAGTGCCATACTGAGGGACAAAAAAAAGCACACAGCCAGAATGAACCAACAGCCACCAACACACCATCCATTGCAAGGCTGTTATGACTCAGCCCTGGATGAACCTCATCAACTCTGTTGTTACGGGGTTTCACCTCGGTAACTTATCCTATAGGATAAGGTCCTATAGATAGGCAAGAGGGATAATAGATACGTGGTTACTAGGTATATATATATATATATATAAATAATTATTACCAGTGTTGGTTGATTATTAATTTTTTTCGTAATTGTCAAGTCAGTTTTCTTTACAGAAAAAAATTTGGGTGTTGCTTAGATTATCAATATTTTTGGGCAATAATCATCAGATATGCATAAGGGTAGGTTTTCAAACATATGATTGATGACTAGGTCATTCACGTAGGTGATTAAAATTTGAAAATTCAACAATAACCGACCAACATTGGTTATTACATGGGTAATAGTGTTAAGGGGTAATGGGTTTTTGAGTGAGTAGCAAATTGTAAACACAGAAACTGAGGTAAATCACTGTGGTTAGCTACGGAACTAGGAATCCAATGAAAAAGTGTTTCCTGTTCACTCACCATCCATCTGGTACACTGGTGGTGGCTGTTGGTTGTTCACTCTAGCCAGGGCCCCAGGAAGCCACAAGAGTGGAAGGAAAAGTCTGCTGTTATGAAAGTAAAGATATGGAGTGTACAGAAATTGCAAACATTGTGAGAGAGAGAGAGAGAGAGAGAGAGAGAGAGAGAGAGAGAGAGAGAAAGAGTAAATTGTTTGATGGATAAAGAAAGCCCTTTTTGTTTGATGTACAAAAACTCATCCTTCTTTGCTTTTGAAACCTTTTTCCCAGGAAGGAAGGAAGGGGGGATGGGAGAGGTGAAGGTTAGGAAGTGAAAGAGGACAAAGAGCATAATGGGTTGCTGGCTGTTGCCACAGAAAATGACTACAAAAGTGGGCAACAAAGAGTGAACCTCCCTCCTTCCTTCCTTCTTCAACCAATTATGCCAAGTATGAAGAGTTAGAGTTTGGATTAATTAGCATGATTCCAATACAAATGATGAAGGTCATGTATGGAAGGAAGGAAGTACTTATTAGGTATACAGTTGTTGTAGCTCCAGCTCCACAAAACTCCAAATATAGATAGAGAACCTTGTTGTCCCTGTAGTAACAGCTCATTGCAGTGGCAAACCCCCCTCCCCCTTTCCCCCTCTCTTAGATCTTCATGGGGTGGAGCATAATGTACATGTGTGGAAACCACCTTTCCACTTACATATAACTCAGTTTAGTTACCGTAAACCCGTTGAGGTGTGGCAATGCTGAGGCTATTTCTGATAACCAGCAGCCTTGAGCCAAGTACCTGGCCATATTCCAGTGCCTTCCACATCCATAATATGCTCATTAAATGGATGGGGATCATTTTTCATCCATGCACAAAAAAGGATGCAGATCACTTTTCATCCACACACATAATGACATACATGCATCCTAATGTTTGAAATAATTGGGGGGTGTGCATGGACAATTCTGAAGAGACATGTCAACTAGTCGGTCCCTGAAAAGGGGGTTATGTCCTTGAGAACGGGTTGTGAACAGTGTGGATTCTGCCATATGTATGCCCTTTGGGTGAACCTGGTGTATGTAGTGAGCAAAATGGTTTTGGCCCAGCATTTTTGCAGAGGAGGATACTCAGGCACAACAACACTGGTACTAACACCTGCTGTTGATTGGCTAGATGGTTCGGTTGGTTCAGGTGGTTTGCTATTAGTAGTCTCTTACCTTTTGCAGTTTCACTTTCAGTTTTATGGGTTGAGAGATGGGGGGAAAAGTTTTTTAAAAAACTGATCTTGGATGTGAGAAACATCATAACATTACTACCATTATATGGGCTCTTCTCTACTCTTTTTTATTCTTAAAACTAACTAACTCTCCAATGGGCCCTCTAAATTTCACGTCCTTGCATTTTGGATAAAGCACAAAAGCACTCAAGAAGAGCCCCCACCCACCCATCTACCTACTGACCTGAATTCAGAAACCATAGGCTTTTGTAATTTTTTTTTGTTTTTTGGGGTAGTGGGTATATGGGTTTCATCACTACTATTGGTGGGTTAACCCCCCCCTTCCCCCCGGGCCAAAAAAAAAATTCACACTTTGGACATATCCCCACAACTAATTAAGTAATACAACTAACAAATAGGTACCCACCCATTATGGGGTTTAGGGTTTAGTTGGGGGCCATACCAACTGGTGGGTTTTGCTCCTGAAGCCAACTTCTCTCATACTTGTCTCATTCTTTTGCAGATTTGCTTGTTGTTCACATTCCTTCTTGTCTTTAAAGTGCTGACATCCGAGTTCCCTGGGGTGTTTGTTGAGCTCCCCTTTCCAATGCTTCTTCTCAATAAAGTTTTTTTTTTGTGAGTGTTAGGGTTTAGGGTTTAGGCTTTGTGTCTACAATTGGAGTACTTTTCTCTCTATCTATCCAGCTTGCTCACTCCCCACCTTTTAAAAATAATTCCTCCTTTTTTTTTTTTTTTTTTTTTTCGGTTTGTTTTTTTGCAAATCTGGGTCCAACAAACCGAACAAAACCAAAAAAAAAAAAAAAAAAAAAAACCTTTTTTTATTTTTTTTTTTTTTTATAAGCGTGGTTGGTGGGGGGGTTTTGTTTTTTTTGTTTTGTGTTGTGGGGGGGAGAGCAGCCGGGGC